>Ga0207646_10000550_pt1 | contig 49383 bp, 36 predicted proteins | sample KBSK5502metaG_FD_184343 | JGI IMG/M metagenome (GOLD analysis project Ga0207646, IMG submission 184343) | Corn, switchgrass and miscanthus rhizosphere microbial communities from Kellogg Biological Station, Michigan, USA - KBS K5-50-2 metaG... | ecosystem: Host-associated > Plants > Roots >...
CGAACGAAGTGGACAGTCACGCCGGCTGAGACCCAGCGCGGCCAGTGTGCCGAGCGTAGAAGCGGCGATCGTCGAGAACACCGCGACGATGATGCTGTTCTTCAACGCCAGTTGCCAGACGTCCGAGGTGAAGAACTCGCGGTACCACTGCAATGAGAAGCCCGGCATCGGGTACGTGAAGAACGGCTCCGAGTTGAACGACAACGGCATGATCGCCAGGATCGGCGCCATCAGAAACAGCAGCACGCAGCCGCAGAACGTTACGAACAAGACAGACGCCCCCCTACGCATCAGTGCGTTCGTCGATGAGTCCATCAGCCGATCCTCAAGCGGTCAAGGCCGACGATCCGGCTATACACGCCGTAGAGAATCAGCACGAGCCCTAACAGAATCGCGCTCAGCCCCGCCGCCATGCCCCAGTTCGTGACCTGGTTCGCAAAGTACGCGATAAAGTAGCTCAGCATCTGGTCGTGCGGTCCGCCGACGAGCGCGGGCGTGATGTAGTAGCCGAGCGCCAGGATGAACACCAACAGGCACCCCGCGCTCACTCCCGGCAGGCTCAGAGGCACATACACTCGGAGGAATGCCCGCACCGGGGAAGCGCCGAGCGACGAAGCCGCGCGCATGTAGCTTGGAGGGATGCTCTTCATCACGCTGTAGATCGGCAAGATCATGAACGGCAGCAAGATGTGGGTCATCGCGATCAGAACGCCGACACGATTGTGGATGAGCGCCAGCGGATGCTCTTTGTCGATCAGGCCCAACCAGCCGAGGAACGTGTTGACGACACCCTCCCCTTGCAACACGACAACCCAGGCGGTGGTCCGGACCAACAGCGAGGTCCAGAAAGGCAACAGCACCATGATGAGCAGGAGCCCGGCCCGTTGCGGTGGCTGGGTCGATATCAGATACGCCAGCGGATAGCCGAGCACCAGACAAATCAACGTCACGGCAATGCTGATATAAAACGTTCTGGCGATGACCTCGACGTAGATTGCGCTTTCGTCCTTCGCGACCCCGATATGGCCCTGCGCGTCTCGTCGCAAATCGAGCGACGCTAGGAGGTAGAAGTCGGTGTAGGCAGGCAGCGCGCGCTGAATGATCCGCCACGTCGCCGGATCCCCCCACCGCTCATCGATGCTCAGCAGCCTGGCCTTGGGCGATGCGCCTTCGGCTGTCGCTGTGCTTCGCGCGGTCTTGAGAACGAGCGATCGCAGCCCCGACTGGTAGTAGTTGAGCCGCTTCGCGAGCTCGGCCACAGTACTGCGCGGAGCTGCCTCGAGATCCGCAACGAACGCCGCATAGACGCTCTCCGAAGGCAGCTCCTTCCCGTCCCAGCCAGCGATCGCCGCCGCAGTCTTGCTGAGGACGGCCGGAACTTCGTGGTTATCGACGCCGCGCGTCAGAAGGATCGCGATGGGAGCGACGAACACGACGAGGAGAAAGACAAAGAGCGGGGCAATCAAGCTGACGGCTTTGAGCTTGCCAACGCGCTGGACACGCCGCAGCCGCGCTTTCAACGCGCCGCGATCCTCCACTTCACTCGCAAGCGGGCTCGGTGCCACCGATACCGATAGGTTCGTCGCCATATTCAGGCTCTGTCAGGTGCGACGAAGGCATCGCCGACAGCGACCGACGTACCGCGCCCGGCTGCCGGCAATCGGTACATCTATTGCGCCAACCACTTGTTGAACCGTTCGGTGAGTTCCTCGTCGTGGTCGGCCCAGAACTGTGACGACACGACGAACGCGGTCTTGGTGTTCTGGGGCGCGGTCGGCAAGTCGGCAAGGATATCCGGCGGAACCTTGGCCACGGCAGCTTTGATCGTCGGTCCGTAGGAGATGTATTTCGACTGCTGCGCCATGACGTCGGGCTGCACCGTGAATGCGACGAATTTTTGCGCGAGCGCAAGCTTCTTGGTTCCCTTCGGGATGGCCCAGAGGTTGAAATCCATCGCCTGGCCGTCCCACACGATCTTGAAGTTCTTCTTGTTATTCTTTACGGCGTCGTAAATGCGTCCGTTCCAAGCGGTGGTCATGACGACCTCGCCGTCGGCCAGAAGCTGCGGTGGCTGCGCGCCCGCTGTCCACCAGACCTTCACATTGGGCTTGATCGCGTCGAGCTTCTTGAAAGCACGATCGACGCCCTCCTTCGTGGCTAGCACCTTGTAAACGTCTTTGGGCGGAACCCCGTCAGCGATCAAGGCGAATTCAAGCGTGGTCTTGGGCGATTTGCGTAGCGCCCTCGCGCCGGGGAACTTCTTCACATCCCAGAAGTCCGCAACCGTTTGCGGTCCACCGGACGGGAACTTGTCGGCGTTATACGCATAGATCGTTCCGAATACGATGGTGCCCACCGCACAGTCCATCGCCGCCCCTTCGACAAACTTATCGCGGCCTCCGAGTCGCGAGTAGTCGATCTTCTCGAGCCAGCCCTCCTCGCATCCCTGCAGTGCGTGACCGGGCTCGACGTCGACAACGTCCCACGTCACTTGCTTGGTGTCGACCATGCCCTTGAGCTTGGCCACCGAGCCATCCCATTCGTCTTGCAGTACCCTGACGTTGGCCGACTTGGCAAACGGCGCAAGGTAAGCCGCCTCCTGGCTCTTGGTATAGGCACCGCCCCACGAGGTGACCGTCAACGTGTCTTGTGCCATCGCGATGGTGGAAGCAGCCACGAAGGCGATTCCCGCGGCAAAACTGTACAAACGCTTCTTGCTCATGTCTTACTCCTTTCGTGCCGAATGTCTATGGCCGGCGTTGATGACGTGAAGCTCACTATTCGATGGCAAGTGCCCGGCAGTCTTCCTGGCGCCAACCGACCACGACATCAGCGCCCGGCTGCAAAGGCAACTCGCCGGTGCTCGGAACTTTGATGATGAAATCATCCCGACCACAGACGGACACAGACAACCGGGTGTGATCGCCGTAGTAGATCAGCTCGGAGACCTTGGCTTTAACTCGGTTGACATACCGGTCCTCAACCGGAAACAGCTTGACCTTTTCCGGACGCAGCGAAAGCGACACGGGCGTTCCGGCGCTAACTCTGCCACTGGCGATTGCATGAACAATCGTGCCGTCCGAGGCTTCCACCACGCAGTCTTCGCCGGAAACGCTCTGGACTCGCCCTGAAATCGCGTTGTTCTCGCCGATGAACTGCGCAACGAATGGGTTCGCAGGGGCTTCGTAGAGTTCTTTCGGCGGAGCGATTTGCTGTATCTTGCCGAGGTTGAACACGCCCACGCGATCCGACATCGTGAGCGCCTCGCCCTGATCGTGGGTCACGTAGACGATACTGATGCCAAGCCGGTCGTGCAGATGCTTGATCTCGATCTGCATATGCTCGCGTAACTGTTTATCGAGCGCGCCCAGGGGTTCGTCCATGAGGACGAGCTTTGGCTCAAAGACCAGCGCGCGCGCAAGGGCAACGCGCTGCTGCTGTCCGCCCGATAGCTGCGAGGGCCGGCGCTGTTGGAATGGGAGCATGCGCACCATGTCGAGCGCGCGACGAACTCGTTCCGCGGTATCGCTGCGCTCGAGTCGCCGCATCCGCAGCGGGAAGGCAACGTTATCCGCAACGCTCATATGCGGAAAGAGCGCGTAGTTCTGAAAGACGACGCCGATGCTGCGCTGATGCGCGGGCATCCGGTCGATCCGGTTGCCTTCAAGGTAGATCGCGCCGCTGGTGGGTGTTTCGAAACCGGCGAGCATCATCAGCACAGTCGTTTTGCCTGATCCCGAGGGGCCAAGTAAGGTCAGGAACTCACCTCGCTTGATGTCGAGATGAAGTCCGCGCACGACATAGTTCTCGCCGTCGTAGGATTTCTCGACGCCATCAAACCTGATGAATGGCTGGGTCTCCATAGCCTTGCCCCTAGAGAACGTGGTCAGGCGTCACTGCACCCGACCGAAAAAGAGCCCCTAGTACAGTGCGGCCTAGGGGTGGCCGTATTTGTTGACCTGACCGAGTCATAGCCAACCCTCCGTTTACTCGTCCGTCTCGCATACCCTGCATCGGATCCTGGGCGAGTCATGCACGTAGTACCGCACACGATCCTATTGTATGGCTTCAGTTGCCATACAATGTACATACTTGCATGTCATTCAAATTTTGTCAAGGGGCCAAATTTGAGTGCCGCGAGGTCTCATGTATTCATTGATTTATAGCGAAAACCCGGGCACAATGCATACAATCCATAGCTCAAATCAATCACACCGTAACGCCAGACCTCAGATACAGTACAATCGAAACTTGTATGGAAGACATTATTGCTGATCTCGATATTCACATCGACGATGTGGACGTGCCCATCTACCGTCAAATCGTAATGGCCGTCGAGGAGGCCGTAGCGACGAAGCGCGTGGTACCCGGCGCCAAGCTGCCGCCGCAGCGCCACCTCGCGCAGGCGCTGGGCATCAACCTCACCACGATCTCCCGCGCCTATACCGAGTTACAAAAGCGAGGCATCGTTGTCAGCGGGGTCGGCCGAGGTACCTTCGTCCGCGGCGCCGGACCGGAATTCGAGCCAGTGCAGGCGCAGTCGCGGTACGACCCGTTGCTCATCGATCTGTCGATCAACCGGCCGGCAACGAATCTGTATGGCGAGAAGTTGGCTGAAACACTGGCTCGGCTGCCGAGCGACCCGCGTTTTTCCGAGCTTCAGGAATACCATCCCGCCGAAGGCGCCCTCTGGGCACGCGAGGCTGGCGCAGCGTGGATCAACGGCAGCGGGCTCAAAACGTCCGCAGAACAGGTTCTTCTTAGCTCAGGTGCCCAGGAAGGCATCTTTGCCGCTCTCTCAGCGGTGACTCGTCCGGGCGATGTCGTTATCACCAACCAGATAACGTACTACGGCCTGAAGGCGCTGGCCAACCTCCTCCACCTCGAAATTCGCGGTTTGCCCACCGACAGAGACGGGCTACTGCCGGAGTCCATCAATGAAGCCTGCAGCGACGAGCGGGCGCGCGTGTTGTTCACGGTACCGAGCTTGCACAATCCCACTACTACCACGGTCCCTCTCGAGCGACGAGAGGCTATTGTCGCCGCCGCGCGCCGGGCTCAGCTCTTTATTATCGAGGACGATGTCTACGGGCCACTGCTTGAGGAGCGACCGACGAGCTTTGCTGCACTCTATCCCGAGCATACGTTCTACGTTACGGGAACCTCGAAAACCTTGGCGCCGGGACTGCGCGTCGGCTTCATGATGCCGCCACGGCAGATGATCGCAGCGGTTGCGAACGCCGTTCGCGCGACATGCTGGATGACCCCTCCGCTGTCGACGCTTATCGCCGCACGCTGGATCGAGGATGGCACGGCCGACGTGATGATCGACGCACAGCGCCGAGAACTGAAAGCGCGACAGACGCTTGCGGCCGACATTCTCGACGGCCTTGATTTCGATACCGATCCGGTATCGACTCACCTGTGGCTGCACTTGCCTCCACCGTGGCGCGCGACGGACTTCGCAGCACAACTACTGGCCCACGGTGTCCGTGTCATCGAGTCCGAGGTCTTCGCCGTCGGCCGCGGTGAAATTCCCCATGCAGTGCGCATCAATGTCAGCGCCGCGCGCTCGCGCGAGCAACTGGCAGCGGGGCTGCGCATCGTCGTCGATACCTTGCACCGGCAGACTAGGCCCATGTCCGCGAGCTTCCCAGCTTAACGGCCTGAGTCAAACATCGAAATGGCGCACCCATCCGACGGCGAAATCGGCCGGCGGAACTTTCACTCCGGCGTGAATTCACACTCCGGCGTCAAGACCGTGGTGATTATCGGTGGCGGCATCATCGCTGGAGCGTGTATTCGCCATCTTGGGCCGATCAGCCGGAACACCGGCTCGCTCAGGAGATGGGTTACCTCCTGTGACGCATGCCCGACCGACGGATTAGAAATCCGCGGGTCGCGCCGCGATTAACGTAGTGGCACCCGAACCGGTGGCTTGAGGCGAAGTCTTCTTGCCCGACGCGCATAGCCTCGGTCATCGAACGTCAGCATCTCGCTGCATGCTTTGCTTGCAGCGAGATGCAGTGCATCGGCAAAGTCGACTCCATTCCGGTAGTGGCCGAGTGCCGCTTCAATCTCGTCCCGGTCCTCAACGGTAATCCCCGGCAACGCGATCAGATGCGCGAGACACTCGATAACCTTGTTTTCTGGCTGTTCAGCCACGTACCGCAACACCCATTCGAGTTCCAGGATCACGGTCTTGGGAACGAAGATGTCGCCCGCCGAAAGCACGCTGGCTGCAATACGCCCCTGCGCCGCATCGTCGTGGAGATAAAAGCGTGCCAGGATGTTCGTGTCAACGGCGCGCACGTTTCGCCGCCTTCTTCATCGCCAGTCCACCATGCATTTGATCCACCGGAATCCGGGGACCCTTGTAATCGAGAATGGCCGCCCCCTCTTCGATGCATGAAGAGGCATGCCTCTTGACCAACTTGAGACGCGCGCCACCACCCGCGACGTCGAACTCGACCTTGCTGCCAGGGGTAATGCCCAAGGCGTCCCGGACACGTTTCGGGATGGTGACCTGACCCTTGCTCGTGACTGATACCGCCATTGACCGCCTTGTTGGTAATACCGAGTAACGATTCTACCAAGGTTTCGCGCGGAACGGACTGGTACACATGGCCTTCACATCGAGCTGCATGAGCCACAGCGGTCCGGTCGCGTTCGTCCGGCCACGCTAGAGCGACGGACTAAAAATCCGCAGGTCGTCGCGATTAAGTTCTTGCATAGAAAGTAGAAACGGCGCCGATGGTGGCGCCGTTTGGGTCTAACTGTGCTACGTTTTGGCTACAGTTTTGGTCGATGTTAGTGGATGCTATCGCGGAAATCCATATCTGTGGCTCCCCGACCAGGGCTCGAACCTGGGACCTGCGGATTAACAGTCCGTCGATCTTGTACGTAATTTCATTGCATCATCAACTGCTTACGGCGTCCGCGCACCTTCGCCATCGCAGTCGAATGCAGTGCAATGCAGGGGCATGCAAAACAGCGCTGGCACACTTTTGGGCACACCTCGCATACGACCAATCGGAGGTGTCTGTCGGCGTCGCGAGAGGTTCGTGGCCAACGCGCGCGCGAGCTTTCGGTTCCGTACGGAGATTGTAATGCCGCACTAGAGCGCCACTGAACCGGACTAATTTACCCGAATCTCACCATACTTTGTAAAGGGACCGGTCACGAAAACCCGAGCAGACTCACATCTACGAGTGCGGGCTTCGTCGTACGATTACATTCGAATGCTAAAGTCTCATTTGGCTTGGGTCGTTGCCTTTCCTTTCACTTGAATCACCGGCTTTTGTGACCGGGGTGCCAAATGAGTGCGCCTACGAGAACGAGGAAAAAGCCATTAAGCGCGTAGGCGTAATACGCGTGCACCCGGTACTTGTGCGTGTCGCCAATAGCTCAGCACCCATCGTTAGCCAGGCGCACAGCAGGTTCCCGGTTCGACAAAAAATAGTTTAGATCTTGAACAGTGAAGTCAGGCTCATCGTACGTCTTCGTGAACGCCACGCTCACCATTATGATAAACAGCAAGTAGAACAACAATGCGGCATGCGCTGGGCCGTATTAAGTGCCAAACCCTTCCCGACCAGCCAGCCTACTGGCGCGGTTGTAAGGAGAAACGTCAAGGTCCAGATTGAATATGCTTCAGCTCTGAGCTTGAACAAACGAGAACGCCATACGAAGCTACATCAATGGTAAGGTCAGGACGATTACGGCCGATTCTGTTGAAAAACTGTTCAAGACTTGAGCAACGGGGTTTTGCGCAGGGTCATAAACCATCACCCGTGCGCGTAGCGTTCAACAGCGGCCGTTCTATGAGGTCAAATTTCGGGAGCATTGACCGCTCGGGCCGTGAATCGAGTTTTTCAACACTATCGGCCAAAAGCGATCCCTGGACTACGCTTTCCCCGCAGCCGTTCATCCGTCGCAATGCACCTTGCCTCCGAGCTGGTTCTTCCTGACAGGCTGTCTTCAGCGATAACACAAAGCGGCGGTTCGTCAGGCTCGCGCGCGGTCTATGCTTTCAACAAAGATTCGCGCGAGATTGTCTGCCACAGAAGCCCGCGCCACGACCTTGCGCAGATTTCCGCCCTCCGTGATCGGAACGTATGGTGCGGCCAATCGATGATCGACCGCAGGAGCTCGTTCGATACGGCATCTCCGTCTTGCGTCACCGAGTTCTCCAACAAGTCGTCGCCCAGCCAGCGACGAAGGTCGCGAGCCGTGACGAATGAGCGCTCGGCGTCTTCGATCGCCTGATTTACGATGGTGTTCCAGAGGCTGGCTCGCTGGTCGAGTGCGCGCGCCAGGTCGACTGCGGTGACCGCCTGTTGGCGGCACTGGTCGAGGAACTGACGCAGGGGCGTGCTCATGTTCGCGAGGCGATCGCGGACTGTGGCCGTGGTGGCGGCGCCGAGGTAGCGCTCGCCGTTTTCAGTAAAGATCAGCAAACGTGTCCCAGCGATTTCACCGGCGACGGCAGCGAGGAAGAAGAGCCGTGTCGACCACCAATAGTTGCCGTCCCTGAGGTCCACCGTCAGGACACGCAACTCCGGGGCGCGCACCAGGGATTGTTGCAGGCTCATCAGTGTCGAGTCTGAGATCGGCCCGCCGTACATTAGAGACTCCGTGAGTCCCGGCGCGGCGCTGATGGTACCCAGACGGTCTGTGACCTCCCGCCGGTAGACGGCAGCGCTTACCTGCCGAGCCAAATCCTCCGGTGTGGTGAAAAAGCCAGCTAGCCACTGGCTGGATAGCTCGTCACGGAGCCGCTTGACAGCGGCCGCGTCCTCCGGTGTGCCCGAGAGCGCATCGATGTACTGCACGGGCCAGCTGGCCTTGGGATCGAGCATGAACACTAGAGGACGCTTGCCGGCCGCCCGGCGGAACTCCGATTCGGTGATAGACATACGCGGCGGGGTGGCGATTACTGGATCGCCGGGTGACACGGTCGGCGATGGCGGGGCGTACCCATACCGCCAGGCGAAGATGCCGACATAGATTGCGGCGGAGTCGACATCCTTAAGGCAACGGTCGAGCGGCCGCGACCCCTCCGCGACATACTCTTCCATGCCGATGACCTCGTGGCCCATTTGCCGGAGTAGGCGAGCGACCGCTGCTCGGTGCTCAACTAGATCGGTGTACGTGGACGACAGATAGATGCGCATGACCGCTCCCGTCTGGGCTGAGCAAGATAGCAGAAAAGAGCCGATCGTCGACCGGCAAAGCGCTCATCGTACCAACTGGAGCATGGGTGGTGGCAGCCTGTACTGCTTGGTCGGGGCCTTACAACTTACGCCCGCCTAACTCGCCTACAGCGACGGTAGTCCGTATCATTATGAGCCGTCTCCCCTCAAAGCGTCCGCTTGCTGAAATTGTATCGGTCCCCTTGGGGTCGATCTCGGTCCTTGGGAGGACCTCGCTTCAGCTTGATCGAACATTGTCCGTCAGGTCGAATTCCGTTTAGGACAGATGACGCAGGGACCGTCACTTCTTCGTGATCTTCTTCTTGGTCCTGCCGTCGCGCTTTTTCTTTTGTGGAGGAACCTTCTTCGCGGGGCCTCGGCGGCGTCCTTCGACGGGGGTATACAGCTCGGGGACATAGACGGTCTCCTTGGCCTTGTCGGTTGGTGTGGTGCGCTCGGCGGCGAGATCGAACTCGTTCGGTTCCGCCCTGCCGCTCACATCTTTGGCTTTCTCGTAATCGATGATCTCGCGCTCGAGCCTCGTGATCGTCTCCTTGTTGCGCTCGATCTCGGCCTCAAAGCGATTCGCCGCTTCCACCTTGGCCCGATAGAGCTCGTCCTTCTCCTCGATCGTCTGCTCTAGCAAGGCGCGCTTTTCTTTCATGAGCTCATCGGGCGCGATCGCGGCGCGGCCCCGCGGCGCCTTGAGCCGTTCCGCCAGCCGGCTCGCAAACTCCTGATGCAGCTTGACGATATCGTCGAATGTGTTGATCTCCATTTCCACTCCGTCAAATGATGTTCTGGATGTTGAAATTGGTCCAGGACGGCGCCGAAGGCGTCGTCGCGCCCGCGTTCACGATGGTCCCGCTCGTGCAGTTGCCCAGTGTCGTGCCCGGTCGACCGTTGAGATTGATGGACTGTACGCTTCGCGGCGCCTTGACATGGTTGCCGCTGACGATGAGATGTCCACCGGACAGCATCACAGTCGCCTGGCTGGGATTGCCGTTCGGCTGGGTTGCATGCTGGCTGCGGTTGTTCGCGAATATCACCTTCTCGAAGCGAAGATCGGAACCCGCGGAGAACGGGATCGGCGGCAACTCGACGAGATGATTGAAGCCCGGCCCCTCGAATACGTTGCCGGTGATCATCGCGCCACCGCGTCCGGCCGGCGGGCCTCCCGCCGCAGAGGCAGACGCTGCAAACAGGCCGCCGACCAACCAGATCGCGCGATGCTCGAACGATGGACCGAGCGTGTTCCTCCCCTCGTAGACGATGCGATTGTCGGCAAGCTCGCAGGTCGTGACGCTACTGGCGGCAATGCCGATCGCGACCCCCGTTGTCGATTGCGTGTGATCCGCGGATACACCCGTGTTGAAGATCTCGCACGATTCGATCGTGATGTCGACGTTATCCGACGGAGCCTCCAGTACCCCGATGCCTAGGGCAGCGGCGGTGGCGGCATACCCGCAATGCGCGACGCGGTTGTGCGAAAACCGGTTCGACACCGCGACGCCAAACACGCCGATGCCGAAATCGGGCGTGTTCTCGATGAGATTGCCCGAGAATTGCAGAGCCTCTTCGCGTCCGACGAAAGCTCCCACGAGGCCTCCGACGACGACGTTGTCGATCACGCGATTGCGCTGGCCGTTGGTCACGGTGAGCGGCAGCATCACGTCGTGGACCTGGTTGGCGGAAACCAGCGCTTCGAGGCAGTAGTCGATCCAGATGCCAAAGCCCTGGCGCTCGACACCCGCGATCGTGTTCCCGCTGATGTGCAGGCCACGCGACCGGCTTGCGAAGACCGCGATCTGGCTGCCCGTGAAATGGTTGTGCGCTATGTTGGTGAAGTCGCCTTTGCCGACCAGGAGCTCGATCGTGCCTGCGACGACGCCGATTGGACCTCGCCCCGGCGCCGAGGGATAGCTGCTGAACAGACGGTTGGCGCTCACCTCGTTGTGACGCCCATCGGCCCGGATGCCGCCGTAGACCTGCGCGGCGAGATCGATGCGGTTGCCGTCGACCCGGCAGCGATCGGATTGCACGTCGATTCCGTAGAGCATCTTCTCCGGAGGCTGCGGACTATCGATGCCCGCCGGCAGGCCGCGCCGGCGGATGTCGTTGTCGGCGACGACCGCTTCCCGCACGCGGGGTGCGATGAGCACGCCGGTGAGGAAGTCTTCGATATCGTTGCCGCGGCAGACGACCTGGGAGAGCCCCTCGATGACGACGCCGAACTGTGAAAACGGGAAGCTCGCGGGACCGCGCTCGTAGAGCATGCCGACCAGATCGTTCTCGGTGATCCGCACGCCGCGCGCACTTCTGGCGTGAATTCCCTCGTAGCAGCCCTTTACGAAATTGGAGCCGATCTCAACCTCGTCCACATCGAACGCGGCAATCCCGATCGCGTTCAGCAGCACGTCCTCGCTATAACGTACGCCGCATTGCAGGATGCGAACGCGCGCGCAATCGAGGAGCAGCAGGATGATCGGATCGATGGCCTCGCGCGACAGCTCGAAGTTGATCATCGCAACTTCGACGTCGGTGACGGGCGCCGGCCCGCCGCCGATCTGCAGCATCACCGGCAGGCCGGCTGCCGTGACGCGCACGCCCGGTGACTCGCCGTGCAGGATCACGCCGGGACGAATGATCGTCAGGGGAGCGGCGATCGGATGCGTGCCTGCCTTGAGGCACACGCAGCCGCCGGCAGCGGGCAAGGAATCGATCGCAGCCTGGATGCTCTCTCCCGGATGAACGACGACCGTGCAGCAACCCTCGCGTGTCGTCCCCGGCGGCCCCGTTCCCGGTGGCGGCGGCCACGGAATGCGGCAGTCGGCGGTCACGGTGGGCGTCGGCCCCGACGTGACGAGTGCCAGCTTGGCGTAGTGGTGCAGGACGTTGCGCGGCGGCTGCTTGTTCAGGGTGTCGATCGTTCCATCCGCGGTGCGCGCGGCGAACACCCAGAAATCGCCGGCGTGCAGCGTGTCGGTCGGCGCCTGGCCGAAGGTAATGGTAATCCCGTTCTCTAGCGCAATCGGCACGCCGTTGCTGGTGTTGCGCACGAACGGCTCCACCGCGCTTGCGATATCCCAGCGGCGGATACGCGGGTGCCGGCCCGCCACGATCGGAAACGTCGTTAGATCCTGGTCGACGTGAATCTCGCCGGTGGCGTGGTTCACGCTCGTGATCTTCGCCATGATCCCGCCGGTGCCGCTTTCGCGCATGGCGAACTCGACATTGTCGTCGAGGACCTCGACGTGATCGCCGAACTCGAACCGCATCCACGAATCGCGGCCCGTCGAACCGACCGTGACGATCCAGTCAGTCAGGGTGATCTTCTGCGTCGACAGGATCCGCGCGGCCAGCGACGCGTTGTCGCGCGACCATTTGAACTGCGCTTTTACGGCGCCGTCGACCGTTCCCGCCTTGTGGATTTCGACCCGGTAAAGCCGATTCTCGAGACCGGTGTACCCGCCCGCCGGACTGATGATGCACGGGCCGGCAGCGGGAGGCGCCGGCGTCGCAACGGCCGTGAGGCGCGCCGTGGACGGCGCGATCAGCGTGTCCCAGGCCGCGAGCGGTGTCGTGCACGTCAGCGCGCCGGTCCCGTCCATGACTTTGACTTGCCACGCCGTTTGCATGCGCGTGTCGGTATCCGGGCCATTGAGCGCGATCTCGCGCAGTGCGTAGTCCTCGAACACCGTCACTTCGCGCTGCCAGACGTCGAGGTAGACGACGTTCGTCGCGCCCGCCGTCGGCGACAATGCGGGAAAAGGCGGCGCGGTGTAGAAGAACGGCTGCTGATCGTAGAACAGGGGACTCTTGCCGACGAGATTGTTCATGTGCGGAGAAGGCGGGTCGTCAAAGTCCGCGTTCGCCGGATCCGTCATGTCGCCGAAGCATTCGGCCTGGATGCCGTCCACGTAGAGGCGGCCCTGGCCGATGGTCAGCTTGCCACCTGCCCCGACGGCGATCTTGAACGCATTGGGCGTGGTGAGCGGGTAGACGGCCTGGCCGACCGTGTCGTACATCTCGGCGCGATCGCGGCGATCGAGGATCTCCTCGAACTCGTTGGCCTCGGAGTCGAGGCTCACGCGTCCCTGCTGTTTCAGGACGCCGCTGAACCCTTTGACGGGATCGAACGTGTATCGGGTGTAATCGCCAGCCATGATGGCTCCTGCTCAATGGTTCGCGTAACGGTGTTTCAGGTCGCGTACAGAAGGCCCGCTTCGAGTCCGACGGGGAGGTATTCGTCGAGGCGAAGGCGCAGATTCGCCTCGCGCTGCGGTTGCTTCAGCACGCAAAACGCACCCATTTCGGAGCCGTCCTCGGCGCCGGTGCGAATCTGCATCGGCGCAGACAGCCGGAGCTGGGCGAAATCCGGACGTCCATAGCGATCGGTCTCGAAGGTCGGTACGAGCCACAGGATCACTTCGCTCTCGATCGCCGTGTCCCATCCGAGCGGCAGCGGAATGCCCGTCTTGATCGATTCGGCCTTCTTCTTCTCTTGCTCGAGCTGGATCTCGAGTGCCGGCTGGCAGCGGTACTGCTGTGGGGTCGCCGACCCGCGCGTCACGAACGAGAAGCGAACGCATCCTTGCTGCCGCTGGTCGACCTTCACGTCGCCGGTGAAGATCGACTCGCTCGCCATCTCCAGCTTGAGGAAACGGGACGCACCGAACAGCGTCGTACGCTCGATGTGCGCCGGCGGGCCGCTGGTGAGCGCTGCGTCGCACACCGCGAAACCGATCGGTCCGCCGTTTTGCAGGATGCCGTCGACGATCGAGTCGAGCACCCAAAGTTTCGTCATGTGCGACGGCATGCGCAGTGCACCGACGATGCAAAACGCGATCTGCACCTCGAGGCGTGTGTTGATATCGACGCCCGCCGCGGACGGGGCGACCACGATGCTCGGTCCGGTAGGCGGCGCGAACTTCTCCTGTTCCACCGAGCGACCGGGCACGAGCGTGCAGTGAAGCACACGAAGTATGTCGAGGTCGCCATCGACGTTCAGGCCGCCCTCGACGAGCAGGCCCCCGAGCGTGAGCGATGCGCCAGTGCCGGTCGTGAGGATGGCGACCGACCCGCCCGGCATCCGAAGATGCGGACGCCATCCGTCCGCGGCTTCGATGGTCAGCGACTCGTTGGCGGCGAGCGTGATGTTGGTCGTAATGTCGTAGGACGCACTGTCGTCGATCCTGATGACGGTTCGCGCCGCGGCCGGTCGCGTGGCAATCGCGGTATCGAGCGTTGTGCCGCCGCCGTTCACGATGATCGGCGGCGGCTCCTTGACGAGCCACTTGGCGCGGGGATATTGACCTCCGCCCATGTCAGCGCTGAAGCCGTAGTAGTAGGAAACGGTAATGACCTCGCCGGCCGGCCGGCCCGTTGGAATGGCGATGCGGCCGCGCGTCACGTCGAGGCGCACTTTGGTGCCGGCCGGCTGCGGGAAGACCGTCCAGCTTTCGAGGTTCGTGCACTCGACCTCATCGGCCTTCAACGCGATACCGTTGGCGAACACGACGAGGCTCGCATTCGGATCATCGCCGTAGTAGCCCGTCGACACCGTACCGGGCGGCACATCGCGCAGATCCTCGAAAAACGCCGCGGCGCGTATCGCGCTCTGCACGGTGAGCTCGTTCGCCATTTGCGAGTCACCGGGCTCGCGCCGGCCCGCGGACCACAGCGGAATGTCCTGCCCGAGAGGGCTGAAGTTGAGTCGCCAAGTCGTGCCGCCGATCGCGCGCGGCGTGATCTTAGTGAGCTGGTAGGCCGCAAGCCGCCAGAGGAAGAACCCGATGTTCGGAATGTTGTACCACCCGTCCCACGCATTGATGGGGCGCACGTCGACCGTCTTGGTCGTCGTGTCCCACGCCCCGCCGACGCGATCGCCGACATCGACGCGCCGCAGGTCGGGACAGCCGTGGCAATCCATGCGCAAATGCTCGAGATGCTGATTCCAGTCGAGCAGGGTGAAAAACTCGACGACGTGGGAGCCCCAGCCGGTGACGTCGCGTGCGAGCTCCTCGAGCATCGGCGGGGTTCCCTTACGCCGGCGGTAGTAGATCGTCTTCGCCACGTCGGCACGTGTGGGAATCGCGCCGGGCGGCTTCAAGTCCGGACCCGTCAGGTCCTTGAACAGCGCTTGCGCGGTCACAGCGGCCGCCGCGGGATCGAGGTCGTGCAGGGGAATGTTGCCGACGAGCTCGCCGATATAGGGCACGACCCAGCGCTGGCACGTCTCGATGAAGAAATCGTCCCACAGCTGCTGCGTGTCGTCGCGCAGCGCATCGGCCTTTGCGGTGATGCGGCGGAGCAAGGCACGCAATTGCTCGTCGTGCTCCGCGTCCGCGATGCGATACAGCGCGGGCAGCAGATCATAGAGGCGATCCGGACTGCGGCCGGGCGCGGTCATAGCGAAAGTCCTCCCGTCGCGTGCAGGACCACGTCCTGCGCAGGATCGTCGACCCGCGCGAGCTCCGCGGGAAGGACGGTCCCCGTGCCCGCGGGTCGCGCAGGCAGCATGAGCAGGTGCGGCTGCGGTCCGACCAGCGACGGATCGATGCCGTGCGCCGTGCGGAACAAGGGATCGGTGCTCTTGAGATCGAGCGAGTTGACGTCGACGGCGACCACGCCTTGCACACGCTGCAACACCGCGAAGACATCGCTCAGATACACCGGCTGCGCGAATCGGCGCTGGTCGAAGGCAAGATCGTGCAGGAGGGCCGCGCGAGCGGCGGTCAGGACATCCGCCGTCGGATACCGGTCGTCGACGATGATCGACGCGTCGATCAGCACCGCGACCGCGGTGTAGTTGTCGATCAGCAGCTTGTGGTTGGGATCGCGCTCGCTCAGCAACGTGGCCGCCAGTCGCTTCAAGCCTTCCGCGCTGAAGATCGCGCCGCCCTGCGTGGCGACGGTGAGATGAATTGCGCGCCTTTCGCCGGACCACACCCACGTGGCAGTCGCTTTCGCGACCTCGCCCGCCATCAGTGCCGTGTCCTCGAAATCGCGCAGCGACACCGCTCGGCCGAAAGTGCGCACGGTGCCGGGTGCGGCATCGCGCGCCTTGTCCATCGCCTCCGGATCGGCGCCGCCATCGGCCGCGACGAGATTGGCGACGCTCTTCACGCCGGTCGGACGGTCGAGCAGCGTCGTGATCTTCCCGGCGCCGACGCGACCGGCGACCCCGAGGCCCTGGTGATAGGTCGCGACGACGTTCTGCCGGCCGCTCGGCAGGCGCGCGCCAGTCTTGCCGTCGCCGAATTGCACCGTGGTGACCGCATCGTCGCCCACACGCGTGACGTAGACCTCGTCGTTGGGTGACGCGCCGTACAGCGTGGGCACTTCGCGCCAGCGAACGCCATTCACCAGCAGCGTGAGCGTGCTCGCGACTCCGCCCGGCGTGGCGGCAGGCACGTAGGTAAGTGGCTTCTTCTTGAGCGCAAAGCGCTGGAACTCGAGCGAGCCGTCGCCGTCGCCGACGATCTCGTCGTGAACCGTTTCCCCGTGACTCGCCGGGGCCACGTTGCCGAGGAGCACCGCGGAGGCGGCGTCCAGCACGACGGGCTCCTCGAGGTCGAGCGACAGATGCACGAACGAGCGCAGCTCGCGCGTCGGCGCGGGGGGCAGCACGAGCAGCCTGTCATCGTCGCGCGCCGCGGCGCCGTAGCCCCACAAGAACGTGATCGCATCGGCGATCGACTGCACGGTGACCGGCGCCATGCCGAAAGGCCGATCCACCGGTGGGTCGAGGCCGACCCACGCGCGCAGCGTTCCGCTGAAGAACGCAGCGGGCACCGCAATCTTCGCCGACATGACGCCATCGAGCCAGCGCACGCGCGCGGAATCGAATCCGAGCGCGACGACGGTGGCCGGGTCGCTGGCGGAGGGCGCGATCGTCACGCGATCGATGGCCATGCCCGGCACGATGGCGATCGAATTGAAGGGCATCGCAAACACGCGCGCTTGCGCGAACGACGGCGTGGCGGGCAGTGCGGCGCGGATCGCCGTCTGCAGCGCAGCGGCAACCTGGACGAGCGTGGCCGGTGAAGGAAGGCTCGCGGGAAGCGATATCGTCTGCGGCGGGAGCGTACCGATGGTCACCAGGAGCTCGCGCGGCCCGACCGGGACCGCGATCGACGCGGACAGTTGCGCAGAGACCAACGCGGTGATCGGCGTCGCCTGCCCGGGTGCGAGCCCCAGCTTGGCGACGGTCAGGGCGTCGGTCGCGGTGGGCGCAAACCCGATGTCGAGGCCGAGCAGCGATGCGCCGGCGACCGTTGCCGCAACCGGTGCGCCACCCTTGGCGTCGTTCAGCAGCACGGCGCGCCCCGCTGCGAGATCGACGAGGTCGATCGTCGTGCCGGGCTTGTAGACGCCCTTTTCGATGGTGCGCCCGACCTCGAGCGACGACCATCCGTTGCGCCGGCCGGCCAGATAAACGTCGCTCGATGCGACGATGTCGGCATACGCGTAGGGCCAGAACCGCAAGGGGTCTCCGGTGAGCTCGTGCACGACGACGTCGCGGATGTCGCCTGTCGGCAGCAGGTTGGCGAGCGTCTGCGGCCCGAGCGGCGTGAGCGTCAGCCGCGAGACGGTGCCGCTTTGCGAAGTGACGGTGACGACGAGCGGCTTCAGTACGGTCGGTATGCTCTTGGCAGTCCGCTTGACGAGGGCTTCGCCGACCGCAGTCACCTGGAACGGAATGGCACGCGTGCCGCTCGCCAGCGTGGAGACGGCGAGCACGATGGCACCGGGCTTGAGTCCCGGGTACGCCGCATCGAGCGAGATCGTCGCGCCCGGCGGCAGCGAGAAGTCCGTCACCGCCTGCGTAAGATAAGTCGTCGTAGCGTCGGCGGGGTTCGATTGCGCATGGACCACGACCACCTCGGGCGCATCGAAGCCGAAGAGATGGAACGAACGGCCCAGTTTGTAGGCACGCCGCGCGGCATCGAGGGCGTTGTAGGCGGCGGCGAAAGCAGCGCCGGTGATGGGGACTTGCCAGCGAACGGTCATCACATCGTCGTTCGACTGTACGTCGCGCACCGTCAATGTCTCCAGCGCTGTCGGCGCGTAGAGGATCACGTGATCGCCCGCAGCGAGCTTGGCGGCACCGGCGATTGCTTCGGCATCGGGCGCGACGATAGCGGCGGCACTTCCCGCGCTCGTCGGCGCCGCAGCCCCGGTCGCAGGAAACAGGCGCAACCGGTTGAGGCGCGCATCGGCCGCAAGTGACGCGAGCGTCTCGAATTTCTGCGGCTTCTCGCCTTCGCCGGGCACGCTCTGCGTGCGCGTAAAGGCGGGTATGAGCGCTTTGGCGCCCGCCTCCAGCATGAACGCGAGGTGCGTGGTTGCCGCTGCCCCTGGCCGCAACTGGTAGTCGATCAGGCGCACGAGCCGCAGGACCGAATCGCGCAACACCGCGGTGCGCAGGAACGCCTCGTTTGCAATGCGCTGCTGGTAGAACGTGAGCACGTCGGCGACGGCGGACCATAGCTCGATGGCGGTGATCGTGTAGTCGTCGCTCACCCGCGCGGAAAGCCCGGCAAGCTCCGGCGTGTGCGAAAGCTCGTCGATGAGCGCCTTGCGAAAAGTGGCGAAGGTACCGATCCGATACGCGACCGCCGACAGCCACGGGCGGTTGCCGGCGTTCGCTTCGGCCGAGACGACGACGCAGCAGCCGCAATCGCGGTTCACGACCCGCCTCCCGCGCTGATGGTCAGCGTGCCGTTCTCCATTTTGCTCGGGTCGTTATCGAGCCTCGCGATCTCCCAGGCGCCGATCGGGATACGGCCGTTCTCGATCTCGTTCGCCGGATCGCGAGCGTGCGGATGGAATACCGTCACGGTCGCGGAATCCACACCCTCGACGTCCTCGACCGCCTCGTAGATGTGGCTCAGGTACACGGGCTGGCCGAAAGTGAAATTCGCGGGATTGAAGAGGCCGGGCTTACCGCCGGGTTGCACGCCGGCCGATAGCGCGAGCGACACCGCGTGCGCGACGTCGCCACGGAAGTAGCCGGGCTTCACACAGATCTGGATCGCGACGTCGAGCGGGATGTAGCGCGCCGAGCGGATCTCGAGGTCGTAGCCCGCGAGACGGTAGCGGGTGAGCGCGTCGTGGACCTTGCGCTTGAATTTGTCCTCGAGACGCGTATGTCCGCGCGCGTCGGTAATGACCGCTTCCGGGTCCGTCGGGTCGATGCCGACGAACACCGTGTACCAGCTCCCAGTCCACCGGAAGCTCGCGACGGCGCCCGCCACGCCGGGGATCTTGAGCGCCGCTTTCTTGTAGTCGAGCTCGGTGACGGCGCGCAGCTGCGTCGCCCGGAACGCGGCCGGTGCGTAGCTGCGCACCTGGTCGATGAGCTCCGGGTCTTCGCCGCGAAGCGCCGGAAGGGGATTGCGGATCGCTTCGATATCGGGAAAGAGCGGCGGCGGCGGCGGGCGCACGACGTGCGCGAGCGAATCCGCGCCGATGTTGCCCGCGCGGCCGTTGCCGACGCGATAGGTCACGTCGACTTTCGCGACGTCCACGGGGTTCCGGCCGTACTCGCCGTCGCCGAAGCGAATCACCGCGCGACCGACGTTGTCGACGTCGGCGACGAAGTGCTGCATGAACGACTTGCTCGACAGCAGGTCCGCAACCGGACTGTAAGGTTCCACCGCACCGCTACTGTGCGTGACGACCAGCGACACCGCCGGACGCGCGTCGCGCACGTCGCAGTCGAGCGCGGTGACGGTCGGACAGCGCATCGTCAGCGGCCCGTCGCCGAGGCGCAGTCGCAGGTGCGGCTCCGACTCGAGCAACGCAAGGCCAGGTACCGCGGAAGGCGCTGGCGCAGGATAGGACTCAACCTTGGTGCGCCCGTGATCGGCCAGGGCGATGTTGCCGCGCGCGACCGAGATGTTGTGCACCTCTGTGCCATCCTCGAGTTTGGCGGCGAGACACAGCGCAAACTTCGGCGCATCCTCCGCGCGCCATGTGACCTCGACCAGCGGCAGCGTTTGCGCGAGCGGAACCGGCGCCACCACGGGCTTGGGCTCGAACGTGACCGGAACGAGGTCCGCGAGATAGAGCCTGTCGCGCATGAGGTTCGATGCCGGACCGACAGTGCTCGTTGACGGGTCGGGGTTAACGCTCACCACGCGTACGACGCACCGATGCGTCGGATCGGCGTCGGCCTTGTTTCCGGTCTCCGGTCCCAGGACCTCCTCGAGCAGCAGCCGGTCGCCTGCCTTGATTGGGGGACGCACGGCCTTGGGCGCGGCGGGCACGGTGGCGTCGATCGCGTACATGTGCGCGGTGGTGACGCCGCGCGGCAGGCAACACTGCTCGTTGCCCCACGTATGCAGGCGCAGCTCGTTCAGCAACGGGTCCACGGCGAGCGGCGCGGTGGTTTCGAACACGCGCACCTGCGCCAGCGCGGGATCCGTGCGGTAGTCCTCGTCCGTGATCGGATTGAGGAAGGTCCCGGGCCGCGCAATCGGCTGCGGCACCGGGACCACGAAGGGCTGGCGGTCGAAGCGCATCGGCATGCTGATCTTCGTCAGCAGCTGCGTCCCCGATGGCAGCGTGCCCGCGGTCTTCACGCGAAGATGCACGAACGTCCAGGCGTTGCGGCCGTCGTGCATCGCGTAGTCGACGATCTTGGCGTGGCGCTTCGCCGACATGCGCTGCCGCGCCGTATCGAGGAACGCTTCGTTGGCGACCGCGTCCTGGAAATAGCTGATGTGATCGCCCTCGTGCGCGAACAGCTCGAGCATCGCAATGCCGACGTCCGCCGCGCTGCGTTCCGTCCATGCCGGATTGCGCTGCGCGACGAGATCGATGAGCATCTGCCGGAAGCTCGCGTAGTCGCGCGCGAGATAGTCGAGGGCGGGCTCGGGAAGGGTGTCGGGCGGACAGTCGTGGACCGGCTTGCAATCGAAGTCCACGGGACAGCCGGGCCGGAAGTTGACCGGCGCGACGGAGAACAGGCGATCGATGTCGGCGAAGGCGTAGCGCCAGACGCCGGCGCCGTCGCGAGCCCAGCCGATCGAGATCAGATAAGGCGAGAAGTCGCCCTGTTCGTCGACTTCGACGTCGAGAATGTTCGGCGCGCCGCCGATCGCCGCGCTCTTTACCGCAACGCCGATGATGCGCGTTCCTCCGTGTATGTGAATGGGCGAAGGATTGGCGACGAGACCGTACGCGCCCGCCGGAAGGTTGAGCAGGAAATGAACGTGGAGGATGAACGTCGCGCCGACGATCTCGAACTCGACGAAGTCGATGCCGTTGAGCACCGCCTGTGCGAGGATGCGCGCGCGCCTCGCGGCATCGCGGCAGTTCGGGCCGAGCGCTTCCAGGATCTGGTCGACGATGGACGCGCTCATCGATTGTTCGCTCTCATACTTTCCACGGCGACAGGAAGCTCGCGTCGAGCGCCTCGCCGGTGCTTCGCTTGATGAATACGACGGTGATTGCGAGCTTGTTGTCTTGCGCGGCCACGTCCACGCGCTGCACGGCGATCACGTTGTCGAGCCATCGCGTGAGAGCGCCCTGCACGAGGAACTGCGTGGCGGCGGCGAGCGCATCCGAGTTGGGCATGAACACGAGTTGCCCTACGCCGCAACCGAAGTCCGGACGGTTGACGCGCTCTCCCGGGTTAGTGAACAGGACTTGATAGATGAGATCGCGGATGTGATCGTCCTCACCGGTCTCCGCCGTTCGCCCGCGGCCGTCGATGTGATACGGGAAGTCGAAGAAGTCGGTCTTGGTCATACGTCGATCCGGATTTCTTCGTCGACGGTGCCGCCGCCGCCCATTCCGTCGGGCACGGTTACCATGAATGCCTTTTCGTGCGACTTGAGGTAGTCAACCACGCCCTGCGCTATCGCGAGCAGCAGCTTGCGGCGTCCGTGCGGATCCTCGTTCTCGCCGTACGGCACGAGCGCCTTCAGCTTCTGGTCCATGACATCGGACATGCTGCCCGGCGTCAGATTGCCCGCGGCGTCCATCGTGCCTGCGCTCAACTTCACGGTCCCGCTCATCCGAGCTTTACCTTCATCGAGATCAAGTTGGGAGGCGGCGGCGTGAACTGCCCCATCGGCGGCGTGGGCACCACCGGAATGGGACCCGCCATCTGGCCCGGATGCATATGGGTGTTGAACAAGGTCATGAGCTGGGTGAGGTAGCTCATGAGGTTGTCCCCGAACACGCCGGGATGCGTGGAATTGGCGACGAGCTCGATCAAAGGCGCGTCGACGACCACCTTCGTCGTCGCTTTCAGCGTCACCTTGCCCGGCTGCACTTCAATCTTGAGAAGATTCGCGCCGTTCGAATCGGAGAGCGCGATCACCTGCGAGTCGTCGTGCAGTGCGAGCAGCATTCCCTCTTCGCTGCGCGCCATCCGCACGTCCGGCGTGGCCTGTGCGCCGCCCTCGTCGGTCGGAATCGCGTTGCTCTGCCACCAACAACCGACCCAGATCGGACGGGACACATCGCCCGCCTCGAATTCGATCCACACACCGGCGCCGACGACCGGCACCGTGTACAGACCCGTCTTATCGCCTGCGTAAGGAGCGCACGGCAGCGCCCAACCGCTATCGACATCGCCCAGGATCTCGGGGACCTTGGCCTTGATGCGGGCTTGCTTGCGCGGGTCGTCGTTGTCGACGACCGTGCCCCGGTACTTGCCGTAGTGCTTGGCTGTACCGCCGCCGGTCTTGGTGCCCGGCGCGCCGTGAGCAAGCGTCGAAAGGCTCATGGCTGACTCGCTGCAACTCCGTCGTCGCTCTTGAAATTCTCTTGCCCCGTGAGGCCGGTGGCATTGCGGCGAAGCGTGAACTTCTGGATATAGGTGCCGTCGCCGCCGATCTGGTGCAGCACGCGCTCGACGTAGTAGCGGCCGCTGAACTGCTGGCCGACCCCGCGCACCATCACCGGCTGCTTGGCCTTCAGCGCGCCGCCGTAGGCGACCGTGTTCACCTCGCCCTCGGCGACGATCGACCAGCTCGAGCGATCGACCACCGACTGCGCGAACCGCTGGACTTCGCCGGCCTGCGCCATGGCGAGCTGGCTCAGCAACACCTTGCGCGGGCGATCGGCGGGCACGGCAGGTTCGTCGCCCATGCCCGCGGTCTGCGATGCGTCGTCGGCCTGTCCTTTTTGCGCGGACTTGTCGTCGGGGTCGAGTGTGGTTGCCTTCGCCGTCGCGGGCCCCAGCATGTCGAACTTCGCGCGGAACTTGTCGACGTTGGTGGCTGCTCCCATCCCGACGGTGAGCGTTCCCTGGGGCTGCGCATCGTGCTTCGGCGGATGGAAGTGGCCTTCGATCTCGCCCGCGCCGTTCATCTCCACGAAGCACTCGTAGCCGTTGCGCTCGGCGAGCTGGTGCAGGAACTGGATATCCGTTCCGCGCTGTATCAGCGTGTGGTCGTTCTCCTGCCGCGACCACTTCGTCGATTCGACGACCGGCGTGAACTTGTAGCCCGCATCCGAGAAGATCGACGACGCGACGTCGGAGTCCATCATGTTCGGCCACGGTTTGACTTTTTCGTCGAGGTGCATCAGCACGGTGGGGTCCATCGCCGTGACCACGAGCTCGGAGCCGTTTGGGGCCGTCGCGAAGTTGGTGTCGACCTCGATCACGTACGCGCTGATGAGCGGGATCGCCGAGCCCGAGCCGACGGTCACCGACAGCTTGAGGTTCGCGAGTCGTGTGAACAGCTGCTCGTCGAGCAGCGTCCAGCCGCTGCCGTCCTCCTTTACCGCGACCGCGAGGCGCAGCCGCAGCATGTCGGCCATCGAGGCGTGATCCTCAACTTCGATCTGCTTCACCGCATTGAGGACGGCCGCCGAGGCCGCCTTCCCGTTTACCGTGAGCGAGTAGGTGATTTCCTTCGCCACCTCATCCCTCCGATGCCGGAATGCGCAGGACCGCCGCCTCTTCCAGCAGATCGTTCGGCCAGATCGCGCGATTGGCGTCGCAGATGCGCCAGAACCTCTCGGCGTCGCGGAAGTGCTGCCACGCGATGTTGTCGAGGCGCTCGCCGTCCTGCACGCGATGGCCGACCAGTGCGAGCGGGTCGACGATGAAGCGCGTGGTCTTGTAGCGAATCTCGCGGCCGTTCGCATCCGTGAGCTTGGCCTCGGGTACTCTTTCGTAGCGGCTGCCCTTGAAGAACATTCCAATCCTCGCTAGTGAGGTAGCAGATTGCGGATGCCCGCGAGCGCGCTTCCCGGCTTGTTCTGCTGCGCCAGAACCTCCTTCGCCTTCTGGTACGCGAGGAAGGCATCGCGACCCACGCTCGAATCGGTGAACTCCATGTACGAGAGCACCTGCATGCCGAGCTCGACCTTGGCGGAGATCGGGTTGAGACGGGTGTCGAACGCATCCTCCGAGATCGCGAAGCTCGTGAGCTTCACGGGGACGACGCGCGACTTGCCCCAGATCAGGAGCACGAGCGGCAGATCGGCGGGACTCACTTGGACCTTTCCCTTGGCCGCCTGCTCCTCGATCTTCTTGGCGTCGAGCGTCGGCGGATACATGAGGAGCTCGAGCGCGGCCAGCGCCGGATGCAATCCGTTCTGCGCGACCGCCGCGTTCTGGTCGTTGTCCGGATCGTCGAGCTGGTCGGAGGCGTGCATGTCGACGGTCAGGTTGATCGTCTCCACGGGGGGCCCGGCGACCCGCAGCACATCCTCCTTCGCGGCACCGCTCTTGCCTTCTGACGGCGCGGGCGCGGCGCGATGCGCGAGCGTGCGCTTCATCGACTCCGGATTGAACTGGAAGACGATGAGCGTGCTCGGCTGCGATCCCGGCGTATGCGTGGGATATACCGCGAGCGCTCCCTTCTGGAGATTGGGGCGCAGTGGAGAGGCGGAGAGCATTGGATTGAATTGTCAGTATTTGGGGGCAACGAGATCGCCATCGACCTTTGACGGCAGGCGTACGTCGTAGGACTCAGACTTTTCAACCTTCCCGTCGATGAATTTCGACTTGCCTTGCTTCGCGGTGCCGTACTTAATCTTGATCTGCTTCGCAAAGTGTTCGGGGGCTCGAATCTTTTCCGATCCTCCGCTGCCGTAATAGACGACTTCAGCCTGGAACCAGACCAGCGGCCGCGGCTTCTTGCCGACGAGCGCATGCAGATCCTTCTCGTGGTCGGACCACATGGCGGAATTGACGGACTTGGGGATCGGCGTCATGTTCCAGTTCACTCCGGGTCCGCCAGAGCGGCCGTGCAGGAGGTGGCCGCGCACCCAATAGCTGTGATCCAGCCGCTCCCAGCCCAACGGGTCTTCGCTGGGCGAGGAATAGTCGGTGCGATGGACCGGCACGGCGTGGACGCTGCGTGCCTGGCCCGACGACGTGGCCTGGTGCTCGAAGTCGATCTGTTTGATCGAGGTCGTCACGACTTTTTTCTTGGGGCTCATCTCGCCCTCGATGTCCCACCCGTCTTCGAGGTCGACAACATCGAGCGACTTGAAGCCGTACTTCGTCTTCCAGCCCGGGAGCGCGGCCGCGATCTCCTCCGCGCCCAGACCGCTGCTCTTCATCTGCTCGAGATCGGCAGTCACACCGGCAACGCCCGCCTTCCATTTTTCGTCGTCCGCCTCGCCGGGCTTGGTACCTTCCTTCACGCCGAACAGCGCCTTCGCCTGCTTCACCACCCAGGCGATGACGAAATCGATCCCCTTGTCCACTTTCGCCTGGATGGCGGTGATCACCTTCTTCACGGCATCGCTGACGTTGCCGAGCCCGATCAGGCGGGCGAGGAAGCCGAGAATGACGGGAATCGTGCGCGCCATCGCCTTTTCGACCCAATTGGCGGCGGCATCGATTTTGCCGTTCGCGATGTTGGCGATCGAATCCACCACGGCCTCGACGAACGCGAGGATCTGCTTGATGCGCTCGATGAAAAACGCGACCGTGTTGTACGTGGCGATGATCGCCTGGATGACCGCGCCGGCCGGGTTGAACATCGATACGAGCTTGATGATCGCCGCGGTCACGATCTTGGTGATTGCCCAGTCCTTGATGCCGCCGATCACGAGGTCCCACAGGCCGCCGATGGCCTCCACGATCTGCTTCCACGCGGCCGCCGGTCCTTCGGTGACGAGGGTCTTGATGAAAGCGAATGCCTTCTCGAGCATTAGTACCGTGTTCTCTCCCAGCACCTTCACGAGCTTCCCGCGGATCTTCGCGTACGTGATGCCGAGGATCTGCAGCACGAGATCCAAGATCCCTTTAAGGTCCCACACCTTCGGTAGCACGAGCCCGGCGCCATCGAGGGTCCCGACGAGCCATTCGATGAGTCCGGTCTTCAGGTGATCGAGGATGTTCTTCGCGAACTGCGAGATGCCCTTCTTCACGGCGTCGACCAGATGTCCGACGAAGGCGACCGGGTCTTCGATGATCTTGTTGAAGGTGGCGCCGATCTTCTTGACGATGGCCACGATCTGCAAGCCGATCGGCCCGGCGATCAGCATCGCGCCTTCGAAGATGAACTCGAGGATCTTCTTGGCGACCGCGAGCAGGAAGTTGAGCAGCCGCATCACTGGCGGCCCGAAGATCGCGCCCATCTTCTCGAACAGGATCTTCGGCGTAAGCAGGTCGGCGATCTTGAATGCATCCCAGGCCTGCTTGAACAGCGCCTTGATGCCTTCCCACGTGAGATCGAGCTTCTTCACCTCCTCTTTGAACCACGCCGCCGCCTTCTCGATCGTCTTCGCCTTCTCGAGGTTCTCCTTGATCTTGTCGCCGCCGTCGATGAGGTCGAGCACGGCGAAGATCACGCCCTTCAGGGTGGGCTTTACTTCCTCGCCGGTGACCGGATCCTTGCCGAGGATCATCGTGAGCAGCGGATAGCCTTTCTGTTCCTTGGCCCACTTGCCGAGCTGGTTCAGCACGAGGTCCTTCACTACCGCGAGAATCTTGCCGCCGACCTCCTTGATGAAGTCCCACACGCGCTTGACGACGGGCTCGAACAGCGGCTTCAACTTCTTGTTCCACGCGCCGACCGGGTCGAAGATATCGCCAGCGCCTACCGATTCCCACGCCTTGTTCACGAGCGCGACCATTGAGGCGTAGCTCAAGTCGAGCTTCGCGACCTGCGCGTCCCACCACTTGGCGACCGAATCGATCTTGCCTTCCTTGTCCAGGCGGTCGAACAGCGCCTCGCCGTCCGGCGCGAGCTTCATCGCGGCGTGGATCCAGTCGCGCGTCGAGCCCTTTACCGATTTTTCCTGGATCGGGTCGTAGCCGATGATCAGCGTGATGAGATCCCACGGCGGAAAATCGCGGACGATGAACTCGCGCACGCGGTTGCGGATCTTGGCCTTGACGTCGTCGAACAGGCGCTGCACGCGTTTGGGTGCCGCCGTTCTGGGGGCAATAGTCCGCGAAGCGCGCGCATCCGCGGGCTTTTGCTGGATGGTATGCGTGAGCTCGTGCGCAATGAGCCGCTGGCCCTGGACGCTCGAGGGTTGATACTCGCCCGCGCCGAAGAAGATGTCGTCGCCGACGGTGAAGGCGCGCGCACCGAGCGCGGTCGCCGCGCCCGCGGCCTCACCGCCGGTGTGCACGCGCACGCTGCTGAAGTCATAGCCGAAACGCGGCTCGAATTGCCCTCGCAACGACGGGGACAGTGGCGCGCCGCCCCTGTTGCTCATGCTTTCGATGCTGGACTCGATGCCCGCGGGAACCGTCGACGGCCCCGGACCCGCGCTGTCCTTTTGCACCAGCCTTTTCTTCTCGTCGTCGTCCTTCTTGGTGGGCGGATCGGTCTTGCCGAGCGCACGTCTGACCACGCGCATCAGTGATGCCGCGATACCGGAACGCCCGATTCCCTCCGCGCCGAATTGCGGCGCATCCTTGGGGGCCATCACCGCGTCTGCGGTGTGCTCCGCTTCGCGCTCGAACGGATCGTCGGCGGCGCCGACGGCGAGCTTCGGTTGCAGCGCGCGGGCCGCCATCATTCGCCGCAACGGTATCGCGTCCGTTTCGCGCCGGTCCGCGTGCGCACGATGCGTTGCGTCTGGCACCCGCGCCGGTGGCGTGAGCGCCGATTTGCGCAACGCAACGCGTCCGAGCTCACCCATGGTTGCGCCGTCCGATCGTCTGCGAAACAGCGCTTGCCACCGCAGCCGCGATGGCGGTTCCGCCGCCAAGCGACTGCACGTCCACCCGAACGGACCCCACCATCGCTCGTCCCTTCGGAAGCGGCGAGCTCGCGAATGCATTTCGCACGGCCGACTCGACGAGCACGCGCAATTCGGCGGGTTGCAATCTGTTCGCTTGCGCCCCCACGAGCCGCACCCGATCCACTTCTAAGTTCCAAACGCTCATGGCCGCGCCATTTCGTAATACGCGCCGAACTCTGCAGGTCCGATCGGTTTTGCGAGCTTGCCGTACTCGCGTGCAGCCGCACGCATGACGTGAGACATGGCGATCGGCGTGTCCGCGCTCGCCGCGAGGAACGCCGCGTTGACGGCGATCGACTTGATGTTGCCGCCGCTCAAGTCGAGTCCGGACAGCAGCGAAAGCTCCAGTCTCTCCACCTCCGCCTGAGGTGGAAACACGCGCTCCCATATGCGCCGGCGATCGTCCGTCGCCGGGAACGGAAAGTCGATCACGAAACGCAGGCGCCTCAGGAAAGCGGGATCGAGCGCCGACCTTCGATTGGTCGCCAGAATCGCAAGCCCGGCGTAGTCTTCCATTCGCTGCAGCAAATAGTTGACCTCGAGATTTGCGTAACGATCGTGGCTGTCGCGCACATCGGTGCGCTTGCCGAACAGCGCGTCCGCCTCGTCGAAGAACAGAATGGCGCCGCTGCGCTCGGCCGCGTCGAACACGCGGCGCAGGTTCTTCTCGGTGTCGCCGATGTACTTGCTGACCACGCCGGCGAGATCGATGCGGTACAAATCGAGCTCGAGATGCATCGCGAGTATCTCGGCAGCCATCGTCTTGCCGGTACCGCTCGCACCGGCGAACAGCGCGGTGATCCCGCGGCCGCGCCCGAGCTTGGCGCCGAATCCCCACGACTCGTACACCCGGGCGCGTTGCTGCACCTGCGCTGCGAGCTCTCGCAGTTGCGACCGCACCTCGTCGCCGACCACGATGTCGTCCCATCCGTAGCGCGGCGGGATCCGGCACGCGAGATCCTCGAGCGCGGTGCCCGTCTGCTCGCGGCACGCATTCCACAGCGCGCGCCCGGTGATCGTGTCGTCGCGCTGCGCGGCGCGAGACACGACGTCGGCGATTGCGTCGGCCGCGAAGTCGAACTGCTGGGTGATGGTGTCGATCTCCCCGTTCACGGAATTCGGGCGCGCCGCGAGCGCCTTGCGCCACAACGTCTGCTGCTCGGCTCGCGTCGGCCGCGCCGTACGCACCACCGCGACGTCGCCTGCGGCGGGCCAGCGCTCTTGACTGATCACGAACAGCGTGGCTGGGAGTGTGGCGATGAGCTCGTCGACGGCGAGCGCGCTCTCGCTTCCGCGCTCGACGCCGCTCGCATCCACGACCAGGGCCATGCCCGCGAGCAGCGCCTCGCGGCCGATCAGGGTGACGAGCTTCTCTCTGTGCGCGGCGTCGAGCGCCGCGAACCTGCGCAGGTCGAGGAGCTGTGGAAGGTAACCAAGATCGACGCACGCGATCCGGGCGGCCTCGCGTGCGGCGCCATCGGCCTCGCCGAGCAGATTGATGGTGGTCCATTGATTGGCAGCGGCGGCGATCAATGCCGCAGCCTCGCAGCCGGCCTCCGTCACGCTGTCGGTGCGCAACGACTCGCGCAACGGCGTGACGCAGGAGGCGACGCGCTCGTCGATATAGCTCACGCCGCGGAGGTAATTCGACACCCGTTCGTCGATGCGAAGGCGGCGAGTCACCAAGGGCTCGCGATCATCCCCGTCAACGTCCACGAGGCACAGCGCGCGCAACGCGTGCTGCGGCATCAGGCAATCCGCGGCGAGCAGTCGCTCCGTCGCCTCCTCGACGAACAGCGCGAGTGCGAGATGGAGCGTCGCGTAGTCGCGACGAGGATCGTCGGCAAGCTCCGCATAAGCGCGCGCGAATGCCCCGTCAAGCGAGGGTGCCGCCGTCAGCAACAGCAGATCCCGTTCGAAATCGTTGAGATCCGCGAGCTCGCCGAGTCTTTGCAGCGCCGGGGGCTCGCGCGCAGGCTCGATTTCTTCGGCTGCGGGCGGCATGCGAGCAAGGTCCTCCGCGTTGCCGGCCACCAGCCAGTCGACGCGGCGTTGCGACCCGGCACCGCCGCCGAGCAACGCAGCATGGCGGACGAGCCGTAAACGCAGCCGCTGCAATGCAGATCGCAGGCATTCGGCGTTTTCTGTGCGCCAATCGGACAAGTGATCGGGGATGTTCATTGCGGCAATAACACGACGGCCGGATCGATGCTCTCGGCGCCGTTCACGCGCACGCGCACCGCGAAGTTCGCTCGAAGCTGCAGTTCCACCACCGTGGTGTCATCACCGGGCGGAGCGCTGAACGTGACCGTGCCAGCGGCGCCCGGTATGACGAGCAGCTGGTTGCCGCTCACGGCGACGCGGGCGTTGGCATAAGCGGCAGGAACGCCGGTCTTGATCTTCGTCTGCAGGTCGTCGGCCAGTCCGGCGAGCGTCGTCGGCTTGGCGATCGTGAAGGTATGCGGCGCCAACGGGCTGACGGTGATGCTGAGCCGCGGCACGATCGCCGATATCGGCGGCGGCGACGACAGCTCGCCGGACACGAAAGCCCTGTCTTCGCCGGGCAGCGGTGCGCCCACGAGCCCGAGCGAGGCCGCGAACGTCGACCCGCCGGTGGGTGCGATGGTGATGGTGTTGGTGAGTCCGCCCGGCACGATGACGAGCTTGTCGACCCACAGGTCGACGCGCGTGCCGGTGAAGTTCGGATTCGTGGGATCCGCGTCGTGGATCAGGTTCGCGAGTATGGCGGCCGCGGATGCGAGCGGGATCGAAGCCGGCAGATTGGCGGTGATGTTGCGGGTCGTGCCGGCGATCGTTACCGCGAGCGTCAACGGCCCGGCGCCGAGCGCGATCGGATCCAGGAGCACCGTGCCCACGATCGTGTGCACATCGAACGTCGGCAGCGTGTCGGGAATCGGAACGACGAGCTGCTTCGGCGTGGCGCTCAGGTACGACGCTCGCGCAACGGAGGCTCGACCGATCATCGTCTCGCCGCCTGGCGTAGTGCCGATGAGCCGCTCGCCGTTGATCGTGATGCGGCGCGGGCCGGACGCATAAACGATGGCTGGATTCACGAGCGGCACGAGCATGAACGCCGCCTCGTTGGACCAGAAGGCGCTCGACGGGACGAGCGGGTCGCGCACGACGACCTTGACGGTCTGCACGCCGGGCTGGAGCCGCAGCTCGGGCGGGATCGGCCCCAGGCCGGGAATCGTGGCGTCGGGAATCGTGGCCACGACACGCGTCGCCTCGGCGCTCGTCGCCGGCACTTCGACATCGCCGATCAGCACGCTCGTGCGAGGACCGGCGAGCGACGTGCCGCGCAGCACGAGGGCGTCGTTGATCGCGGCGTAGGCGAACGGTTGCTCCGTCGTGGTCCCGGCGCGAATGACCTTGATCTCGGTGATGGTCGGCGTCTGGATGGTCAACACGTAGACCATCGGGCCCGGCGTGGGCGCATCGCCGGGTAGCGGCGGAACGGTCGCAGAGAGCGGCTGACCCACCGGACGCGGGAAACGGCGTGGACGCCGGCTCTCGATCTGCACGACGTTCACCACGTAGGCCGCGGACAAGCGATAGCGAAGCGTGAGCGCGGTCCAGATCTTCGAAACGTCCTCGAGCGTGAGCGGCTCGAGCGAGATTCTCACGTGCTCGAACTCGTCGCGCAGGCTCGGATGCAGGACGATGTTGCCGCTGGGCGGACGCAGCGTCATGACGTTGTCGGTGATGATCGGCACGTCGTGCAGCACGCGCATCGCGCTGCCGAGCACGAATTGCGCGGTCGAGTCGTCGAACAGGCTCGTCAAACCTACGCGCACTTCGGTCGTTCCGTACGCTGTCACGAGGTAGTGCAGGTTGAGACTGAGCGGCGGGTGGCCGTAGCCGCCAGATGCACCGCGTCCCGGAATCTCCTGGTTCTGCAGGTAACCGTTCTCGGTCACGCGATACAGAAAAAGGTTGACGCGCGCGTCTTCAGTGTGCGGATCGTTGTCCTTCGCCGTGAACGGCGGCGTGCCGATGGTCACGGGCACCGCCGTGCCGAACGGCAGCTCCATGCGATCGGACAGGAGCGTCTGAAGTGTCGTGCTCACGCCGCCGATTGCGCGGAAATCGCTCATGGCTAGTGCGGATTCACCACGACCACGGCGCGTAGCTGCGCAGCGCCGCGTAGTCGTCGAACCCGCCCGCGGGCGCTGCGTTCGCGGCCGGTGCCGCAACCGCCGCAATCGACATGTCGGAAGGTGTCGCTTTGGCGGCACCGGCGTCCGCACCGTAGATCTCGATGGCGCCGATGCGCACGTTCACCGTGCGTTCGGGGACGGGCTCGGCGATCGGCAACCGGATTGCAGGCGCCGCGACTTCGGCGGGTTGAATCGTGACGGGAACGGGAAGCGGCGAATCGGTTGCCGGCACCGCGAATGCCGGCGCGGTTGGAGCGGGTACCGCCTCCGCGTTCGCTCGCGCACGCTCGCGCGGCGGCGCAGGCGACTCCGGCGCGGCTCGCGTGACGGTGTGAACGACCACGCGCTCGCCTAGCGCGGGTTCGACGCGCACCGGCGCGGCGGGTGCGCCGCTCGCGATGACGGCGCGAGAGGCAGGCAGCGCCGGCACGACCAGTGCGGGAGGGTCGAGTGCCGGCGTGCGCTGGACAACCGGCGCGGGCGCGGATGCGACCTGAAGGGGGACGGGCGGCGCGACGCTCCGCGCGATCTCGACCACTGCCGGCGAAGGCGCCGCACCGGGGAGCGCGACAACGATCGGAGCCTGTGGTGCTTCGCGCGAAAGCGCGGGTGCAGCCACCGGCTCGGAGGACGACTCGCTCGCTATCGGCGGCGGCCCCGAGCGCGCGCGCACCACGGGAGCGAGGCCCGCGCTTCGTCGCGCGAGATTCACGAGGAAGTCGCTCATGGCGCCCTCGCGCGCGCGAGCGCATCCGCGACGAGCTCGAGATACCGCGTCCGGCGGCGGCGCGGCATGCCGAGAATCTCGCATTCGCTCCAGTGATAGTGCCATGCGAGGGTGTGCACTTCCTGGGCGAGGTGCGCGGCGCGCTCGTCGAGCTCCTGCAGTAAGAAGGCCGCGGTGTCGAACACGATCGCGAACGCCGTTCCGCATTGCGGGCACGCGAGGTCGAGCTCGATCTCGGCCTGCGGATCGCGCTTCGCCATCGCTTTCGCGATCGCCTCTTGTACCGGTAGCGGTAGTTCGTCTGGAGTTGCGACGCCTTCGTCGCGTGCAGCGCGGACGACGCAGCACTCGAGCAGCGTCCGCGCTCCTCGCAAGGCATCGCTGCGCGCGATCGGCGCAGCGCGATCGAGGTCTGCTGCGATCGGGAGACGAAACGTTACGTCGTAGCGCCGGCCTTCCGCCTCGAGCGTTACGTCGTATTCAGCGTGGACGTCGCGGTACGCGGGAACGAGAAGATCGTCCACGCGGAGCTCGAACTCCATCCGCTCGCCGCAATTCGCTGGGCAAGACAGAACGCAGTCCAGCGTGTCGCCGAGGGTTATGCGGCGAAGATGCAGCAGCAGCGCCTCGCGGTCGCCGATGGTCAGGCTGCGCACGAGACGATCGGCGTCCGGCTCCTCGACGCACCGCACGAGAAGCCCGGTGGCCCGCTCACTGGGCGTTGCTTGGTCCGCACTGTCGATGAGGAAGGCTTCGTCCTCGCCGCCGGCCGGACGCAGCGCCACCTCCCGCAGCGGCTCTGCGGTCCGCTGCGAGTCGTTGCGCCACACGCCGCCGGGGATGGCGACGCGCGGCACGCTACCCTCCGACGCCTTCGAACTGCGGCTCCGACGGCTCCTTCACGTCCGGGTCGCGCTCCCAGCCCTCGTGCTCGATCTTGAGCGACGAGATGAGGATCGCGTTGGCATTGGCATCGAGGTCCGTCTGCGCCGTGAACTCGCTGACCCACGCGCGATAGACCTTGTAGGAAATCACCTTCTGTCCGGCTTCGTTGAACACGTCGATGGTGAGGTTGCGGCGGAAGTCCTTGAGCGACACCTCCTTCTCACGCTGGTCCGCGGGAGCCTGCGCGTTGCCGAAGTTCCACACCTTGTTCGCCCAGTTCTCGAACTCGGTGTCGTGCGTGACGCCGCGCTCCATGGTGATCGGCTCGTACTTCGTGCGCCCAGGGGACTTGTGGCTCGAGCTCGGATCGCCGCCTTCGCGATGCTCGACCATCTCGGTGGTGCGCTTCAGCGCGCTCACCTTGCTCACGCCGGCGACGTATCCGTTCGCGCTCCACTTGATCCGGAACTTGAAGTTCTTGTACGGATCGAAGCGCTGGGGATTGACGGTGAACTTGGCCATGGGTCGTTGCTCCTAGGTGAGGATCTTGCCGGCGATCTGCTGGATCTGGATCACCACGAATTCCGCCGGCTTGAGCGGCGCGAAGCCCACGACGATGTTCACGCGTCCGAGATCGATATCGTTCTGCGTCGTCGTCTCCTTGTCGCACTTCACGAAGTACGCGTCGCGCGGCGTCTGCCCCTGGAACGCTCCCTGCGCGAAGAGCGTGTGCATGAAGGCGCCGAGGTTGAGGCGGATCTGCGACCACAACGGTTCGTCGTTCGGCTCGAACACGGCAAATTGCGTGCCGCGATAAAGACTCTCCTCCAGGTACAGCGCGAGGCGCCGGACCGGAACGTATTTGTATTCGTCCGCCAGCGCATCCGCGCCGCGGCCCGTGCGCGCGCCCCAGCTCACGGTTCCGATCACCTTGAACGTGCGCAGGCAATTGAGGCCCATCGGGTTGAGCGTTCCGTTCTCGCCGTCGGTGAGCGTCACGGTCAATCCGGTCGCGCCCTGGATGTTGGCGGTAATGCCGGCGGGCGCTTTCCACACGCCACGATCGGCGTCAGTGCGGGCATACAGGCCGGCCAAAGCGCCCGCCGCAGGGAAGGTGTTCACGCTGCCGGCCATCATCGGGTCCGGCGCCCGCAAGCGCGGGAAATACAACGCGACGTTGCGGCTGCGAAGCGAGGTCGCGCTGCTCGTTCCGATCCACTTCTGCGCGTCGTCGAACTTCAGGAGCCAGGCCGGCGTATCGACGATCATGAACGCGCGCCTCCGTTGGCAATAGGTGATCGCCTCGGCGATTGCGGAAATATCGCCGAGTTCGTTGGGCTTGAGCAGCAACAGGTCCGGCATCAGGAGCAGGTTGAAGAGGTCGACCTTCTCGAGCGCATACATCCCGGTCTTCAGGAGCTCCTTGCCCGTGAGCTCGACCGCGCTCGGCGGTGTGCCGTTGTTGCCGGGCGGCGGGACAGCCGTCTGCGCGCGGATCGTGATCCCGATGCCGGGCGCGTAGTGGGCCACGTTTTTTGCGCCCGCCGGCGTGAGGCCCAGGCTGGTGGCCGAGGTATCGGCGCCGGAGTTGGCGAACTCGAACACGAGGTTGGGATCGTCGGTTCCCGGCAGGACGCGCAGCACGCCGTCGATGATCGAGACCGTCGCACCTTGGAGGTACGGCTCGGTCGACGATGCAAGGGCATCGCGCACACGGCTCGCCGCCTCTTCGATATTGGTGGGCGGTGGAGGAAGGGGAGCGGCACCCCACAAGTCGAGCGTGATCGGCTTGAGCGTCGCGAGCGGTGAACCGCGTTGCACGTTGAGGTCCATCTTCGCGGTCGGCGCCAGTCCGACAAGGTTGGGCGGACCACCGACCGTCCCCGACTGGATCGGTCGAAACTGCGCCGCGGAATCAATTTCGACGCCGCCGTTGGCGACTCCCAGCTTGAGGATCGCCGTCGCGCTGTTCGTCGATGCATCGAAAACATGAACTGACGAGTGATGAGTAGTGTCGCCCGAGGCCACCCTGATGGTACTGCCCACCACCGTCGCCGTGACGGCGGAGCCCGCCTTCGCGGTCATCTCCGTCGTCATGTTCGCGGCAATCGCCGTGAGCATCGCAGCCAACGTTCCCGGCGCTGGTGTTGCGAGCTTGGCCTCGAACGGACCGAGGCCGTTGAGCGTGAACGCGAGCATGTTGTGTGACGCGTCGATCTTGTTGACGTCGGCGAGCGCCAGCGTCGCGCTTTGGCTCGTACCCGCCCCTGCCGCACCAAGGACGACGGCGGTCAACGCGGGATTTCGCTCGGCGGTGACGAGCTGCGAGCCGTTGTTGATGGCGAAGACCGCGTATCCCGGGTCGAGCTCGTTCATCGACAGGTTGCGGAACATCTCGGTGGGTCCCGCCTCCATGCGCCCGTTCTTTTCGATGAACGATGTGACCCTGAGGTTGAAAAGGCTCTTCGGGTTTGCCGACGCATAGTCGACGTCGATCTGCAGGTTGTTGCCCCAGGTGCCTGCACTCGCCGCCGTGATATCGAGCACATCGTGGCCGGCGGTAGTCGAATCCTTGAGCGTGACCGCCGCCGGCTTCGCTCCATGCGCGACGCGGACGACGTACGCCTCGTTGCCACCGTTCTGGAAGAAGTACTTGACGCAGTAGCCCAGTGGACTGTCCACCGCGAGCCCGCCGAAAGCGCGCTCGAAATCGGCGAAGCTGAAGATGTGCACCGGATCGTCGATGGCGCCGCGTGGCGTGTAGCCGACGAACGCGGTGACCGACGTGCTCACGCCGGTGATCGTGTGCACGCCGCTGGGGATCTCTTCGATGTAAACGCCTGGATACGTGAGAGCAACCGGCATTGCGACCTCCAGAAGCGGCGCGATCCTCGCGAGGGCCTGCCGCTATCGGTTCGACTTACTTCGCACGCGGGCGCGCGTGCGACCGTGGGGCATTCAACGCGGCGCACCGCGCAGCATTTCGACCAGTACCTCCGCCGACACTTCGTTGGCTTCGCGCGGCGCATCTCCGGGCTCGTACACCGTGGCGCGCCGGCCTTCGCGTCCGATGGCCACGATGCGCAGCTCGGGCATCGCCTTCCTCATCATTGCGCATACCGCGTCGGTTTTCCCTTCCTCGGTGCCGATCACGACCACGTTCGCGTCGCAGTCCCGGGCCTCCGCCACTGCGTCGCGAGCATCGGCCTCGCCGATCACTTTCATACCGTCGTGCTCGGCCACGATCGCGCTCAGCACGCCGTTGAGAAGGCGCGGCAGATTGACCATCAAGATTCGCGTTTGAGCCAATCGCCGTCCCCACATCGGCTTCGCGCATCGTCGATGCAAGGCGTGATCGTGAAAATGGATCCGACGGCGCGAATCGGATGAGGATGGGAACCGGATCGGCGCCTCTTGTCGCAACGATTGCCGCGGCAAGTACAAACAGCCCGATTGGCGACGGATCTAGATCTTGCGGCGCGCAGTCAAGCTATCTGGACGCACAGCACCGGCAGGGCGGCACGATTGTTCGTGCGCCACCTAGACCGCGTGCAGGATTGCGAGCGACTGGGAGTTACGATCCGGGAGAATGCGGCCGAATGATCCGGTCCGTATCGATTCCCCGGACGTGCGCAGCCGCTTCTCCCCGCCGGTTCACGCGCAGTTTCTCTAGGATGTTGTGAACGTGGTTCTTGACGGTGGAAACGCCGATGCGCAGTTCCCGCGCGATTTCCTTATTGGAGAGGCCTACGTCAATGCAGCGGACGATTTCGCGCTCTCTCCCCGTCAGTGGCGGAGCACCAGGATCGCTGCCGCGAATCCCTGCCATGGCAGCGATACGTCGGAACATCGTCCCAGCCGCGCTCGGCGAGCAAAGAAGCTCGCCGTTCATCGCGCAGTCGATCGCTTTGAACAAATCATCCGTCGACGCATCGCGGGGTACAAAGCCGGTCATTCCCGCCTCGGCATACGCAACCACGTCGCGATCGTATTCGCGCGCTGCGAAGCCCAACATGTGGACACGCGCCGCGGCCGCCATCAGCCGGCGAGCTGCAAAGAGTCCATCCTCGGAGGCAACATCCAATAGGATTAGCGTGGGGTTGACTTTTGCCAGCATGGCCAGTGCCGTCTCCGCGTTCGCCGCACTCCAAACCGAATCCACGCGCGCGCGGCGTTCCAGGATTGTCGCGAGGCCGTCGCGAAGAAGGCGTACCGGACTGATGATTAGGATCCGCATGGGAATGTCCTTGCACGGCCCGGCAGCGCTTTCAGGATTCTGGTTGGCCGGCGCAGCGCTTATACGAGCACAGGCGTTGCCGTCGCGAAGGTTTTTCATGTGCACTCCGGCGGGCGCGAAGAAACCCCATTGGCAGGTGCGGCCATCGTAGTGTACAAAAATACGAAAATCAACCGAAGAATTCGATCGAAGAATGCCGATGGGAGGCCGCCGGTTTCTCCACCAACTCGTCGACCCGGAACATCACACACTCGTTGAGTGATCCTCTTGGATCTCGGAGAGATTGATTGGCGCCTCACCCCACGTAATGGCAGTTTGGCTGACCTCTATGGGCGACCACCGATACCGATCGACGTGAGCGAAAGAACGACGGACCAAATAATCCGCAGGTCGGCCGCGATAAGTTCTTGCCTAGAAAACAAAAACGGCGCCATTCGGACGCCGTGCTGCTGCAAATGTGCTACGTTTTAGCTACAGTTTTGGGGCGATGTTAGTGGGTGCTATCGCGGAAACGCTTATCTGTGGCTCCCCGACCAGGGCTCGAACCTGGGACCTGCGGATTAACAGTCCGTCGATCTTGTACGTAATTTCATTGCATCATCAACTGCTTACGGCGTCCGCGCACCTTCGCCATCGCAGTCGAATGCAGTGCAGTGCAGGGGTACGCAAAACAGCGCAGCTACATTTTCGTATACACCTCGTTCCTCGAGGTAACGACATCACGCCATCGTATCGTCGACTCGACTGCACCTCCGATCGAGTTGCCGGACGGAATTTCACGGGCTAGAAGCCGAAATGCCTCGGTACGACCAATACCAGATCCGGGACGTAAGTAATGAGCATGAGCACGAATATCATGACAGCGACGACGGGAATGACGGCAATACTGCAGCGAGCGATCGACGCGCCGCTCAAGGCGGAGACGATGTACAGGCAATTGCCCACCGGCGGGTGAATCGTGCCTATCGCAAGGCTGACCACCATCACGACGCCGAAATGAACGAGGTCGATCCCCAGCGACTGCATGATGGGGATGAGGACCGGGCCGAGGATGATCAGCGCCGCCGCCACCTCGAGGATGCAGCCAGCCAGGAGCATGGTCACATTGACCAGCAGCAATACCAGCCATGGCTCGCGAGAAATGCTGAGCAGATTTTGCGCGATGGCTTGTGGAATCTTCTGATGGGCAAGAAGAAAGCCGACAAACGTGGCCGTCGCAATCAGGAACATGACTTTGGCGCTGACCAGGCCGGTCCGATACAGGAGCTTCGGTATTTGTGACCAGCGCAACTCCTGGTAGAGGAACACCCCAATGACGATCGCGTAGGCTACGGCCACGGCGGCCGATTCCGTGGCGGTAAATACGCCCGAGAATATTCCGCCGAGAATGATCACCGGCATGAGCAGGGCGAGAAAGGCGCGGAAAAAGCGGGCGATGATTTCCTTCAACCCGACACGCGCTTCACTTGGGTAGTTGCGCATGCGCGCCATGGCGTATACGAGGCCCATCAACCCGAGGCCGATGATGATTCCCGGGACGAATCCGCCAAGAAACAACGCTGCGATCGACACGTTGCCCATGGCGCCGTAGATCACCATCAGGACGCTGGGAGGAATGATCGGTCCCAGGGCGCCGGCGCCGGCGGTCAATGCCGCCGCGAAGGGGGCGTCGTATCCCTTGCGCTTCATAGCGGGGATCATCACCGAACCGACGGCGGCAGTATCCGCGGACGCCGATCCCGATACGCCCGAAAAGAACATCGCACTCAGGACCGTGACGAATCCCAGGCCACCCGGCAGCCAGCCGACCAGCGCCGAAGCAAAATCGACGAGTCGGCGCGCAGTCCCACCGACCTCCATCAACGTCCCGGCAAGAATGAACAGTGGAATCGCCAGCAGCAAAAAGACGTCGATGCCGACGAACAGACGCTGCGCAAACAGCGTCAGCGCCGTCAACATCGACAGGTCGGGGATAACGGCCGCCATCGCGATTCCCGCCAATCCCAGTGCAAACGCGATCGGCACGCCGGCGGCCATCAATCCGATGAACACCACGAGCAGAACTACCGTGCTCACACCTCATCCTCGACGTTGCCGTGGGCACCGCACCAGAGCGCCCAGAACACCCCTAGCAACGGACCCAGTAGCATGGCAACGTAAATCCACGCCATTGGTAGTTCGAGGGAGGGTGAACGCTGCTCCCAATGCAGTTGCATCATCCGCAGGCCCCCGGCTGCGATCGCGATGCTGCAGAGAATCACCATCGCGCGACTGAAAACGTCCAACGCACTGCGAAGGCGTGGGCCTGCTCTCAGGGACAACGTATCGATTCGCGGATGACCATCACTCACCCGAAGCAGCGTCGCCGCACCGAGCAGAGTCACCCACACAAAACAATAGCGCGCGACCTCCTCGCTCCACTGCAGAGGATTGCCGAGCACGTAACGCCAGATCACTTGCGCCAGGGTAAGCACAACAATGGCGGCCATGAGCCCGCCGATGACGCCGCGTTCTGTTGCCGCGAGCAGCCTGACCAGCCGGCTGCCCAACGGCAGCTCGTTCATTGCCGGCCTTCGCTGAGCAGCCGCTCGGCGATCTCCTTGGCCCCCGGCTCATTGACCAGTTCCACAAACTTGGGGACGTAACTCTCCACGTTCTTTCGGAACGCAGCAGTATCGACGTCGGTGTTCACCTTGGCCTTCTCTTTCAACAGCGCAAGGTATTTCTGGTCGCCTTCCTTGTAGAGATTGCGCTGGAAACGGGCGGCTTCCAGTCCGGCATCTTCGACGGCCTTTCTATCTGCCGGCGACAACTTCTGGTACAGCGCTTCGGACATGACGAGATTGAGCATGCCGACCAGATGATTGGTGATGGAAATGTACGGCGCCACTTCGTAGTACTTCGCGGTGTAGAGCGTGGTCATCGAGTTGGCGAAGCCGTCGACCACGCCCTGCTGGATGCCGGTATATACCTCGGGGAAGGCCATCGGCACCGGCGTTGCGCCCAGCGCCTCGATCATCAGTATCGACGACTTCGATTGAATGGCGCGTATCTTCATGCCCTTGAGGTCGTCCGGCCGGGTAATCGGCCGCTTGGAGTTCGCGAGCTGGTGAAAGCCCGCGATGAAATAGCCGATGCTGCGGAAACCGTGCTGCGGCAAGTTTTTGGTCATCTCCTTGCCAATATCTCCCTCGAGCACGCGCGTGAGCGCGTCGTAGTCCTTGAACACGTAGGGAGTATCCAGCAGGAACACCTTGCGATCGTTCGCGATTGCGCCGGCAATGGGGGACGCCGTCACGACAAGATCCAAGGTGCCTATCTTGAGCCCTTCGACCATGTCTCGCTCGCCACCGAGCTGCGCGGAATGGAAGATGTCGACCTTGACACGCCCGCTAGTCTTGGCAGAGACGAGTTCCGCAAACTTCTGCGCACCCAACTGATAGGGATGATCGCCGCCGGGCAACGCATGGCCGAGTTTCAAGGTCATGGCTTGGGCGCTGGCGTTGCCGTTGCCTCCAGGCAGCCACATCGCCAATGGCAGCGCGAGCGCGCATATCGCCATGCGCTTCAGAACCGACCATCCGTGCCGTTCGATCGTTGCCGTCTTGGCCTTCATGAGATTCCTCCTGTGACTGCTTATGTCCATCCCGGAATTGCGCATTGCCATTTTTCGGCGTACCGATTCATGCGCTCGTCAGTCAGTCGCGTTACGTGGTCTTGAGCTTTTGTTTGGTCGCTGCGGTTGCCTGATCCAGAAAGCGCCGAAGTGCCTGATTGAATGCCACGGGCTGCTCCACATTCGATAGATGAGCGGCGTGCTCGATGATCACGAGCTCCGATCCCGGCGCGTTGTCGTGGATCGCCTGCGACATCGCCACCGGTGTTCCAGGATCGCGGTCCCCCACCATGACCAGTATCGGGCACGTGATTTCGCGCAGGCGCTCCGTCATGTTGATCCGCGGTATGGCCGCGCTGCAGCCCACGTAACCCGCGACCGGGGTGCGCAGGATCATGTCGCCGACACGAGCCACCGCATCGACATCACTCTTGCGGAACTCCGGGGTGAACCAGCGGGCCAGCGTCGCGTCCACCAGTGGCGCCATGCCTGAGCGCATAGCCGTCGCGGCGCGCTGCGCGAACAGGTCGATCGCGTCCGCAGGCCAGCGGCTGGTGCTGTCCGCAATGGTCAGGCTGTCGATCAAGTGCGGATGCTTCAAGGCTAGTGCCTGCCCGATCATGCCACCCATGGAAAGACCAGCGAAATGCGCGCTTCGAATGCAGAGCGCGCGCATGAGCGAGTGCGCGTCGTCGGCCAGCATGTCCATCGAATAGTCGCCTTCGGACGCGTCGCTGCGCCCGTGTCCGCGAGTGTCGAACGCGAGCACGCGGTAGTCGCGCGCGAATTCGGCCAGTTGCAGCCACCACATGCCGGTGTGGCACGCGAGCGAATGGCTGAACACCAGCCAAGGACGCGCGTCGTTCCCAATTTCGCCGTGCACTTCGTAGTAGAGGCTAATCCCCCCGACATCCAGTCGCATGTCACTCCCTTGCCGGACGCTCCGGATGCCGTTCGCCTTGACAGCGGGCAATGCGAGGATTCTACTGATACGAACATGTGTGCGTACCCCATTCGATATGGTTGAACGCCGATCGTCCGCCCCCGTTGCCCGCCCGACTCACCTATCGTTGGGGCGCGGGCTGCGGATGCTCGAGGTCGTCGCCGCATCTGGCGGCAGCGCCACGCTGAGCGAGGCCGCACGCAAGGCGAATCTCGCGCGCAGTACCGCGCACTATGTGATGCAGACTCTGGTCGGGTTGGGCTATCTGCGGCAGGACCGCGACAGTCACGCCTACGAACTCGCAGCAAAAGTATTCATGCTCGCTGGTCGCACCTGGAGTGCCGAACAACTTGCTGAAATCGCGCTCCCGTTTCTGGCCGATGTCTGCCTGACCACCGGCGAGAGCGCCAACACTGCGATGTTGCGCGATGGGTTGGTCACGCTCGTTGCGAAACGTGATGCCGACGGACCGGTGCGCGTCGTCCAGGACGTGGGCGCACGGCGGCCGCTGCACTGCACAGCGCTGGGAAAAGTGCTGGTGGCGTGGCTGCCTCAGGGGGAACTCAACGGAGTGCTCGAGGGCATCCGCTTCGGCCGGTTCACGGCCAAGACCATAGTTCGTCGGGCCGATTTCGAGCGCGAGCTGCGCCGGGTGCGCAGCGCCGGCTATGCGATCGATGACGAGGAATTCATTCCCGGCGTTCGGTGCATAGCCGCACCCGTGTTCAGCTACACCGAAGAGGTTGTGGCCGCGCTTGGCGCGATCGGCCCGAGACACCGCATGACCCAGCAAAAGTTGCGCGAATGCGGTCCGCTGGTGCAGCGGTGCGCAAGAGAGTTATCGCTTCGGTTGGGCATGCCCCACCGCGATTGAATGTCCCGCTTGCATTCCCGCGGACTGCCACCCGTTCTGCTTGCCAACGATCATGTCGACGTCGATGGCGTACCATTGGTAAGAAAGCCAACGAGACTCGCCGAACCCGGGAGCAGAAAATGAACAACACCTTGGCCGTCCTCACGGGCGCATTGCTTTCTGGGACATGGGTCATCCCGGCGGCGATGGCGCAGCCGACCTGCGTCACCCAGAACATGACCGTGCCCGCTGGCGCAAACACGAGTGACAAGGCGGCGCCCTTCTTCATCGACACGACGGGCCTTGATTTCAAAACAGCGCCGCCCACGCGCGACCCGTCGAACCCCAACTATCCGCGCGCGACGGAGCTGCCCGACGGGACGCTGCCGCCGGCCGGCGCCGAGGGCAATTTCATCATCGGGCCGACTCATGCACCCGCGCCCGAGACCGTCGCGAAGGATGGCGTTCCGCGCGGCACGACCACTTCGTTCACGATGTCGTCGAAGGACAGCGTGATCTACAACCCCGGCCTGATCCGCGATGATCCGGCGGGCTGCAACAACGGTTCGATCATGTCGACGATGACGGCACCGGGCGACAAGTCGAACATGATCGTGACCACCAGCCACCCCGGCACCTGGACGCGCACGATCGACGTTTACGTCCCCGCGAACTACGTGCGCGGCCGTGAGGCGCCGTTCATCGTGCTCGGCGACGGCGGCTCGACCGCCTACAAGGACCTGGTCGCCATCCTCGACAACCTGATCCAGCAGCGCCGCGTGCCGCCCACGATCGCCATCCAGATCGGCAACGGCGGCCAGGACGCCCAGGGCAGCGAGCGCGGGCGCGAATACGACACGGTGTCGGGCGCCTACACCCAGTTCGTGGAGCGCGAAGTCCTTCCGTTAGTCGAGCAGCGCACCGGCGTGAAACTCACCAAGAACCCCGACGGCCGGGCGACCATGGGCTTGAGCTCCAGCGGCGCCGCGGCCTTCACCATGGCCTGGTTCCATCCCGAACTCTATCGCCGGGTGCTGGCCTATTCGCCGACCATGGTGAACCAACAATGGCCGCAAGACCCGTCGCTGCGCGGCGGCGCCTGGGAATACCACAGCCCATGGACGGCCCCGGCCGGCCCCAGCCTCAACATCAAGGCTGGCGTGCTGTCGCCCTCGGAGCCTCCCGGCTCTCCGCTGATCCCGAGCGCGCCCACCAAGCCGATCCGATTCTGGTTCGTGACGGGCGACCAGGACCTCTTCTACCCCAACCCCGTCATGGCCGACGGCATGCACGACTGGGTCCTCGCGGCCGAGCGCATGGCAAGGGTGCTAGCCGACAAGGGCTACCACTACCAGTTCCTGTTCGCGCGCAACTCCAAGCACACCGACCGCCCGACCGTCGCGCAAACTTTGCCGGCCGCGCTCGAGTGGCTCTGGAAGGGTTATCCGATTCCGTAGCCGACAGCGACGAGCCGCTCAAGCGGGATTCGGTCTCGCGGCACCGCTGACGTGTGGTTCGAGCGCAATGGCATTGCGGCCGCTTGCCCCTTTCCGGGAGCCTTCCGCAAATAGCCTGCGCAAATACTACTTCAGCCACGTCTTGTGATGCGGGGGCGCTGACATCCGGAATGGCCGCCGGCACGGCAACGCCAAGTTCAAAACGCCTCCAGCACAAGTTTTCCGCGCGCCTTACCGCTCTCCAGTAGCGCGTGAGCCCTTTTCATGTTGGCAGCACTGATGCGACCGAGGTGCTCACCCAGGGTCGTGCGGATCACCCCCGAATCTACAAGCGCCGCAACCTCGTTGAGCAGATTGTGCTGCGCGATCATGTCGCTGGTCGCAAACGTGGAGCGCGTGAACACGAACTCCCAATGCAGCGAAACACTCTTTCCTTTCAGGAGTTCGATGTCTATGGCGCCGGTTTCCGGATCGTCGATGAGCCCGAGCTTCCCTTGCGGCGCGATGGCTTGTGCAATGGCGGTGTAGTGCTGCGCAGTGTTTGTCAGGCTCACGACGTAGTTCGGCGCCTGCGCGTTGATACGACGGAGCTCATCCCCGAGCGGCCGCATGTGATCGATGACTTCGTGCGCTCCAAGCTCGCGCACCCATTGCGCCGTCTCCAGGCGCGATGCCGTGGCAATGACCTTCAGACCGGTCAGGCGCCGCGCTAGCTGGGTCAAGATCGACCCGACACCGCCAGCCGCCCCGACGATCAGGATCGATTGGCCGTGGTGGTGCTTGCCGGGAGAGATAGCCAGGCGCTCGAAGAGCATCTCCCAAGCCGTGATGGTTGTAAGGGGCAGCGCCGCCGCAGCGGCGAAGTCGAGCGACTTGGGCGCGGTGCCTGCGAGGCGTTCGTCCACCAGGTGCACTTCACTGTTGCTGCCTGGACGCTGTAGTGATCCCGCATACCAAACACGATCGCCTGGCTGAAACAGGGTGACGTCGGCGCCCACCGCGCGCACCATCCCGCTCGCGTCCCACCCGAGTACCTTCCAATGTCCGGGCGCAGGCTGGGCCCGCGCGCGCATCTTCGTGTCCACCGGGTTGGCTGCGACGGCGCGGACCTCGACCAGAAGGTCATGCGGGCCGGGCGCCGGCTCGGGAAGATCCACGTCGAGCAGGGATTCAGCATGCGCAATGGGCAGACATTGTTGATAAGCAACGGCCTTCATCGTCGGGCTCCTGCAGTAGATGGTGAGCCCACTGTCGCAGCTTGCGCGGCGTCGTGAAAGCACCTACCGCCAACTACTCTTTTCGCCTTCGGTTGAAGATGCTTGCAGGCTACGTCGACGAGCACGCCACGTCGTTATCGAGGGCGAGACGTGCTGCGCGCGCGATGGTCGCAGCATCGACGCCGAAGAACTCGCGCAGAGCGGGACGGGTATCGCTGCGCCCGAACCCGTCCGTTCCTAACGTGACATAGCGACGGCCTTGCGGAAGGAAAGCTCGAATGCTTTCGGGTACCGCACGAACGTAGTCCGTGGCCGCGATAATTGGCCCAGTGCCCTGTGCAAGCTGGCGTGCCACGAACTGACCATCTCGGGCCAGCTCGCTCCAACTGGTCACACTGTAGACCTCGACAGCGATTCCAGTCTCGGCAAGTTGATGCGCCGCCTTCACGACCTCGGTGAGGATCGCGCCCGATCCCATCAGTGTGACCTGGCCAGTGGACGCCGTGGCCGGATGACGACCGAAGCAATAACAGCCGCGGAGCACATCGGCGTGAACTTCCTCCGGGACCGTGGGCTGTGGGTAGCTTTCGTTCATCAGCGTGACGTAATAGAAGACGTCCTGCTGCTCGACGAGCATTTCGCGGATGCCGGCATCGATGATGACGGCCATCTCGCCCGCGAACGCAGGGTCATAGGCTTTGCAGTTCGGAATGGTCGCGGCGATCAGGTGACTGGTCCCGTCTTGGTGCTGCAACCCCTCGCCGCCCAGCGTCGTGCGACCCGACGTCGCTCCGAGAAGAAAGCCACGCGCCCGCTGGTCGGCGGCAGCCCAGATCTGATCCCCCACGCGTTGAAACCCAAACATCGAATAGTAGATGTAGAACGGCAGCATCGCGATGCCGTGCACGCTGTAGCTTGTCGCGGCCGCGGTCCAGCTGGCAATCGCGCCGGCTTCGCTGATGCCCTCCTCCAGGATCTGCCCGTTCATGGCCTCGCGATAGCTCAGGATGGAGTCGATGTCCTCGGGTGAGTAGCGCTGTCCCACGCTGGAGTAGATGCCGACCTGCCTGAAAAGGTTGGCCATGCCGAACGTGCGCGCTTCATCGGCGACGATCGGGACGATGCGCGGACCCAGCGACCGGTCCTTGAGCAAAGCTCCCAGCATTCGCACGAAGGCCATCGTCGTGCTCATTTCCTTGCCGTCCGCAGCGACGGCGAATCGCGCATACGCCATCAGATCCGGCTTGGGTACAACGTCGCAGTGCGTCTCACGCCGAGGCATCGGCCCTCCGAGCGCATCACGACGTGCTTTCATGTACCGAAGCTCCGGGCTATCGTCGGCCGGCTTGAAGAACGCCAACGACTCGGCTTGTTCGTTCGATAGCGGCAAGTTGAAACGGTCCCGGAAGCCGAGAATGTCCGCGCTCTCGAACTTTTTCTGCGAGTGCGTCGTCATCTTGCCTTGACCGGCGCTGCCCATGCCATAGCCCTTCTTGGTATGCGCGAGGATCACCGTCGGTTGGCCGCGATGCGCCACCGCGGTCGCATACGCCGCATGGATCTTTACCAGGTCGTGACCTCCTCGCTTGAGCTGATCGATCTGCTGGTCCGTCATGTCTTGGACCAGGCGCGCCAACTCATCGCTCTGGTTGAAGAAGTGCTCGCGGTTGAATCGGCCGTCCTTCGCCGCAAATGTCTGCATCTGGCCGTCGACGGTGTCGCCCAGCGCGCGTGCCAGTGCGCCCGCGGTGTCGCGCGCGAAGAGCCCATCCCAGTCGCTGCCCCACAGCAGCTTGATGACATTCCAGCCTGCACCAGCGAAGAGCTGCTCGAGCTCGTCGATGACACGGCCGTTGCCCCGCACCGGGCCGTCGAGGCGTTGCAGATTGCAGTTCACGACCCACACCAGGTTATCGAGCTTCTCGCGCGCCGCCAACGTCAACGCGCTCATCGATTCGGGCTCGTCCATCTCGCCGTCGCCGAACACGCCCCAAACGCGTCGACCAGCGCAATCGAGTAACTTCCGATTGGTCAGATAGCGCATGAACCGCGCCTGATAGATCGAGCTGATCGGGCCGATGCCCATCGAGCCCGTCGGAAATTGCCAGAAGTCCGGCATCAGATATGGGTGCGGATAGCTGCACAATCCGCGCGCGCCGTGCGCAGGCGCCGTGAGCTCCTGTCGATAGTGCAAGAGGTCGTTCTCGTTCAGACGGCCTTCGAGGAACGCTCGTGCGTAGACGCCCGGAGAGCTGTGCGGCTGGAAGAACACGAGATCGCCGCGATGATCGCCATTGCGCGCACGAAAGAAGTGATTGAAGCCAACCTCGAACAGGTCGGCGGCACTGGCGTAGCTTGCGATGTGACCGCCAAGCTCGCCGTAAGCTCGGTTGGCGCGAACGACCATTGCGAGAGCATTCCAGCGCATCAACGCTCCCAGACGCTCTTCTATCGCGAGGTCGCCTGGAAACAGCGGCTGGTCGCCCACCGCTACCGTATTGACGTAAGGGGTCGATAGCGTGGGCGTCCAGCCGATATGTCGGCGCGCGCGTTGCGCGAGAACGTCCAGAAGGTAGCGCGCACGCGGGGCGCCGCAATACGCCACGACCGCGTCGAGCGCGTCGCACCACTCGGCGGTCTCCTGTGGATCAGTGTCTTCGACCCCGTTTCCGGTGGAATGCAGTTGGGTAAGCGAGACGATGCCGTTCACGTTCAAGCCTGGGAGGGTTCGACTTCGCAATTGTCTAGCGCGTCGACGAGCCAATCAAGCGGTCGCGCGAGAAAACCTTTCAAGAACTCGTTGAAAGCGATCGCCGCCCAGTGATCTCGTCGTCATTTTCAACGAATTTCAACAACTGTTTTCTCGCCGCTGGCGTTGTGACCTC
>Ga0207646_10000552_pt1 | contig 49343 bp, 43 predicted proteins | sample KBSK5502metaG_FD_184343 | JGI IMG/M metagenome (GOLD analysis project Ga0207646, IMG submission 184343) | Corn, switchgrass and miscanthus rhizosphere microbial communities from Kellogg Biological Station, Michigan, USA - KBS K5-50-2 metaG... | ecosystem: Host-associated > Plants > Roots >...
CCTCGTTGAGGATCTCCATCAGGAAGTGACTCACCAGCAGCGTCTGGGTCGCGGGCTTGAACACGACGGTGTTGCCCATCAGCGCGGCGGCGGTGGGCAGGTTGGCGCCGATGGACGTGAAGTTGAATGGGCTGACCGCGAAGACGAAGCCCTCCAGCGGCCGGTACTCGAGGCGGTTCCAGGCCGTGCCGTCGTTGATTGGCTGCTGGCTCAGCAGCTGGTCGCCGAAGTGCGCGTTGTAGCGCCAGAAGTCGACTGACTCGCAGGCAGCATCGATCTCCGCCTGGTGGACGGTCTTCGACTGCCCCAGCATGGTCGCCGCGTTGACGGTGTCCCGCCACGGACCTGCCAGGAGCGAAGCAGCCCTCAGCAGCACGGCCGCACGTTCTTCGTAGGAGGTCGCGGCCCAGGCGCGGCGCGCTTTGAGCGCGGCCTCGATGGCGTCGTTGAAATCTTTGTCCGAGCCGACGCCGTACTCGGCGATGGCCAGCTCGTGGCGGTGAGGAGAGCGGATGTCGCCCCTCGAGGCGCCCCACCGCCGCTCGCCCCCGATCTGCATCGGCACCTCGGTGCGAGCGTCGGTCAGCTCGGCCAGCCGGGCCTTCAGGCTCTTGCGTTGGGGGTCGCCGGGGGCATACGCGCGCACCGGCTCGTTGACTGGGGTCGGGACCTTGAAATGTCCGTCGGCGGTCATGAGATCTCCTGGTGTGAAACAGGCTGGCGCCAGCATCGATGATAGTGCCGGTAGCGGGAGGCCAAAAGTAACCTCAGCTCGTATCGGCCTAGGAGCCGTCGGACTCTTGGAGGCACTGCGGTGATCGGCCAATCTCCAGCCCAGGTCCCGTCCACGTCGGAACGCGTGCGCCGCACCGTCGCTCTCTTGTCGCGGCGGGGATTCGCCCTCGCCCCCGACCGGCTGGCCGCACTGTGCCTGGGCGGCGCCATCTCGGAGGGAGACGTGCGGTGGGCAGTGGCGGCGTCGTCCGACCTGACGCTCGCGCACGGCCTGGTCCTCACGCGATCGGACAGCGTGCGTGCCGGCGAAATCGCGTCGAGAGCAGCAGCCCACAGCTCTGAGGCTCCGCACTACCTGGCGATGACGGTGCGCTTCGTGCACACGCTGGTCTCTTTTGCCCCTTTCATCAGGAGTGTCTCGATCGCCGGCTCGCTGGCCAGCGGCGGCTTCCGCGCTTCTGATGACGTCGACCTCAACCTGATCGTCGACGACGGCCGGCGCCATCTCGCATACGTGGCTGTCAACGTGCTCGGCCTGCTGCATGCGCTGGGCCACCGCTCCAAACCGGTGGACGACCTGACGCGCCGCCCGCTCGCGCCTCGGCTGATGACTGCCAACCTGATCCTGGAGCGCTCGCAATGCCATCCGCTCCTTCGCCAGGACGAGGACATGGCGTTCGAGATGGCGATGTCGCAACCCGTGTTCGGCCTCGACGTTTTCGATGAGGTCGTGCGGGCCAACCCGGCTCTCCTCGACCACTTCCCGCAGCTTGGTTACAGGTCTTCGGCACTGATCGTCGAACCGGCCTCACGCCCGCGCGTTCCGGCGTGGATCTTCCCTCCCGTCCTCGACGGTGTCGCGCGCCGGGTTGGAGGCGCGGCCTGGCACTACATGCAATGGACGCGCCGCGGCAGGCCGGAGGCGCTGGCTCGGGTCGCCTACGTGCGCGCCACCATGCGTCCGTACTCTCTGTTCGACGAGCCGGACGCGAATTGATCACCACGATCACGCTCGGGGTCCTCGCGGCCAGCAGCTTCGCGCTCCTGTGCTTCGGGGCGAACCTGCTCTACCTGACCTGGAGCTCGACCCGCCTCGGCCCCGCCAGGCGCGCATCGATCGCGATCGGCGCCGAGCCCGACGTCTGCGTACAGGTCCCGATCTACAACGAGCGTTACGTCGCCGAGAGGGTCATCGATGCGGTGTGCGCGATGGAGTGGCCGCTCGACCGACTTGAGGTCCAGATCCTCGACGATTCGGACGACGAGACATTCGCCATCGTGAGCCGGCGCGCGGCGCACTGGCGGCACAAGGGCGTCCGCGTGACACACGTGAGTCGTGGCACGCGTGAGGGATTCAAGGCGGGCGCCCTGGCCCACGGGCTGAGCCTGACGGACGCCCCACTCATCGCCATCTTCGACGCCGACTTCGTCCCGCCGCGCGATTTCCTACGGCGCACGGTTGGCGTCTTCGACGACCCTCGCGTCGGATTTGCGCAGGCGCGCTGGGGTCACCTCGACGAGGGCTACTCGTGGTTCACGAGGCTGCAGGCCCTGGCCATCGACTTCCACTTCCTGGTCGAGCAGGCGGTGCGTTCGGCCAAGGGTTACTTCACCAACTTCACGGGCACCGCGGGGGTGTGGCGGCGGCTCGCGATCGAGGACGCCGGCGGCTGGAGCGCGCGCACCCTCACCGAAGACCTCGATCTGAGCTACCGAGCGCAGCTTCGCGGTTGGCATGCGGCGTATATCGAAGACCTGGTCGTGCCGGAGGAGCTGCCGGTGTCGATCGACGCGTACCGGCGCCAGCAGTCGCGCTGGGCGACGGGAAGCTTCCAGTCGGCATTCAATCTGCTGGTCCCGGTTCTGCGCAGCCCGAACCGACTCGCTGTCAAGTTCCAGGCGGTCGCGCACCTGGTTGCGTATGGGGTCGGGCCGCTGATGCTGGTCCAGCTCGCCTGCTACCCGGTGCTCCTGCTCACCGCGCCACACCACCCCTTTGGGCTCCCGTGGCAGGTGGGGAACGCCTCCGTCCTTGTCGTCATCATCGGAATCTCGCCGTGGCTCGGTTTCATGGTCGCGCAGACCAGACGCGGGCGGCCCTGGTGGTCGGGCGCGCCGGCCCTGCTCTGCCAGGTGGTGGGGGCGGGCATGTCGCTGAACACCCTGATCGCGCTGGCTCGAGCGATGCGTCGTGGCGGCGAGTTCGTGCGCACGCCGAAATACCGCATCGTCGAGCGTGGCCAGGAGTGGCGCGACCAGGCCTACGTCCGGGTCGGCGATCCGCGGGCGGCGGCCGAGGGGCTTCTGGGTGTGGCGTCGCTCGCCGTCGTGCCGGCGGCGCTGGCCGCGAGCCAGACCCTGGTCGCGATCTACTCCAGCCTGTTCGCGGTCGGTTTTCTAGTCGTCGCCGCGCTCAGCGCGGTCGAGCTGCTCGAGGTGTTCGCGCTCCGCCGCCTGGGACGCCGCGCGCTCGCGGCCCTGCGTGCGGGGGCTCCCGCGGCCGGCCTGCTGGGACTGTGCGGCTTGCTGCTCCTGGTCGCCGCGCAGATGCCGGAACCATTCGAGGACGGCTACGGCCACTGGCTCATCGCGGCGAACCTTGCCTCCACCGGACAGCTGCACGACCCGCTGTTCGGCATGGAGGACACGTGGCTGCCGGGCTACCACCTGCTCGCCGGCGCGGTCCTGCGCCTGCTCGGGTTGTGGCAGCTTGGCGCCCTGAAGGTCCTCGGCGCCCTGCTTGGTCTGGCCACGCTCGCGTTCGTCTACCGGATCGCGCCCACCGTCCGGCAGGGCCGCATGGCCGTGATCATGCTCGTGCTCAACCCGGTCTTCCTCTTCACATCGAGCTCGGCCGTGGTCGAGCCACTGCTGACAGCTCTCCTTGTAGGGGCGGCGCTGGCGGCCGTCCAGCGCCGCATGTGGCTCGCCGCGCTGCTCGCCGCGCTGGCCGCGGTCACCGCGACCAAGGCCTGGATCTGGATCGGCGCCGTGTTAGCGGTCGTGGTCATCGAGCAGGTCCACGCGCGCGTGACGAGGCGCGCCACCAGACCGTTGCCTGCCGCCGCCTGGGCGCTGCCGGCGGTCGCCGTCCTGGTGTTCGTGCAGCTCGGTTACGCCCCTGCCAGCCATTCGGTGGCGCGTGGGTCGGCAGAGGTGCTTTCGGCCGCGGCTCGCGGCAGCATTCCCGGCGGGGCGCTGGCCCGGCTGCTCGAGGTCACGACCACGTTCGGGCTGGCGGCTCTGCCTTTGTTCGCGCTGGGCCTGGTCGGGCTCGTTTGGGCCGTTCGCCGGCCCGAGTCAGTAGGCGGACCTGCCGCTTTGCGTTTCCTGCACGTGCCGGCGATGGTCTATCTCGTGGCGGTGTTTGGGCTCGTCGCCGCCGGCGCCTACAGCGGAAGCCACCGGTACCTCTACCCGGCGCTCCCATCGCTGGCGCTGCTGGCGGCGGCAGCGCTCGACCGGCAGCAAGCGCTCGCTCGCCTGGGCGCGGTGGCCGCGGGGGCGCTGCTGGCGGTGGCTTTCCTGCCGACCTTCGCAAGCTTTGCTGCGGGCAATGCCGGCCTGATCGCGGCCGGACAGGCAGCCACCGGGGATCACGGCATGCTGATCACCGACTCGCCCGTGGTGGCCTTCTACAGCCGGCGAATGCCATCCGAGATCTCCGGCTCCCAGGCGCTGCCGCCAGACCGGCAGCAGGCGATCGCGTGGATGGACACGCATGGCGTCACCGCCGTGGTGCTCGAGGACATCAGCTACTACCGGGCCACCTCGATCTTCCCCGACCTCGCGAGCGGGCATGCGACCGCTCCTTTCGGACCACTGGGCGAGCAGGCCCGATACCAGGTCGCGGGCGGCAAACCCGTTTACGCGTACCGATTGGGAACAGCGCTGCTGACGCAATCGATCTTTCCCGGGGTGGACGCGCGGATCGAGGGTGCTTTCGGAAAGGGCAAGACCGCGCCGCTGGCCAAAGGCCTGGTCCTCGAGATCGCGGGCAAGGACTCGGCAGCTGAGGGCATGGGTTTCGGGGTGCCGATCGTCCACTACCCCGATGGCTGGGTCTATTCGAGCACCGCGACGACCGACGAGCTCTCGACGCCTACGAGCACGATCTGGAGACGAACCTACCAGCTCAACGAGATTGGTGGCGACTCCGCGCACGGCTATGCCTTCGTTCCCATCGAGTCGCGTGGCCTGATCGAGGTGACCTACACCATCGACACCACCGGCATCGCCGTCAGCGTGCACATGCTCCGGCTCGCGCCCGGTTTTACCGAGGTGGGCATCCTCAACGAGCAATCCTCGGCGTTCAACGACTTTGCCGCCGACGATGGCCCGACGCTGATCGATGGCAACTTCGGACGCTGGGTGCCGGTCGACGGCGCCTGGGCGCGGCTGCAGTCGAAAAGCCTGGGCGTGCAGTTCTCGCTGCCTTCAATCGCCGGCGCTCAAATGCATGGCGGACGCGAGCTCGTCCCGCCGGACTTCGACTGGGCCGGTCTCGACTACATCTTCGGGTCATCGTTCACCGACACGAGCTACGTGATCAGGGTGCAAGAAGCGAGGTGAGTCAATTGGAAAGGGCCGACGTCGTTCTCGTATATCCGCAGAGAGCCCCCGCGCAGGGCCGGCACTGGATCATGCCTTCCCTCGGTCTCATGTACTTGAGCGCGGCCCTTCGGCGCGCGGGCTACAGCGTGCGCCACATCGACCACACGTTCCTCGAGCGCAGGGATGTCCTCGCCGAGATCGAACGCTTGCGGCCGTCGGTGATCGGCATCTATTGCATGATCACGATGCAGGACGAGGCGCTCTCACTCGCGGAGCAGGTCCGCGACAGGGCGCTGACCGTAGTCGGCGGCCCCTACCCCTCAGGTGAGCCTGACACCTTCGTCGACCAGTTCGACCTCGTTGCGGTCGGAGAGGGCGAGGAGACCATCGTCCAGGTCATGCAGCATCTCGACGACCGACGCTTCGAAGAAATTCCTGGCCTCGTCTTCAGGCGGGATGGCGAGATCGTCCGCACGACGCCGCGTGTCCGCAGCAAGGACATGTCGCACCTCCCTCTGCCATACCGCGGCGATATCCCCAATGCCGAGTACATCCATTACTGGCGCAAGCACTGGAAGGACGCGACCACTCCCCTCATGTCCACACGGGGCTGCCCGTTCCGGTGCGATTTCTGCCACAAGTCGGTGTTCGGCGACCTGTTCAGCGCCCGCCCGGTCGAATCTGTGGTGGCGGAGATGCACGAGATCGCCGATCTCGGCTACGACCACATATGGATGTCGGACGACCTTTTCACGCTCAACTACAAGCGCACGTTCGAGCTCGCGCAGGCGATCGAGAAGGAGCACCTGCCCCTGACGTGGGAATGCCTCAGCCGCGTCACGCACGTCGACCAGGCGCTGTTCGAGCAGATGCATCGCGCCGGCTGCAAGCGAATCTTCTTCGGCATCGAGTCAGGCGACGCCAATGTGTTGAAAGAGATGAAGAAGGGGATCACGCCTGACCAGGCGCGGGCCGCCGTCGAGGCGTGCGTGGCGGCGGGCATCAAGGCGGCCGGCTTCTTCATGGTCGGATACCTGGGCGAGACAACCGATTCCTTGATCCGCAGCATCAATTTCTCCAGCAGCCTGCCCCTTGACTACGTCAGCTACACGATCGCCTACCCGCTGCCCGGCACGGGCTTCTACGACCGAGTCCACGAGCGCCGTCAGAAAGGCGAGTGGCACAAGGTCCGGCACAACCGCCTGCTGTTCAACACCGATTTCTCGGAGAACAAGCTGCGGGCTGCGATCCTCAAGGGCGCCATCCAGCACAGGCTGAACAAGCTGCACCTGCGACCGGCGGCCAGGGCTTTCGAGCTCGCCACCAACCCGCTGCTGCGCGTCCTGCGTTAGCGTGGGAGCAACATGACCGCGGCCTGGTCGAGCCTGTTCCGGATCACGGTCGGGTTGTACTGGCTGTACTACGCCAGCACGAAATGGCTGGGGGTCGGGTGGGTGCATCCTCTGCTGCAGTCGGCCGGCGCCGCGAATCCGATTCCGGGTCTGCGCGAGCTCCTGACCAACCTGGTCGCGCCCAACTGGTTCATCTTCGCGGTCGGCCAGACCGCAGGCGAGACGGTAGTCGCCGTCCTGCTGATTCTCGGACTGGCCACCCGCTGGGCCGGGATCCTCGGCCTGCTGCTCGCGACCGGGCTGGCGCTCACCGTCGGGTTTGAGGTCAAAGACGACGGGTTTCGCTGGCTTTACTACCTTGCGGTGCTGGTCAATGCCCAGGTCATCGCGTCGGGGTCGGGCCCCATCGCCCTGTCGCGGTTCGGCTGGATGCCCGCCTTCTTGCGCTGAGGGTGTTGAGCGGGCTCCATCGATTCCTGAGGTGCCCACGCTGCGGGACCGCGCCCGAACCGGACATGGCTGAGTGCAAGGGCTGCGGCCGTTCGATCGTTGCGGCTCGAGGGGGCCTTGACCTGCTCGACGATGAGGGCCGCCCGGCCGCCAACCTTTTTGCCGCTCAGTACACCGCCCTGCGCAGGCGAGAGGGCTGGATCGGCGCAGACGGTAGCGAGGACCCAGACGGCGGCGAACCGCGACTGTGGCGCGGGCGTATCGATTCGGTGTCGCGAGCCGCCGCCGCACTTTCGAACCGGCGGACCGGAGCCGAGCGCCCGGTGGTGGTCGACGTCGGATCCGGTGGCGGCTGGGCTGCCCGCTATCTTCGTGACGCGGACGTCATCGCCATCGACCTCCTCGACATCGACAGCAGGCCTGACGTCCTGCAAGTGCGGGCCGACATGCGCAGGCTGCCGCTTCGCGACTCCACGGTCGACGTGGCGTTCTACGCTGCGTCGCTTCATTACGCACCGGTTTCAGACGCGATCGGCGAGGCGGCGCGGGTGCTCCGTCCGGGCGGTCTCCTCGTCGCGCTCGACAGCCCGATGTACGGGGACCGCCGCCGGCAAGCGCAGGCCGAGGCCAGGTCCGCGGCCTACTATGCCGACGCAGGATTCCCGGAGCTGGCCGCTCACTACCATCCGATCGATGTCACGGCTCTTCGCGCGGCGCTGGCCGGCGAGGGCTTCGACGTGTTGCAGCTGGAGGCAGGGGCCAGCGCAAGGGGCTCGTGGGAGAGGCTCGGCCGGCCACGACGCTCCTCGTTTCTCGTCGCCAGGCTCGTTCTGACTGCTTGAAACCCCTTACGCTTTGACGAGCATGAGCGTCGATGCGGAGGGATATGGGTACCCGGAGCACCAGCGCACGATTGCGCGCTTGATGGAGGACGTCCGGGTCCTGTCGCCGTCCGGGGTCGAGCGAGTCGCGGCGGGCTGGGACGATCACATCGGCGACAAGGGGCTGCCCCCGTTCCGCGAGGCTGAGAAGGCCGCGCTTCATGCCATCGAGAAAGCAGACCGCGGCCCCGCATGGGACGAGGTGCGGCGCACGCTTTTCGGGCTGACCGAGTCCGGCCAGGCGCTGATTTCGTGGCGGGCTGAGCACGGCGAGCTCGGCCACAAGGCCGAGAGTGCGGCTTTCGCGGCTGCGCTCGGCCTCCTCGCCGACGGGCTGATCAGCAAGGAGCAGCAGGCGACGCTGCTGCGCCCGATGGCAGAAGCGCTGCCCTGGCTGCTGCCCGACTAGCGGTCAGGTAGCCGGGGTAGGCAGTAGCTGAGCGAGATCGGCCGACTCGTCGGCCAGCGTCTTCTCGTCCACCGGCAGGCGGCGCTCGATCAGCTTGCCGCCGATCTCGTTGACCTTTGTGTCGTTGATCGAAAGCACGGCCTTTATGAGCCCGCCCCGGATGTAGAACACCGAGAAGCGCAGCGCTTCTTTGTCTCCGCGCCAGACAGCGCGATCGTCGCCGGCCGCGTGGCCCCGATATTCGAGGCTGACGTCGTACTGGTCGGACCAGAAGTAGGGCAGCCTGGTCACGGGGGCATAGCCGGAGGCGATCGACGTCGCGATGCCGCGACCATGATGCTTGGCCACCTCCCAGTGCTCCACGCGAATCGACTCCCCGAGCACCGGGTGCGGGTGCAGGGCGATGTCGCCCGCGCAGTAGACGCCGTCCGCGGCCCGAAGGCCTTCGTCCACCCGAACGCCCGAGCCTTCGATCGGCAAGCCCAGCACCCGAGGCACCTCGAGATTGGGATCGATGCCGATCGCGATCAGCACCGCGTCCACCTCCTCGCGCCGCCCGTCAGAAAGCGTCACCGCCGTGACGCGGCCGCCGTAGCTGTGCCACTCGGTGACCGTGGTCGCTGTACGCACGTCAACCCCGTGGTTGCGATGGATGGAGGCGTAAACCTTGCCCACCTCCTCCCCGAGGGCCCGCGCCAGCGGCACTGGCGCCGACTCGACCATCAACACTTCCAGGCCGAGCTGCCTTGCCGAAGCCCCCACCTCGGCGCCAATGAATCCGGCGCCGACGAGGAGCAGCCGCTTGCCCGGCTTGAGCGCCTCCCGGATCGCCTGGCTGTCGCGCAGCGATCGAAGCGTGAACACGTTGTAGGAATCGGGCGCATCGGGCGGCCGGCGGGGCGTACCTCCGGTCGACACCACGAGCGTCCCGAACCCGACCTCTGCTCCGCTCTGAAGCGACAGCGTGCGGTCCCGGAGCGACCCCCCGACCACCCTCTCCTGGAGCCTGATCTGGATCTTCTCTTGCTTGTACTCGGCCTCGTCGTGCAGGAAGACTTTCTGGAGCTCGACCTCGCCTCGAAGAAACTCCTTGGACAGGTACGGCCGATCGTAGGGGCGGTCGCGATCGGCGCTCAGGATCGTCACCTCGCCGTCGTATCCCTTCTTCCGCAGCGCGAATGCCGCGGCATCGCCGCCGCCGCCGCCGCCCACAATGACGACTGGCTTCGCGCTCATCTCAGACCTCCTTAAGTCTTGCCCGTTTGACGCCGCATGCCGAGCGGCTAAGCCAGCGGGACGGCGTGCATCCAGCGATGCACGTCGGGCGCGGCGCCGTGCTGGATGTCGACCAGCGCTGAGCGCAAGCGCATCGTGACGGCGCCCGGCTTTCCGTCGCCAATGAGCCACGATGCACGGGCCGACTTCGCCGCGCCGACCGGCGTGATCACGGCGGCGGTGCCGCATGCGAATGCCTCTGTGAGAGACCCGTCCGCGCAGCCGGCTTGCCACTGCTCGACGCCGATGCGACCTTCCTCGACCTCGTAACCGAGGTCTTGGCCCAGCATCAGCAGGGAGTCCCGAGTGACGCCCGGCAGCAGCGTGCCGGTGAGCTCCGGCGTCATGAGCCTCGCCTTGGCCCCACTGCCGAAGACGAAGAAGAGGTTCATGCCTCCCATCTCTTCGACCCAACGGTGCTCGATGGCGTCGAGCCAAACCACCTGGTCACAGCCATGCTCCGCGGCCTGGGCCTGGGCGAGCAGGCTGCCCGCGTAGTTGCCGCCGGTCTTGGCATCGCCCGTGCCGCCCGGCGCGGCCCGGCTGAATTCTTCAGACAGCCAGACCGTGACTGGCTTGACGCCGCTCGGAAAGTAGGAGGCCGATGGAGAGGCGATCAGCACGAATGTCACCTCGTCGGAGGGATGCACGGCGAGATTGACCTCGCTCGCGTACATGAAAGGCCGTAGGTAGAGGCTGTGCTCGGGTTCGGAGGGCACCCAGTCCGCATCCAGTCGCACCACCTGGTCGATGGCTTCGACGAACGCACTGTCGGGCAGCTCGGGCAGCGCCAGCCTTCGGGCGGAGCGCCGGAATCGGTTGGCGTTGGCTTCGGGGCGGAAGACCGCGATGCGCCCATCCTGCTGCCGGTACGCCTTGAGCCCTTCGAAAACGGCCTGCGCGTAATGGAGGACGGACGTGCCGGGGTCCATCGCGATCGGTCCATACGGACGGACCATGGCGTCATGCCAGCCGCGGCCTCGCTCCCAGCTCGCGATCGCCATATGCTCGCTGAAAACCCTCCCGAACCCGGGATTCGCGAGGATTCGCCCGCGCTCAGCAGCCGGCGCCCGCTTGACGGCCGGCGTGACCTTGAACGTGAGACCCACGGTGGTGGCGCTCATGACTCCGTTCAGTGTGACGCAAACAAATGATGCTCCGGTGTCGCCGATTGGATAGAGGCCGGGCCTGGGGGCCCGGCCTCGCGAGAGGAAGGAAGGGGTTGTTCTAGAAGAAGAGCAGCGGGCCTTTGACGCCAGGCGGCCCCGACACGCCGCTCGCGGTCGGCGGCATGCCGGCGCTGGAGGAGAGCTTCACCGCCGGGCGGTTCACCGGGTGCCCGCGGCGAGGGGGTGCAGGGGTACGCACCACGCGGTCCAGCAGGTGGGCCAGCTCGATCTCCAGTCGCCGGTCAAAGTCCATCTGTTTTGGCAACGCCTCCGCCAACTGGAGTACCCAGAACCGTAGAACCGGCGCCCTTGATCAGACGGCGACACGTCTGACATGGCCAGCGTCAAGGTCGTGTGCGAGCTTGACCATCTTCAGCCGCAGCGGCCCTGGGCCCATTGCGCGCGCGGCCAGCAGAACCAGCGACTTGATGACGACGGGCCTCGCATTGACCGGTTTGGCGACTTCGCTGGTCTCTCCCATCTTATGCAGGAAACGCACGCGACGGCTCGAGTATCGGGAGGCCGCTAGAGGTCGGTCGTGCAGAAGAGGCAGCGGGTCGCGTGGGCGGGGATGTTGCTGAGGCAGCGCGGGCACTCCCTCATTTCCGGAGCGGGCACTGGCGCCGGCTCGTAGCGCGCCCTGAACCGTACGTAAGGCACGACGACGAAGAAGTACATCACCACGGCGATGATCAGGAAGGCGATCACGACGTTGATGAAGTCGCCGTAGGTGAACTTGCTGTTGTTGATCGTGAAGGAGAGAGCCGAGAAGTCCGGCTTGCCGAACAGGGCGGCGATCAACGGGGTGATCAGGTCCTTGACGAAGGCTGTGACAAGTGTGCCGAAGGCGATGCCGATGACGATGCCGACCGCCAAGTCGACGAGATTGCCGCGCAGCAGGAAAGTCTTGAAACCGCTCATACCGCTCTCCTTACGAACCTTCTGACCGACCTCATCACGCTACTGGAAATTCGGGCCCATAACCGTCGTATTTAGCGACCTCGCGCAGCAGCCGGCGCTTGCGGCTCCACAGGCGTTCGATCGACTGCTTCCTCTGGGATGAGAGCCAGTCTTCCCTCGAGCCCGGCCGGGCGAGGTGCGCGAGCGCCCGATTGAGGCGTGTGAGCTCGAACGCGTGGCCGCCATTGAACTCCAGGGTCCCCTCGCTCATCTCCACATCCCTGCCGCGCCGTGCTCCCTCTAAAACGAAGTCCTCGAGGCCGCCTGAGCGAACCTTTGCGTCAATAACGCGCAGGCTGTGGCAAGTACCGGGCGAACGCCGTCCGTTGAATGAGAAACGCGCCTTCATATGCAAAGCCCAGCAGGCTCAGTAGAATCGGCCGGGGGGATGTAGGTCCTGTCTTTGGAGACCGCGGGATATTCGGAGACCGGCCTTTGGGACCGGCTCGAGGCGTTTGCAAAGGTCGCGGCCGGCTTAACCGGCTCCCAGGACCTCGCCCGGGCGGCAGATCAGGCTCTGCAGCTGGCGTTGGAGTTGACCGGGGCGTCGGTCGCCTTCATCGGCCTGGTCGACGACGCCGGCGCACGCCAGCAGGTGTACTCACGCGCCGCCGACCCGGCGCGATCGGTGACCGGCGACGAGATCAACAGGCTGTTCGCCGCCGGGGCAAACAGGTCGCCAGACTCCGGTCCGGACGCATACTGCGGCCTGCCCCTCAGGGCCGGGGGCAAGGTCATCGGGATGATCGGGGTCGCGGGCGGGAAGACCTACTCAGCCGTCCAGCGCCGGGCGCTAGGCATCCTGGCCAACCAGGTCGCGGCTGCCCTGGAGATCTTCCGGCTCCAGCAGCGCAGACAGGAGCTTGTCGACGCGCTCGTCAACCTGCGGGCGGACCTCGATAGGAGCGAGAAGCAACGAGTCCTCAACGAGGAGCGCGCTCAGTCCGCGCTGCGCATCGAAAAGGCGCACGAGCTCGCGGTCGAGGCTCTTCTCGCCGTTTCCACGCACGCCCGGACCGGCGCGAGCTTCAGCGCTTTTTACCGGGGCCTCACGGAGAGCGTGGCCGACCTGGTGGGCGCCGGCGGAGTGCTGTTCTGGCAGCTGAACGAGGACCGCACTCTGACGGCGATTCCAGGCGCCCATGGCATCGACGATCAGTTCATCGCCCGCCTTGGACCCGCCCCGGCGGAGCCGTTCGGGAGCGACATCACCAGCCAGGTCGTCTACGAGGACTTCGTCTTCAGAGCGGCGATGTCAGACCGTGACTCGCCGTACCGCGCAGAGCTCGACGAGCTCGGCGTCACCAGCACCATCAGCGTTCCGTGGCGCGCCGGGGACCAGCGACTGGGCGTGGTCGCCGCCTACGACTCGCGGCATCGCGACGGGTTTTCGATGGAGGACGCGTGGGTGCTGCGAATGGCCGGCCTGGCGGCTGGGCTAGTATGGCAGCTCAAGCTGGCGGAGACCGACCTGACCAAAACCATCAGCCGGCTGCAGAAGGTCGATGAGGCCCGCCAGCTTCTTCTTCGGAACATGACCACCGCCGTGGACAAGGCCCGGCGACGCTTTGCCACCGAGCTGCACGATGACGCCCTCCAGAAGCTGACGGCAGCGGAGCTGCACTTGCAACGAGCGGGCGAGCAATCGTCCCCTGTCGGCGACGCTCGCAGGCTGCTCGTTGAGGCCGAGCAAGCGCTCCGCAAGCTGCTGTTCGAGGTTCGGCCGCCGGCGCTGGAGGTGCCGGGCGGGTTCGAAGAAACGATCCGGGATCGGGTGACGATGATGCACAACATGACCGGGATCGAAGTCGACCTCGAGCTCCGGCTCTCCGACGACCAGGCCCACGAGATCAAGTCGATCATCTTCAGACAGGTGTCCGAGGCTCTATCCAACGTCGAGAAGCACGCTGCGGCGACACGCGTCCAGATCGAGGTCAAGGAACGCGACGGCGGCATTCACGGCGAGGTCGTCGACGACGGTCGCGGGTTCGTGGTCAGCGAGCGCGATCACCTGCCTGGGCACCTCGGTCTGTTGGCGCTGAGGGAGCGCGCCCTGCTCGCGGGCGGCTGGTGTGAGATCACGAGCGAGCCGGGAAGCGGCACGAAGGTCGAGTTCTGGGTGCCGTTGGCGCAGTGATCCAGAACGAGATCCGAGTCCTGATCGTCGAGGATCACCAGGTGGTTGCGGACGGCCTCTCGGCGCTGCTGAACGACCAGCCTGACATGACTGTCGTCGGCAAGGCGGCTTCGGTGGTCGAATCGATTGCGCGTGCGCAAGAGCTCAAGCCGGACATCGTCCTGGTCGACTTCCGGCTCACCGACGGCACGGGGGCTGACGCAGGTGTGGGCATCCGTCAGGTACGGCCGGAGACGAAGCTGATCTTCCTCACCCGAGAGGACAGCGATGCCGCGCGCTTCGCGGCGATTGAAGCAGGCGCGAGCGCCTTCATCCACAAGTCGCAAGCCGCCGCCGAGGTGGTGGCCGCCATCCGCACGGTGGCCTCGGGCGGGACGCTGTTCACGCCACGCACGATCGCGACCCTTCTCAACAAGCGCCGCACGATGGACAGTCAGCTCGAGAGCCTGACCCCACGTGAGAAGGAGGTGCTGCGGCTCATGGCCGAGGGCAAATCGAGCCGCGACATCGGGGCCAAGCTTGGGATCAGCTACGCCACCGTCCGCACGCACATCCGCAGCCTCGGCAGCAAGCTTGGGGTTCACTCCAAGCTCGAGGCGATTGTCAAAGCGAGGGAGCTGGCTCTGATCGAGTAGCCGAAGCCTGGTTTCCGGCCACCAGCCGCCTTCTAGTCCGGCCGACTATGCGGATCGGCACCCGCGCCCTTTCCCGCACCTCCGACCTCTGCGCTTTGCGCCGGCGCTTGTCCTCGTACAGCTCGCCGTCGACGACCTCGTAGGCCGCCTGCCAGTCCTGGCCGTGCCGCCAGGTCGTCAGCCCCATGCTGATCTCGATCGGCTCCGGCGACCTTGCGGCCAGGCCCGCCTCTCGCACCGCTGCCCGCAAACGAGACCCCACCTCTCGCGCCGGTCCGACGTCGGTTTCGGGCATAGCCACGCCAAACTCATCGCCACCGAGGCGGCCGCAGAAATCAGACGTGCGAACCACGCGCTGGAGCTGCTGCGCAACCAGACGGAGCGCGGCGTCGCCCGCGCCGTGACCCTGGCGATCGTTGACCCGCTTGAGGTTGTCGAGGTCGATTATCATCAGCGAGAGCTTTCGGTTGTGTCGCTCGGCGAGCGCCACCTCGCGCTCCATGATCCGTTCGAACTCCCGCCGATTGGCCAGCCCGGTCAGGTGATCGGTTCGCGCCTCGTTCGAGAACTGGCGAGACCGGTCGAGCGCGATCGCGACCTGGTCGGCGACCGCGGCCATGAACAGGAGGTCGGAGGGGCCGACCACGCGAGGCATCTTGGTTCCGACGGTCATCACACCGACGACTCTGCCTTTCACCCGCAGCTGCGCACGCAAGGCGTTCCATTCGCCTCCCAGGCCACGGTCCACTTGCGACTCCGAGCGGCCGACGGCCGTGACCATGGCTTTCACATGTGGCCCTGACTCCCGGATGAACTGCTCGACCTCTTCCGGATTGAGGCCGGCGACATGGACGAGCCTGAAGCTCGAATGCTCCCGCGACCACAGCGCCCCGGCGCTCATCCTCAGCGCCGCCAGAGTCTCGACCAGAGCGACCTCGGTGGTCTCGACGACGTCGAGTGATCGACCCATCGAGGTCACGATCGCGGCCAGCCCGTAGAGCTCGATCTCCCTGGCCCGGTGTTCGGCGTCCAGATGCTGGAGATAGCCGCGCACCACGCAGGTCGTAAGTCGCTCGATCACACCCTCGAGCCGGCCGTGCGCTAGGGCGAAGATCTCGTCTCGCCCCCTCGTGCCTTCGATGGGCTGGGTGATGAGCTCGATGGTCGCGCGGCGATAGACGGCCAGCATGTCGAGCACCGTGTCCAGGGGTATGCCCTGGGCGGCCTTCAGCCGCCCGTAGTCCCGCGTGCGTCGCTCGTAGTCGAACCACGGAAGGTCGACGTCGGATCGCAGCGACGTCAACAAGATGTCGATGAAGCGGCCTGACGTCGCGATCAGGTCTTCGCCTGTGTCCTCGCTCAAGCGCACGAGCTCCGGTGAGCGTGTGCGGATGACCGTCAGAGTCTTCCGGCCGGTCTGGGCCGAATCGGCGGCCAGCCCGACCGCAAGCGAGTCGAGTATGTCGGCGGCACTGGCAAAGGCGCCTGCTGAGCCTGGATTCATCCTGCTTGAACAACGCTTGGCGCAGAGCCTGTTACTTGAAGTCGCCCACCCGAACGGACTACCTCAACTGTGCGAGGCAAAATCCGCGCAACCGTACGGTGACGCGAGATGCCCTCTCGAGAGACATTACCTGCGGGGAAGCGCCACACAGAATGCGCCACCACAACTCAGGGGGATTCTTGAGGATGCTCAACGAGGTCCAGGAGCCGGCCGATTCTGCTGAGGAGCGCGAGCCGAAGACGAAGTACAGGCCAGGAAACGAGACAGACTTCGAGCGGCTGTATCAGACGTCGTACGGCAAGATTCTCGGCACCTTGACCGCGATGCTCGGCGATCGAGCAGCGGCAGAGGACTGCGCCCAGGACGCGTTCGAGCGCGCGTACAGGAAGTGGAGCTCATGGCAGCCGATCGCACCGGCCGAGGCCTGGGTTCACCGCATCGCGATCAATGCCGCCGTCTCACATCAACGCAAGATGCGGCTCCGCGAGGTTGGCGAGGTGATCCGGCGCATCGGCCGTCCAGGGCTCGGCCCGGATCCGCAGGACCATGTCGAGCGACGAGACCTCGCCGAGGCGCTGGCCAAGCTGCCGCCCAAGCAGGCGGCCGCAATCGTGCTCCGCCACTACCACGGCTACACAAACCGGGCGATCGCCCATGCGCTGCGGATACCGGAACGTACGGTCGCGTCGCGACTCGCTGTGGCCAAGGGCCGCCTCAGGGCGATGCTGAAGCCCTCCTACAGCGAGGCGAGCGACGCCCCGGTCATCCGAACCGGCGTAGCGGTCGCCGACTGAACAGCCGCCCGGCCGGCGGGCCGCGAACTTGCCGGAGTTGTGAGGTGCTTGATTCTTGATGCAAGCCAGATATGACAAGCAAGGCCGGCGCGTCCCGGACAGCGGTCACGGCTGCGGGTGCGAGCTCTGCGCCGCGTCGGGTGCGCCCCGTTATGAGCGCCGGCGCTCAGAACGAAGCTCGGCCTGGAGTCCCCTGCGCCGCCGCGTGGCGGGCTGGGTGCGCACCCTGATCTTCACCAGGCGGCCCGAAGCGGCATAGCTTGGGTGGTGGGCGCCAGGGTGATTGGCCGGATCCAGGCGTTGTATTGATGGCGCGGTTGCTGACCCGCTCAGCGGCCGCGCCGCCAAATCATCAAATCTGATGGGAATTCTTCTCGTCATCATGTTCGTCATGCTGGGGCTGGCCCTGCGAGCCGCCACCGTCAAACGGCGCGCGAGCCTGGCGGGGTCCGAGACGAGTTACGTCACCGGTGTCGTCGACGCGTACGCACGCACGTCGCTGCTCGTCCTGCTGAGCCTGGTTGGCCTGTTTGCGCTGAGGCTGGTCTAGGAATAGGAGACCGGTTGAACGCCACCCCTGGGGTTCCCGCGGCGCAGCCGCGGGAGTGCCCCAGGTTCCCTCTTCATCAATCGGTGTGTGGCTTGAGTCCTTCCGAGCGGCTGTGCTGCGAAACCATGACGCTGCGAGAGAGCGTGATCGCTACGAGACGCGCGAGGCCCAGCGCAACCAGCGAGTAGATCAGGATCGCGAAGACTAAAGACAGCTCGAACACCGACTTGCCGCTGACGAAGGTCGGCAGCAGGCCGTGGAACGGTGCGAGCAGGAAGTCGGTCAACCCGTAGGTGAAGCTCGCGAAGCCCGCGTGCGCATTCGCTCCGAGGAGCTTGAGCACCAAACGGATCAGCAGGAGGCCGTCGATGACTCCAAACACGAGGTAGATGACCTCCATCCACCGCCGCGCGGGAGTCGAGCTCTTGACCATGGACGCTTCGCGCACCGGCGCCACGCCCGTGTCGTTGACCACGGTCGATTCCTCGCGCACGGTGCCCGACGACTCATCGCGTACGAAGTTCGTTTCCTTGTGCTCCATTGCACCTCCTGAATCGAGAAAGAACGCGTGTCTAGAGATGTAAACGCCCGACTGGCCGCAACTACCTGCTATGTCGGTGTGGGATTGGGTGAAGGAGAGGGCGGCGACGATGTCGGCGAAGGCGAGGGCGAAGGCGCCGGGGACGGTTGGGATGATGCGCTGGGCGAAGCCGACGGACTCGCCGAAGGAGATGCGCTCGGTGAGGCGCTGGGTGACGCGGACGGTGACGGCGATGCCGCGCAGCTGCCCTCCGTACCGCTCAGGAAGATCTCCTGGGCGTGCGCGCCGCATCCACGCACGATCCCCGACGGCTGGCCATACCAGTCGCGCATCTTGCTCGGGAGACCATTGACGAAACGCGCCATGATGGTCTGGCCGACGCTTTCGCCGAAGGCGCGGATCATCCCGCCGCCGCCGTTGGGGGCCGTGTTGCCGACCCACGCTCCGGCCACTATGTCGGAGTTGTAGGCCATGATCCAGGAGTCCGGGATCTGGCCGTGGCCGTTGTCGCTGGTCCCGGTTTTGCTTGCCATCTGGCGGTTCCAGCCGAAACCCCACTGGTACTGGTACTGCTTGAGCACGTCGGTGATCAGGTAGGACTCGGCAGGCGTCAGGACCGTTTGCCCACCGGTCAGGTCATGCGTGTACACCGTGCTGCCGTTGCCGTCATCGATCGACTTGATGACGTTGAGCTCGATCTTCTGGCCCTGGTTGGCAAAAACCTGATAGCCCTGCACGTGCTCCTTCAAGGTCACGTCGCTCCCGCCGATGGCGGTCGAGAGTCCAGGGTCGAGGTGGCTCTTGATCCCCATCGCGTGGGCCAGGGTGATCACGTTGCTCATCCCTTCCACCTGGCCCACCTCGACCGCCGGGATGTTGCGCGAGTAGACCAGCGCCGTCCGCGCGGTGATCATCCCCATCCCACCGTTGTCGAAGTCGTGCGGTATGTAGCCGCCGAAGCTCTGGGTATGGTCGTCCAGCGTCGTGGCGAGGGTGATCCTGTGGTCGCGCAGCGCAGCTTCGTAGACATATGGCTTGAACGATGAGCCCGGCTGCCGCTCCGCCAGCACGACGTCGTACTGACCCGCGATGGCGTCGTTGCCATAGTCGGCCGAGCCGACCCAGGCCAGCACCTCCCCGTTCTTTGGGTTCGCGGCGAGGAGGGCCGCGTTGTTGATATTTGCCCACGCCAGGTCCGCTGCGCCGTTCTTCACCGCGGCATCCGCCAGCTGCTGCAGGTCGAGGTCGAGGGTCGTGTGCACGACGATGCCGCCCTGCTGCACGGCGGAGGAGCCAAACGTCGATTCAAGCGAGGAGAGCACATAGTCGACGAAATGCGGCGCCTTGCTCTGCCGCGCCGTGGCCTGGATCTTCAGCTCGCCCTTGATGTCCTCTTTGGCCGCCTGGTCCGCCTCGTGCTGCTTCAGGGCGCCGACGATGACCATCCCGTCGAGCACGTATTGCTGGCGCTCGCGCGCCAGGTCGTAGTGGGCCTGCGGGTCGTAGGCCGCCGGTGCCTGAATTAGCCCGGCCAGGAACGCCGCTTGCGCGGGCGTGAGGTCTTTGGCGTCCTTGGTGAAGTAAGTGCGCGCCGCGGCGCCGATTCCGTAGGCCCCGTGACCGTAGTAGACGCGATTCATGTACATGGTCAGGATCTGGTCCTTCGAAAACCGTTCTTCGAGCGCGATCGCAAGGACCATCTCGTGCACTTTGCGGGTGACCGATTTCTGCGGGGTCAGGAGCTGGATCTTCACCAGCTGTTGTGTGATGGTGCTGCCGCCCTCGTTCAGGCCCCGATGCGTGACGTCCACCCACAGCGCGCGCGCCGTCGAACCGGGGTCGATCGCCCCGTGGTGGTAGAAGTTGCGATCCTCAGCCGCGAGCGTCGCCGCCTGTGTATATGGCCCCATCTCGTTGAGGTGCAAGCTCACGTGGTAGTGCCCCCCCGGGCTCCAGTCTTCGATCAGGCGCCCGTTGCGATCGAGCACGACGACGTCGCCCGCCGCGAGCACATCTTGGCTCGGATCGGGAAGATCCTTGACCGCCCACAGCACGTAGACCGTGGACAGGACGAAAACGGTCCCGACGGCCGCCGCGATCCAGACACGCCGCGCCCACAACCAGCCGAAGAATCGACGGTGTCGTGCGGTGGCCTGCGGACCGCGGCCGGTTGGGGTCTTTACCACCCTTCGCGTTCCTCCTCGTGGCGCCGCGATGTGCATGGCCGTGGCGGCCGCCGCTCGCAAGTGGCGAGCTTACGAGAACAACGCCGGGTCCGGGCGGGCTACTCGGAGCCGTTTAGCTACGCGAGCGGGACGCTATCCGAACTCGACAGCTATGTATGCATACCCGTTGGAAGCGACCACCCACGCGGTGGCCACGTAGTTGTATGGGCCCATGATGTTCGCGCGATGGTCGGGGCTGTTCATGAACATAGTGTTGAGCTGTGGATCGTTGATTCCTCCGCTCCACCACCCCACGTTTTCACCGGCTTGCTGGCCCAAGCCGCAGCTCAGGTCCAGGTTCGGGCCATTGGTGTGTGAGATGTAACCCTGCGCCGCAATCCGATTCGCGTTGCTGACGGCCACGTTGTAGAGGCACGAGTTCCAGGTCAGCGGGCCGAGGCCTGCGGCGGCCCGGTCGCGGTTGATGAGCGCCTGCTGCGTGGACGCGATGACGAGCGCCGGGGGCGGGGGCGGCGGTGGCGCAATAGATTGAACGGGGGGCGCCGACGCTTTCTGACCCGGGAGAGTGGGCGCGCCCGTGCTTGGGGCGGCAGACAGCTGGTGGCGACTCGGGCGAGGGTCTGGCGGGTCCGAGCCCACATAATGGGCCCCAATCGATGCCTTCGATGCGGTGAGTGTGTGGGCGCTGTCGTTGTGGGCGCGCAGCGTCGCTGCGGTGGCGGTGCTGATGGTGACGACGAGTACGATGCCCGCAAACCAGGAAATAACTCTCATGGACAGCCGCAGAGTCTGACGGCGCTCGCCGGCGAACCTGCGGGCCGCGCGGTAAAACGTTGTAAAAGGGATCGCGCGTGGCCGGCGGGGTCCCCTTCATGTTCTTAACACCTGCGGTGGGCTCAGATCGTGTCTGGAAGCCGGCTGTAGAGGCGCTCGTGAGCCATCACGAGAAAGGTCTCGGCAATTCGCTGCCAACCCGATCGCTGCGCCCACATGAACGTCATCGCGCGCAGGCCCAGGGTGAGCGCCTCGTAAATGGGGAATCGCTCCAGCGTGGCGTGCGGCCGGAGCTCGAGATACCTGCGGATGAATCGCGCCCGCGTTTCTTCGGCTGCGACCGAGTCCTCCCAGCTCGCGGGGGTCGAGGGGACGATATAGCCGCAGTACTTGCCCAGGTCATAGCTCGTCTCGGCCATCGCGAAATAGTCGAAGTCGAGCAGCGTGAACGTCCCTTCGTGGTGGACAAATTGGTCGTACTTGAGGTCTCCGTGCGTAGGCAGCCATTCCTCGTCCATGGCGATGCGTAATCGATTGCGCATGTGCGTGGTGAGGTCCGCGAGGAGGAAGTGTCCTTCAGGGTGGACGTACGCGAACTGTTCGGCCACGCGCTCGAGGCGTTCCAGCTCTTTCTCGAGCCAGATCTCGATGTCAGTCTCCACTCCTGATTCGTGGACGACCGCGAGCGCTTCCGCCGCCGCTATGCCGGCATTCTTGAACTCGATGCTCATGCGATCGCTGCCCACGGGCTCGCCCGGTATCTCTTCCTCGAGGAGGAGGCCGTACTCGTCCACCCAGCCCAGCGGCCGGGGCAGGCGCAACAAACCGGGCGGCTTTTTTGCCGATGCATGCCAGAGCCCTTCCACGATCCGGAGCGCGCGCAGCCCGCGATCACCAGGCTGGACCTTGCCGTAGATCGTCACCGGCCCGGCCGCGGTGTGCAGCTTGTAGCGGAGGATGGCGCCGATTTCCGGCGTATATCGAATCCGCTCGATCTCCAGTTGCGGATGCGTACGCGAGGTTGGCGATGCGAGATCGCCAAGCCCTAGTAGCAGCCGGGTCATGGTGGCCGTATCCGACGCGCTCGGCAGACCGGGCATCGCTGGATCGAACGGGTAGAACCAGAATGCGTGCTGCGAATCGTGGAACAAGCGCGGGAATCCGATCCCGTTGATGGGATCGCATGGCTCTCCTTCGTATCGGGCGAGGGTCGCGCACAGCCGGTCCCACGCCGCTCCATCGAACGCGCCTCGAGCGACGAGCCGCAGTGAGCGTTCCTCTGCGTCCTTTCTTACCGATACCTCGTACATCGCCCAATATCCGTCGGGCGGAAATAACCTGGACGAGCGCTTGCGCAGAGCCTCTATGCGCCACCCCGAGTCGCCCAGAACATCGGCCACAAACTTGCCCACGGCGGACTCGTCGGTGGCCTCCAACATGGTTACAAGCGAGACTTCCGGCGTTTCAGTCTTAAGCATTGCCAATTAGAACGCCTAGCGGGGCGTTCTGCGACATACCCTCGTGCGGCGCAAAAAAGCACCTCGGGGTCCGTGTCCAGGATGGCGGCAGGGCAATAGCTCATATCCACGTGGAGGTGAGCCCTGTTGGATACGCTCGAAGACTTCATAACGTGCAAGCCGTCACTTGCGAAGCGTGCCGCCGTGAAGAGCCTGGTACTCGGCGCCGGTGTGGTGCTGATGCTGGCGCGAACGTCGCCGGCGCTGGCTGCAGATTCCCACGGCAACCATGGCAAAGCGTCTGACAAGACCAGCGCTTCGGTGGTCGTGCAGCGCAGCGACCACACTCCGGTCGTGACCGACCACCAGATTGGTGGCGGCGCCGGCGGCAATGGCGACGGGAATGGCAAGGATCAGAACAAGGGCGACAGTGGCACTACGACGAAGGGCGACACCAAGGCCAACGCCGACGCCAAGGCCAACGCCGACGCCAAGGTCAACGCCGACGCCAAGGCCAACGCCGACGCCAAGGCCAACGCCGACGCCAAGGCCAACGGCAACGCCACCGTCACCGGTCGACACAAGGAGAATGGGGAGAACAACTCCGACACCCGGGGCGATGTCGCCGGCGGCAAGAGCGGCAACGGCGACGACAAGACCAAGGTGCACGGGAAGGGCGAGGCCGACACCGATTCCTCGTCAGCCCCGACGACCGGGTCGGCTCCGTCTGGAACCTCGACCAACAGCAGCGGCAGCACCGGCAGCACCGGCAACTCCGGTGGCGGCGCCTCCGGGAGCACTGCGACGGCCGGCTCGGCGCCTTCTGGAACCTCGACCAACAGCACCGGCAGCACCGGCAGCACCGGCAGCACCGGCAGCACCGGCAGCACCGGCAGCGCCGGCAGCGCCGGCAGCACCGGCGGTGGCGGATCGGTTGCGGCTCAGCTCGCCGTCATGCAGAGCGAACTCCTCCAGCTCAACGCGGAAGTCTCTGCGGCGGTAAGCGCAGGCGAAGTCAGCTCAGCTCAAGCCACCGTGCTCGAGCAGCAGCTGGCGCAAGTGAAGTTGGAGCTCAGCGCGGCCATCAACGCGGGAACGGCCACGTCGGCCGAGATCACGCTGATGGAGGGGCAGCTAGCCTCGATTCAGGCTGAGCTCAACGCGATGCTGAACAGTGAAACCAGCACTGGCAGCACTGGCAGCACTGGCAGCACTGGCAGCACCGGCAACAGCACGAGCACCGGCAGCACCGGCAGCACCGGCAGCACCGGCAGCGCCGGCAGCACCGGCAGCACCGGCAGCGCCGGCAGCACCGGCAGCACCGGCAGCACCGGCAGCACCGGCAGCACCGGCAGCACGGGCAGCACCGGCAGCACCGGCAACAGCACGGGCAACGAAAGCACCGGCAGCACCGGCAGCACCGGCAGCACCGGCAGCACCGGCAGCGGCGGCGGTGGCGGTGGCGGATCGGTTGCGGCTCAGCTCGCCGCCATGCAGAACGAACTCCTCCAGCTCAACGCGGAAGTCTCTGCCGCGGTAAGCGCAGGCGAAGTCAGCTCAGCTCAAGCCACCGTGCTCGAGCAGCAGCTGGCGCAAGTGAAGGTGGAGCTCAGCGCAGCCATCAACGCGGGAACGGCCACGTCGGCCGAGATCACGCTGATCGAGGGGCAGCTAGCCTCGATTCAGGCTGAGCTCAACGCGATGCTGAGCAGCGAAACCAGCACTGGCAGCACCGGCAGCACCGGCAACAGCACGGGCAACGAAAGCACCGGTAGCGGAGGTCCGGGTGCAGGAGCAGGCGGTGGCGTGAGTGGAGCAACCGCGACGGGCGGCGTCTCCGGCGCCACAGCGTCCACGGGCACCGGCGCGGTGCTCGCGGCGACAGGTTTCCCGATCATCGGCGGAATTCTGGGTGCGGCGATGGCCGCCCTCGGAGCAATCGGCATTCGGATCGGTCGCAACAAGTAGCAGTTCGAGTACAGGCGTTTCTTTGATGTGGCCGCCCCACCACGGGGCGGTCACACCATTAGTTGGAAAGGAGAGCGACTCATGGACCTATCGCCTGGTGGCATCATTGCGTGGATCATCGTCGGACTCATCGCTGGTTGGGCGGCATCCGTGGTCAGCCGAGGTCATGGCTACGGACTCATCGGCGACCTGGTCGTCGGCCTCATCGGCGCCCTTATCGGCGGCTTTGTGGCCGGCTTCTTCATCCACGGCAGCGTGGGCTTTTTCGGCACCATCATTATCGCGTTCCTCGGCGCCCTGATCCTGCTCTTCATCCTCAGGATGTTCGGCCGCGGCCGGGCACACGCCTGAACAACAGCTGATCTCCGAGTCCTGGGGCCCGGAAACGAGGCCCCAGGACCCCCTCTTGACTACCTCACTTGTACGGCGACGCGACCCTCCCCGACGCGGTTTGATTTAGGCCGGAGAGACTCGTAGGAGGGGCGACGTGGAGGTTGTAGCCACCGTGCCGGACAGCCACCGGCAGCCGGGTGCGTCGGGCTCGCGTGAGCCCGGACGGCTGCGAACCGCCGGACGGCTCAGGCCGCGGCAGAGCACGCACGCGGGGCAGAGGCTGGAGAAGGCCCAGGCGGCCGCATCCATCGCGCTGGAGGCCGTCTCGTCCTACCTCGAGGCGGAAATGGAGCTGCCGTCGTTCTTCGGCCACGTGGCCGAAACCGTCGCCAGGCTGGTGGGGGCGCGTCGAGTCGCCTTCTGGCGTTTTGCCCCCGATGGCCTCCTGCAGCTTCAGCGAGAACCCTTCGGCTTTCCGGCCCAGGCGCCGATCCGGAACCTCCGGATCGACCTGACACCTGATGGGGATGGAATCGTCGAACGCATCGTCTTCGGCGACCAGCTCCATATCGACGATGGCACCTGCCCGGGGCTCGACGATTTCTGGCGGACGCACGGCCTGCAGGGTTTTCGGAACTCCATCGCCGTCTCCTGGCCGGCGGGAGGCCGGCGGATCGGAGCACTCTCCGCCTTCGACTCCAGGCGCGGTTTCACCACCGACGACGCCTGGGTGCTTCGGGTCGCGGCGATGGCCACCGGACTCGTCTGGCAGTACCGCGAGACCGAGGAGGAGCTCGATGTCGCCGTGGAGCGGTTGGAGAAGGCGATGGGAGCCCGTCGCCAGCTTCTGGCCAACGTCGCCGCCGGCGGCGACGAGGCCCGGCGTCGATTCGCAGGCGCACTGCACGACGACTCATTGCAGCTGTTGACCGCCGCCGAGCTGCAGCTCGAGCGCATCCGCAACGAGGCCGGCGAAGGCCGCCAGAGGGCGCAGCTCGACCAGCTGGCCGGGACGATCAGGAAGGTCGAGGATTCGCTTCGGCGGCTGCTGACCACGGTCAGTCCCGCAGAGCTCGACCTGGCGCTGGGCCTCAAGGAGGCAATCCGTGATCGCCTCGAAGGGCTGCGGGTCTACAGCGGCATCGAGCCCGACATCGACCTCAACTTTCCGGATGACCTCCCTGATGACCTGGATTCCATCGTCTTCAAGAACGTGGCCGAAGCCCTCACGAACGTGGAAAAGCACTCCCATGCCGCTCGCGTCCGGGTGGCAGCCTCGGCCCTTGACGGAGGATTGATCGTCGAGGTGGCCGACGACGGCGCCGGCTTCGTGGTCGACGAGAGCCTTCACGTCCCCGGCCATTTGGGGCTCTTGGCCATGAAAGAACGCGCCCTGCTCGCGGGCGGCTGGTGCCGCATCGTCAGCGAGCCGGGGGCCGGAGCAAAGATCGAGTTCTGGGTGCCCACCGCGTAGAGACCACGCACGACTTCGGGAGCAAGGAAAGGAAAAGGAGAGGACAAAACACAATGGCCAGCAAAGCCCTAGCCGCTGAAAGCACCGATCCCAGGGTGATGCTGCGGGTTCTCACCGCGGTCAAACGCGGGGATTTCACCGTACGCATGCCGGTCACCTCGACAGGACAGGCCGGCAAGGTGGCGACCGCGATCAACGACATCATCGAGTCCAACCAGCGCCTGGAACGCGAGCTGCGCCGCCTGAGCAAGCGGGTCGGCCAGGAGGGCCAGATCAAGCACGCGTCCATAGGCGACGCGGGCGGCGCGTGGGCCGCCACGCTGGACGCGATCAACGACCTGATCGAGGACGTGGTCCGCCCCAACACCGAGATGGCCCGAGTCATCAGCGCGGTGGCGAAGGGTGATCTCTCGCAAACGATGCCGACCGACATCGACGGCCGCCGCCTCCAGGGACAGTTTCTGGAGACCGCGCGAATCGTCAATACGATGGTCAACCAGCTCCGCGCCTTCAGCTCCGAAGTGACGCGTGTGGCCCGCGAGGTGGGCACGGAGGGCAAGCTCGGTGGCCAGGCCAACGTGCCGGGCGGCGCCGGCGTCTGGAAAGACCTCACCGACAATGTCAACTTCATGGCCGGCAACCTCACCGGTCAGGTCCGCAACATCGCCGAGGTCACCACCGCAGTTGCCAATGGAGACCTCTCCCGAAAGATCACGGTCGAGGGCCAGGGCGAGATCCTCGAGCTCAAGAACACCGTCAACACGATGGTCGACCAGCTGAATGCCTTCGCCTCCGAGGTGACCCGCGTCGCGCGCGAGGTCGGCACCGAAGGCAAGCTCGGTGGCCAGGCGGATGTCAAGGGCGTGGGCGGCACGTGGAAAGACCTCACCGACAACGTCAACCTGATGGCGGGCCAACTCACCAATCAGATCCGCAACATCGCCGACGTCACCACGGCCGTCGCCAACGGAGACCTTTCCAAGAAGATCACCGTCGACGTCCAGGGCGAGATCCTGGAGCTCAAAAACACCATGAACACGATGGTCGACCAGCTCAACGCCTTCGCGTCCGAGGTGACGCGCGTCGCGCGCGAGGTCGGCACCGAAGGCAAGCTCGGCGGCCAGGCTCAGGTCAAAGGCGTCGGCGGCACGTGGCAGGACCTCACCGACAACGTCAACTCGATGGCCGGCAACCTTACCAGCCAGGTCCGCAACATCGCGGAAGTCACCACGGCCGTCGCCAACGGAGACCTTTCGAAGAAGATCACCGTCGACGTCCAGGGCGAGATCCTGGAGCTCAAGAACACCATCAACACGATGGTCGACCAGCTCAACGCCTTCGCCTCCGAGGTGACTCGCGTGGCCCACGAAGTGGGGACCCAGGGCAAGCTCGGCGGCCAGGCCCAGGTCAAAGGCGTGGGGGGCACCTGGAAGAACCTCACCGACAACGTCAACTCGATGGCCGGCAACCTGACCAGCCAAGTCCGCAACATCGCCGAGGTTACGACGGCCGTCGCCAACGGCGACCTCTCAAAGAAAGTCACCGTCGATGTCCGCGGAGAGATCCTGGAGCTGAAGAACACCGTCAACGTCATGGTCGACCAGCTCAATGCCCTGGCCGGCGAGGTCACCCGCGTGGCCTACGAGGTGGGCACCGAGGGCAAGCTCGGCGGCCAGGCCGAGGTCAGGGGCGTCGGCGGCATCTGGAAAGACCTCACCGACAACGTCAACACGATGACCGCCAACCTCACCGACCGCACCCGCAACATCGCCGACGTCACCACGGCCGTGGCCATGGGAGACCTCTCCAAGAAGATCACCGTCGACGTACGCGGGGAGTTCCTCGTCCAGGCCAACACGATCAACACGATGGTCGACCAGCTCAACGCGTTCGCCAATGAGGTCACCCGCGTCGCTCGCGAGGTGGGTACCGAAGGCAAGCTTGGCGGCCAGGCCGACGTCAAGGGCGTCGGCGGAGTCTGGAAAGACCTGACCGACAACGTCAACACGATGGCCAGCAACCTCACCGACCAGGTGCGAGGCATCGCCCGAGTGGTGACGGCGGTGGCCAGAGGTGACCTGAGCGGCAAGCTCACGCTGGAAGCCAAAGGCGAGATCGCGGAGCTGGCCGAGACCATCAACAGCATGACCGGGACCCTGGCCATCTTTGCGGAGCAGGTCACGAGCGTGGCCCGCGAGGTCGGTGTGGAGGGCCGGCTCGGGGGACAGGCCCGCGTTCCTGGCGCCGCGGGCACATGGCGGGATCTGACCGACAACGTAAACCAGCTGTCGGCGACTCTGACCACGCAGGTGCGCGCCATCGCCGATGTCGCTACCGCGGTGACCAAAGGCGACCTCACGCGTTCGATCGGGGTCGAGGCCAGCGGTGAGGTCGCCTCCCTCAAGGACAACATCAACGAGATGATCGGCAACCTGCGCGAGACGACCAAGAAGAACACAGAGCAGGACTGGCTCAAGACCAATCTCGCGCGATTCGCCCGCATGCTGCAGGGCCAGCGCGACCCGATGACGGTGTCCAAGATGATCCTGTCCGAGCTCGCCCCGCTGGTCAACGCGGAGCAAGGCGTCTTCTACGGCATGGTGGGGCCCAACGGCAGCGAGGCTCATCTCGCCTTCCAGGCCGGATACGCATACAAGGCTCGCAAGAACCTGCCCACGCGGTTCAGGCTCGGCGAGGGGATCGTCGGGCAGTGCGCGCTCGAGAAGAAGCGCATCGTGATCAGCGACGTTCCGGCCGACTACGTCCGCATCACCTCAGGCCTAGGCGAGGCCAAGCCCCTCAACATCATCGTGCTGCCGGTGTTGTTCGAAGGCGAGGTGCGCGCGGTCATCGAGCTCGCATCCTTCCAGAAGTTCAGCCCGACGCACCAGGACTTTCTCGACCAGCTGATGGAGAGCATCGGGATCGTCCTCAACAACATGGACGCGAACAGCCGCACCGAGGAGCTCCTCAAGCAATCGCAGTCGCTGGCCAACGAGCTGCAGAGCCAGCAGGACCAGCTGCAGCGCACCAACGATGAGCTGGGGGAGAAGGCGCGCCAGCTGGCTCAACAGAACGCCGAGATCGAGCAGAAGCGCAACGAAGTCGAGGTGGCCAAGAGCCTGGTCGAGGAGAAGGCCGAGCAGCTCGAAATCACGTCGCGCTACAAGTCCGAGTTCCTGGCCAACATGTCGCACGAGCTGCGGACGCCGCTCAACAGCCTCCTGATCCTGGCGCAGGAGCTGGCTGACAACCCCGATGGAAACCTGCTGCCGAAGCAGACCGAGTACGCCACGATCATCCGCTCGTCTGGAACCGACCTTCTGACGCTCATCAACGACATCCTCGATCTGACCAAGATCGAATCCGGCACAGTCGCGCTGGAGATCACGGATTGGCCCATGTCGGAGCTGCAGCCGCTATTGGAGCGGACGTTCAGGCACGTGGCGGAGGCCACGAAGCTGGGCTTCGTGATCGACCTCCGGCCTGGCCTGCCGGCGACGATCCCGACCGATCCGCAGCGCCTCCAGCAGGTGCTGAACAACCTGCTGAGCAACGCGTTCAAGTTCACCGAGAGGGGCGAGGTCGAGTTTCGGGCCGAGCTCGTGACCTCGGGCTGGAGTCCTACCAACGATGCCCTCAACCAGGCCGAGGCGGTGATCGCCATGAGCGTCACCGACACGGGCATCGGCATTCCACGAGAACAACAGCAAACGATCTTCGAGGCCTTCGCCCAGGGCGATGGGACCACGAGCCGCAAGTACGGTGGCACGGGGTTGGGCCTCTCCATCTGCCGCGAGCTGACGCGGCTGCTCGCCGGCGAGATCAGGCTCGAGAGCAAGCCAGGAGTGGGCAGCACATTCACCCTTTACCTGCCCATAGCAAGCCCAGTGGTGGCGTGGTCGGGCGTGCCCAACGACGCTTCAGCTTCGTCCAACGGCTCGGCCGAGTCCAGCGGCGGGACTCCGCGATCGAAGGTGCGCGGTCCAGACTCTGAGTGGAGGACGGAGCCGGCGCTCGCCGTCCTCGACCGCCCGCGGGCCGAACCCGCGCTCAAGCACGTGCTCGTTGTCGAAGACGAGCCGGCGCAGAGGCAGCACATCGTCCAGCTCATGGAACCGCTGCCCGCGACAGCGACCGCGGTCGCGACCGGCGAAGAGGCCGTGGCTGCGCTCGAGAGCCAGAAGTTCGACTGTGTCGTCATCGACCTGGGGCTGCCGGGAATGAGTGGCTGGCAGGTGATCGATCAGGTGCGGAGCAAACCGAAGCTGAGGTCTACTCCGGTGCTCGTCTACACGGCCAAGGAGCTCACCCGCAAGGAGGTGCTCAAGCTCGGTCGCGCCACCAAGTCGATCGTCGTGAAGGAGGTGCGTTCCCCTGAGCGCCTGCGGGACGAGATCGGCGCCATCCTGAGCAAGGAGGCGGGCGAGAATGCGGCCGACAGCGTTTCGATCGAGGTCTCGCTGGCGGGCAAGAAGATTCTGGTGGTAGACGACGACATCCGAAACATCTTTGCGCTGACCGCGCTCCTGGAACGCCAGGGAATGGACGTCATATCCGTGGACGGCGGCGCCGCCGCGCTCGAAACGCTGCGCGACAACGAGGACATCGACATCGCCGTGGTCGACGTGATGATGCCGGAGATGGATGGCTACACCACGATGGCGAACATGCGCAACCTGCCGACTTTTGGGGAGCGGCCGATCATCGCGCTCACCGCCAAGGCGATGAAAGGAGACCGCGAGAAGTGCATCGAAGCGGGTGCGTCGGACTATATAGCCAAGCCTGTCGACAGCTCACATCTTGTCGGCATGCTGCGCTCGTGGCTCAGCCATTGAGTGAGCGCCGTGGGGGCGCCCAGGAGCACTGATTGAAGGCCTTCGCCACACAATCTGAAAACCAGAGCATCGAAGGGATCGAGACCAAGCTTCTGCTCGAGGCGATCTCTCTTCGATACGGCTACGACTTTCGCGAGTATGCGGCGGGACCGCTGCGTCGCAGCATCTCAGCAGGCATGGCCGCAGAAGGGATGCCGACAATGTCGGCTTACCAGGACCGGCTTCTGCGCGATGCGAGCTGCATGCAGAGGCTGCTGACCACCGTCGGCGTGAGCGTCACCAGCATGTTTCGCGAGGCCGAAACCTGGCGATGCCTCCGTGAAGAGATCGTCCCGGTGCTGAGAACGTACCCCGCGCTTCGCGTCTGGAGCGTGGGCTGCGCAACGGGTGAAGAGGTCTACTCGCTCGCGATAGCGCTCGAAGAAGAGGGTCTTTACGAGAGGTCGAGCATCTACGCCACCGACATGAACGCGGATGCGCTGGCGGCCGCGAGAGTTGGTACCTGCACCGTCGAGCGCCTCAGGACCTACGAGCACGACTACCTGCGCGCGGGCGGCCACTCGAGCCTTTCGACGTTCTTCACAGCAGCCGGACGCTTGGCGAGGCTGAAGCGGGAGCTGTTGCGCAACGTGACGTGGGCCCAACACAACCTGGTCACCGACGCATCGTTCAATGATTTTCACTTGATCGTTTGCCGGAACGTCCTCATCTACTTCAGGCCGGCCCTCCAGCAGCGCGTGCATCGACTGTTCTATGAAAGCCTCGTCAGGTCGGGCTTCCTTGCCCTCGGCCAGCGCGAGTCCTTGATCTTCGCCCCCTCGAGCAGCCGATATCAGCAGGTTCAGGACGGCGTCAGCGTGTTCCGGAAAGTCCAATGACCGCGCAGCGAGCGATGGCCACGAGCACCGCCCCCACCGATACCAACGTGGACATCCTGCTCGTGGACGACGACCCCACCAAACGTTTCGCGATGAAGGCGATCCTTGCCCCGCTCGGCCAGAACGTCGTCGAAGCCGCTTCCGGCCCAGACGCCCTGCGGCAGCTCCTGAAGCAGGACTTCGCCGTCATCCTGCTCGACGTGCGGATGCCGGGAATGGACGGTTTTGAGACCGCGGGATTGATTCGTCAGCGACCGCGATCCGAGGTGACCCCGATCATCTTCGTCACCGCGCTCGATCGCGCCGAGATCGACATGGGCCGCGGATACGATCTCGGAGCCGTCGACTTCGTCTTCGCCCCAGTGGTCCCCGGCATCATGCGGGCCAAGGTGACCGTGTTCGTGGAGCTCTACAAGGCACAGCAGGAGTTGCGGCGCTATCGCACCCAGCTCGAAAAGCTGGTCCAGGAACGGACGACTGCACTGACCGCCATCAACCGTGAGTTGGAGGCGTTCAGCTACTCGGTGTCGCACGACTTACGCGCGCCTTTGCTTTCATTCAACGCGCTCAACCAATCGCTGCTCGCGGACTATGGAGACGCGCTCGACCCACGCGCCAAGGACTACCTCCAGCGGATGCGGTTTGCAAGCGAGCGAATGGCTTCGGTGTTCGACGGGCTCCAGACGCTGTTCCGATTGACCAGCGGCGAGATCCATCGCGAGCAGTGCGACCTCAGTGTCATGGCGTCCGAGATCGTCGAGGAGATGCGCGCGGCCGGCCCTGAACGCATGGTGGAGGTGGCGATCGCGGAAGGCATGACCGCCTCGGCAGACCCGCGACTGGCACGAATCCTGCTCACGAATTTGATCAGTAATGCGTGGAAGTTCACGGCCAAATCAGCGGCAGCGAGAGTCGAGATCGGGACAGAGATGGTGGACGGCGGCACCCGCATGTTCGTGCGCGACAACGGGGTGGGCTTCGACATGATCTACGCCCACAAGCTGTTCGGCGCGTTCCAACGCCTGCACAGCCAGAGCGAGTTTCCGGGCGGGGGCATCGGCCTGGCCACCGTGCGCCGCATCGTCAACCGGCATGGTGGCCGGGCCTGGGCCGAGGGCGCCGTCGGCGAGGGAGCGACCTTCTACTTCACTTTCTGAAGTTACAAGAGGGAACCGCGCGGTTCCCTCTTGTCGGGGCGCTCAACGGCCGCTGCTTGGTTGTCTGCGCTCCACCGGTAATCCGGCCGGATTCGCGCCCCTGAACTCCTTCCCGATAGGTCGAGATATTTTGAGGGCCACTCCTAACCACGCAGTGCGCCTGGAAGGACGTTGGTCGCGACCGGGCTGAGCCCGGTCGCCCTGGCAGCGACCGGGTAGAGGCGCATTGCCTAGGCGTTTATATGGCAGATGATTTCGCGCCCGCCGCGGGATCGCCCGCATCCATTGCGGCTTGTTGCCCTGCTCATCCTGTTTGCCGGCCTCGTGCTGATGGCTGTGTTCGCCGGGGGGATGCTGCAGGGGGTGCAGGAGTCCCAGGCGCTGATGCAGACCTGGAATTCAGACACGGCCCACCGGCACGTCGGGGCATCGGCGCTCGATCCCAACCTGCAACACCCGCTGGACGGGGTCGATTTTGCGATCCGCGTCCCGCGATTGGGCTATTCGGCCGTGGTCAAGGAGGGGGTGACGAGCTCGGTCCTGTACTCAAGCCCGGGCCACTACCCTGAGACGGTTTGGCCGGGCGACCCCGGTACGGTGGGAATTGCCGCCCACAACGTGTACTGGATCAACTTCCCCGAGCTGACGCCAGGCGACGAGATCGACCTCGAGACTCGCTACGGAACCTTCAAATACCACGTCACCGGCTCTACGATCGTCAATCCCGACAACCGCTCGGTGCTGGTGCCCAACGCGCCCGGCTATCACCTGACCCTCACCACGTGCTGGCCCTTGTGGGCAGGGGCATTCGCGACCCAACGGTACGTCATCTTCAGCGACCAATACGCGCCGCAGATCGATTCGCCGGCCAACCAGCGCAAGCCGGCTTCGTAACCCGATCAGCCGGTAGTCTTGAGGCCGTGAAGGCCGACGTCCCCGAGGTGCTGTTCGTGTGCGTGCACAACGCGGGCCGGAGCCAGATGGCGGCAGCGCTGCTCGATCGCCTTGGAGCCGGTCGCGTGCGGGTGCGCTCGGCCGGCAGCGAGCCGGCTCGATCTCTGAATCCCACCGTGGTGGAGGCCATGCGCGAAGTCGGCATCGACATCAGTCAGAAGTTTCCGAAGCCGCTCTCGGACGGGGCCGTCCGAGCTGCCGACGCCGTCATCACGATGGGCTGCGGAGACTCGTGCCCCATCTACCCGGGGAAGCGCTACGAGGACTGGGACCTCGAGGATCCGGCTGGCAAGGACCTCGCGACGGTGCGGCGCATCCGAGACGAGATCGAACTCAGGGTCACGCGCTTGCTGAAGGAGCTCGCCGGGAGTCCGGCTGCCGAGGCCTAGGCGATCAGCCGGCCGAGCAGCCGCCGCGTGGCCGGGTCGAGGCCCGAGGCGAGCCGGTAGTACATCCAGATCCCGCGCTTCTCCGACTCGACCAGGCCGGCTTCTTTGAGCTTGCCCATGTGGTGGGAGAGCGTCGGCTGGCTGAGGTCCAGGCCCGCCGTGAAGTCACAGATGCAGATGGGCGCGTCGGCCTTCCACAACGAGGCGAGCATCGTCAGCCGCGTGGGATCGGCCAGGGCCTTCATGAGCGTCGCGGTGCGTTCCGCCCACTCCTCGTCAACGTCCGGAAGTCCGCAGCACACCCCTCGCTGACGCATGACCTCTTTGACCGCCACGCTTTGATTGTACGCAATTCATCGACAACTGTCGATGGGTTGTGCTAGGATCCACCCATCGACAACCATCGATTGAAAGGAGCAATGGACCAATGAGTGAAGTTCGAGAAGCGGTGCGGTCCCGATACGCAGGCGTCGCCAGGCAGATCGCCGTGATCCCCAACCCCACCGGCGACACGGGCGCCGGCTGTTGCGAGGCCGACGGGCCCGACTGCGGATGCAGCGGCTCGTACTCGGCAGAGGATCTGAAAGCGATCGGGCTCAGCGAGTCCATCAGTCTCGGCTGCGGCAATCCCACCATGCTGGCGCGGCTGGAGCCAGGGCAGGTCGTGCTCGACCTTGGATCCGGCGCCGGGCTGGACGTGTTGCTCTCGGCGAAGCGCGTTGCGCCGGGCGGCCACGCGTACGGCATCGACATGACGGACGAGATGCTGGCGCTCGCGAACGCCAATCGCGACCGGTCGGGCGTGAGCAACGCCACGTTTCTCAAAGGCACCATCGAGAACGTCCCGCTTCCCGACGCATCCGTGGACATCGTGATCTCGAACTGTGTCATCAACCTGGCGGAGGACAAAGGCGCCGTCATCAAGGAAGCGTTCCGTGTCTTGCGGCCCGGTGGGCTTTTCGCCGTCGCCGACATGGTTGAGCTCGAGCCGCTGGATGCGACGACCAAGAAGCAGCTGGACTCATGGGCGGGCTGTATCTCGGGCACGATCCCCATCGACCAGTACCGCGACTTGCTGCTCGAGGCCGGCTTCGCGGATCCCGATTTCAACGTACACGCGACGCAGACCTTGCCGGGCGTCGAAGGCAAGGTCGGGAGCGCCTACATCCGAGCCCGCAAGTCTTAGATGGTATGAGCGGAAACCTCGGCGGTTTCCGCTCATCGGGCCGCTCAACGGCCGATCACGACCGTATCGGCTCCGTCACGAAGCCGGCCGGATTCGCGGCCCTGCTCACCTTCCCCGGGATGTGATTTAACAAATGTCACTCCAAGCCACGACTGGTAGTGACGTGCGCGTGGGTAGACGGCCTGGCGGAGCCAGGCCTTCTTGCCGCAACCTTTCGTCGCGGCAGCCGTAGCTGGTTAGATGCGGTTCAGCGGGCGGATGCGTGGCACGATCACCGTTTCAAAGCTGCGAGGCGGCCCAGGTTCTGGCCCGAGATGCCCTGGTACAGACGCACCGGTTAAGCCGGCTCCACTGCTCCAGGAACGGATCTGCCCAGCGAAAATCCGGTCGCGACCTCGCCTGTCACCGCGAGGATCTCGTCGTCCGCCGCCCGCGATATGAGCGTCCAATCGAAGATGCCGCCGTTCTTGAGGTGCGCGTCCTGGCTGATGCGCAGGCACGCTCGCACCCACTGCCGGAAGTAAGACTCCATTCCGGCCACATCCACCTGCGTGTCCTTGACGACGCGGTTGATGACGACCACTGCGCGCTCCCTCACCCAGTCGACGCCGCGACTGTCGGCCACGAATTCGAGCGTGAAGGCGCCGAGCTCAGCTCCATCGAGCTCGGCCGGGGCGACCACCACCAGCTGGTCGCATACCTCTTCCAGGATGTACTTGGTGGTGTCGTCGAGAAGGCCCGTGCCGAGGTCGAGGACGATGATGTCGAAGTAACGCTCGAGGACGGTGAAGACCCTCCGGTAATCGTCCTTGCCCAGCGCCTGGCGAATTCTGGGGTCGGTGGGCGCGGTCATCACCTCTAGTCGCGACTCGGGGACATGGGTCGTGAACCGATGCAGCATCGGGAGCGTCAGGTCCTGGTCGCGCTCCACTTCTGAGCTGTCGAGGAAGTCGATGAGATCCTTGATGGAGCGGTCGTGGTGGGTCCTCACGCGGCTGCGGAAAGTTCCGTGGTGGGGGTTGCATTCGACAGCGATGATGCGGTCGGTCCGCAGGAGGCCCATCTTGCTGGCGATCAGAAGCGCCATCGTGGACTTGCCCACCCCGCCCTTGGCCGAAGCCACAGCGATGTGGACAGGCGGATCGACGGCGGGTGTTCGGGCCATGTCGAGCAGTCGCGCATGGCGCAGCTCCTCGGCGCTCGGGCCGAGGTTGATGCGGCCGCCGCTCAGCTCGAAGAGACGGCGGGCGATCCCGGTGCCGGGCGCCTCGGTCCGTGGCTTGGCATAGCGACCGGGCATGAACTTCGGGGCTCCATCAGCGCTGGGGACGACCGCTGCTGACGGCGCGGCGGTATTGGGCTCCCCAGCCGACGCCGCCGACGCCTCGGGTGTTTCGGCATCCGCCGGCTGCGGCAGCGGTTGCCAGGAGTGGCCGTTCCACCACCATCGGCCGTCTGCGCTTGTCAGTCGCATGGAACGAGCTTATACGGTGGTTCCGCGAACAGTGCCCGTCCCTGTAGCCTCAGGTTGGCATGGCCGAGTTGAGCCCCGAGGATGCGCTGGAGGTCGAGGCTGATCGCCGGCGTCGAGTGACGGCCGCCTTCCGGCTGGGGTCGGAGGCTACGCCTCGCGCCGCCGGGCTCTCAGCCAGGGGTCAGCTTGCGGCCGGGATTGCGATCGCGGTTGCAATCGCACTGATCATGGCTGTGATCGCGCTCACCCAGCATCGCTGAGCGCGACCTGGATCAGCGACGGCCGCTCGTGGCGCCTCACGAGCAAGCCTCTGCCCGGCGGTTGCGGCCCGCTTCGAGACGACCCGAGAAGGGCCCCCTCCTGGGGGTCGCCGCTCAGCAGGAGGCCGGGAGTTCCCAGCTCGCGCAGGCGGAGCATCAGCTGCTCCAGGATGCCGCGACTCGCGCCGCCGGTGCGTCTGGCCAGAAGGACGTGGAGGCCGACGTCCTTGGCCTGGGCCAGGAGCGGGAGCAAAGGGAGTAGAGGGTTGCCGCCGGGCGCCGCCACGAGGTCATAGTCGTCCGCCACGACGTAGACCTCAGGACCGTGCCACCAGTTGCGGGCCCGCAGGCGCTCGATCGAAAGGTCGGCGGGGGGCAGCCTGCGCGCGAGCACCTGCACCGTTTCGGCCAGCTGGGCGGAAGCAGCCGGTTCCGCGCCCGCGTATCCGAGCAGGTAATCGGGTGGCACCACCCCCAGCAACGTCCGGCGGTAATCGACCACCAGGACCTGGACGTCTTCGGAAGCCTGCCCGGCCATGAGTCCACGCAGAAAGGTGCGCAAGACATTGGTCTTGCCAGATTCGACGTCTCCAAAGACCAGGAAATGCGGATCGCCGGCGGCCATGTCAAGGCGGACAACACCGAGGTCGCGCTCGGAGACGCCGATCGGCACTCCACCCTCGCCCCCCTTCCGCGCCTTGGGCAGATCGGCGATCTTGATCAACCGCGGCAGTACCAGCACCGGCCGCGCGTTCGGGCCGCTCCATCCTGCGGCTACCCCGGCGACGAGCGTCTCGAGACCCCGCTGCTGATCCAGGACGTCGACGCTGCCGTCGATGCGCGGAAGCGCTGTTTGGAAGTGAAGGCTGTCGACCGTGATGCCCCTGCCAGGTAGTCCCTTGGGCACGTTTTCGGCTGCCTTGCGATTGACCGCCGACTCGGTGGGGTCGTTCAGCCTGAGCTCGAGGCGGCCACCTACCGACTCGCGCAAGGAGGACCGAACGTCGATCCAGCGATTCGCGGTCATCACCAGGTGCACGCCATACCCGAGACCCCTGGCCGCGATCTCCTGAAGGGACGCCTCCAGGTCCTCGAAGTCCTGGCGGAGCGCGGGCCAGTTGTCGATGACCAGAAAGACGTCGGCCCAGCCGTCGCCGTCGAGATCTCCCTTTCCGCGCCGGGAGCGAAGGGCCTCGAGGGAATCGATTCCGGCGGCTTTGAATTGCGCCTCGCGCTCGTCCACCAGAGCCGACACCGAGGTCACGGTCCGCACCACGAGCTCGGGATCCTGGCGACCGGCGACCCCACCCACGTGTGGCAATCCGGCCAGCGCCGAGAGACCTCCACCCCCGTAATCGATGCAGTAGAACTGCGCCTCCAGCGGCGTGTGCGTGAGGGCAAAGCTCGCGACCAGGGTCCTGAGCAGCGTGGTCTTGCCGCTCAGCGAGGCTCCCACCACGAGTAGGTGACCGGCGGCTCCCGACAGGTCGGCGACGAGCACGTCCCGCTTCTGTTCCGCGGGCTTGTCGACCAGGCCGATCGGCACGGCCAGTGTGCCCCTGGATTTGGGACCTGACGGCGGGGACAGGATGGCGTCCAGTCCGACGCGCGGCTCCAGTGGCGGCAGCCAGATCTGATGCGCCTTGGCCGCCGAATCACGGAGGTGCGGCACAACGACATCGAGCAAAGTCGGCCCCGTGGCGTGCAGGTTGGGGTCCTGGACGACTGGGCGTGAGGCGCGGCCGCCATTGGTTAGGCGGAATTCGCGTGGACGGGGTGTACCCACAGTCGACTCGCTGGGCGGGGAGTAGACCTGGCTGACCAGGGCCGCCCGAAATCGCTTGTAGACCGTGGTGCCCACTTTCAGGTAGGCCGACCCAGGAATGGGCGGCAGCTCATACGCGTCGGGAACGCCCAGCACGATGCGGCTTTCGGCGGCGCTGAATGTTCGCATGGCGATCCGGTAGCTCAAATGTGATTCGAGGCCGCGTAGGCGTCCCTCGTCGAGCTGTTGCGACGAGAGCAGCAAATGCATGCCCAGACTCCGGCCGAGGCGGCCGACCGCGACGAACAGGTCGATGAAGTCGGGCCGGGAAGCGAGCAGCTCCCCAAACTCGTCGACCAGCACCAATAGGTAAGGAAGGGGCGCGAGCGCCTGTCCCTCCGCGAGGCGGTGTTGGTAATCGCGCAGCGACGCCAGGTTGCCGGCCGAACGCAGCAGCTCTTGCCGTCGCCGAATCTCGCCGAACAGCGCCGCGTGCATCCGGTCGACCATGGCGAGGTCATTCGCCAGGTTGGTGATCAGCCCGGCCACGTGGGGAAGCTCCTGGAGACCCGCGAAGGCGGCGCCGCCCTTGAAGTCGGCGAGCACGAACGCCAGCAGGTCTGGCGGGTGTGTCAGCGCGAGTCCAGTCACGATGGTGCGCAGCAGCTCGCTCTTACCGGAACCCGTGGCGCCGATGATCAAACCGTGCGGTCCGTCACCGCCCAGTGCCGACTCCTTCAAATCCAGCACCACGGCCTCGCCGTCGCTGCTCACCCCGATGGGAACTCGCAGGCTTTCGGACAGGGGTCGGCGTCGCCAGGCCAGCGCCGGATCCAGCGCGCCAACGTCGCCCACCCCAAGGAGACCGGTCAGCGAGATCGTGTCGGCGAGGCGCGCGCCCGGCTCCTCCGACAGCCGTAGCGGCGCCAGCCGGCGCGCCACCGCCTCTGCGCTGCGCTGACCCAGACTGTCCGCGCTGCCGTCGACAGGTGGGTCGGGCGCTCCCAGATGCTCGACGTGCAGCCGGCCCGATGTGACCCTGACGCGGATGTCGACTTCGTTCGGCTCCTCCGCCTGGCTACCGCCGAGAACGACCAGGGTTGTGCGGCTCGGCACGCGCCGCAGCAAGCTCACGGCCTCAGGAGTTGGGAGCACCCCGTCCGCCACGACGACCAGCCAGGGGCCGGAATCCAGCAGGTCGGCTCCGGCCTGGACCTTGCGAGCACGCGCCACTCGGGATGAGACGAGGGTGTCGAGCACGGCGGGGTCCTCGACCGGCTCAGGAGTGGATTCGCCCTCAGCCCCGTCCTGAGCTCCGCGAAGATGAGGCAGCCATTTGATCCATTCCCAGTCCGGAGCGTCGGTCGACGGTGCGCACAGCAGCAGGCGAAGCTCTTCAGGGGCGTGCAGAACGGCCAGCTGGCAGCACAGCGCTCGGGCCAGGTCGAGTCGCGCTCCCCGGTGGCCCAGAACGCTGAGCACTCGTGCGCTTCGTAGATCGACTCCAATGGCGGCGTCGGCAACCGATTGATACGCCTGTAACAACTCGTCCGCGGCCGCGACGCAGACCGGATCGGAGGCCTGTGCCGGACCGTCTTCGACAGGGATCCCGAGGGGTGTCGCCAACGGCCGCCGGCCCTCGCCCACGCGCACAAGCAGGAAGTCGGCGTCGCCGGGCCGCCGCTCCCACAGCCGTGCCGATGACCGGGTCAAAGCGAGGAGCGCGTCAGGCGCCGGGTACCGCCACCCGGACGACGCCCGCTGGGCAGCAGCGGTGCTCTTCAGGTCCGAGCGCAGGTTGCCGAGGTACTCCAGGTATTTGGCGCGAGCGGCATACGTGCGCCGGCGGACCGTCAGCCTTTGCTGCATCCCCATGCCGACGCCCATGCCGATCGAGCTCAGCATGAAAAACAACCCGCTCGCCACGAAGAGCGGTTTGGGGTTGTTGACGATGAAGAGCATGCCTCCCAGGCTGCCCACGACCGGGAAGAGATACTGCAGCCAGGCGGCCGCCCCGGCGGGCGTCGAATCGAGACGCGGGGGAGCGGATAACGTGATCGAACCTTCGGGCACCGGCGGCGGCCTCAACCGAGCCGGACGGCGAACCAGCTGGGTCGGTGATCCGGCAGTTGTCGTCATTGATTCGTCACACTTGGGTCCGCGCCGATCAGTCTAAGAAGGCATCATGCCGAGGTCATGGAGATAGACAACGTCGACCTGTCGTGTCGCGTCACAATCGTCGGCTCCAAACGGCGACTCGACGTGACGTTGCCGGTCGGAATTCCGGTCGCCGACCTTCTCTGGGACCTGGTCGAGATGCTGGGCGAGAGCGATGGAAGCGTCCCCGCACGCTGGGCCCTGGTGAGGGTTGGCGGTGGACCGCTGAATCCGGAGCTGGCGCTTTCCGAGCAAGGGGTTGTGGAAGGGTCGATGCTCTTCCTGCGCGACATCACAAGACTGGATCCGCCACCCGCCGTCGATGACTACGCGGCGGAGGTCGCGATCACCGTTGACGCCCAGGCCGGCCGCTGGACTCGGGCCGCGGTTCCAGAGCTGCTGGCAGGCAGCGCCGCCGTCTGTTTAGCCCTGGCCGGCCTGGTGCTCCTGTTGGCCGGCGATCGGGAGGTGCGGGCCACGTTCGGACTGGTGGGCGCGGCGATCGCTGCCGTCGGCGGCCTGGCCATGGCACGACGTCTGGGGCGGCAAATCTCCGGCGGGCTCATCGCCCTTTCCGCAGTCACGCTCTGGGCGGCGGCCGGAGCTGGGCTCGCCGGCCTTGCGGACGCAAGCCCCACCGCCGCGCTCGCGGCCGCCCTGGGCTCGATCGGCGTCGGAGCGGCGATCGCGATCCTGGTCGCCGGCGACGTGGTGCTCGTCCCGTCCGCGGGCATCATCGCCGCCACCCTCATCCCGGCTCTCGTCCTGGGCGGTTGCGCTCTCGTTGGAGCCGACCCGATATCGGCCGCTGCCTTGCTTTGCCCCATCTCCCTGGGCAGCCTGGCCTTTGCTGAACGTACGGCCGTCCGCCTGGCCGGCATCTACCATCCCGACCCGGCTTTGGTCGGCGTTCGGGCCGGGCGCGGGCGCCGGCTGCTGGCGGCGCTGCTGATCGGGATCGCCCTTGTCCTTATATGGTCCAGCGCGATGCTCGCCGTATCGGGGGGGTGGTTCGGGTGGGGTCTCGTGGCAGCCTCGGCGCTTGCCGTGGCGGCGAAGGCGAGGCACTTCCGATTCACTGCCGAGGTCGCACCCTTGCTGGTTGCCGGCCTGGCCGGCCTGCTCCTGCTCGAGCTCCCCCTGGTCGTCGTTCTCTCCATCGGACCGAGAGGGGCGGGCGGCGGTGCAGCGGTGCTTTCAGCCGATGCGCTCCTCCTGGCGCTGACCGTGGGCATCGTTCGGAGATGGGACCTGTCGCCCCGGCTCAGGCGCCAGCTGGGCAGGCTCGAAGCCCTCGCGACGGCTGCGACGGTGCCGCTGGCGGTGGGTGTGCTGGGCGCCTATGCCGCCGTAGGGCGACTCGTCCACGGCTTCATTTAGAGCTGCCGATGAGGACCGCCGCCAGCTCTCTCATCGACTCTTGCCAGGAAGAAGGAGCGTCGCTCCACGAGAAGCCTCGCGTCTTGAGCCGCTGCGCCGGCTGCGGCTCGTAAGCGAGCGAGAGCTGCTGGACGCCGGCGGCTGATCTCGTGGCGCGCGCCCGTTGCGAAGCCTGGTTGGCAACCATCGCCAACGTTCGCCCCTGTCCCCGAATCGATTCGATGATCCGGCCGGGCGTGGCTTCGCCCGGCGACGACTTGCTGACGAGCACTACCTGATCGGCGGCGTCAAGCGCCGCTCGGGTGCTCGCGCGACGGAAGCCGGCTCCGCAATCGAGAACCACGAAGTTGCTCAGGTGGCGCAAATGCTGGATGACGCGGACCCAGGCTTGCTCATCAGCGGCCGGCTCGATGCGTTGGTCCGTTGGAGCCGGCAGGAGCGCCAGCCCCCGCCCAACCTTGACCAGCGCGGCTCGCACCTGCTCGGGAGTCAGCGTGGGCTCGAACAGTGAGCGATAGGAGTCCGCCGCGAGCCCGCTCTCGGGAGCCATCCAGTGACTGAGCGCGCCGGATTGCGGGCAGGCGTCGACCGCCACCACCTGGTCACTTCGGAGTGTGCTCAACAGCGTCGCAAGCAGGACGGTGACCGTGGTCGTGCCTCGACCGGCGTGGGCCGAGATTACGGCCACCACAGTGCTGGCTCCGGCTCGCGGCGTAACGATGGCGTCCTCGAGAAAACGCAGATAGTCGGCATCGCTCATGCGGTCGATGTCCGGCCTCTGAGTGGAGGGCTGCAGCCTGGTCTTCAGTCGCTGCGCCAGGTCGGAGGCCGAGGGCACGTACGCCTCCGGTTCGGCATCCGCCGGCCGAAGCGGCGCTGCGAGAACAAGCACCGCACCCGGAAACAGGCCGCGCTGGCCGAGCGTCTGCTCACCACCGAGAGGCGCCTCCCCCATGGGCGCCAGGCTCCAACCCCTGGAATCGGAGCTGCCTTCGCAGACCTCGACCAGGCTCGGCACGAGGTCTTCGATCCGAGCATCCTCGGGTACGTCCAGCGTATGGCGGCCAGAGGGGCTGTCCACGCTCACCAGCAGGCGCCTCCTCACCTTTCAGCGTCCATTCATGCGGGTCTATTTCGATTCAAATTCGTCCCACAGGGTCTAGCATGGAGCGAACGCTTAATGGCGCGCATTGTCGGAGGTCTCGTGGGTTGGAGGGAACACACGGATGAGCGGAGCCGGCTCTAACTTCCGTACCGAGCTGTCGGCCATGCAGACGGCCGCCCAGCACGTATTTGACGTCAACGCCCAGATCCAGTCACAGCTCAGCAGCCTGCAGTCCCGGCTGGACCCGTTGATGGGGACCTGGCAGGGCTCGGCGGCGACCAGCTTCCAGGTCCTGAAGGAGCGCTGGCACCAGGACGCGACCCAGCTCAACGCCGCCCTGCGGGCGATCGGCGAAGGCCTGGTCAAGGTCCACGGCAACTATCAGGCGACCGAGGAAACCAGCCAGCAGAGCTTCACCTCGATCACGCGCAAGCTGGGAGGCTGAGATGAGCGGAGACGGACACATCCAGGTCACCTTCGGCGCGGTCAACGAGGCGGCGATGGACACCGACAGCATCGCTTCCCAGATCGCCCAGCAGCTGAGCGACCTCAAGGCCTACCTGGCGCCGCTGGTGGCGAGCTGGTCGGGCGAGGCCTCCAGCGACTTCCAGGCCCTGCAGGCAAAGTGGGATGCCAGCGCCAACGACCTCAACCAGGTCCTGCGCCAGATCTCGCAGTCGCTGCGAACCGCCGGCGACAACTACCTGAACACGGAGCGGTCGAACAAGCAGATCTGGGGCTGAGAGCGGCCGGCGGTGGGATGTAGATGAGCCTCGACCTGCCGCTCGAGCTGGAGTGGGCGTAGGTGAAGGTGGGTGTGTTCTTCTCGCCGAGTGTGACATGACGACGTCGGCTGAGTATTCGCTGAGCCCGGAGGTCGCCGGCGATTTCGGGGAGGAGAACGCCCAGGTCGAAGAGGCCTGATCCGTAAGCGGTTAATCGGGCGAGGCTATCGAGCGCGCGTCGAACATGCCGGCTCGGCGTGACTATTCCTTTAGATTCTCCTGACGTCGATGCGCATCGTGATCACTGGTGGGAGCGGGCAGGTCGGACAGATTCTGTCTCGACATTTCCACTCTAACGGCCATACGGTGGCTGTCGTGGCCCGAAACGTCCGGCCGCAACCATGGTCGACCGTCAGGTGGGATGGACAGCATCTCGGGGATTGGGTCGACGAGCTGGACGGATGCGATGTGGTCGTCAACCTGGCGGGTCGCAGCGTCAATTGCCGGTACAGCGAAGCCAACCGTCGAGAAATCAAGGAATCGCGGATAGTCACGACTCGACTGGTCGGCGACGCAATCGCCCGGTCGTCGACACCGCCGAAACTCTGGATGAACGCCAGCACGGCCACTATCTACCGACATGCGATGGATCGGCCGATGGATGACGTCACCGGTGAGATTGGAGGCAACGAGCACGGCATTCCCGGAACGTGGCGCTTCAGCTATGACGTAGCGATCAGTTGGGAAAGGGCTTTGTTCGAGGCCGAGACTCCGCTCACGAGGAAGATCGCGCTGCGGAGCGCGATCACGATGAGCCCAGACAGAGGCGGGGCATTCGACACGCTCCTCAACCTGGTGCGGCTTGGCCTGGGCGGCAGGTCTGGTTCTGGAGACCAGTTCGTGTCGTGGGTCCATGAGGTGGACTTTGTGCGCGCAATCGAATTCCTGATCGCACGGACCGATCTGGACGGGTGCGTCAACATTTCGTCTCCGAACCCGCTGCCCAATCGCGACTTCATGGCAGCCCTGCGCCGAGCGTATGGCGTTCCTCTCGGGTTACCGGCGACAGATTGGATGCTTGAAGTCGGCGCCTTTTTCCTGCGCACTGAAACCGAGCTCATCCTCAAAAGCCGCCGAGTCGTGCCCAGGCGGCTGGTGGATGCCGGCTTCGGATTTCAGTTTCCGGATTGGAGCACCGCCGCTGCAGACCTGGTCAATCGTTGGCGGTCCCTACGGCCGAGAATCAAGTGATGCCCTCGCCGCCGAAAGCTCGTCGAGCGGGGCTGCCCAACGCCGCCTACCCAGGCCCAGGTCCAGTGCGTGGCGCCCGCAGCAACGGATAGGAGTTGACGACGTACCAGTACGAAGCAATCGCGGGCGCCAGATTCAGCGCGAGCAGCGATATCGTCGCCAGCCATCCGATCGCCGACGCGATGCCAGGCAGCCATTCATATTCACTTCGCCGCCCTGCCACCGTCAGCGCGGGCAGAGCGAAGATGGCGGCGTAAGTCCCTGGCAGCGGCGCCACCACCACAGAGAGCGCCATGCCCGTCGCCACCCCCGCCTCCGATCCTCGATACGTCGCGATCGCGAGCGACAAAGCTGCCAGTGCGATCAAAGCCGCGAGGTAGGCGATCGGGCCCGCGGCATATACGAACTGGATCAGGCCCGCGACGGGGTAGGCACGCAGCATGGCGATGTAATCGAAAGGCCAGCGCCCGTCGATGACGAAGGCCCACACCGTGAACGGCGCGCAAAGAACAATTGCGGTAGCTGCGGCAGCGGCGAGACGCTGCCATTCAGCGCGCCGTGCCCAGACGATCACAGCCACCAGCGGCAGGGCGTTGACCGGGCGGATCGCTGCCAGGGCAAGGCCCAGCCCAAGCCACAAGGGCGTCCGGCGCCGCTCGCTCGCCCAGAAGGCGAGCGAGCAACCCAGCAGCGCGAGACAGCTGAACACGTGAGTCGTGATGAGCGCGTAGACGGCCGGCGTCGACGTCATCAAAAACAACCAGTTGCGCCATGAACCGCGCCACAGCCACAGCGCGAGGCCGAGCAGGCCGATGCAGACGACAAGCGCAGCGAGATGGCTCCATGGGGTGGGCAAAGCCGCCAGGGGAAGGGCCGGGAGATAGACCGGCAGCGGATACGCGTAGAGATAGCTCTGGCCGTAGGAGGGCCCATTTCCCGTAGCCAGCCAGCGGGCCGGCTGGAAGTCGTCGCCCCCCAACCCGCTGCGGATCAAGAGCGCCGTCCCCACCACCGCCGGCAGTCCGAGCGCCACGCCGATGGCGATCGAGCGCCAGCTGTCTGGCCTACCGCCTCGATCTCGAACTGGTGCGCTCAGCCCGCTGCGCCTGAGGTCGAGATATCCACCAGGACGTCGACGTCTTGCACGGTTTGGTAGTTGTCGACGGCCACGTCCTGAAATCGCAGCAGCACGTGATCGCTCATGTGGAGCTGCGCGGGATCAACCGCCACGAACAGCCATCCTGTGACGCTTTGTCCGGCGTCGATGTCACCTGGAAGGGGCGTCGACTTCAAGTACTCGACGTTGAAAACCACATTGCCAACGGATGCGACCGGCACCATCGGCCAGTCCACCTCGACCGGGCTCGAGTTGGTCATGGTCACCTCGAACCACGTGGCCTTGGCGCCGGGATCAAGAGCAATCCGGTCGACGCTGATCGTCACGCCTTCCAGCTGCCAGGAGGCACTTGCGCTGACCAGACAGCCATGACGAGCGCCGGCAGCAGCGCAGCGAAGTAGGCGATCACCAGTGGGTGGCGACGCCACGGCGCCCAAACGTCATTGCGAGTGAATTCTGTCTTCGCCGCCCACAATGCTAATTGCGCTGACTGCCACGTGAAGGCACTCGTACACTTCGGCCATCAGCAGGCCGGACAGTGACAGGATCCGCTCGTTATATGACCGCGAGGCGGCGCGATATGAGGGACCCATCACCGAGCGGATGGCGCTGCGGGCCCGGATCCGGATCGGGCGCCTGGTGGAGGGACGGGTCCTGGAAGTCGGGGTCGGCACCGGCCTCAACCTGTCGCACTATCCGTCGGGCACCGACGTGACCGGCATCGACCTCAGCCCGAAGATGCTGGCAATCGCCCGGCAACGAGCCGCCGACCTCGACCTTAAAGGGGATCTCCGCGAGATGGACGCCGAGGCGCTCGACTTCCCGGATCAATCGTTCGACAGCGTCGTCTACTCACTGTGCCTGTGCACGATTCCCGACCCGGTTCGCGCTCTCCAGGAGGGCTTGCGCGTGGCGCGTCCGGGAGCCCGCATGATCTTTTTTGAGCACGTCCGGTCCAACCTCCTGCCGGTCGCTCTCCTCCAGGAGCTGATCAATCCGCTGATGGTGCTCTTCCTTGCGGATCATTGGAACCGGCGGACCCTGGACATGATCTAGTCGGCCGGGATCGAGCTCGATATCGTTCGGCGCGCCTGGTTGGGCATCTTCGTCCTCGCCGCCGGCCGAGCGCCACGGGCCGCAATCAACTGAGCGACGACGAAACCGACCGTTCCCAAGAGCGTTGCGAATGCCCACTCATGACTGATCGACGGGGTCGACACATTCTCGACACAGATTGGCCCTAGCCTCGGGGAGACATGAGATACGACTACCTGATCAGACGGCCATTCGAGATCGTGGCCCGGCGGCCGTACCTGTGGTTGCTGGGCTTTCTCGCCGGCGCGGCGACAACCTTCAACTTCTCGAGTGGTGGCACGAACTACGGCCATCCCGCCACTTCTGGCACCTACCACGGACCCAGTTGGGCCGTCCTCCAGAACATGTGGCACGACAACTGGGAGTGGATCGCCGGCATCCTCGCAGTGTTCGCGGTCATCTTCGTCGTGATGTTCGTCCTCGGCTGTATCGCGACGGGCGGAATCATCCACGCCGCGGTCGAGCACGATGCCGACAACGAGTACGCCTTGGGCAAGGCATGGCGCGCGGGCTACGAGACCGGCTGGCGGATCGCCGGCCTGAGGCTGCTCACCTTCCTCCTCGCAATCGTGCCCGGATTCCTGGTCGGCTCCCTGGTTTTGGCGACCGTCGCCGGAGCCATGAGCTCTGCCGCGGCCGCAGTCGGCTTCGGGCTGATGGCGGCGGCGGCCTTCCTGGTCTCCGTAGCGTTCTGGTTTGCTCTCGGCTTGGCCTTCCAATTCGCCCAGCGGCTCGTCGTGCTCGAAGATGGCAACGTGGCTCAGAGCCTTAGCACAGGCTTTCGGATGATTCGCTGGCACTTCAAAGAGGTCGCCCTTGGCTGGCTCATCTTGATGGCCGTGTCGATCGTGGTCGGAATCGCTGCTGCGATCCTCGCCGTTGTGGTCGCAGTCCCGGGCGTGGCGCTCGGCGTCGGAGGCTGGGCGATTGGCGGCATGACCGGTGCGATCGTGGCGGGCTCCGTCGCGGCGGTCTTTTTCGTTGGCATCCTGTTGGTTGCGACCGGCGCCGCTTCGGCCTACTCGTCGGTGTACTGGACCTTATTGTTCCGGAGCGTCCGCTCACTGCCGGCGCCCGCAGCGCGGGGCGCGATAATCCGGACAGCCTGACCCTCCGTTTGAGACTGGCCTCGGTTCACTGAGGCGCAGCGGGTGCACCAGGTCCTTGACCCAAAACGCCGGCTCCTACGTATGAATGGATAACGCCGGGCTGTCCGCCTGGCTCTATTAGGAGGGGCAAACCATGAGCGACCGCCTTGCGTCCGACGCTGCCCAGCGCACGGAGAACATCCTGCGCCGGGTCGACCTGTTCAAGCCCATCAGCACTCGACGAACGTTCATGTCCCGCTTGCTGGCGGCCGGCGGCGGGGCCGCCGTGGGCGGCGCGCTGATGGGCCGGGTCCAAGCCGTCTTCGCCTCCACCGATGCCGACGTCGTGAACTTCGGCAACGCGGCCGTGGGCGCGGAGCGGATCG
>Ga0207646_10000553_pt1 | contig 49225 bp, 50 predicted proteins | sample KBSK5502metaG_FD_184343 | JGI IMG/M metagenome (GOLD analysis project Ga0207646, IMG submission 184343) | Corn, switchgrass and miscanthus rhizosphere microbial communities from Kellogg Biological Station, Michigan, USA - KBS K5-50-2 metaG... | ecosystem: Host-associated > Plants > Roots >...
GCGCGCATACTCGCGCAGGTTGTCCTCGGCCGCCGCCGGCATCGCCGCGAGCGAGTGGTTGATCAGATAGGTGCAGGTGGCGAGGATCGGGAAGCGGTCGCGGTATTCAGCGGGATCGATCACGGCCGCGACGCGAGTACCTCGTCCTCGGCCGCGTAGTCCAGCGAGCCGGCGATGTACGAGTCCTCCCAGGTGCGGCCGCTCTCGAGCTCGGCGACGAGCCAGGCGCACGTCTCCTTCACGCCCTCGGGGTAGGTCGTCACGGGCCGGTAGCCGAGTTCGCGCTCCGCGGCCTCCATCGAGACGATGAGAGACGAGGACGCGGGCACGCCCCACGGGTTGTTGAACTCGTCCGCTGGGAGTAGAACCGGCTCGAACTCGTACTCGAGTGCGTTGCCGATCGCCTGGCAGATCTCGAGTGTCGAGGGAGGATCGGGATCGCCGCCGTTGAGGATGCGGTCGCCCGGCTGCGTCGCGGCGAGGCGGATCAGCTCGGCGAGGTTCGCTACCGAAACCGTGTTGAAGCGGCTCTCGCCGCTCCATGCAATGGCGACTCGGCGGCGGTCGTCGAAGGCTCGTTTGACGAAGTAGAGCTCGCGCGGATTCTTCGCTCCCGGCCCGTAGACGGCACAGGCGCGGATCAGAGTCGAGGGCAACGGACCGTTGAGGAGCGTCTGCTCCAGCTCGGCCTTGTTCGTCGAGTACGTGGCTTCGCCGGGCTCCGCCGTCCGCTGCGCCTCGAGGATCGGCACGGGCAGCTGCGGCGGGTCGCCACCTTCCCCGTCGAACGCTCTCCCCTCGCCGTCGGCGTAGACCGAGGCGGTCGAAATCACGACGAGGGAGCCGACGAGCCCTTCGAGGCCGTTGAGCTGCTCGCCGTGGACCCGATGCATGGCGACGCTGTCATAGACGACGTCCGCGCCCGCGCCGAGCGCGGCCCTCAGCTGCGCGTCGTCCTCCCGGTCGGCGGAGACGGGCTCCACTCCGAGCTCCGCGAGCCCTGCGGGAAGATTGCCGGAACGCGAGACGGCGACAACCTCCCAGCCGTCCGCAACAAGTGCGCGTGCAGCGGCGCGGCCGATCATCCCCGTGCCTCCGATCAGCACCGCACGCGGCACTAGAGCTCCCCCTCCTCCACGTGCTCCACCCTATGCCGCGCGGCGAAGGCCGCGACTGCCGCCGCTGCGAGAACGACGCCGCCGGCGATCTCGAGCGCGAGGTGGACCCCGTGGCCGGCAGAGTCCTCGGCTGCGACGAGCACCCTGGCGATGAGCTTGGTGTGGCCCTTCACTCCCGGGCTGTTTTCGGCGCTCGTGATGTTGCCGCCGGTGGTCACGAACTGGATCACGACCTGGCGATAGACGAGCGGGATGTGGAGGTTGACGAGCTTCTCGCTGAGCCCGGTCGTCAGCTGCGCGTTGACAACCGCGCCGAGCACCGCGACGCCGAAGACTCCACCGATCTCCCTGCTCGTGTTGACGGTTGACGCGGCCATGCCCGACTCGCGGGGCGGAACAAGCGTGAGCACCGACTGCGTCATGGTCACGAGCGCGATACCGAACCCAAGGCCCGCGATCGCGAGCGGCCAGGCGAGCGCCGCGACGCTCGTGAAGGGCGTGAGCTGATGGTCGACGAGCAGAAGCCCCACGCCGGCCAGGACGCAGCCGAAGACCATCGGCACCTTCGGCCCGACGCGCGCCGTCCAGCGGCCGGCGATCGGCCCGCCGATGATCATGGCGACGGCGAGCGACGTGAACACGAGCGCGATCTGGTAGCCCGAGAAGTTCGCGATCAGCTGCAGGTAGAGCGCGGTGAAGAAGAACACCGAGAAGACCGCGAGGTTGGTCGCGAAGGCGACGACGTTCGCCGAGGTGAAGGTCGAGTTGCGGAGGAATTCGAGCTTCAGCACTGGGTCCTGAACCCTCCGCTCGATCTCGACGAACGCGACGACGAGCACCGCCGCCAGCGCGAACAGGAGCACGATCCACCACGTCCCGTAACCCTTGTTCTCACCCTCGATCACGGCAAACGTCGCCGCCAAGATCGCCGCTGCGCCCGTCGCGAGCCCCGGCACATCGAGCTTGCGCCCCTCGGGATCCTTGCTCTCGGTGAGCGTGACGGCAGCGGCTGCGAAGCACAGCACGCCGAGGCCGAGGCTGAACCAGAAGATGCTCCGCCAGCCGCCCGCGCCTTCGACGAGGACACCGCCCAACACGGGTCCGAGCGCGAGCGCGAGCCCCGAGACCGCGGCCCAGACACCAAGGGCGCGCGCGCGACTCTTGCGCTCGGGGTAGACGTGCCGGAGCACCGAGAGCGTGCCCGGCTCGGAGCCCGCCGCGCCCACGCCCATCACGATGCGGCCGGCGATGAGGACGCCGCTGCCGTGCGCGACCGCCGCGATCACGGCCCCTAGGCAGAAGATTGCTACGCCGCCGAGCATGACCTTCTTCCGTCCGAACAGGTCGCCGAGCGTGCCGCCGGTGAGCATGAGCGCGGCGAACGCGAGCATGTAGCCATTGACGATCCACTGCAGGCCGGGGACGCTGACGCTGAGCGACGACTGGACGTTCGCGAGCGCGACGCTGACGATCGTGTTGTCGAGGAAGGTGAGGAAGAGGATCGCGCAGACGGCCGCGAGGGCCGCCTCGCGCGCATGACGCTGCCGGAACAGCGCGATCGAGCTCACACGGCGGACGTTACGACTTGCAGACGGACGGAGTGCTGCCCTGCAGCGCGACGAGCTTGCACAGGCTCGCGAACCCCACCTTCCAGGTGCCGTTCTGCAGCACCGCGGTTCCGGTCTGTTTCGGAAGCCCGGCCGAACCGAGCTTGACGACGTACACGACCTTCGCCTTGTCCTGCCCCTGGAGCGTCACCTTGGAGACCGTCACATTCACGTTCTTCGCCAGCGGATCGTTCGCAAAGCTCGTGACGAGCGCCTTGAACTCCGACCCGTTCTGGAGCAGCGCGACCCGGGCGGGGATCGATGTCTGGCCCGAGAAGAACTTGTTGTAGGCGCTCGTGATCTCCGCCTTCTCGGCAGCCGTGTTGACGACGGTCGTGCTGTTGCTGAGGGTCGTCCCCGGACTGCTGCCCCCGCAGGCCGCGAGGCCTCCGCCGACGAGAAGCGAGACCAGGACGATCGGGAGTCGTCTCACCGCGAGCAGCCTAGACCTCCTGCAACGAGCGCGCAGCCGGCCCCGTGTAGCGCGCCGACGGCCGCACGAGCACTCCGAGCCGCTTCTGCTCGAGGATGTGCGCCGACCAGCCGGCCGTCCGCGAGCACGCGAACATCGCCGGCGCAAGAGGCGGCGGCACCTCGGCGACGTCGAGCACGACGGCCGACCAGTACTCGACGTTCGTCCACGAGTGACCGGGGCTCTTCTTCGCGATCGCCTTGTGCGCGACCTCTTCGAGCTCCTCCGCAACGGCGACGCGTGGCGATCCGAGCTCCTTCGCCACACGCTTCAGGACACGGGATCGCGGATCCTCCGCCCGGTACACCCGGTGGCCGAAGCCCATGATCCGCTCGCCGCGGCCAAGCGCGTCCGCCACCCACTTCTCGGCATCACCCGACTCTGCGACAGCGTCGAGCATCGGTAGGACGCGTGCGGGGGCTCCGCCGTGCAGCGGCCCTGAGAGCGCCCCGACTGCTGAGGACAGCGCGGCTCCGGCGTCGGCGCCGGTCGAGGCGACGATCCGCGCGGTGAAGGTCGACGCGTTGAGTCCGTGCTCTGCCGTGCAGATCCAGTAGGTGTCGATCGCCTTCGCCGAGCGCTCATTCAGCTCGCCCCGCCATTCGAGGACGAAGCGCTCGGCGGCCGTCTGCCCTTCAGCGACGGTCTCAGCCGGGACGGGCGGGAGGTCCGACCCGCGGGCCGACTGGGCCACGACGGAGAGCGCGGCAGACGAGAGGCGGCGGAGATCCTCCTTCGCCTGCTCGTCGTCGACGTCGATGAACTGGCCGAGCTTCCACTCGCCGCTCAGTGCAGCGAGAGTCGACTGGAGGTCACCGATGTAGCTCCCGGTGCGCCGCTCGAGGTCGACGTGCTCGTAGGGAAGGCCCGGATGCAGCGATCCGTCGACGAGCAGCCCCCAGACCTGTTCGAACGGCACGTTGCCGACGAGATCCTCGATGTTGACGCCGCGATAGCGAAGCTCGCCGCCGTCCTTGTCGGGCTCGGCGATCTCGGTCTCGAACGCGATGACCCCCGCGAGGCCCGGCGAAAAATCGTTGCTGCTCATGCGTGAATCTCCTCCAGCTCGATCTCCTGACCGGCACCGCGTTCCCGCGCGGCCGCAAGCACGAGCGCCGCGGCTGCGAGGTCCTGGACGGCGATGCCGACCGACTTGTACAGCGTGATCTGATCCTCGGAGCTGCGCCCGGCCGCCGACCCGCTGATGATCTCGCCGAGCTCGACGACTCCATCACGGCCGCGCGGCTCGAGCTCCGGCGCCCCTGCCGGGAGCGGTGCGAATGCGGAGTCACGCTGCTCGACCACCACGACGTCGGCCCGCTCGACGATCCTCGGATCGAGCTCGAAGCCGCCACCGAGGGTCGATCCGACGGAGCTCACGTGCGCGCCTGGGCTCAGCCAGTCGAAGCGGACGACCGGCTCCGGCGAGGCCGTCGTCGCATGGACGACGTCGGCGCCGCGAACCGCGTCCTTGAACTCGCCGCGCCCGGCGACCCGCACCTCGGCGAAGTCGCGCGCGCGAGGGAACATCTCCTGCGCTGACCGGGACTGGACGCCGGTGCCGAGGATGGCGAGCACGCGCGCGTCCGGTCGCGCCAGCAGCCGGGTCGCAAGCGCGGCCGCCGCGGCAGTGCGCATCGCGGTGATGTACGTCCCGTCCATCAGCGCCGTCGGCGTCCCCGTCTCGGGGTCGAAGAGCGCGATGGCCGCCTGATGCGTGTGTCGGTCGCGATTCTCCGGAAACAGCGTGACGAGCTTGCACCCGAGGCCCGCTGAAGGCGCATAACCGACCATCGTCCCGAGGACGCCGTCGGGGGCGAATGCACCAACCCGAGGCACGAGGGAGGCCTCCCCCGCGGAGAGCTCCGCGTGCGCGGCTGCGAGCGCGTCGAGCAGCGCGTCGAGATCGAGCAGCCCCTCCACTTCGCTGCGAGTCAGGACAAGCATCTCGCTCCTGACGGTACTCCTAGCCAGCTAGCCGACGAGCGTGAGCGTCCAGTCGGGACGGTGCTGGGCGTCGAGCGAGAAGAGCAGGATCCGCTGCCATTGCCCCAGGCAAAGAGCCCCGTCGGCGAACGGAATGTGCTCCGAGCGCGGGCCGAGGAGGAACGCGAGCAGGCGCTCGCGCGAACGGAGCTTGCCGGGCACGACGCGCTCGAGCAGCGACTCGAGATCCTCGAAGAAGCCCGTCTCCCGCTCCTGCACGCGCACGAGCGAGAGTGGACTCGCGGTGTGCAGATAGGCGATCCCGGCGCCGACGCCCGACTCGGCGACCTCGCGCGAGACGTCGTTCGTGATGTCCATCACCGACAGCGACGGGAGGGCCGCGGCGATCGAATACGGGACTTCGACGGTCGTCATGCCTGTGCGACCTCCTTGGGCAGCCTGAAGTGGACGTCCTCCTTCGCGACCTCGATCTCTTCCGGCAGTGCGTAGCCGGCGTCGGCCAGCCGCGCCGCCGTCGCCCGCACGAGCTCCTCGGGCGTCGAGGCACCGGCCGTGAGACCGATGGTCTCGTGACCGTTCAACAGCTGCTCGTCGAGTGCGCTCTCTCCGTCGACGAGCGTCGCCTGAGCGCCCGCGGCCTGTGCGACCTCGACTAGCCGCTGTGCGTTCGAGCTCGTCTCCGAGCCGATCACGAGCACGAGCGTCGCGCCCTGGCCGACCATCGCCTTCACCGCGTCCTGGCGGTTCTGGGTCGCGTAACAGATGTCGTCGGCGTCCGGCCGCCGTAGCGTGCCGAGATGATCCTCGAGCGCGTCCACGATCGGCGCGACGTCGTCGAGGGACAGCGTCGTCTGCGTGATCACGGCAACGGGCTTGTCGGTGTCGAGCGATCTCGCCTGCTCCGGCGACTCGATCACGACGGTCGAATCCGGCCGCTCACCGAGCGTCCCGATCACCTCGACGTGATTCTCGTGGCCGACGAGCGCGACGAGATGCCCGCTGTCGGCGTAGCGCCGTGCCTCGGCGTGCACCTTGTTGACGAGCGGACAGGTTGCGTCGACGACGCGGAGGCCGCGCCGCTGAGCGTTCTCCTTCACCGACGGTGCGACACCGTGCGCCGAGAGGACGCAGATCTCGCCCTCGGGGATCTCGCTCTCGTCCTCGACGAAGACGGCGCCGAGCTTCTCGAGCCGCCGCACGACGTGCTCGTTGTGGACGATCTGGTGGCGGACGTAGACCGGCGCGCCGTACTGCTCGAGCAGTCGCTCGACGATCTCGATCGCGCGGTCGACACCTGCGCAGAAGGAACGCGGCGCGGCGAGGAGGACCCGGCCCCTCACGTGGCCACCGCTTCCTCGAGTGCGTGCAGCGCTCGCAGGGCGTCGCGCATGGCGCGGATGGCGTCGCTGCGGCGGGTGGCGGTCCAGCGCAGGAGGCCGATGACGTTCGTGCGGCCGTCGGCGTGCACCGTCCGGTCCACACCCTCGATCGGGCTGCCCGCGTCGTCGGAGATTGCGCGGACGACGCCGGCGAGTCGGCCACTGCGCGCGAGCGCACCGCTTTCCATGTCGACCGCCTCGGCGCCGCTCGCCTCGCGGAGGCGGGCACGCTCGATCGGATCGTGGACGAAAGCGTCACCGCCGAATACGACGCCGGCGCGCGCACCGCGCACGCCGAGCCCGGGTCCTTCCCACAGCGTCGTGCCGGTCTCGTCGACCACGCGGGTCGCGTCGAGCACGTCGCCGATTCGAAGCTCGCCGAGCGAGCCTGCCAGCCCGAACGAGACGAGCTTCCCCTCTGGGACGCCGTTGGCCACCGCGATCCCGACACGAACAGTGGTCAGCCCGAGGCGCTTCGCCACGCGCTCTTCCGCGGTCGTCGCCACGGCGAATGTCAGCCCGTCAGCGTCCACGCAAGACTCCGCACGGTCTCCTTGAGGCTCTGTGAGGCTTCGTAGGCGGCCGAAGGCTCGAACCCGCAATGGATGCCGCAATGCTCGCAGCGCGGGTCGTTGCCCGGGCCGTACGCGTCCCACTCCATTCCCTCGAGCAGCGCCTCGTAGGTGGGGAAGATGCCGTCGGTGAGGAGGTAGCACGGGCCCTTCCAGCCGTACGGGTTGCGCGTGATCGAGCCCCACGGGGCGCAGGTGAGCTCGCGCTCGCCGGTGAGGAAGTCCTGGTAGATCGGCGTCGCGATCCAGCGATAGCCGTGCTCCTTCGTCGCCGCGCGAATCGCCCGGAACTTCTCCTCGTGCTCGTCGCGCGTCATGGTCAGCGCCGGGTCGATCTGCGAGTACTGGTAGCCGGGAGCGACGAGCATCCCGTCGATACCGACTTCGTCGGTGAGGTAGCGCATCATCTCGATCACGTCGCCGACCTCGGTCTCCTTGAAGATCGTCGTGTTGGTCGTGACGCGGAAGCCGCGGTCGCGCGCCGTCTTGATCGCGTCGATTGCGATGTCCCAGAGTCCCGGGTAGTCGCAGACGTAGTCGTGGATCTCGCGCATCCCGTCGAGGTGGATGACGAAGCTCAGCCGGTTCGACGGCTCGAACCAGTCGAGGCACTGCTCGAGGCGCAGGGCATTGGTGCACAGCTCAATCGTCTTGCCGAGCTCGAGCACCTGCGGGACGACCTCGTCGATCCCCTTGTAGACGAGCGGCTCGCCGCCGCAGATCGACACGACGGGAGCGGGGCACTGGACGGCCGCGTCGACACATTCCTCGACCGACAGGCGCGCGCGATTCGACTCGTACTCGCGGATCTTCCCGCAGCCGATGCACGCGATGTTGCACGCGAGCGTCGGCTCGAGCATGAGCACGAGCGGATAGCGCTCGCCCTTCCGCTGCTGAGCGGCGACGTACTTGCCGATCGAGACCGTCGATGCGAGGGGGAACTTCATCCAGCCAACCTTTCTCTCATTCGTCCAAGCGCGAGAAGCGGAAACGTGATGCGGTAGAGGTGATAGCGAATCATGAAATCCAGGGGGAATCCCGTGCCGGTGAAATGCTCCTCGTGCCAGTCACCGTCCGGGCGTTGCGAGGCACAGAGGTAGTCTGCCGCCCGGCGAGCGGCCAGATCTTCAGCGTTTCCTGCGGCCACATACGCCATGAGCGCCCACGCCGTCTGCGATGCCGTCGTGAATTCGGCCCGCCCGCGCCAGGCGGGATCGGCGTAGGAGCGAATGTCCTCGCCGAAGCCGCCACTCTCCTGCTGAACGGAGTCGAGCCAGGCTACGGCGCGGCGCATCGACGGATGGTCGGGCGGAATGCCGCAGGCCTCGAGTCCGGGCAGCGCGGCACCGGTGCCGTAGATGTGATTCACGCCCCAGCGCCCGAACCAGGAGCCGTCCTCTTCCTGCTCCGAGAGGAGCCACTCGACGCCGTTCTCCGCCGCGTCATTGTGGACGCCGAGCGTTCCGAGTATCTCGAGCGAGTGGGCAGTCACGTCGGCGCTCGGCTCGTCGGTCACCTTGCCGAAGTCGCAAAACGGGATCTTGTAGAGCCACATGGCCTTGTTGTCCACATCGAACGCGCCCCAGCCGCCGTCGCGCGACTGCATCCCTACGAGCCAGTCAACTCCCCTGCGGACCGCGTCCTCCTCCCCGATGTCCATGCCGTGCAGCGCGAGCGGTAGGACTGCGGTGTCGTCGATGTCGGGGTAGTTGTCGTTCTCGTACTCGAAGGCCCAGCCTCCGGGCGGAAGTTCGGGCCGTCGGATCGCCCAGTCGCCCTTGACCTTCACTTCCTCCGCGAGGAGGTACTTGGCGGCGCGGACGAGCTGGGGATGGTCGTTCGGGAGGCCGCACGCGCGGAGCGCGAGCAGCGCGAGGCCCGTGTCCCAGACCGGGGACTGGCACGCCTCGGGCCTCAGCCGCTCGCCATCCTCGACCATGAAGCCCTGCCAGCCCTCGACGGCCTTGCCGAGCGTCGGGTCGTCGAGCCCGTGCCCGAGCGCGGCGAGCGCGATGATCCCCCACACCCACGGCGGCTGGATGCCGCCCCAGGAGCCGTCGGCCTCCTGCCGTTCGCGGATCCAGCGCTCGGCGACCGTGACGGCGCGCCGGCGGACGCGGTTCGGTCTGTCCGCGGGCTTGGTTCGTCCAGGCTTCGCGCCGATGGCCTTCAGGTCGACGTCCGCCGGCCGCACGGGCCGCAGTGACTGCGCGACCGCCAGCGCGACGAACGTCTGCCGCGCCCAGCACGCAAAGTTGTAGATCGAGAACGGCGATCCAGGCGGCAGGAGGACGAGCTCGGGCGGGATCGGGACCATCTTCTGCCAGGGCCACTGACCGAGCAGAGCCATGAAACACTTGGTGAAGAGCCGGCTCTTCGGAATCCCGCCCTCGCGCCGGATGTAGGCGAGCGTCTTCTGCCCGGGGTCGACGCCGGCGAGCCGGCAGGCGACGTACGCCTCGATCGAGGTGGACAGGTCGGGCGGCCCCTCGAACCAGATCGACCACGTCCCGTCGTCCCGCATCCGCGCGAGCAGTTCGTTCGCGATCCTCCGGTCGAGCTCCGGCGTGCGCAGGTCGAGGTAGTGGTGCCAGAACAGATGCTGCGCCGTCATCGTCACGTTCGACTCGAGCTCGCCGACCCAGATCCCGTCCGGCCGCTGGAGCTCGAGCAGGCGGCGCGTGCCGCGTTCGATCGCGGCGTCGAGCCGGGTCAGCTCGGCGGTGGCGGCCATCTCAGGCAGTAACTCTGGCGGAAGTGGTGCTCAAGATGTGCTGAGCCGCCCGGCGGCCGCTCCGGATCGCGCTCTCCATCGTGGCCGGCCAACCCGTGTCGGTCCAGGTTCCCGCGCGGGCGACGTGGGGCAGCGAAGTCTCGACTCCGGGACGGTCGACACCCGGACGCAGCGCGACCGTCGCGTACGGCTCCCTGCTCACGCGCGACCAGAGCAACTCCGCCTCGCCGAGCCGCTCGGTGAGCTGAGCGGCGATCCGCTCCACGAGCTCGCGGCCGCGCACCTCGAGCAGCTCGGGCACGCCACTCGAGACGACGGTGAGGTACTGCCCCCGCTTCGGCCGGCTTCCGGTGAGCGCCCCGCGATCGAAGACCCAATGCGCGTCGGAGCCGAGAAGCGCGGCGAGCGGCTGCTCGAGGAGCGGGCTCGCGAACCAGAGATGGACGCTCACGATCGGCGAGTCCTCGAGATCCGGCTCGGGCTCGCCGAGCAGGCGTGCGCTCTCGCTCGGCGGCACTGCGACGACGATTGCGTCGGCGTCGAGCTCGTCGAACGTGGCGACGCGCGCATCGGTGCGTACCGTCGCCCCGGCCGCGGTGAGCGCGGCGCCGGCCGCGTCGCCGTGCATGTGCCCGAGGGGCCGAGTGGGCAGGACCAGGTCGCTGTTGGCGCGAGGGCCGAGCAGCGCGGTACGGACGGTGAAGAGCCCGGCGTCGGCATCCGCCTCGTCACAGGGGAGATTGAGGGCCGGCCGGACGAACACGTCCCAGAAACGATCGATCGCGGCGTCGGAGGCGCCAAGCCGGCGCAGGAGCGCACCGAACGTTTCACCAGGGGTCGGGCGCGCATTCCTGCAGCGTGCGGTCACGAGCGGGATCCGGATCCGGTCGCGCGTCGGCAGGTGGCGATAGCGCAACAGCGACCCAAGCCGCGGCTCGATCGACGCGACCGCACCGTTCTCGTCGAGCACCGGCAACGCGAGCCGAGTGCGCAGGAACGAGCCGCCTTCGCCGATCCGCTCGAGGAAGTCCAGGTACTCCGTGAAGCAGCCGAGCGCGATGTGCTGCCCGTTGTCAGGCGGCGGGTCGGGATCACCCTCCCGCTCCGGCAAGGTCTGCACGGCGCCGCCGAGCGTCGGCCGCGCCTCGAACACCGTCACAGTGTGACCGGCATCCACGAGGTCGAGTGCTGCGGCGAGCCCGGCGAGCCCGCCGCCGACCACCGCGACCTTCACGGCAAGAGCCCTCGCGCCACGAGGGCGAGCTTGCGCGGAGTCGAGAGCCCGATCTTCTCGCCGAAGACATCGAAACTGCCGGCCTCGATCCGATCGAGCGTCTCGCTGTACAGACTCGCGAAGGTGCCGACGCACAGGGCACTGCGGCGGTCGAGCGAATCGAGCAGGAGCAGGCCCTCCGCCAGGTGCGCCCGCGCGCGCTCAGCCTCGTACGCCATCAGCTCCCGAAACTGCGGCGACGGAGCGAGCTCCTCCACACCGAACGCCGCGAGGTCGTCCTGCGGAAGGTAGACACGCCCGAGCCGCCGGTCCTCGTCGACGTCGCGGATGATGTTGATCAGCTGCAGAGCTATTCCGAGGGTCATCGCGTGCTCGGTGTCGCTTGAGCCATAGACCGGAACACACGCGAGCCCGACTGCTCCCGCGACCTTCTCGCAGTAGCCGCGCAGCTCGTCGAAGTCGCGGTAGGTGGACTGCTCGAGGTCCTGCAACCCGCCGTCGATCAGCGCCTCGAGCGGTTCGTGGGGGATCGCGAAGCGCTCGCGTGCGTCACGCAGCGCCACGAACACCGGATCCGCCGGATCCTCGGCAAGCGCCGCGCGAAGCTCCTCGAGCCGCGCCCGCTTCTCCTCCACCGCGAGCTCACCGTCGGCGACGTCGTCAACGCTGCGCGCGAACGCGTAGATCGCCGCGATCGCCCGCCGCTTGGCGCGCGGCAGCACCATGATTCCGTACGCGAAGTTCTTCGCCTCGCGCCGCGTGATCCGGCCGACCTCGGCATATGCCTCCTGGACGCTCATCGCACGAGCACGATCGCCGCCTCGCGCGCAAGGCGGGCGCGCGATGGCCGCGGGCGGCCGCTGAAGATGTCCCAGCCGGCCGACTCGAGCGCGTCGAGCGCGGCCAGCCCACCGCGCGCGAATAGCGCAACCGCTCTGCCGAGCCGCCCACCGATCCGCTCACGCAGCACCTCTCCCGCGGCAAGGAGCTCCGCAGCGCGTTGCGCCTCGAACCGGAGCAGCGCGCGCAGCTCGTCGGTCGGCCGGTCGAGCGGCGGATCGCCAAACGTGCGCCGGTCCTCAGCGGGCAGGTAGATGCGTCCGAGCTCGAGGTCCCGGGGCACGTCCTGGAGGAAGTTCACGAGCTGGAGCCCGGTGCAGACCGAGTCGCTCGCCGCAACGAGCTCGGGCTCGTCCAGCTTGCGGAGGACGCCGAGAACGAGCCGGCCACACGGATCCGCCGAGTGGACGCAGTAGTGCTTGAGGTCGGCCCACGTCTCGTACTCGCTCACCGACTGATCCATGCGATTCGCCTCGATCAGGCGCAGAAACGGCTCTCGCGGCAGGTCGAACTCGCGAATCGTCGGCTGCACGTTCTGTAGGACCGGCCACGTCGCCTCGCCTGCGAAGGCGGCATCGACCTCCCGCTCCAACTCGTCGAGCGCCGCGAGCCGATCACCCTCGTAGGCGTCTCCGAGCTCGTCGACGAGCCGCGCATAGCAATAGAGCGCGCGGATGTGTGGGCGCAGCGAACGTGGGAAGAGAACCGACCCGACGGGGAAGTTCTCGCCGGCTGCGCGGGCTGCGATCTCGGCGAGCTCCACTTGACCATTCTTGCTTGAATGGCCGCGCGGGCGGCGGCGACCGAGGACGAGTTGAGGAGGAGGAGAGCTTGACGGACGACGCGACATCGGCCTCCGGGACAACCGGAGGACGCGAGACGGCGGTGACCGCCGTCGACCGGCGCGAAGGCGTTGTCGTCCTCTCACTCGGGGGCGAGCTCGACCTCTACAACGCCGAGGAGGTGCGCGTCGCGCTTCTCGACGCCTGCGCCGACGAGCCGGGCATGCTGGTGGTCGACCTCGAGGAGGTCCGGTTCATCGACTCGACGGCGCTCGGTGTACTGATCGAGGCGCGCTCACGCATGGCCGACCGCAGTGGCTTCCGCCTCGCGGCGCCCGGTCTCGAGACTCGCCGCGCGCTCGAGGTCTCGGGCCTCGACCGCCACTTCATCGTCCACGACACGGTCGCGGAGGCACTCGAAGCGGCTCGCTGAGCGGCGACTCGCCTCGACCGCCGCATCCGCCCTAGTCCATGGCGCCCGAACCGCTGCTGCCGGCCAATTCGCTCGAGCGCTACGCCGACGCGATCGTGCGGGCGTCCCTCGGCATCGCAAAGGGTGACACCCTCGTCGTGCAAGGCGAGCCGGAACACCGGGAGCTGCTCGTCGCCGTGGCCGAGTCTGCGTACCGCGCAGGCGCGGGTCTCGTCGACGTGGTCACGTCCGACCCGCTCGTGATGCGCGCACGGCTCCTGCACGGCAACGACGACGCGCTCGGGGCGCTATCGCCGTGGTCGCGCCGGCGATACCGGGAGGCCTCGAGCCCGCACGGCGCGATCGTCCACATCGCCGGCGAGGGAGAAGCCGGCTACCTCGACGGCGTCCCGCCCGAGCGGATCGCCACCGATTACTCGCGGCTGGTCAAGCAACTGGACTTCGTGCGGCGCGCGCAGCTGAACCTGCGGTCGCGCTGGATCATCGCGGGCTGGCCGACCGACCACTGGGCCGGCCAGGTCTACCCGAAGCTCAAGACAGCCGAGGCGAAGCGCCGTCTCGCCGCCGACCTGCTGCGGTTCTGCAGGCTTGCCGACGACGACGGCAAGGGAACGAGCGGGTGGAGCGGGCATCTGCGCACGCTCAGCCGTCGCTCGACGAGGTTGACGAAGCTCGGCCTCGCCCGGCTCGAGTTGCGCGGGCCGGGAACGGAGCTCGACCTCGGCTTCGTCGAGGACACTCGCTGGCTCGGCGGATTCGAGACGCTCGCCGACGGCCGAAAGCTCGCGGCAAACATGCCGACTGAGGAGGTCTTCACGAGCCCGGACCCGCGCCAGACGACCGGGACGTTCCGGTGCACATTCCCGCTTTCGTTCCGCGGCCGATTGATTCACGGGCTCAAGGGCGAGTTCTCGAAAGGGCGGCTCGTCCGGCTCGAGGCCGATTCGGACGACGATCGCGACTTCGTCGCAAGCTTCATCGACGCAGACCGGATGGGGCGGCGACTCGGTGAGGTCGCGCTCGTAGACGCCTCTTCCCGCATCGGCCGGACCGGCCGCATCTACTACAACACCCTGCTCGACGAGAACGCGGCCGCACACATTGCGTTCGGCAGCGGTTTCGGAGGCACCCGATCGGAAACCCCTGCAAAAGGAGTGAACCGCTCGACGATCCATCTCGACGTGATGATCGGCGGCCCGGAGCTCGAGGCGACGGGCTTCAGCGCCCGCGGTCGTCGTATCCCGCTGATCCGCGACGGAGCCTGGCAGATCTGAGCGGCAAGCCACTCGCAATCGCGGTGCTCGCTGCCGCTCTCGCTACCGCCGCGGGTTGCGGCGGCGGGTCACATCCGGACACGACGACACGAGCGGCAACCAAGACTCAGACGTGCACGCTCTCGGCGAAGCAACATCGTGTGATCCGGCGGGCGCAGCGGATGATCGTCCAGATGCACCACCTCGAGGCGCCGCTGAAGACTGTCCATCCGACCGGGCCCCGAGCGCTCGAAGAGGAGCTGTACCGCTTCGAGCTGGCGATCGGCATTTTGCCGCCGAACGAGCGTGCGCTGCTCATCCGCAAGGCCAAGAGCGCGGTCGCCCTCTGCCAGGACTGCTTCGACTCGCTCGAAGCGATCGAACCCGCTCTGGCGACGCGCTTCGGCAGAGGCCCCTGCAAGCCCGGCGCCTAGCGCTAGCCGTCAACGAGCAAGCCGTTCAGCGGACCCCAGAGCGCCTCGCTGCGACGGGAGACGTGAGGCAGCAACGTCAGCTTTCCGGCAGCCCAGCCGTCGCGTCGGCGGCGCTCGAGCCGCTCCTCAGCGAGCGGCTCCCACAACTCGTCGAAGACGCGCGCAGGGTCGCCGTCGATCTCCTCGCGCGGCCGCTCGAGATGCTCCTCCCACAGCCTCAGCCGTATCTCTCGCGCGAGCGCCGAATCGCGCACCACGACGTTGCACTCGGTGTCGTTGAAGAGCGAGTGCTCGTTGAGGTTGGCCGAGCCCACCGTGAGCCAGGTGTCGTCGACGATCGCCGCCTTCGAGTGGACGTAGACCGGATTGCCGCCGGGGCCGGGCTGGTACAGCGTGCAGGCGAGGAAGCGCGGCGTGTCGCCGCCGGACTCCTTGTCCGCGTCGATCAGGATCCCGACCTGTCCGCGGCTGTCGTCGGCGCCGTTGTTCGGCTGCGACGGAAGGAGCGCGATCACCCGGAAGTCGTCGCACGGCGGCCGACGCAGCTTCTCGGCGAGCACGAACGTGACCTCCGGCGACCAGAGGAACTGGCTCTCGAGGTACACGAACCTATTAGCCGCTCGCAGAGCGCGCAGGTAGCTCTCGAGGATCGCCCACTCGCCGTCCCGCCAGGGCTCGTACAACCGCTCCGGCACCGTTCGTACGAACTGCGCCTGGATCCCGCCCTCGACGGCCGGCGGAGCGGCGGGCTCCGGGAGCCCGTCCGGGGCGACGGCATGCCAGCGGGTGTGGAAGTGCCGCGCGACGTCGGCGACGATCGGACCTTCGAGCAGCAGGGCGGTGTCGTGCCACCCGAGCCCGTCGCGGCGCGGATGCTCGTTCGAGTCGAGCCGGTCGCCGGACAGCGCGGTCAGGTCGATTCCTCCCACGAACGCCGCCTCGTCGTCGACGACGACGAGCTTCTCGTGGTGGCAGTGGAAGGGGCGCTCCCGCGCGTCGAGCGCCATCGAGATGCGGGTGCCGCCTGCAAGCTCCTCGCACGCCTGCCGCACCTCGCCGCGGTCCGGATGGAAGAGCGGCAGCGGCGCGCCCGCCCAGGCGAGCACGCGCACGTCGACCCGTTCCGCCGCCTCAGCCAGCAGCTCTCGGAGCGTCGGTCCTTCCTCCTCGAGCCGGAACGACGGCTCGAAGTGCCAGCCGGCCAGGTGGACGTGCGAGCGCGCCGAGCGAATTGCGTCGGCGATCCGGGGCAGCGCCTCGCTCCCGTCGAGGAACGGCTCGACGCGGCACCCGGAGCGCGGCGCGAACGACGCTGTCCCGGCCCAGCCGCCGTCTGCCGGCGGATCGATCGCTACCGCGCTTCCGCGACGTCGGAGCCGGCGTGCGTGATGTGAGCGAACGAGGCGTTCGAGCGTCTCGCCGACGAGATCGTCCAGGCGATCGAGTGGATACGGGGCCACGGGGCGCCTATGCCCCGGGCCGACCAGAATCTCACCCGGTGGACGAGTACTGCGAGTACGTTCCCACGCCGCTGATCGTCGAGCCGGTGATCACGGGCGTCGGGAAGCTCTTGACCGGCAGGTTCGCAACCGCCGGGCCCATGAAGTCGTGCCAGATCTCGGCCGGCAGCGTCCCGCCGGCGACCTGCCCGACGCCCTCGACGTTGACGAGCGGGATCTCGCCTCCGGGGTACCCGACCCAGACGCAGGTCGCAAGCTGCGGTACGTAGCCGCAGAACCAGGCGTCCTGGAAGTTCTCCGCCGTCCCGGTCTTGCCGGCCACCGAGCGGGAGCCGAGCGCGGCGGCGGTGCCGGTCCCGTACTGCACCACACGCTGCAGGGCGTTGGTGAGCTCGGCGGCGACGTTCGGGGTGAGTACACGCCGCCCGGTCGAGGGCAGGTGGACGAGCTTTCCCTTCGCATTGCGGACGGACTCGAACGCCTGCGGGTCGTGGTGGACACCGCCGGAGGCGAAGGTCGCGTAGACGTCGGTCATCTCGAGCGGCGTGAACCCGACCGACCCGAGCGTGATCGCGCACGCCTGCCTGAAATAGGGACCTCCGATCTGCTCGGTGATCCCGAGGTTGCGCGCCATGTACATGACGTTCCGCACTCCGACCCTGGAGATGAGCTGGGCGAAGATCGTGTTCACCGAGTGGGCCGTCGCGTCGAAGAGGTTCATCGTGCCGCTCGACTCGTCGGCGAAGTTGTGGACGTCCCACGCCCCGTTGTTCGTCGCGCACGCCGGATCAGTGATGAAGAGCTCCGACGGGCCGTAGAACGTTGAGTACGGGGTGGCACCCTGGGCCAGCGCCGTCGCGAGCGTGATCGGCTTGAAGGAGCTGCCGGTCGAGCGGTGCGCCTGGGTCGCGAGGTTGAACTGCATCCTCCGGCCGTTCGGCAGGTAGTCGACCATCGCCTTGACCGCCCCTGTCTGCGGATCCATCGCGACGATCGCCGCAGCCGGATCGGTCGGCGAGTTCAGCACGCGAGTGACGGCTTGCTGGGCCAGCCCCTGCAGGCGCATGTCGAGCGTCGTCCTGGCCTTGTAGCCGCCGAGCTCCACCTGCCGGTTGTCTACGAGGTTCCCGAGCTGCTCCGTCGCCCAGCCGAAGAAGTTCGGCTGGTGCAGCTCCGTGTAGAGATGGCCGGGTCTCAGCTGGAGCTTCTTCTTCGTCGCGCTCCGCAGCTTCGCCGCGTCGATGTACCCGTTCTTCCACATCGCGTGCAGCACCTCGTTCCGCCGAGCCAGCGCGGCGCGTGGATTGGTGAGCGGGTCGTACACGGTCGGTGCCTGCGGCAGCCCGGCCAACAGCGCCGCCTGCACGAGCGTCAGCTTCGAGGCCGGCTTCGAGAAGTACGTCCGCGCCGCCGCCTGCGCGCCGTATGCGTGCCTCCCGTAGAAGACCTCGTTGAGGTATTCGCTGAGGATCTGCTTGCGCGTGTACTTCTGGAAGAGCTTCTCAGCAAGGCACGCCTCTTTGATCTTGCGCGAAAGCGTCCGTTGCGGAGTGCCGATGAAGAGGTTTCGCGCCAGCTCCTGCGTGATCGTCGAGCCGCCCTGCACGATGTGACCCTGCGAGAGGTCCTCGTAGAGGGCGCGGAAGATGCCCCGGTAGTCGAGAGCGCCGTGCTGCCAGAAGCGCGCGTCCTCGATCGCAACCGTCGCCTCGGGCAACGATGGCGAGATCTTCGAGAGAGGCAGCGGCTGTCGGTTTGTCGCCGACGGCACGACGCCGAGCTGCTGCCCGGTGTCCGTGTACAGGAACGAGTTCTGGCCGAGTGCAAGTGGGCGGAGCTCGGAGCTGTTGCATTGCGACAGCAGGATCTGGCTGCCCGTGAATGCGACGGTGGCAAGGACCAGGGCGGCGATCGCCGCGATGAGCAGCGCCCCCACGAGCACAAGGCTGCGACGGCTTCGCCGACGACGCCGCATTCGGCCATGCCGTGCGAGCAGCATGCGCTCGAACTCGATGTCCGCGCGCGACGGCTGCCGGCGCTGCGGCCCTCTCCCGTTGCGACCCTGATTGCCTGCCACTGCGCCGCCATTGTGCTTGAAACGAGGGCGAACCCGACGGGCGCGATCGTCTTCGCCCCGGGACCAAGAAGAAAGGGCGCGGTCTCCCGCGCCCTCGCTTCGTCTGGGTTACCCGAGAGAACTAGCTAACGCCGTTGGTCCAAGCGGCGCACTGATCCGAAGTCTCCTTCGTCTTCACAGTGCCGCCGGGGCCCGAGACGTGCGACCAGTTGCCGTTGTCCTCGGCCGAGATGCAGTACTCGGCTCCGGCAGCAGCGCCCGTCGCGGCATCCGCGGCGGTGCTGGCCTTGACGGTCACGATGCCCGGAACCTCGGGCGGACCGGCAACGAAGGTCTTCATGCCGTTGTCGTACGTGGTCTTCAGTCCGGCAGCCGAGATCCCGGTGTACGTGTTGTTGTCGGCGAAGTACGCCTCCGAATCCGGAATCGCCTGGCGCACGTCCGAGGCGGCCGCGGTCTGCTGCGCGCTCTTCTGGAACCCGAGGTACGACGGGATCGCAATGGCGAGCAGGACGCCGATGATGATCAGCACGACGAGGAGCTCAATCAGGGTGAAGCCCTCGTCACGAGCGAGACGCTGCTTGAAGCTGTGCATGCCTACTTGTCCTTTCATCGATGGTCTGAGTCGGGATCTCTCCCGTGACTCGTGGCAGTTGCCTGGATCGGCGTGCTCGGTAGGAAAACGGGATGAGAACGGCCGGAAGCTGGTGGCAACCCGAAAGTCGCTGCTAAATCGATGTTTTTGTAGCGGGATCCGAAGCCCCGGATGGCCTCGATTGGGGTACTCCCTATCCCTCAGGGCAAGGGAGCGAGGCCTGACCTGATGTGGTGAGAGTGGCTTGAGCCACTCTCACCACATTTGTCTGGGTAGGCCGTCTCCGAAGAGACCGGGCGTCGATCCGCGCCGTCCTAGGTGATGAAGCTGCTAGGCGTCGTTAGCTCACACCGTTGGTCCAGGCCGCGCACTGATCCGAAGTCTCCTTCGTCTTCACATTGCCCCCGGGGCCCGAGAGATGCGACCAGTTGCCGTTGTCCCGGGCAGAGATGCAGTACTCGGCTCCGGCAGCCGCGCCGGTCGCCGCATCCGCGGCGGTGCTGGCCTTGACGGTCACGATGCCCGGAACCTCAGGCGGGCCAGCGGCGAAGACCTTCATGCCGTTGTCATACGTGCTCCTCAGGCCGGCAGCCGAGATCCCGGTGTACGTGTTGTTGTCGGCGAAATACGCCTCTGCATCCGGAACCGCCTGGCGCACGTCCGAGGCGGCCGCAGTCTGCTGCGCGCTCTTCTGGAACCCGAGATACGACGGGATCGCGATCGCGAGCAGGACGCCGATGATGATCAGCACGACGAGGAGCTCAATCAGGGTGAAACCCTCGTCACGAGTAAGACGCTGCTTGAAGCTGAGCATTTCCTCTTCCTTTCATGGGATCGTCTGTGGCAGCGCCTGGATCGGCGTCCTTCGTAGGAAGCCGGGATGAATGCGGCCAGAACCGGGCGGTGGGACTAAAAATCGCTGCTAATTCGGCGTTTTGTACCGGTAGCCGAAACCGCGGACGGTCTCAATCGGGGTACTCCCCGGTGCGTCCGGGGCGAGCTTTCGCCGCAGATACCCCACGTAGAGCTTCACCTCGTCGCGGGAGGTGGCCACCGTGTCGCCCCAGACGAGCTCGCGGAGCTGATCGTGGCTCAGAACCTGATTCGGATGCTGGACGAAGGCGGACAGGAGCCGATACTCGAGACGCGTCAGTGCAACCTCGCGATCGTCGTAGCGCACGGCGCGCTGAGCGAAAGAGATGCTGAGTCTCGCGTCGGCGTACGTGTCGCGCTCGGCGCCGCTGCGTGGGCGGCGAAGGAGCACGTCGACCCGCGCAGCCAGTTCCTGGCGTCCGAACGGCTTGATGACGTAGTCGTCGGCTCCGCTCCTGAGCCCCCGCACGCGCTCCAGTTCAGCGTCCCGCGCAGTCAGCATCAGAACGGGGATGTCCGACACTTCCCGGATCCGCTCCAGCGTCGCCCAGCCGTCGAGGCCCGGCATAGCAACGTCGAGGATGACGAGGTCTGGCGAGCCCGCATAGAGCTCACGCAGGCCGGCCCGTCCGTCCGGCGCGTCGATGACTTCGTGTCCCGCTCGTTCGAGCAATGCGCGCACGAGCCCGCGAATGTCGTCGTCGTCGTCGACGACGAGGATCCGGCTGCCGCCCATCGGGTCTGTTTCCACCGAGGGGTACAGGTCTCCTGCGCCGGCGCCGATACCCACCTGAGCATGCGGCGCTTCACGAAGCCGCGTGCACGACAGGAGGCCCGTGACTGCATCGACCGCTGAGTTCGCAGCCCGCTTCGCGCGGACGCGCCCCACCGCACGAGCGAAGGGCGAACCGCCGGAACACGCGATCCCGTTCCTGATGATCGCGGTTGTCACGGCCTATGCGCTGCTCTTCCTGCCCACCGGAACCCGGCTCGACTACCGCTTCGTCTCGCCCGCAGCGGCGCTCAGCGCCGCCGTACTCGCGCTGGCACTTGTCTGGCCGCGCTTCCCACGGCTCGCCACCATCGGGATCCCTCTCGGCTACCTCGCGCTCGCCGGCCTCCTTCGCGAAGCCGCAGGCGGAGCCGCATCGGGCTTCGGCGGCCTCTTCCTGCTCCCCGTTCTTTGGCTCGCGATCACCGCCGGTCGCCGTGAGCTGGCTGTGATTCTCACCGCGATGGCGCTCGCCCAGGCCGTACCGCTCGCGCTCATCGGCGCCCCGGAGTATCCGGCGTCCGGCTGGCGGGGAGCTCTGGTCATCACAACCGTCGCGGCGATCACGGGCCTGATGGTCCAGCGCCTCATCGACGACGTGCGCAGGCGCACGATCTTGTTGCAGGACCAGACCGACTCGCTTACCCGCGTCTCTGCTCAGCTTGCCGGACAGAACGAGCGGCTGCTGGAGCTCGATCGCCTCAAGGACGAGTTCGTGGCGACAGCATCCCACGAGCTGCGGACTCCGCTCACGTCGCTCAGCGGCTATCTCGAGATGTCCCTCGACCCCGCCGAAGGGCCGCTTTCGCCGACCCGCGAGAACCACCTCCGGATCGTCCAGCGGAACGCGAACCGGCTCGCCGCTCTCGTCGACCAGCTCCTGTTCCTGGCCAGAGCCGATTCGCATCCGCTCGAGCTCTACCGGCAGCCTGTCGATCTGGGCGAGCTCGTCGCCGAGGCGGCCGAAACGGCCCGTCCTGCGGCCCAGGCGAAGAACGTCGCTCTTCGGGTCGAGGGAGATCCGCTGGTGGAAGCGCTCGCCGACCGTCCCCAGCTCATCAGGGTCGTCGAAAACCTCGTCGCAAACGCGGTCAAGTTCACTCCCGAGGGCGGCAGCGTAGGACTCGTGGCCCGCCGCGAAGCCGACACAGCGATCCTCGAGGTCACCGACACCGGTCTGGGCATCCCTCGCGCCGAACAGCCTGATCTCTTCAACCGCTTCTTCCGCGGCACGAACGCGGTCGAGAAGGCGATTCCCGGCAGCGGCCTCGGCCTGGCGATCTCACAGGTCATCGCCGAAGCGCACGGCAGCACGATCCAGGTCGAGAGCACCCCCGGCAGCGGGTCGACGTTCCGCCTTTCCCTCCCGCTCGCCTAGAGCGAAGGTCCGACCTACCGGTAGCCCCGGCTGCGGCCGTACTCCTGCGCGACGTAAAGAGGGACGGCCCTCGACCACGCCTCCTCGACGAGCTCTCGCATCTCGTCGCTGTCGATCGCTTCGAGACGAACATGGATCCAGTTGAACCGCATGTCGCCCTGATCCGGCAGCTGGAACTTGTGCGGCTCCGCGTCGACAGCCGCTTGCCGCATCTCCTTCGGGAAGCCGCACCCCATCCGCTCGCCGTCCTTGGACAGCGCGAGCCACACGATCTGGCCAACCCGGAACTTGATCTGGCCGCGTACGAAGACCTCGTAGCTGCGAGGAAGTGCCTGCGCTACTACACGGATCTCGTCAGGGGTGACCACCGCCCTACGCGCCTCTCCTGGAAGCCGACGGGGAGACTCGAACTCCCGACCCCATCATTACGAGTGATGTGCTCTACCAGCTGAGCTACGTCGGCGGGAGAGGCCAGTCTAGCCCGGCTCAGGACTCGATCGTTACGAGCGTTCCGATCGGCGTGTAGGGCCAGATTGCGGCGGCCGCGGCCTCCGGCAACTCGACGCAGCCGAGGCTCTGCGGCGTCCCGAAAGACGAGCGCGGGAACTCGTGAAGCGCGTCGCCGCCGTGGAAGTAGCTGATCCACCGGATCCCCGGATCGTTGTAGTGGCTGCCATCGGGATTCGTGCCGCTCATCGTCCCGACGGAAATGTGCTCGAACACGGGCCACGTCCCCGTCGCGGTCGGTGCCGACGCGATGCCGGTGTTCCCCGGGGAGGTGACGATCACACGGCCGGCGTGCCAGAGGCTCATGGACTGGGGGATCGTCTCGTGCACGAAGACGTAGCTGTAGCCGGAGTCGTACCGCCGGCCGGTGAGATCGTCGTGCATCAAGGCCCGCCAGACCTGAGGGCCTGCCACTCCGTCGGTCGCCATGCCGTGCACGTTCTCGAACCGCATCACGGCACCCTGGGTGACGACGTTCCAGCTGCCGGGCTTCCAGAGAGTCTGGAGGGAGACGGGGGTCTGCGCGTAGCGCCACGAGAAGGTCCCCTGCGGCGCTGAAACGGCCGCGGCGACCTCGGAGGCGGGCGTCGGCGCCGCGCTCGCAGCCTGGCGCCAGCGGACGGGCAGATATCCGAGGCGCGCGAGAAGCTCCTGCAGTCGCAGCGTCGAGCCCGGGCCCACCCTCCAGGCGACCGTTCGACCCGGCACCCGTACGAACACAGTGCCACCGATGCCGAGGCCGAGCCCCGAAGGGCGGAACGTGAGCGTGTGCGAGTCCACCTGCTCCCAGTGGCCCGGCATGGCAGGCTCCAGCTCGGGCAGCCGAGAGCCCAGCACGGAACCGACCGGCTGCGCGAACGTCAGCGTCAGCGGAGTGAGCGGAGAGACGCGGCTGCCGCTGGCGGGCTCGGCGACGACACTCCTCCGGGCGCCGGGGACGAACCACGAGACGTGCGCGGGCCTCGAGAGGGTCTCCCAGGGCCTGACCGCGGCGGCCACGGTCGTGGTTCCTGCTGTCGCGGTGCCCGAGGCGCGGATCCCGAGCGGTACGACGCTGCGGCCCGTTCCGAGTCTCTGCAGCCGTCCGTTCCCGATCGCGACCCTGCTCACCGGCTCGGCGAAGCTGACGGTCACAGGAGTACCTCGTTTCGGCCGCAGCAGGGTTGCGCGGATGTGGGCGGCCGGTGTGACCACCGTCATCGTCTGCTTCTCCTGCCCGCCGACGAGCCAGCCGATCCAGCTCGGACGGCGGATCTGGACAGTGACAGTCAGTCGCTGCCCTGGCTTGAGCCGGACCAGCGGCCAGATGGTCCCGCCGCGCAGCGCAACCGGCACCGCCTTACCGCCGGACTTCTTCACCGACAACTGCTCGACGTGCCCGGAAAACCCCGGCAGCGAAATGCCCGCGATACCGCTCGGCGACGCGGCCACGCCCACGCTCGGCCACGCCAGCAGCGCCGCCACAGCAGCGGCGGCGACGACGAGGCCGAGACAGACCGCCGTCAGAGACCACCTGCCCAACACGACCATTCAGTATGGCCTACGCTCAGGCGGAGATGGCAAGTCCCGACGGGGGCAGAGGAATCCCGCGCGAGCTCTCGCCGGGCGAGATCGACGAGTTTCTGCGCGGACAGCGGATCGCACGCCTCGGTTGCCACAGCGCAGGAACGACGTACGTGGTGCCGCTGATCTACGCCTACGAGGACGGAGCAGTCGTCGCCGTCACGACCGAGGGCCGCAAGACCGCGATGCTGCGTGAGAGCCCGCGCGTCTGCGTCGAGGTCGACGAGTACGATGCCGACGGAAAGGGCAGCTGGCGGAGCGTGATCGCCCAGGGCACCTACGAAGAGCTCGACGGCGACGCAATCGAGCCGGCGCTAGCCCTGATGCGCGAGCGCTTCGCACACACCGCGGGACGCGCTGCCGAACCCCGGCCGCTCGGCCCCAATGTCGTCGTCCTCCGCATCAAGCTCGACGAGGTCTCGGGCCGGACCGTCGAGCGGTGATTTTCCCCGCGTAAGCAGGGAATGAGACTTTGTACGGAAATAGAAAAACACCTGGTTTGGGAATGGACTTCGGTGCAACGCCGTTCTATAACTCGAACGGCGGCGTTGCCGTAGTCAAGCCGAGATCACGCCGCCCGGGGCGCCAAACCGGCAGCCCCTCATGAGCGAAAGGAACGAAACACTGAGCGACACGATTCACCTGCACGATCTCTCGCCTGTCGAGCGCCTGCTCGAGGAGGCCGCAGAGCGCGGTTTCGTCGAGGAAAAGGACATTCAGGCTCTCGCCGACGAGCACGAGCTGACCGAGGATGACATCACCGGTCTGCGCGCCGCGCTCGAAGAGCGCGACGTCGTCGTGCGCGACGAAACTCCCGAGGAGACGACTCGCCCGGTCGCAGCCGCACCCGTCACGGGCACGCTCGACCCGCTGCAGCTCTTCATGGATGCCGCGGGCCGGCACAAGCTGCTCACGGCCGCGGACGAGGTCGCGCTCGCGAAGCGCATCGAGCGCGGCGACCTCGCAGCGAAGGAGAAGATGATCAACTCCAACCTGCGTCTGGTCGTCTCGATCGCAAAGCGCTACCAGGGTCACGACGTACCGCTTCTCGACCTGATCCAGGAGGGCGTGATCGGCCTCAACCGGGCCGCGGAGAAGTTCGACTGGCGCAAGGGCTACAAGTTCTCGACCTACGCAACCTGGTGGATCCGTCAGGCCTGCCAGCGCGCTGTCGCGAACCAGTCGAAGACGATCCGCATCCCGGTGCACGTCCAGGAGCGCCGCATCAAGCTCAACCGCGCTTCGGCCGAGCTGCAGGCAAAGCTCGGACGCGAGGCGACGCCGGAGGAGCTCGCCCAGGCGACGCGGCTCAAGCTCGAGCACGTCGTCGAGGCACTCGACGCCGTCGATTCCGTCTCCCTGAACCAGGGCCTCGGCTCGGACGGCGACTCGGAGCTCGGCGATCTGTTCGCCGACGAGTCGACCGTCGATCCCGCCGAGGAGGCCGTCGAGTCGGTCCGCCGGCAGCGCGTCCAGCGCGCGGTTGCGGACCTGCCCGAGCGGCAGCGGCGCATCATCGAGCTTCGCTTCGGCTTCGAGTCCGAGCCCGCCTCGCTCGAGACCATCGGCAAGGAGCTCGGCCTGACGCGGGAGCGCGTCCGGCAGCTCGAGAGTGACGCCCTCGCGCGGCTCCAGCTCGCGCTTGGCGACGAGCTCGTCTTCGCCGCCTAGGCAGAGAGATCAGAGACGCGCCGAAGGGCCGGGAGCGATCCCGGCCCTTCGTCTTTCCGGAGTGAGATGTCGGCGAGTTAGCCGCCGACGGCGAAGGTCGATGCGGGCTCGGGCTCGTCGGCGAGCACCAGGCACAGCAGCTCGACGACCCGCCGGTCGAACTGCTGGCCGACGCAACGACGGAGCTCGGCGACCGCCTCTCCGGGCGTCCGCGCCGCGCGATACGGCCGGTCGCTCGTGATCGCCGAGTAGGCGTCACAGGCAGCGATGATTCGGGCCGCCAGCGGGATCGCCTCGCCGGCAAGCCCGTCCGGGTAGCCGCTTCCGTCCCAGTTCTCGTGGGTCGAGCGCACGATCACGCCGACCGGCCGCAGCGCCGGCGCAGCACTGAGGATTCGCTGCCCGATGAGCGTGTGGGAGTGGATGAAGCCCCACTCGGTCGGATCGAGCGGTCCGGACTTCTGCAGCACGACGTCCGGGATGGCGAGCTTGCCCACATCGTGCAGCTCGGCTGCGAGGCGGAGCTCCTCGAGCTCGTCGCGCGCCAGGCCGAGCCGCTCGCCGATGCGTACCGCGAGCGACGCGACGTCGGCCACGTGGGCGCGGAGCTCCGGCTCGCGCTCGGCGAGTGTGCGCAGGAGCGGCTCGTGAGCCGTTCCGCGGCGGATCTCTGCCAGAAGCTCCTTGTGGTCGTACAGGCGCTCGTCGGCCACGATCAGCGCCGTCGAGACAGTGGTCGCGTCGTCGGGGATGACCGCCGCACCGTAGGCGCTCGAGACCTCGAACCCCTCGCCGCTCTCGCAGAGCTCCTCGGCGATCCGCGAGAGGTCGGGCTCGGGCGCAGGCAGCAGGACGCAGAACTCGTCGCCCCCCATCCGATACGCCTCGCCCGCGGGCGCCACGGCCGCTGCGAGCTTCGCCGCGAGGCGGCTCAGGAGAGCGTCTCCCGCGGGGTGACCGAAGGTGTCGTTGTACGTCTTGAAGCCGTTGAGATCGAAGAGCGCCAGCATGCGCGGCTCGCCCTCATGTGCCGCTTCGATCTCGGCCGCCAGATCGGCAACCAGCTTGCGCCGATTGGGAAGCCCGGTGAGCGAGTCGGTGAGCGCCTCCCGGCGGCTGGTCTCGAGCAGCTCGGCGTTCTCCCGGAAGCTCAGCGCCGTCCGCGCCAGGACGACCACAATCGTCACGCAGGCGAGGACGAGCGTGATCGGATGCTCGGGCCGTTGGGACGCAGCCACGAGCACTCCCGTCGCGATCAGACCGCACACGATCGGCGTCCCGAGCAGCGCGCGCTCCCGGAGCTCGACCTGCGAGGTGCGCCCGGGCCGCTGCCAGGCAGCGAGCGCGATGAGAACGAGCGAGACCGGCCAGACGAGATCGAGAACCGTTCCCTCGGTGTAGCTGCCGACCGCCGTCCGGTAGAGGTAGACAGCGTCGCCGACCGTGTTGAGGAGCAGACCGGCGGCGATCAGTGTCCACGCGCGACCGGGTTGCCAGCGGGTGACCGAGAAGACGAAGACGATGAGCGCCAGCAGGAGCATGTCCCCAAGTGGATAGGCGAGGTTCGTCACGACGACGAGAGTGGTCCCGTGCGTCGAGTTCACCACTACCTGGACGAGCACGGAGGAGGCGAGTGCGGCCGCGGCGGTGGCGGCGACGAGCCCGTCGAGCCAGAGGCTCGGGCTGAACGTCGAGACGCGACGGCGCAGAAGCAGCGCAATCCCGACGTAGAGCAGCGGGTAGAAGGCGAGATAGGCGGCGTCGGCCAAGGACGGGAACGGCGGATTTCCGGCGTACCAGAAGTCGTAGAGGATGTCGCCGACGGTCGTGGCGAGCAGCGCCGCGCCGATGAAGAACCAAGCGACGCGCTCAGCGCGAACGAGAGCAACGCGCGCGAGGCAGCCGAACGCGGCGAGCAGCTCCAGGCCTTCGTAGACCCAGGTCTCGTACACGCGCGAGCCGCCTTCCGAAACGTGGGCGACGTAGTGGAGTGCGAGCAGAACAAGACCGGCGACGAGGATCGCCTGCCAAAGCCGCCAAACCGCGGTCGGGCGGAGGTGAGCCGCAGCTTCCATGGTGCTGAAGCCAGATATCGACAGGTCTCAGCTGCCGCTTGATGGCGCAGATGCGTCCACGCGGCGGATTCGGCGCCAGGCCCACCGAACGGAGAGCGCAAGCAGAGCAACGGCGATGAAGAGCCCCTCCCAGAAGGATTCGCGCTCGAAGCGCCCAAGGCGGATCCCCACGATCCCCAGCACCGAAGCAAGCAGCCACCCACCGGCCGCGGCAGACGTAGGCCGAAGGAAGACCCGGTCGTACCACCCAGGCCCACCGGACGGTTCCGGCTCCTCGTCGAGCGGGACCACGAGAGGTAGCCGCTCGACCTCCTCTTGCGGAGCGGAACCGATCCACCGGGCGAGCAGATGCCGGCTCGCGGTCGTCGGCGGCGCGACCACCCAGCGCTCAGGAGGCACGATCGCGTTATCGACATGGACGACGAACCCGGCCTGCCGATGTGCCGTCCACTCATGCGTGTCCCCGGGCGGCTCCGTCGTGGCGTTAGCCGACTGGTCGGGACTAGTCCAGATCCAGAGCTGTCCCCCACGATTGGGAATGACGACCGCCGCCTCGGGCGAGACCTCGAACTTGACCTGGGTCGGCCGTTCCGGCAGTACTGACCTCGAGCTCTTACGCAACGGCCGCCGTGGCTCCGAGCTCCCCTCGCAGCCGGATGAGCAGTGCCTCGAGCGCGAGCGGCGTCGAGACCTGCAGCTCTTCGGCCTCCCGCCAGGCGGCGCGCACAAGCTCGCAGGCGTCCTCGGCGGCGTGCATCCGCTCGCGTGTGGCGTCCGTTCGCAGCTCCTCCATCCTGTCGACGTGGACGGTCGCCGACTCGGCGCCGGCGGCGACCACCACGAGGTCGCGGTACCACGACTCGAGTTCCTCGAGCAGCGCGAGCAGCTCCTCGCGCTCGGCGCCACGCTGGGCGCGGCGGATGCGCTGCTCCGCCTCCCTCCCCTTCAGCTCCAGAGACTCCACCTGCAGCTCGGCCGCCTCCTTCGCCTCCGCGCCCCGCTCCGCGATACCGGCAAGGAGCGCCTCGGCGCCATCCGACGGCTCGAACGCGGGATCTGCGTAAACCGCCCGCGCGACGCCGATCAGCGCCTCGCGGCGCGCCGCGGCGGCGGGGTCGAGGAGCTGCAGCGCGCGGCCGAGCCTGCCACCCGCGACCCGCGCGAGCGTCGTCAGCTCCTCTTCGCCGAGCTCGGGCGCGTGCTTGCGGACCGCCTGCCGCACGGCCGGCTCGGAGAGACGCCGGAACGGAACGAGCTGGCAGCGGGAGCGGATCGTCTCCGGCAAAGGCCCCAACCGCTCGGCCACGAGGACCACGACGGCGTACGGAGGCGGCTCCTCGAGATCCTTCAGCAGCGCATCCGCCGCGTCCTCGTTCAGCGAGTCGGCGCCGAAGATCAGGTAGACGCGCCGCTCGCCTTCGAACGGACGCATATGCAGGTCGCGCCGGAGCTCGCGCACGTCGTCGATCCGGATCTGCTCGCCGAGCGGCTCGAGGAGATAGAGGTCCGGATGGCTGCCGCGCTCGACGCGAGCGTGGTCGCCGAGCAGCTCCGCTGCGAAGCGACGAGCGAGCTCGCGCTTGCCGACGCCGGCCGGGCCGTGGAAGAGGTAGGCGTGCGCAGGCCCCTCCTGCAGCGCGGCCGTCAGCAGCCTCTTCGCCTCCTGCTGCTCAGGAACGGTCTCGAAGCCGCTCACGTACCTCCCCTGCAATCGCCTCGGGTTCTCCGGTCGCGTCGATCGTGACGATTCTGTCGGGAAAGCGTTCGGCGAGCTCGCGGTAGGCCGCATCGACCTTCGCCTGGAGCTCCGTGCCCTCGCGCTCGAGCCGATCGGGGTCGCCGTGGCGGCCGGTCGCGACACCCGGGTCGAGGAGCAGCAGGAAGGTCACGTCGGGAAGCAGCCCGCCGGTCACCCCCAGGTTCAGCTCTAGCACCGCGTCGATCCCGAGCCCGCGCGCGATCCCCTGGTAGGCGAGAGACGAGTCGAGGTAACGGTCGCAGAGAACGTCGGCGCCGCGCTCGAGCGCCGGCCGGATGACCTCCTCGACGTGTTCGGCGCGCGAGGCGGCGAACAGTGTCGCTTCCGCCCAGGCCCCCATGGCCGGGCCGTTGAGGACCAGGTCGCGCACCGCCTCGCCGAGCTCTGTGCCGCCGGGCTCGCGCGTGAGCACGACGTCGCGGCCCTCGGCGGACAGCCCGACGCGCAGGAGCTCTGCCTGCGTCGACTTCCCCGAGCCGTCGGCTCCCTCGAACGACACGAACACGAGTCGCCACGATACGCGGCCGGTCCGCGGCAGGAGGAGCTGCCGCGCGCAGGGCGAACCGTGACGGTCCGTGGAGCACGCCCAACCGCTCACCCGGCCCTTCCCATGGCGCATGGCCGCACTCTTGACGAGCCTCGTCGCGCTCGCGGTGATCGGCGGACTTCTCGCTCTGCGCCACCCAGCGCTGGCCCATCCGACGTCTCAGACCGGCCCCGTCCCGAAGCGGCAGGAGGCGACGCCGCTCCGGCCGCGGTCCCGCGTGTCCGTGCTCGTCCTCAACGGCAACGGGATGTCCGGCGTGGCCGGCACCACGGCGACGCGACTGCTCGGTCGTGGCTACCACTCCGCGACGGCGACGAACGCAGCGGTCGACAGTTACGCGACCTCGCTCGTCCTCTATCGGCCGGGTTGGGAACGAGAGGCACAACGGCTCGCCCGGGACGCCAACATCCGGGTCGTCGCGGCTCTCGACGGCCGTTTGCCGGCCGGTTCGGGGCGCGACCAGCTCGTCGTCATCATCGGCGCGAACTAGCTTCAGAAGCGGCCTCCGGTTTCCGTCCGATGCGGGGTCTACGGTCCCGTTCCCCGTCGGTGGATTCGTGTGCCGGCGGCGCGGTGGAATAGCAGGCGGCGACTAGAGTTCGGGAGGGGAAGATGGCAAGCGTCGAGCAGGTTCAGGGCAGCGAAACGACGGCCGAAGAGGTCGTGAACACGGTCGTCGAGGAGGGCGCCCGGCTCGGCGTGAAGCGCTTCTTCACGATCCCCGGCCGCGACCCGTTCGACGAGATCGAGTGGGAGACGCGTGACGCGATCATCCCCGGCCGCGACGGCCCCGCCTTCGAACAGCGCGGCGTGGAGTTCCCGAAGTTCTGGTCGCAGACCGCAACGAACATTGTCGCGCAGAAGTACTTCCGCGGCCGCCTCTCCTCCCCCGAGCGCGAGTCGAGTGTGAAGCAGATGGTCGGCCGCGTCGTCGACACCGTCGTCGCCTGGGGCAAGGAGGGCGGCTACTTCGCCGACACCGACGAAGCCGAAGCCTTCGAGGCCGAACTGAAGGCGATCCTCGTCAACCAGTACGCCTCGTTCAACAGCCCCGTCTGGTTCAACGTCGGCTTCGAGGCCACGCCGCAGTGCTCCGCCTGCTTCATCCTCTCGATCGACGACTCGATGGAGTCGATCCTCGACTGGATCCGCCGCGAGGGCGTCATCTTCCGCGGCGGCTCGGGCTCGGGCGTGAATCTCTCCCGGCTGCGCTCGTCGAAAGAGCAGCTCTCGAAGGGCGGCTACGCCTCCGGGCCGGTCTCCTTCATGCGCGGTGCGGATGCCTCCGCCGGCACGATCAAGTCCGGCGGCAAGACCCGGCGGGCGGCGAAGATGGTCGTCCTCGACGTGGACCATCCCGATGTCGAGGAGTTCATCTGGTGCAAGGCCAAGGAGGAGCGCAAGGCTCGCGTCCTCGAACAGGCCGGCTACGACATGTCGCTCGACTCGCCCGACTGGGCCTCGATCCAGTACCAGAACGCAAACAACTCGGTCCGCGTCAGCGACGCCTTCATGGACGCCGCGACGAAGGACGAGGAGTTCAACCTCGCCGCGCGCACCGACGGCACCGTCCTCGAGACGAAGGACGCGCGCGACCTGCTGCGCCAGATCGCAGCGGCCGCGTGGGAGTGCGCGGATCCGGGCGTCCAGTACGACACCACGATCAACTCGTGGCACACGCTCCCGAACACCGGCCGCATCAACGCCTCGAATCCGTGCTCCGAGTACATGTCGATCGACGACTCGGCGTGCAACCTCGCCTCGCTCAACCTGATGAAGTTCCGGCGCGAGGACGGGGAACTCGACGTCGAGGCGTTCGAGCATGCGGTCGACGTCGTCTTCCTCGCTCAGGAGATTCTCGTCGGCTACTCCTCGTACCCGACGCCGGAGATCGGGCGGAACGCGAAGCGGTTCCGCCAGCTGGGTCTCGGCTACGCGAACCTCGGTGCGCTGCTGATGGCGCGCGGGCTGCCCTACGACTCCGACGAGGGTCGCGCGTACGGGGCGGCGATCACCGGCCTCATGACGGGCCGCGCCTACCGGAAGTCCGCAGAGATCGCCGCACGGATGGGGCCGTTCGACGGCTACCAGGTCAACCGCGCGCCGATGATCGGCGTCGTTGCGAAGCACCGGGCGGCGGTCGGCAACATCGAGCACGCCGATTCCGTCCCGGCCGACCTGCTCGGCCACTGCCGCAAAGCGTGGGACGACGCGCTCGACCTCGGCGAGATCCACGGCTTCCGGAATGCGCAGGCGACCGTCCTCGCCCCGACCGGAACCATCAGCTTCATGATGGATTGCGACACGACCGGCGTGGAGCCCGACTTCTCGCTCGTCAAGTCGAAGAAGCTCGTCGGCGGCGGTGAGATCACGATCGTCAACAAGACGGTGCCGATGGCGCTCGAGCGGCTCGGCTACGCGCCGCGCGAGGTCGAGGAGGTCGTCGCCTGGGTCGACGAGCGCAACGGCGTCGTCGGCGCTCCGTACGTGAAGACCGAGCACTACCCGGTGTTCGACTGCGCCGTCGGCGAGCGTGCGATCCACTACCTCGGCCACGTCAAGATGATGGGAGGCGTTCAGCCGTTCATCTCCGGCGCAATCTCGAAGACGGTGAACATGCCGGAGGAGGTCACGATCGAGGACGTGATGGGCCTGTACGTCGACGCGTGGAAGCTCGGCGTGAAGGCGATCGCGATCTACCGCGACAACTGCAAGGTCGCGCAGCCACTCTCGAGTTCCGGCAAGGACGGTCAGACCGCGGTGGCGACTCCGCCGATCCAGGTGCACGAGCGGAAGCGCCTGCCCCTCGACCGCACCGAGGTCGGCCGCAAGTTCCAGGTCGGCGACCACGAGGGCTACATCCACGTCGGCCTGTACGACGACGGGAGTCCGGGCGACATCTTCGTCGACATCGCCAAGGACGGGACGACGATGGCCGGCCTGATGAACTCGCTCTGCCTCGCGGTCTCGATGGGCCTCCAGTACGGCGTGCCGCCCGAGGTCTACGTCTCGAAGCTCAGCCACATGCGCTTCGAGCCGAGCGGCCTGACGAACGACGCCGACATCCGCACGGCGAAGTCGATCGTCGACTACATCTTCCGCTGGTTCGGCAAGCGGTTCCTCACTCCCGAGCAGCAGGAGGAGGCGGGGATCCTCTCGCCCGAGGTGAAGGCGCGGATGGCCGAGCGGTACGCGAACGGCGAGGCGGCTGCTCCTGCTGAGCCCGCCGAGACGCCCCCGCCCGGCCAGACGGCGCTCTTCAACTCGTGGGAGGACGCGGTCGAGTGCGCGCGCTGCGGCGGGAGGATGGTCCGCACCGGCAGCTGTTACACCTGCCGCGACTGCGGCACGAACACCGGCTGCTCCTAGGAAACGCGCCGTTGAAGTCGAAGGGGCCCCGGATGGGGCCCCTTCCCGTTCGTATCGCAAGAACCAGATGGGCCGCAGCGGCGGTTCTCGCCGCTGCGCTCGTCGTGGGCTGCCTCGCAGCGGCGCCGGCCGCGCCCGCCGCCATCACTGCGTCGCAGATCACGACTCCGTCCAACCCGTCGTTCTTCGTCGCGGACGGGGACGGCAACCTGCAGACGTTCGCGATCTCCGGGACGACCACGGGTGGCAACCCCGCGAACAACCTCGTCGACGTGCGCTGCTACTTCGGCGGCACGTCGGTGAAGGTCAAGAGCAACGTGCCGCTCAACTCCAACGGCTCGTTCTCGGTGACCGCTGCCGATCTCAGCAAGATCCTCGACCTCACCTGCCAGCTGAGGGCCGTTCCCGCCGGTACGAAGCCTGCGGACCTCACACCGTTCTCGGGGCCCGTGATCGGCGTAGGTGACCGCGAGTCGTCCAAGATCAGCGGCGGCACGAACAACGGGAAGGCCTACGACTACTCCCTGGACGCCCAGCAGCAGACGGCCGCCTTCGACTACGCCTCGCTCGGGAGCTGCGGCCTGCACAACGGCTTTCTCTACGACTCGAGGTACGCGAACACCACGGTCACCTTTGCCTGCAACGCGGGTCTCGTGGCCGCCGACACGCCCGCCAGCCCGACGCGCTCCGAGCTGCAGATCGACGGCGCGAACGCGTACGCCCCCACCCAGGCGTTCTTCATCAATGCGGGCGCGTCAGGATTCCCGGCGCTGACCGACACGTACACCGTCGACAAGACCACCGGCAACGTCGTGATTCACGAGACCGACCCGCTCGTCAAGTGCGCCGAGGCGACCTATCCGCCCAGCCAGACCAGCTGCGCGACCTTCGTTTCTGCCGGTGTGACCGACGAGCGCACGGTCGTCCAGGACCACGACGGGCACATCAGCTGGATCACCGACACGTTCAAGAGCACCGACAGCAAGTCCCACTCCGTCGACCTTCTCTGGGACAGCAACCAGCAGTTCTTCGGCCCATCCGGCGACTCCTCGCAGATCGAGTACGAGTTCCCGGGCGAGAGCAGCTTCTCGACTCACACCACCGGGCAGACGGTCTCGCTGCCGTCAGCGGCGGGCACGATTCTCCTGCGCATGCACGGGGCCGCCGACGGCTCCATGGCAACCGGCCAGGGTGCGATCGTCTACGACCGGCCGGCAGCGGCCGCGAAGTTCACCGCGGTCACGGCAGTCGACAGCAGATTCACGCTGCATCAGTCGGGGAAGGTGCCGGCCGGAGGGTCGACGAGGTTCCGGTTCGCGTACGTGCAGGACTACCAAGCCGCGCTGGTTGCCACCCGGGCCAAGGCCGCGAGGAGCGTCTTCCGGAGCACGCTCACGGTCTCGAAGTCGGGTAGAGGTAAGGGCAAGGCGACGAGCTCGCCGACAGGGATCGCCTGCGGCAAGGCCTGCAGCCACGGCTACGCCTACGGAACCGTGGTGGCCCTGACGGCTAAGGCCGCCAAAGGATCGAAGTTCGCGGGCTGGTCCGGCGCCTGCACGGGCAGCCGCCGCTGCAAGGTCACCACGAACGACAACGTCGCAGTCAAGGCGAAGTTCGTCCGCAGCAAACGCTGACGCGTTCGGCCGAAACCACGCGACGTCAATCCGGCACCGGGCGACTCTCGAATCCATTGCCATGGAACGGGAACGCTGCCACGATGCGGGAATGCCGGTATGCACTGCCTGCGGGCAGGACAACCCCGAGGTCGCGCGCTTCTGCCTCGCGTGCGGGGCTTCGCTCACCGAGGAGGCGTCGCCCCATCGCGAAGAGCGGCGGATCGTCAGCGTCGTCTTTGTCGACCTCGTCGGCTTCACCTCGCGCTCGGAGCAACTCGACCCCGAGGACGTCCGCGCGATCCTCAATCCCTACCACGGGACTGTCCGCGACGAGCTCGAGTCCTTCGGCGGCATCGTGGAGAAGTTCGTCGGCGACGCGGTGATGGCAGTCTTCGGCGCGCCGACGGCGCACGGCGACGACCCCGAGCGGGCCGTCCGGGCAGCGCTCGCCGTCCGCGACGCGGTGGAGGCGCTCAACACGGAGCAACCCGAGCTCGAGCTCCGCATCCGCGGGGCCGTGAACACCGGCGAGGCGGTCGTGACGCTCTCGGCGCGACCCTCGCACGGCGAGGCCATGGTCGCCGGCGACGTGGTCAACACCGCCTCACGCCTCCAGCAGCACGCCCCCGTCGGCGAGATTGTCGTCGGCGAGGAGACGTACCGCGCGACGCGAAGCGCGATCGAGTACGAACCGGTCGAGCCGGTGACGGCGAAGGGCAAGTCGGCGCCGATCGAGGCCTGGCGCGCGGTGGCGGCGGCCTCGCCGACGGGCGAGCGGCATCTGTCGAGCACGCCGTTCGTCGGCAGGAGCCGCGAGGTAGACCTCCTCGACGCCACCTGGGAGCGCGTGGAGCGCGAACGGCGCCCACACCTCATCACGGTCCTCGGCGCTCCGGGCGTCGGCAAAACGCGGCTCACGGCGGAGTTCACGCAACGTATCTCGGCCCGCGGCGGGCGTGTCGTCCGTGGCCGCTGCCTCCCGTACCGCGAGCGCAGCGCGTATGGGGCGTTCGCGATGCAGGTCAAGGAGCTCGCCGGCATCTTCGACAGCGACGACGTCGAACTGGCCACGGGGAAGTTGCGCACGCTCGTGGAGCGGCTGGTGGGCCCGGAGGAGGCCGAGGCCGTCGCCGGGCACATCGCGATCCTGCTCGGATTCGAGACGAAGGCGACCGCCCCGGATCGGGACAGCCTCTTCCAGTCGGTCCGGATCTTCATCGAAGCCGGAGCCCGGGACGAGGCGACTGCGTTCGTGTTCGAGGACATCCACTGGGCCGATCCGACCCTCCTCGACCTGATCGAGCTCCTGGCCACGCGCCTGCACGACCTGCCGGTCCTGCTCCTGACGCTCGCCCGGCCGGAGTTGCTCGACACGCGGCCCTCCTGGGGCGGCGGCCTGCTTGCCTACAACGCATTTCCCCTCGAGCCCCTGGAGGGTGCCGACGCCGCCGAGCTCGCACTCCATCTCCTCGGCGGTAACACGAAGGCGGCGGAGATTGCGAAGACCGGCGAGGGCAACCCACTCTTCATCGAACAGCTCGCCGCCGTCCTCAACGAGGGGGGCCAGCAGGGGGAAAGACTTCCCACGACGATCCGCGGCCTGGTGGCGGCGCGCCTCGACGCGTTGCCGCCCGAGGAGCGGGACGTCATCCTCGACGCTTCGATCAACGGCCGGATCTTCTGGCGGGGCGCGCTGGAGCGCATCGCGCGCGATCCCGACTCGCTTAACGTCGCGCTTGCTGCGCTCGAGCGGCGTGACCTGATCCACCGCGATGCCGTCTCACGAATCGAGGGGGACGAGCAGTGGTCGTTCAAGCACGTCCTCATCCGTGACGTCGCCTACGACCTCCAGCCACGCGCCCGCCGGCGCGAGGGGCACCGCCATACCGCGGAGTTCATCGAGGCCTCGACGCCGGAAGTCGGCGACGCGGGCGCCGCGCTCGCTCGCCACTGGCGCGGCGCCGGGGAGCTCCAGCATGCAGTTCGACACTTCGTCGCGGCGGCGGAGGAGGCGGAGCGCGGCTGGGCGAAGCAGTACGCGGTGACGCTCTACAAGGAGGCGCTCGACATGACGCCGGCCGACGACCTCGAGCGCGTTCGCTTCCTCCGCAAGCGGCTCGCCGTCGCGCAGCAGACGTACATGCACATGGACGACGCCCAGCTACTCGGGCTTGGCAGCGGCGAGGGCTAGGCCGCGACCGGCGGGAAGTCGTCCGGGGTCACGTCACCCGCGATCTCGTGGAGCGCGTCGATCGTGTGCTTCCCGAGCTTCGCCCCGTGCGCGCGAACGATGTCCTCGTTCGGCGCCTCGTAGACGCAGTACGTGTGCACGAGCCCCTCGTCGTCGACCACAACGTGACTGTGCTCCCACGTGATCTCGGCGAACTCGGCCTCGGTCAGCGAGCGTGAGCGTCGCCCGATGGGCGGCATCTGATCTTCGCCGACCTCGAAGCTGCGGATGATCATGTAACGCGGCATGGGCGCGAGTCTAACGTCCTGCGTCGGTGCGGAGAAGGGAACGGAGCTTCGTGCGATAGACGTCCATATCGGCGTGCCTCCAGTCGGCGTGCGTCTGGTGCGCCCACGGCTTGTACAGCTCCCGGTGATACGGGCTCGAGAGACTCTCGTTGTGTCCGATCACGTTGCGGATCCGGATGTGAAACCGGTCGACGAGCCAGGCTGTGAGCTCGAGCGAGGCGCGGATCTGGGCCCTGTCGTGGAGGATCTCGGCGTCCGAGGTGCCGACGTGCTCGATGCCGATCGCGACGTAGTTGAGGCCGACGGTGTGGCGGCACATGACGTTCAGGCGCACGAGCTGGTAAATCGTCCCGTCGTGCCCCACGATGAAGTGGGCGCAGGTGCCGGGCAGCTCGCCGAGCTCCGGGTCGGGCGTGTTCGCGGCGAACGTGTTCCACGCGGAGGAGAAGCTGTTGCTGCCGGTGTAGTGCTCGACGATGACCTTCGGATGGAGGCGCCACGAGTGGATTCCGTAGTGCTTCTCGGCGTACGCGGCCATCTCCGCCTTCCGCTGCGGGCCGTAGGGGATCGGCTTCCAGACGATGTGCGGCTTCGGCGCGACGGCGAGCGAGATCGTGAGGGCGAGCGCGGCGAGCACGGCTCAGCAGGCTAGCGCGCTGAGCGTGGCGCTAGGACGCGGGCGAGGCAACGAGTTCGTTGCCATTGAGGTCTACCGCGACGCACATCCCGGTGGTCGGGCAGGAGACTCCGGACAGGATGTTTCCTCCGTCCACGTTGGTCGTCGCCCACGACGCCGAACCGCCCGTGGGATTCGTCGATACGAGGACGTTTCCGTGGTCGTCGGTCGCGACGCAGAGCCCCGTCGAGGGGCAGGACACTGCGGTTAGCTCGTTCGTGCCGTCGACGTTGCTCGCTGTCCAGGCGGTGGCGTCTCCTGCCGGATCAGTGGAGGTGAGGACGTTGCCGTTGTTGTCGGGCGCGACGCAGAACGAGTCGGACGGGCACGAGATCGCGGTCAGAGAGTTCCCGCTGTCCACCGACGTGACGGTCCAGGCGGGCGTGTCGGTGTTCCCGGGGTCGGTCGAGGTGACGACGTCGCCGGCATTGTCGACCGCCGCGCAGAAAGAGGCGTCGGGACAGGAGACCCCGCTGAAATTTGTTCGCAGGTTGCCGTTGATGGCCTGCGTCCACGTCGGGGGGTTGTCGGTTGGGTCGGTCGAGACGAACCCGCGGCTGAAGCGGCCGACGGCAACGCAGAGCTCGTCCGAGGCGCAGGAAACGCCGTTGATTTCGGTCGACAAGGCGGCCGGCGTGGACGCCCAGGTCGACGCGCCGCCTGCTGGATTCGTCGATGTCAACACATTGCCGAATGCGTCGCCCACAACGCAGAGGCCCGTCGTGGTGCACGACACCGAATCGAGCAGCGAATTGATGGTGAACCCCGGTTCCACCGTGTCGATGCCGGCCTGTGTCCAGGTCGACGCACCGCCGGCTGGGTTCGTCGAGGTGACTGCAGTTCCATAGCCGTCGACTGCGACGCAGAGCGCCACGCTCGGACACGACACTCCGGCGGGAATGCCGCTCCCGTAGATCGGCTGGGTGTAGTAGGCGGTCTGAGTCCAGGCGGTAGCTCCACCCGTGGGGTTGGTGGAGCCCAGAGCGCCGCCGAAGGAGTCGAGCGCAACACACAGCGACGTCGAGGCGCAGGACACGCCGTTGAGGAAGTCGCTGCCGGCGATGTCGTTGATGCTCCACGGTCCGGCGCCGGTCGGATGCGTAGACGTGAGGGCGTTGCCCACGCTGTCCACTGCAACGCACAGCGACCTGGATGGGCACGAAACCTGCATCCATCCGTCTGGATCGACGTTCTTGACCATCCACGTCGGCTTCTTGGCGCCCGGATTCGTCGAGGTGACCACGTCTCCGTTGCCGTCAGTCGCGACGCAGAGCGAAGTCGCGGGGCAGGAGGCCGAGAGGATGCCCTGGGCGACGGCGGGCATGCTCGACACGGTCCATGCGGCAGCACCGCCGGCTGGGTTCGTCGAAGTCGCGACTGTTCCGTAGTAGTCGAACGCGGCGCAGAACGTGGTCGAGGGGCAGGAGACCGCGAAATAGAACGCGCCGCTGCCGCCGACCTGGGCGGGGTGCCAGGCCGACGCGCCACCGGTGGGGTTCGTGGACGTGAAGATCGTGCCTTCGTCGTCAGCCGCGACGCAGAGCGATGTCGAGGGGCAGGCGAGCGTGCCTACCGCCTCCCTCCCATCGATGTGCACGAGTTTCCAGGCGGACGGGCCGCCCGTGGGATTCGTCGAGGTGATCAGATCGCCCCGGCTGTCACCGGCGACACACAACGAGGCAGAGGCACACGCGACCCTTTCGATGAACCCGTCGACATCGACGTTGCGCGCCTTCCATTTGGGTGCCGCTGCGCCGGGGTTCGTGGAGGTGAAGATGTTGCCCAAGTTGTCGGCGGCAACGCAGAGCGAATTCGAGGGGCAGCTGACAGCCATCGGTTGACCCGGGTTGGTGTGATCGCCGAAGTCGAACGCGGCCGGCGGCGACCATTGGAGAGGCGACGCCAGAGGTGCCGCCGCTGCTGTCGACGCAGACGAGAGTACGCCCAGCGCAAGCAGTCCGAAGACGACCGCAGTGGTCAGCGTCCACCACCGCCCAGCTCTTTTTCCCCCGACCCCCTCGTTCACCACCCGCAGAACCTACTAGGAGGTGCTTAAGAGCTTCATGAGAGGGCGCTCAGCCGGATCGAGGCAGTGCCCGCCGCCCGCCTCCCCTGCAGAGAGGTGCACGCTTCCTGGCGGGGAGAGGGCTCGACTGATCCCATGTACGCGATGGAGGGACCGTCTCGCCTTCTCGGCGTGCTCGCGGTAGCGGTGCTCGTACTCGCCGCGGCCGGATGTGGAGGCGGAGGAAGTGACACGACGACGAGCACTGCAGCCGGCGGCACGACGGCGGAGCAGTGGGCGAACGGGGTCTGCTCGTCCTTCACCACCTGGACGAAGTCCCTCCAGAGCATCAAGACGAGCGTCACGTCTCAACCGTCGAAGTCGGCTCTGCAAACGGCTGCGCAGCAGGTCGAGAGCGCGACCGAGACGCTGGCGCAGTCGCTGAAGCAGCTCGGCAAGCCCGAGTCGGCGCAGGGGCAAGCTGCGAAGAAGAACCTCGACGCGTTGGCGAACACACTTCAGACCGGCATGAATCAGCTCAAGACGACGTTGAACAACGCCCCCTCGGGTGCCGCGGGCGTGGTGTCCCAGATCTCGGCGCTGACCGTGACGCTCACGTCGATGGCGAACAAGCTGAAGCTCGCCGGCTCGAACTTCAACAACTTCGCCCCCAGCGGCGAGCTCAAGCAGGCGTTCCAGCAGGCGAGCGCCTGCCAGAAGTACGTCCACTCCTAGCTGAGCCGGTAGATCCGCTCGGCGACGGGCTCAGCCCGGAACCGCTCGAGGAACTCCTTCGCGTACGGTCGCCCCGGCTCGGCGAGCACCACCTCCCCTCCCAGACCGGGAAGGAGCTCGGCCAGCTGCTCGGCATTGCGCGCCTCGTAGAGCAGGTCCGCGCCGAGGACGAGATCCCAGGGGGCGGCGCGAAGCAGTGGCTCCGGCTCGCTCCAGCGGACGCGCGCGACGCGTAGGAAGACGTCGTTCCGCCCTGCGTTTCGCTGCAGAAGCTCGATCGCGTCCTCCGCCCAGTCGGTCGCCAGCACGTCGGCACCGCGGAGCGCAGCGGCAAGGGCCGGCAACCCGAGCCCGCAGCCCAGCTCGAGGACTCGCAGCCCACGCAGCTCGCGGCTCGCGACGTGTCGGGCGAGCGCGAGCCCGCTCGGCCAGAGCTCGGCCCAGTACGGCAGGAACTCCTCCTCGTCGAACGTCGACTCGTCGATCAGCTCCTCCGCACTCGGCGGACGGAGGATCTCGAGCCGCAGCTCGTCCCCGAGCTCGACCTCATCCTCGACGAGGTTCAGAGCGCTGCGAAGAGGTCGACCGGGACGCCGTCGGGGTCGCGGAGCTGCGCGTAGCGATGACCCCAGAACGCGTCCCACGGCTCCTTCTCGCCGTCGAAACCGGCCCCGACCACCTTCGCGTAGAGCTCGTCCACCTCGGCCGGACTGTCGCAGGCGAAGGCGAGCGCGAGCTGATTGCCGGTCTCGCGGCTCCAGTCGGCGTTGAAGCTGCGGATGACGTGCTCGCCGTCGACCATCAGGCGGAGTCCGTTCGGCATCGTCGCCTCGACGTGGTCGTCGCCCTCCCCGAACTCGATCCCGAGCAGAGCGTAGAACGCACGCGTCCGGGCGAGATCGGAGGAGACGATCCCGATGGCATCGAGTTGCGGCACAGCTCGGACGCTAACCATTAGCGTCGTCCCCATGCGCCGGAGAAAGCTCGGCTCGAGCGACCTGATGGTGTCCGAGATCTCGCTCGGCTCCTGGCTGACCTTTGGCGGCGGCGTCGAGCGCGAGCGGGCCGAGGCATGCGTCGCCAAGGCGTTCGAGCTCGGGATCGACTTCATCGACACCGCGAACCAGTACCAGGGCGGCCGAGCAGAGGAGTTCCTCGGCGAGGTGCTCGCCGACCGTCCGCGCGATTCGTACGTCCTCGCGACCAAGCTTTACTGGCCGATGCCCGACGGCAGCCACGGCCTGTCCCGCGAACAGGTCTTCACGCAACTCGACGCCTCGCTGGGGCGGCTCCGCACCGACTACGTCGATCTCTACCAGTGCCACCGCTACGACTGGGATGTGCCTCTGGAGGAGACGATGGAGGCGCTGACCGAGGTGGTACGGCAGGGCAAGGTGCGCTACCTCGGCTTCAGCGAGTGGCCCGAGGAGAAGATCCGCGAGGCGCAGGCGATGGCTGGCGTGGAGCACTTCGTCTCGAGCCAGCCCCAGTACTCGATGCTCTGGCGCGGCCCGGAGCGCGACGTGATTCCGGCGTCGCGGGAGCTTGGCATCTCCCAGATCGTCTGGTCGCCGCTGGCGCAGGGAGTCCTGACGGGGAAGTACAAGCCCGGAGAGCCGCTGCCCGAGGGAACGCGGGCGACCTCCGACGCGATGGGCATCTTCATGCAGCGTGCGCGCAATCAGCAGCTGCTCGAGCGTGTGCAGCAGCTGCGGCCGGTCGCGAACGAACTCGGCGTCTCGCCGGCCCAGCTTGCGCTCGCCTGGGTGCTGCGGGAGCCAAACGTCGCCTCCGCGATCATCGGGGCGAGTCGGCCCGAGCAGGTCGAGGACAACGCAGGCGCTTCGGGCGTCGAGCTCGATGCCGAGACGCTGACGCGGATCGACGAGATCCTGGGCGACAGCGTCGCCTGGGAGCCGCCCGACTCCGCTCGCTGAGGAGGCGCGCTACCCGGCGTCGCCGTTGCGGGAGGCCAGGATCGAATCCGCGAGCCCGTACTCGACGGCTTCCTCCGGCGCGAGGAACCGGTCGCGGTCGATGTCCCGCATCACCTGGTCGACGTCCCGGCCGGAGTGGTGAGCGATCACCTCGGCGTAGCGGCGAGTGAGCGAAAGGATCTCGCGCGCGGCGATCTGGATGTCGGCCGGCGTCCCGCGGAAGCCGCCCGAGCCCTGGTGGATCATCACCTTCGAGTTCGGCAAGACGTAGCGCTTGCCGGCCGCGCCGCCGGCGAGCAGCAGCGCGCCCGCCGACATCGCCATCCCGATGCAGTAGGTCTGCACATCCGGCTTCACGAACTGCATCGCGTCGTACATCGCCATCCCGGCATACGCGTCACCGCCGGGGGAGTTGATGTAGAAGCGGATGTCGGCGTCCGGGTCCTCGGCCTCGAGGAAGAGAAGCTGCGCGACGACGAGGTTCGCCGCGGACGCCTCCACCTCTGTGCCGAGGAAGACGATGCGCTCCCGCAGGAGCCGCGAGAAGATGTCGAACGAGCGCTCTGCGCGTCCGTCCGACTCGACCACCATGGGCACGAGGTGGTTCGATACGCTACTCATTGGTTGCACATTAATACGCAACTAGGAGGTTGCGCAAATGCCAAGCGAGCGAATAAACGTCGAGCGGGAGATCGTCGTACCGGAAGACCCCGACGAGGTCTGGGAGTCGCTGACGGATCCGGACCGGCTCGAGGAGTGGTTCGCGCAGGAGGTCGAACTCGACGCGCGTCCTGGGGGCGAGGGCGTCTTCCGCTGGGGAGACGGCGACGAGCGGCGAGCCGTAGTACGCGAGCTCGAGGAGCCGGAGCGGATCGTCCTCGACTGGGACGACGGCGGCAGCGTCGCAATCGAACTCGAGCCAGTCGTCGACGGCACCCGGGTGCACGTCGTCGAGTCCTCGCCCGAGTTCGCTCCAGCGTTCGAGCTACGCACGCTGTCGCTGGAAACGTCGGCGGCCAAGCCGCCGACGCCCGGCTGGGAGGCCGCGCCGCCAGAGGCGGCGCTGGCGTGGACGGTCGCAGCGGCGGCGTAGACCGCGTCTTCGCCGCGCTGGGTGATGCAGGTCGGCGCTCGCTCGTCGAGGCGGTGGCGACCCGGGGCACGGCGACCGCGACCGAGCTCGCGGCCGAGCTGCCGGTCACGCGGCAGGCGGTCGCCAAGCAGTTGGCCGCGCTGGCCGACGCCGGCCTGCTACGCGCGACGCGCGCCGGGCGCGAGACGCGCTACGAGGTGACTCCTGCGCCGCTCGAGGACGCCGTCGAGTGGATGGTCTCGGTCGGCACTGCGTGGGACGAGCGGCTCGCCGCGCTCCGTCGCAGCCTCGGGCGTCAGGGAAAGAGCCGCTCGATCCGCCAGGCCCCCGGCGGGTCAAGCTCGTAGCGGAAGCGGTCGTGCAGGCGGCTCGCGCGGTGCTGCCAGAACTCCCAGGCGGTGGGCACGAGCAGAAAGCCGCCCCACGTTCTCGGCCGTGGGACGGGACCTTCGAATTCGGCCTCGGCGAGCCGCAACTCGAGGTGCTCTCGCGAGATGAGCGACTCGCTCTGGCGCGAGGCGTGCGCCCCCACCTGCGCATCGCGCGGACGCGTCGCAAAGTACGCATCCGATTCCTCCGCTGGGAGGTGTTCGACCCTCCCTTCGACCCGTACCTGGCGGCCGAGCGGCGACCAGTGGAAGAGGAGAGCGGCCAGGGGGTTCGCCGCAAGCTCCCGGCCTTTTCGGGACGTGTAGTGCGAGTAGAAGACGAGACCGCGCTCGGCGGAATCCTTGAGTAGGACCATCCTCACCGACGGCGCGCCTCCGGGGGTCGCCGTCGCGAGCGCCATCGCCTCCGGCATCTCGACTACGTCGGTCGCTTCGGCGAACCATTGCCGAAACTGCTCGAGCGGGTCGGACGCGAGATCGGCGCGCCGGAGCTCGGCCTTTCCGTCCGCGTTCAGAGCTTCGCCCGCAGTTCGGCCGGACGCAGAACCTTCGCGCCGAGCTCGCTGTCGGTGGGCACGAGCTCCTGGACCACGCGGAGGACGACCTCGGCCTCGTCGCTGAGCGGGCTGAGGATCTTGTTGCCCTTGAGCAGCGCCTTCCCGCGCGGGCCGGCGTGCACGGCGAGGTCGCGCTCCGCGTAGCCCCGCTCGCGGAGGAGGACGTTCGCCTGCTCGATCGCGTCGCTCACGGCCGACGTTCTAGCGGAAGAGATCGGTCTCGGGCGGGATGACGAGATCGGCCGCCCGCCCGTCGCCCCGGACGTCGAGGCCGCGAACCACGGCGACGGGAACGCGGTCGAGCTTGCCGAAGACGAGCTGCGCCGCACCGGAGATCTCGTCCGCGATGGCGATCCGAGTCGCGTGCAGCTCGTAGCCGTTCGGATCTCGCTCGCCGGCGAGGTCGCGCACGACCTCGATGCCGGCCGCTCCGATCGCGACGTCGGTGGTCGCCGCACGCCAGGGCCGGCCGAAGGAATCGGTGACGATGACCCCCACCTCGGCGCCAGACCGCTCGCGCAGCTCCTCGCGCAGCCGGGCCGCCGAGGCGTCCGGATCGACCGGGAGGAGGACGACAGTCTCCGGCTCGGGCGCATTCGAGGCATCGACTCCCGCCGAGCCGCAGACATAGCCGTGGCGGGTGCGCGCGATCACCAGCGGAGGACGGACACGGACGAGCTCGGTTGTCTCGTCGAGGATGACCTGGATCCGGCGCGCATCCGCCTCGGCGCCCGCGATCTCGCGCGCCCGCGTCGACGGCTCGACGCCCGCGAGCGCGACCACCTGACCCTCGACCTTCGACACGGCCTTCTGCGCGATGACCACGACGTCCCCATCGACGAGCTCGGTGCGCTCGGCGATGAGAGCCGCCAGGTCGTCTCCCTCGCGCAGCTCCGGCAGCCCCTCCACCGGCGCGACGGTGAACGCAGGACCAACGTCCTTGACGAGAATCAGGGTCGGGTTGTCCTCACTCCAGAGACCGTGCAGCTCCTCGAGGGCGATGAAGCCCATTGCCTCGTAGAACGCACGGGTCTCGTCGTAACCGCCGGGATCGGGGCGCGACGGGCCGAGCGTCTTCACCTGGAGGTAGTGGATACGCCGCGAGCGGCACCAGCGCTCAGCCTCGGCCATGAGCGCGCGGCCGATGCCGCGTCGATGCTCCTGCCGCCGAACGCCCATGACGTAGACCTCGGCCGCCAGCGGCGTGTGCTGCTTGAGGCAGAGGAAGCCGAGATCCGGTTCCACCGCCAGTGTCGGAAGAACCGCCGCGTCCTCGATGTACCGGCGGGTGGATTCCTCGATTCCGAACCAGTCGGGCAGGTCGCGGAGCACCACCTCGGCGATGCGCGACCGCTCCGCCGGGTCCTGGATCTCGACGACCTGCGTCACGGAAGACCGGTGACGTGGATGCCAGCGTGGCCCTTGTAGCGCTTGTTGAGGCTGACGATCACGGCGGTCATCCCCTCGAGGGCGCGGGCTCTGGCAAGCGGGCCGGCGTCGAGCGCGCGTCCGGCGACGACCTTCGCCGCGAGGTCGAGCGCGAGCGCCTTCGCCTCCTCGTCGTCGCCGCAGACGAGGGCATCCTCGTCGGGACGGCCGTGCGCGAGCTTCCCTGCGGCGAGGGAGTGAAGGCCGGCGACCACCGGGCCGTCGACGACGTCTTGCGTCCGCTGCGCGAGCGAGAGCGCGTCGGCCGAACGGAGATCGCTCGCGACGCTGAGCACCGGCGTCGTACCGATCGCGTCCGCGAGGGCAGTTGCGGTGGAGACCGCCCAATCGGCCTTCGTCGAGAGGACGACGATGTCCACCCCCCGTACCGCTTCCTCGTTCGCGGCGCCACCTGCAGCTCCGACCTCGTTCGCCTTCTCCTGTGCCCGCTCGGCGTCTCGGGAGCCGATCACGACCTCGTCGCCCGCCTCGACCAGCCGCCGCGCGAGCGCGAGCCCGAAGCTGCCGGTCCCACCGACGACGGCGACCTTCATGCTGGTACGGCTCCCTGATCTTCCGGCCGGGCGCCGGCGGCTTTGCCGACGGCGCTTCCAGCCTCGAGCGCAGCCGCGGCCAGGTGGCGCCGGGCGTCGGCGTCGCTCATGAGCGTACGGGTCACAATCGGCCGAACGTCCCCGAGGCCCTCGAGGTCGTCGGCGTCGGCCTGGTCCACGACGAGCGCGTCGATCAGGTCCGGGTAGCACCCGGCGACGTGCTTCGGCGAGGTCCCACCGGCGAGCCGCTGCAGCATGCGATCGGCCGGCCCTTTCACCGCGCGGCCGCCGATGAGTGGGCTGACGGCGACGCAGGGCACGCGTCGCCGCGCGAGCGCTTCGCGCAACTCGTGCACGGCGAGGATCGGCCCGACCGAGACGTACGGGTTGCTCGGCGCCAGGAGGACGAGGTCGGCGCCGTCGATCGTCTCGAGCACCCCGGGTGCCGGACGCGCGGCCTCTTCTCCCTCGAAGCGAACGGCATCTACCTCGTCGCGGTGGCGGCGCGCCACGAACCACTCCTGGAAGGGAAAGGTCCCCGCTGGCGTCTCGAGCCACGTCCGGAGCCGGTCGTCGGTCGCCGGCAGCAGCCGAACGGTGACGCCGAGCGACTCCGTCAGCCGCGCGGTCACGGCGGAGAGAGGGTCCCCCGCATGCAGCGCCTGCGTCCGCACGAGATGGAGCCCCAAATCTCGGTCTCCGAGCGCGAACCAGTCCTCGCCGCCGAGCGCGCCAACGGATTCGAGCGCGTTCCACGTCTCGCCGCTGCGCCCCCAGCCGCGCTGCTCGTCGGCGAGGCCCGCGAGCGCGTAGAGGATCGAGTCGAGATCCGGCGAGACATGGAGGCCGAGTACGTCGACGTCGTCTCCGACGTTGCCGATCACGCTCGTCGAGGCCGCGCCCACGACGTCCACCACGCCGCGGACGAAGCGCGCGCCGCCCACGCCTCCCGAGAGAACGGCGACGTTCAAACGTGGCTCCTCTCGAGCTCGGCGAGACAGGCTTGCGTGCGCGGGCCGGCGCGCAGCTGCAGGCGCGTGAGGTCGTCCATCGTGTCCACGTCGTCGGCGAGGTTGGGCACGGCGACGGAGAGGACCTCCAGGCCGAGCGACGCGCCGTGCGCCCGGAAGCGGTCGGAGCTGCTGGGGCCATACAGCGGTGCGAATGCGTCCGGCGACGGAAGACTGAGCGCGTTCGTCGTCCCGTCGAGGGCCTCCACGAGCGCGATACAGCCCGCAGGTGTCGCGGCGAGCAGGGAGCGAAGATCGTGCGGCACGACGCAGGGAACGTCAGCGTTGACGACCAGGGTTCCGCCCACCTCGACGCCCTCCAGCGCCGCCTGCACGGCCGCGCCCTGTCCCCTGCCCGGATCGGCCACGACCTCGGCTCCCGCGTCGCGAGCCGTATCGGCGCCCTCCTCGTCTGGCGTCACCACGCGGGTGCGGCCCACCGGGATGCACGCCGCAAGCACGTCGCCGAACATCGCGTGCGCGAGCGCCCGGCGGATCCGAGTCGAGGAATGGAGGCGCGTCTTCCCTTCCGCCCCCGCGAACGGGATCACGACGGTGACCACGCGGGCAACTATGCACGCTGCACGGCCGCTCGCGGAGATACTCCGGCAGTGACGATCGCCGCGACACAGACGTTCCCGGGACCGGCTTGGGGGCAGCTGCCGGACGTGACGGTGCTCAAGTCCTGGCCGCCGGCGGAGCCGCTGCCCGGCGTAGAGATCCTCGTCGAGGCCGTCGTTGTGGTCGGCCCGGACGAGCTCGACCTCCTCCCGGACCTCCGGCTGGTGGCGAACTACGGCGTCGGCTACGACCGCGTGGACATCCCGGCGTGCCGCGACCGCGGGATCGTGGTGACGAACACACCGGGCGTGCTCGACGCCGCGGTGGCCGACCTCACGCTCGCGCTGATCCTCGCCTGTCGCCGCCACCTGGTCCAGTCGGATCGGTTCGTGCGCGAAGGCCGCTGGCAACGGGGCTGGGCACGGCCCGAGCTGCTCGGCCGCGACCTTGCCGGTGCGACGCTCGGCCTCGTCGGCATGGGACGGATCGGCTCCGAAGTCGCCCGGCGCGGCGAGGCGTTCGGAATGCGGGTCGTCCACCATCGCCGGAGCGAAGGCCTGCCGCTCGACGAGCTCCTGCGCACGGCCGACATCGTCTCGCTCCACGTGCCTCTGACACCGGAGACCGACGGCCTCATCTCACGCGAGCTGCTCGCGCTGCTCCCGGACGGAGCGAGCCTCGTCAATACGGCCCGTGGATCGATCGTCGACGAGAGCGCGCTGGTCGACGAGGTCG
>Ga0207646_10000555_pt1 | contig 49210 bp, 49 predicted proteins | sample KBSK5502metaG_FD_184343 | JGI IMG/M metagenome (GOLD analysis project Ga0207646, IMG submission 184343) | Corn, switchgrass and miscanthus rhizosphere microbial communities from Kellogg Biological Station, Michigan, USA - KBS K5-50-2 metaG... | ecosystem: Host-associated > Plants > Roots >...
GGGCTGGACCCGCCAAAACGGCATGTACCGCGTCGATACGCCGGCGGTGGGCCGAGTTCATGGCTGAGGATGCCGCCGTTGGCACCCGACTGGGCCGGGCCCCCGGCGGCCCGGCCGGGCGAACTCGTCACACCCGAATACGAAGGGTTACCAGTTCCCCCATGGGTTGCTCCATTGCGGCCCGGCCAGGCTCAGATAACACGGCCTCCGTCTAGGTCTAAGTTATTTGGTCTAGCAACGCTGTAGCTAACTGCAGTAGACGTCCAGCGGGACGGAATCCCAGGTCAGATGCCATGTGCGCCCCGAGCAGGATTCGAACCTGCGGCCTACTGCTTAGGAGGCAGTCGCTCTATCCACTGAGCTATCGGGGCTGGCAGCCGCCGTAGCGTGCCGCGCGGCTGAGCCGGACCCAGCCTAATGGGTGCTGCCGCATCACGCGCCTGGCGCCCCGCGCGAGCCCGGGGTCAGGGCAGTTCGAACGGGAGGGTGATGCCGTCCAGGGCGTGCGGGCAGGGGCAGTCGCGCTGCTCGGGCAGGGCGGCGACGATGCCGAAGACGAGATCCCGCATCCGCCCGACGTTGCGCCCGAACTCGGCCAGGACCTCCTCCTGCGTGACCCCCTGCCCCACGGTCACCCCGGCGTCGAGGTCGGTGACCAGCGAGAGCGACGTATAGCACAGGGCCAGCTCCCGGGCCAGGATCGCTTCGGGGTACCCGGTCATGCCCACCAGCGTCCACCCCTGCGCGGCGTACCACTGCGACTCCGCCCTGGTGGAGAAGCGCGGCCCCTCGATGACCACCAGCGTGCCCGACTCGGCCGGCGCCCAGCCCGCGGCGCGCGCCGTGGTGATGGCCTGGGCTCGCCCGACCGGGCAGTAGGGATCGGCGAACGCCACGTGCACCGCGCGGCCGGCGTCGTAGAAGGTCTGCGCCCGGCTCCTGGTCCGGTCCACGAGCTGGTCGGGGATGACGAGCGTGCCCGGCTGGTGCGCCAGGGTCAGCGAGCCGACCGCGCTCGGCGCCAGCACCTGCCGCACGCCGAGCGAGCGCAGCGCCCAGAGGTTCGCCCGGTACGGGATCCGGTGCGGCGGGAACCGGTGGTCGCGGCCATGACGCGGCAGGAACGCGACCCAGCGCCCGGCCACCTCGCCGGTCACGACGGGATCGCTGGGCGGGCCGAACGGGGTGTCCACCCGGATCTCCTCGCCGTGGTCGAGCAGCGAGTAGAACCCCGACCCGCCGATCACCCCGATGCTGGGCCCGCCGGTCATGGCGGTGAGGCCAGCCCCGGGGCCCGGGCCACCGACGGGAGCACGCCGGTCAGGCGACCTTCGTGCCCGCGGAGGACTTGCCCGAACCGCCCTTGTCCGCCTTCTTCTCGGACTTGGCCCCGTTGGCGGACGACGCTGAGTCCGTGCCAGACGGCTTCGCGTCGGCCCCGGAAGACTTCTCGGTGCTGGCCGGGGAGTCGGAGGACGAGCCGTTCAGCTGCTTGTCCTTGGACCCGTTGACGGAGGAAGCACGGCTATCCGTGCGGTAGAAGCCCGACCCCTTGAACACGATGCCCACCGGCGAGAACAACTTGCGCAGCCGGCCACTGCAGGCCGGGCACACGGTCAGCGGGTCGTCGCTGAACTTCTGGACAGCCTCCAGGTTCTTCCCGCACTCGGTGCACGCGTACTCGTACGTCGGCACTAGGTCCCTCCTCCGCACGCTGCCGTTGGCACTCACGGCAGTGGACTGCTAAATGGTAGCTCATGCGGCAGCCGCGTTATTCCCTCTTCGGGGCGCGCCACGAGCCGTACTCGCTGGTCGTGCGCGGCGGCGGGCACCTCGTCGAGCAGTTCGCCGTCATACAGCATCGCGATCGTCGGGACCTGGGGACCGACCCTGGCCAGCGCGCGGTCGTAGCTGCCGCCGCCCCGGCCGAGCCGCACCCCGCGCCGGTCCACGGCCAGGGCCGGCACGATCACCAGGCCGGCCCGCGACACCGCGGCGACGCCGCGCGGGCGCTCCGCCGGCTCGGTGAGCCCGCGCGGCCCGGGGCGCAGCGAATCGGGGCCCTCGTACGACGCCCAGTCCAGGTCAAGGTCCGGCCGCAGCACCGGCAGCAGGACGTAGGTGCCGCGCTTCCACAGGGCGTAGACGAGCCCGTGCGTGCCGGGCTCGGACCCGATCGAGTAGTACACCGCGACGGTGCCCGCCATCTGCGCCTGCGGCAGCCCGAGCACCGCGTCCCGCAGGGCCTGCTCCGCCACGGCGCGCCGCTGCGCGGGCAGGCCGGCCCGCGCGGTCAGGATGCGGCGCCGCAGGGCCGCTTTCCCGTTGTCACCCACGCCGCCTGTCACGGTCAGCGACCAGGTTCCCGTCTGTTTGACGCTGATTTATATACATTCAAAACGAATTGTCCGTGGCGAGCCGCCTCCGCCTGCGAACCCGGCGCCGGGGCCGGAGCATCGGGAGGAAACACTCGTCTAGGGTAGCGGCATGGCCAGAACCCCAGCCGTAACCAAGGCGGTGATCCCCGCCGCCGGCCTCGGAACACGATTCCTGCCCGCGACGAAGGCGATCCCCAAGGAAATGCTCCCCGTCGTGGACAAACCCGCCATCCAGTACGTGGTCGAGGAGGCCGTCGCCGCCGGGCTGCGCGACATCCTGCTGATCACCGGGCGTGCCAAGGGCGCGCTGGAGGACCACTTCGACCGGGACCCCGAGCTGGAGCAGGCGCTGAAGGCCAAGGGCGACGACGAGCGGCTCGCCCGCATCTTCGAGCCGGCCGAACTGGCCACGCTCCACTACACCAGGCAGGGCATCCCGAAGGGGCTGGGCCACGCGGTGCTCTGCGCGGCGCACCACGTCGGGCAGGCGCCGTTCGCGGTGCTGCTCGGCGACGACTTCATCCACCCCAGCGACCCGCTGCTGCGGCGGATGATCGAGGTCCGCGACCAGTTCGGCGGCTCGGTCGTGGCGCTGATGCAGGTGGACTCCGACCAGGTGTCCCAGTACGGCGCCGCGGCGATCGAGCCCACCGGCACCCCGGACGTGGTCACGCTGACCGACCTGGTGGAGAAGCCGGCCCTGGCCGACGCCCCGAGCAACTGGATCATCATCGGGCGGTACGTCTGCGACCCGGCCGTATTCGGGGTGCTGGAGAACACCCCGCCGGGGCGGGGCAACGAGATCCAGCTCACCGACGCGCTCAAGACGCTGGCCCAGATGCCGGCCAGCGACGGCGGTGGCGTCCGCGGCGTGCAGTTCCGCGGCCGGCGTTTCGACACCGGCAACCCGCTCGACTACCTGCGCACCGTGGTCCAGTTCGCGCTGGAACGGCGGGACGTGGCCACCGGGTTCCTGCCGTGGCTGCGAAAGTACCTGGACGACCTGCCGTGACCGGCATGGACCCGGTGGAGGCCCACCTCGCGCGGGTCCTTGCCGTGATCCGCCCGCTCGCGCCTGCCCGGCTCGGGCTGGAAGCGGCGGAGGGGGCTGTGCTCGCCGCGGACGCCGTGGCGGTTGCGCCACTGCCGCCGTTCGACAACTCCTCGATGGACGGGTACGCCGTGCACGCCGCCGACCTCGCGGCGGCGGCCGAGGACGCGCCGGTTACCCTGCCGGTCGCCGATCAGGTCCCGGCCGGTGACACCCGCGCGGTGACCGTGACGCCCGGCACGTGCGTGCGGATCATGACCGGCGCGCTGCTGCCCGCCGGCGCCGACGCGGTGGTCCCGGTGGAAATGACCGACGGCGGCACCGGGCAGGCCCGGTTCTCCCAGCCGGTGGCGAAGGGCTCCTCGATCCGGCGGGCCGGGGACGACGTCGCCGTGGGCACGGTGCTGCTGGTGGAAGGCACCCGGCTGGGCCCGGCCCAGATAGCCCTGCTGGCGGCCGGCGGTCACGGGGAGGTGCTCGCCCGCCCCGCGCCGAGGGTCGCGGTGATCGGGACCGGCAACGAGCTCAGTGAGCCGGGCACCCCCCTGGTTCCCGGCCGGATCTGGGAATCCAACACCTACATGCTCGCGGCCGCGGTCCGGCAGGCGGGCGGGGTGGCCACCCGGCACCGCGCCGGGGACGACCCGCAGGCGGTTCTGGCCCTGATCGAGGACCTGGCCGCCCGGGCCGACCTGCTGATCACCAGCGGCGGGGTGAGCATGGGTGGTGAGCACGACGTGGTCAAGGCGGCGCTGTCCGGTGCCGGGATAGCGGACATGGCCTTCCACAAGGTCGCCATGCAGCCCGGCATGCCGCAGGGCTTCGGCGTGGCGGGCCCGTACCGGACGCCGGTCCTCACCCTGCCCGGCAACCCGGTGAGCGCGTTCGTCTCGTTCTTCCTGTTCGGGCGGCCCGCCCTGGACGCCCTGCAGGGCCTGGCTCCCCGGCCGGTGCGGTGCCGGCCGGCGGAGCTGACCGCCCCGGTGAACTCCCCGGCCGGCCGGCGGTCCTACCTTCGCGGCGTGCTCGCCCCGGACGGGGCCACGGTGACCCCGCTCGCCGGCCAGGGCTCGCATCAGCTGGGCGCGCTGGCCTGGGCCAACGCGCTGATCGTGGTCCCGGAAGAGGTGACCGCGATGGCAGCGGGCGAGGCCGCCGACGTAATCTCGCTGCCATGACGCAGCCAGGGCTCACGCACGTCGACGAGTCGGGCCACGCCCGGATGGTCGACGTATCCGGCAAGGACGTGACCGCGCGGCAGGCCCGCGCCTCCGGGCGGGTGCTGCTGTCCGCGGCGGCGATCGCGGCGCTCCGGTCCGGCGACGTGCCCAAGGGGGACGCGCTGGCGGTCGCCAGGATCGCGGGCATCCAGGGCGCCAAGCGCACCCCAGACCTGGTCCCGCTGTGCCACCCCATCGCGGTGCACGGGGTCACCGTCGACCTGACGGTGGCCGACGACGCGGTGCTCATCGAGGCGGCCGTGCGTACCGCCGACCGCACCGGGGTCGAGATGGAGGCGCTGACCTCGGTGACCGTGGCCGCGCTGGCCCTGATCGACATGGTGAAGGCGATCGACCCTGCGGCGGTGATCAGCGACGTGCGGGTAGAGGAGAAGACCGGCGGCAAGACCGGCACCTGGCGGCGCCAGTGACCGCCCCGGACGCGGCGGGGCCGGGCACCGATGGCCATGGCTCTGCCAGCCCCGGGGCCGCCGGCGGGGACGAGGCCGGCCGGGGCGCGGCCGCGCACGCTGCCGCGGACGGCGGGGCGGCCCCGGCGGCGATCCGGGCGCTCGCGATCACCGTGTCCAACCGGGCCGCCGCGGGCGTCTACGAGGACCGGTCCGGGCCGGTGCTGGCCAGGCTGCTGGCCGACGCGGGATGCACGGTCGACGGCCCGCTCGTGGTGCCCGACGGGCCGCCGGTCAAGACGGCGTTGCGGGACGCCGTCGCCGGCGGGTACGACGTGGTGGTGACGACCGGGGGCACCGGGCTCACACCGGGTGACCTCACCCCGGAGGTGACCCGCCGGGTGCTGGACCGGGAGGTCCCCGGGATCGCGGAGGCCATCAGGGCGGCGGGTGTCGCGGCCGGTGTCCCGGCGGCGATGTTGTCCCGCGGCCTGGCCGGCCTGTCCGGCCGCACGCTCATCGTCAACCTGCCGGGCTCGACCGGCGGGGTGCGCGACGGCATGGCCGTGCTGGGCCCGGTGTTGCGGCACGCGGTCGAGCAGGCGCACGGCGGCGACCACCCCCGCGCGGACGCGGCACCCTGACCGTCCGGCACCAGGCACCCCTGGCCGTCCCTCGTGGCCACCCCTGACCGCCTGCCCCGCCTGGCACCCTGGCGCGCGCCGCGCCGGCACCTTGACCGCCGGTGCCGGCACCTTGACCGCCCGCCGCCCGCCCGGCACACGCGGGCGGCCGTTCCGCGCGCGTTCCGGCCGCGTCGTCTGCGGCCGGGCATAAGTGCGGGGCGCCTGGCCTTATTAATGCTGAGATCGGCCTTACTCTTGGGGCTGGCCTTGGGCGCGAAAATTCCGGATTCGCATAGACCGTGCGTCCTGCTCAGACGAGGGGAATGATGGCCCCGTGGGACGATTGCGCGGGTGGCCGGTAACGCTGCTCGAGCCTTCGCTGCTGGACGGTCCCGTCATGCTGCGCCCGGTCAGGGTCAGGGACGCACGCGTATGGCGCGAAGCCCGCGTGCGTAACGCGGACTGGCTGCGCCCCTGGGAGCCGACCAATCCGGAAACCCCGCTGTACCGGTCCAGCATCGGCCCATACGTGGCCATGGCTCGGACGATGCGCCGCGAGGCACGGCAGGGGCAGGCGATGCCGTGGACCGTGGTCTACCACGGCCAGTTCGCCGGCCAGCTCACGGTCGGCAGCATTCTGTGGGGTTCGGCCAGGTCCGGGCAGGTGGGTTACTGGGTCGACGAGCGGGCCGCCGGCCGCGGGGTGATCCCCACGGCGCTGGCGATGGCGGTGGACCATTGTTTCTTCGTGGTCGGCCTGCACCGGGTCGAGGCGAGCATCCGGCCGGAGAATCACGCCAGCAGGCGCGTGGTGGAGAAACTCGGTTTCCACGAAGAGGGCCTGCGCCGGCGGTACCTGCACATCGACGGCGCCTGGCGGGACCATCTCTGTTACGCGCTGACGATCGAGGATGCGCACGGGGGCCTGCTGCCCCGGTGGCGCAGCATTCTGTCCGCGTCCCGCTCGGGCACGGTCAGCTGACCCAAAGACGTGGTCCGTGGTGGCCTCGTCCACAAACGACTCGAGCACCGCGTGCGCGTGCCTGGACGGCTGTTCTTCATGGGTCTCCGCTCCGGCGCGGTTCACCGGGTGCCAACGGCGAATCCGTCACGTCACCCCGGATACCGCGCGCCGTGGGAGGCGGCGGGCGGCAAGCTGCGTAATGCGTCAATCCGATTTAGCGTCATAACGCGCCCGCGTTAAGCCTCCTAGCACCGCCGATCTCACGACACACCGGGCTCAATGCTCGTCAACGGCAGTCCTGACCTTTACCGTGCGTCACGTGAGCATGCCCGCGACGGCGCCTGCGCGGCGGCAGCGCGGCCGGACCGGTCAGGAGCGATCCACGAGGGTCGAGCGTTGAGCAGCGCGATCCTCTACCTCGCGATCGTGGCCATCTGGGCCGTGGTGCTGGTGCCGCGATGGCTGCGTCCACGCCCGGCGCCGCCCCAGCCGGTGCCGGTCCCGGCCGAGCTAGTGGGCGCTGCGGCAGGGGTTGCCGGGGCGGGCGTTGCCGGGGCGGGCGTTGCCGGGGCGGCCGTTGCCGGGGCAGGCGTTGCCGGGGCGGAGACTTCCGGGGCATCCGGCGCCGGATCGGTCGGCCCCGCGCCAGAGGGCGCCGAACCGCCCTCGCCGGGCCAGGACGCCGCGTCGCCGTGGACGGCGAGCGTTGAGCCCTCGGCGGATGAACTCTCGGCTGATGAGCCCGCGGCGGACGCTTCGGATGCGGAGGCCGGGGACGGTGCCGCCGAGGAGGTCGCCGCCCCTCCGCCGGTCACGCGGCGGGCAGAGATAGTCAAGGCCCGCCGCCGCCTGCTGACCACCCTGGTCACGCTCACGGTTATCGCCGTCGCGCTGGTGGTCACCCGCATCGACGCGTACTGGATCGTCATTCCGCCCGCGGTGCTGCTGGCCGGCTATCTGGCGCTGCTCCGCAAGTTCGCCCGCTTCGATGCCGAACGGGCCCGCCGCGCCGCCCGAATCCGCCCCGCAGCCATCCGGTCCGGGTCCGGGTCCGGGTCCGAGACGGGGGCGGGGGCCGGGCAGGAGCCAGCGGCAGCGCAGGAACCGCTGCCGGTTGGCCCCGCGGCCGGTGCCGAGCCGAGCGCTGGTTCGGCGGCGGACGTGCCCGCGATTCCGGACGGTGCCGAGATCATCGACATCTCCCGCCGGATCGGCGACCAGGTGTACGACCAGTACTCCGACGCGGCCAACCGCGCCGTGGGTGACTGAAGCGCGAGCATGCTGCGGTCTTTGCTACGCTGACAGCCGTTCCAGGGGCTGTAGCGCAGTCCGGTAGCGCACCTCGTTCGCATCGAGGGGGTCAGGGGTTCAAATCCCCTCAGCTCCACCCCGGAAGTTCCCAGTTCAGAGCCGCTTTCCGCTTTCCGCTGGCCCTCTTGGGAGATCATCTCGGGAGCCAGCCTGGGAGCCAAGTGGTAGCTTTTAGGCATGGCCAGGCGTGGCTACGGCGAAGACGGCATCTACTTCGACCACACTGCTGACTGCCGTGACAGTACCTATCATCGCGGTTGCGCGGGCCGGTGGCGCGGAGTCGTCTCGCTCGGATTCGGACCGGACGGGCAGCGGATCCGTAAGAAGGTCAGCGGCAAGACCCGTACTGAGGTCAAGGACAAGCTTCGCGAGCTGCACGGAGAGCTGGACGCCGGTGTCCGGACAGCGCGCGGCTACACGGTCGAGAGGGCCGTGGCCGACTGGCTGACCGACGGCCTGCCGGACCGCGCCCGGAAGACCATCGACGCCAACCGGGACTCGCTCCGGCCCGTGCTCGCCTACATCGGGAACATTCCGCTGAGGGACCTGACCGCCCACGACGTGCGGACCGCCCTCTCGAGGATGACGGCAACGCACGCGACCCGCACGATCCAGAAGGCGCACAACTGCCTGACCCGGGCCATCCGCGACGCCGAAGCGCGGGACCTGGTCCGCCGGAACGTCTCCGCGCTCGTGGACACTCCCCACGGCAAGGAAGGCCGGCCCTCACAGTCGCTGACGTTGGAGCAGGCCGCCGCACTGCTCCAGGCGGCGGAGGAATCCCGTCTACACGCGTACATCTGCTTGTGCCTGCTGACCGGTGTCCGGTCAGAAGAGGCCCGGGCGTTGACGTGGCAGCACGTGGACCTGGACGCGGGAACCGTATCCGTGTGGCGCAGCGTCCGGGCTCACGGAGATACCAAGACCGAGCGCTCGCGCCGGACGCTGAAACTGCCTGCGGCCGCCGTGAGGACGCTCCGGGCCCACAAACAGCAGCAGGCCCAGGACCGGGCCAACGCCGGCCCGCTGTGGAAAGAGCAGGGCCTGGTGTTCACGACGAGCGTGGGAACGCCGCTGGAGTCCCACAACCTACGGCGCGACTTCCGGAAGATCGCTAGGGCCGCCGGGATCGGCGAACGCTGGGTGCCGAAGGAACTGAGGACCTCGTTTGTCAGCATGATGAGCCACCAGGGCGTACCGGTCGAAGAGATCAGCAGGCTCGCCGGCCATTCCAACTCCAGGACTACCGAGGTGATCTACCGCAAGGAACTCCGGCCGGTGATCACGACAGGGGCCGAGGTCATGGACCAGATCTTCCACTGAGGCCCGGACAACGCAAACCGCGTACAGCGCCACTCAGTGTGGGTCCTGAGCGCTCGCTTTTCAGGCGAGTTCCGACCTGGGCAAACACGGCCGTTACGCAGGTCAGCTAGTGCGCAGGAGTCCACCACCGTCCGTGGGAATGCTTGCTGATTGTCACCCAATTAGTCACCCACCTGGGGCTTCACCCCTGACGTCATCAACCCGTAGCCGGAGTGCCTGGAGGTGAGCAGGTGGGCCGTCGGTACGCTCACGACTCCGGAGGCCGCCATCGCTATCTGCGCATTACGTCGCTGATCTGCGCGTATATGCCCACCAGGACGCTGAACAGCGCCCTCGTTCCGTACCTGCTCCGGATCATGACTTACCGGGGGCCTCGGCCTGCGTTCGGGGTATGTGCAGGTGACCCGCTGTTTAGAAGGTGCCGCACAGTTGTCCGATGTGGTCGCCTACCTGCGGACATAGTCTGCCCGTGTCTGATAGAGGGTAATGGCATCCGAACCCTGTTGGTGTTGGTTGTGGGTGTCGATGGCCACAGCGCGAACCACTTGACCCCCAGGGCATGGGACTAGGCATTCTGGCTGGTCAGTGCAGCCTCAGGGGTGATGCGCTAGGTGTGGCGACGTGCACGTTGTCTGGCTGGGTGCAGAGCATCTGGTCCCAAAGTTGGTCCCAGTGTCGGCCGCCAAGGAAGCCGAGCTTGACCCTCTCCCTCCGGCCAGCCGAGGCGTGGCAAATCAGCGTCAGTGGCGAACCGATGAGTACAGGCTGGAGGATCGTAGGGTGGCTGATGACGTTCAGGAGTGGGTGGGCTCCCACTGCGGTGCAGTGTTGTCCGAGTTGGTTGGTGTCAGTCGTAGTTGTGTCAGGACCGCAAGGCCATTCAAAGCTTGCTAAGGTTTTAGGATGAAATCCCTCGGACAACCCTATAGCTTCGCGGTATTCATTGCGCGTCGTTCAGGGGCGCGTGCTCGGCGAGGCCGGTCTTTCACACGCAAGGAAAAAGCGGAGTTTATGTCCAATATGCTGCGTCTAGCGGAAACGCAACAGGTCAACGGGAATGATGATCTTGAAGGCGCTCAGTTGGCGCTTCGCCGATGTTTGTATCTTACTAGCGAAGCGGCACGGATAGCTGATATTGCTCCTGAGGCTGCCGCGATGGTGGGTCGTAGTGTAGTCGAGCATGCTTTGATCGGTTCATATCTTGCTCTATATCGAGGCGGTGCAGCAGCCGCGCTCATGAAGAAACAGCGTGGGCACGCGAGGGCACTTCGTGACTACTTTCTTAAGGGAGATATGGTTGCAGCGCTCACATTGCTGCCTAGTGTTTCCTTTATCAGCGAACCACTCAATGTCGCATTGGACTCTGCTACGGGGATGCCCGACCTGCGCGCTATCTGCTCGAAACTAGACAAGAACGAGCCATTTAAAACAGGTGCCTTTGCTTCGCTTCTTTACTTCGAGACGTACGCTATCCTTTCCAACTTTGTTATTCACGCAACCCCGCACTCAATTGAACGGCATCGGTGGGCGGCTATTAAAGTTCGCGGCAAGCACCGCCAGGTGTTTAAGCCGCCTAGTACGTTTTCGATCAAAACGATAGAGCATGCGGTAATGCCTGCAATAGGCGGTTTGTGCGGTTGTCTGGCTCGCGCGCTAGGCATGCCATCAACCTACTACGATGCATGGCTACAAGAAGCAGATTCAGTAGATGGCTATGAATGGTCAGGCTCCATAGCTAGAACTGTTGCCATAGACGGTCTAGTGGAATTGGTGGGTCTTCCTGATACATCCACGCTCAATGCTGCTGGCCTTGCAATCCGAGTCTTGGCAACGCTAGGCACGCTAATAAGCGCTTCGCCCGCTGAGCAGCTAATTGTAGCCAGTCAGGTCATCGACCGGGCGAGGGTGATGTCGACACGATCGAGATTCCTTCCACTTAGGTTGATGAGTGCTTCTTCACTTATCTTCCGCCCGGACATTCCGGCACGGGAATCAGACAAGACACCTGACATAGCAGGCGGCCAGGCGGCTGAGCATCCTCAAGCTCTGCTAGCTGCACTAGCTCTCATTTATGCGGGACTTTGGCCCGACGACCCTCAGATTGTAGAAGAACGGCTCATCGACTTCGATCAAGATGCTCCTTGCGAGTGGAATGCGCTAAAGCAGCTGGCTTCACGAACTAGCCGGAAAGATATAAGAAATATGCACAAGAAGTGGAGAGATCAAGTTATTGGGATGCAGTAGCGGCTTCCTCTGCCGCAGACCAGTCGCTCCGCCCGCAACCTCGCCAACGACCTGCACCTGCTGGGGGAGGCCGATGACTCATGAGACTGTTTCTGAGCGCTTAGGGCGTTACGGGGGCGTCCCGTGCTGCTGGCAGAAGGAGTGCTGGTCGTGTCCGACGTTCTCGCGACCCGTTGCTTAGAAGTTCGTCAGCGGCGCCGCTCTGACCAGTCAGACGCCAGGTCAGCGGCCATGCAGGCGTGGCCGTTAATGACCGTGATTCCCCGCCGTTCCCCCCTCGATCGGACGCAACGGGCACGGCAGGGAACCGGCATTGCCTTGCGAGGATGGCGCCTCTGCGCACGACTGGCCTGTTGATCATCCCGTCTGCCGCCGACCGGCTGTCAGGGGAACGAGCCAGGGCGCCCAGGTCCCGATGGAGCGCCGCATCGCTTCGTTACGCGCTGCTTGCTCTAGGCGCGCCGAACATGTCGTCAAACTCATGGGCGATGCGCTCGCTCACAAGGAAGGCGGCCGCCTCAGTTCACGCCGCACGCCCAACTCGGGCGAACCGGTCAGAATTGAGCAGCAACCCCATACACCACTCCCGTAGACGCAGCCCCGGAGGTGGGGTCCGTACGATTTCGAGCAGTACTAAAGGGCTTGCCTCAGTGGGTTGTTGTTACGTCGAGGCCGCTTTGAATCTCAAGATGGTTCACCGGACAGCCAAGCGTAGGTATGCGTGCTACGAATGAGGCCCAGCGGCCGTTGCAGACTAGCGAAAAACTGATCGCTTGCCTCCATTGACTACCGTACTTTGGGTAATATGTGAGCCAAACAGTGAACTCCAATGGATTACAGGGAACAGATTGGACCTGATTGACGATGACCCGTTTCTGGCTCTTCCACCAGGCACTATAACCGCGCCAGCCTACGCCAGGGGATTTCTGGAAGTCTGTGGTCAGGTCTTCTCGGTAAAGTGCTTTACGTTGATCGGCCTGGGTAACTAAGCGGTAGTAATTGTCGAAGAATTTTTGGGCGTTAGACGTCGGCACCTGTGGCTGCGCTGCGAAGATCGTGAGAAAGAATGCACTGACTACCGCGCCGATTACTGCCGCGATTACTGCTACGGCTATCTTGCCCGACATAGTTCCCCCCAAGCTAGATCAGTACTTCCCTCAACCAGGTTAGACTCGTTAAGGGATAAGTTGAAGACCCAATCGTCCTTGTGAGGCTATTTGACTCGCAGCGGTCCGTGTCACGACAGATGGGGCTCGCTTGCGAGTCTAACTCTACACATCTAGAGTTGGAGTCGTGGCTTCTGGTTTCCGGGTCACCGATGCAACTCTCGACGTGCTTGAGGTGCTACTGCACGGCGGCAGGGACCTCTACGGCCTGAAGATCGCGAAGGCTGCCGGGCGGCCCACGGGCAGCGTATTCCCCATCCTGACCAAGCTTGAGGGTTGCGGCTGGGTCGTCAGTGAATGGGAAACTGGTGATCCGGCAGCGCGGGGTCCGCGCCGCAGGTTCTATGAGCTCAGCCCGGATGGTCTTGTCCAGGCCAGGCAACTGCTCACTGAGCGCCGGGGCACTGCGGCACGGTCACGGCACCGGCTCGGCCCGGCCCCCCGTCCGGGGTGGGAGGGCAGCCGGTGAATGGTGACGTGCTGCTCTTCCTGGCTACGGCCGTGGTATTGCCACTGCTGGTGACCGAGTTCGGCGATTGGTGTCCATGGCTCGCCGCTCGCCTGGTCCGCTGGGCCGCCAGGCACCTGGGAGACCCGGCGTCCTGTGAGCGTTACCAGGAGGAGTGGATCGCCAACCTCAATGAGGTGCCAGGCAAGCTGGCTCGGCTGGCCGCCGCCTTCGGATACCTGGCAAACCTGCCGCGCATGCGGCTATCGATCCGCCATCGCTCTGGCACGCCGATGACGACCTGGGCAGGCCTTACCGCTGCTACCACCGCACCGGTGCGTGAGGTACTACGCGCGGCAGCCCTGCTTGGCGTGGAATTCGCCGTGCCGGACCTGGCGACCGTGCTGAACCGCCGCGTGGCGGACCTGCTCCCTGCCATCAACGAGGCACGTGCCATAGGCGTGCTGGCCGAGTCCGGCAACGGTCTCGTGTTTCGGCATCCGCCGATCCGTGCTGCGCTGTACGACGAGATACCGGCGCCCGTGCGCACCGCCACTAGGTGGGGAACGATCTTGACCCGCTGAGAAGATGCCACACAAGTGTCCGAGACGGTCGCTCACTTGCGGAGATAGCTTGCAGATGTCCGGCAGGGGGCCATGCCGTCCAATCTCGTTGGTGTCGGTCGTGGGTGTCAGTGCGACCAGCGACCTCCTCGGTGTGAACTCGTCGCACGATGGTCGCTCACGGTCGCTGGCGCAGGTCAACGGTCTACGGGCGGTTCCAGTGGGCGCGTGTAGGCGCTGTGGCTGCTGCACCCGTTGCTGCATCTGCTCGCCGCCGCGGCCCCTCGATGCGAATTCATGCGGCGAGGTCGTTCATGGTCGTTGGGGGAGGTCACTGCCCGGCGGCAGCTTGTCGCGGGCGTTCACTACCGACAACGTTGCGAAAGTTCAGGGTGAGCCCCTTCGCTTCTGTAACTTCGTCTCGGGTTACCGTATGCATGGAAGGGGAGGTTATGTCCATTGGAAGTAAACGGGGTACGAGGGAGCAGTCTGGGACGGCGGCCAACTCGACCAACAGCGGTGATGTGAAGTGGCTGATAACGGGCGCGGTACTGTCGCTTGCATTGTTGGCACTTTTTATTGTGCTGGAGTATATCGCCAGGACGAGCTTGGATGTCCCAACCGCGTGGTTGATCGTGGCCGCAGTTCCTATATTGGTTGCCTCTATGCCGGGGGCTATACTACCGATTTGAACTTCTTGGGCGTATCGGCCAAGCCCCGGCTAAAGCGATCTGAATATGTGCCTCCCGGGGATCAGCAACCTGTTGATGTCGTGCCCTCTGAAGCCGGGGCTGCTTCGTCTTGGACTGAGGAGCGTTCTCGCGAATATGACCGGACCCACAGGCTGGAGCTTGTTCACGTCTATGTGCCATCAAAGAGGGTTATTCAGGGAGCGTCCGGCCAGTAACAAAATATATTGAATAGCGGCGTGCCTGCGCGAAAGGCGGCCTGCTTCTCGAAAGGATTGGGTTACTACCACTCAATCCCGAAGAAACAGGCCGCACATGTATCATACCACCGGACTAACCAAAGCTCAGGCAGCAGACCTGTGCGCGATAATCGAAGCCCGCGAGATTAGGCCGGGGATGCGCAAATGGCCCCGATACTCGGCCTGCACAAGGCACTCGCCGTCACCCTTACGTATCTGCGCAGAAACCGGGCACAGGCGGAAATAGCCGAAGACTACGGCGTTTCGCAGCCCACGATCAGCCGTGCGATCTCGGCCATGACACCTCTGCTGGTGCAGGCGCTTGGCGAATACACCCTACGGCCGACGACCTGGACGGCAAGACGCAGTACTTCATGGACGGCACGCTGCTCCCGTGCTGGTCATGGCGATCCCACCCGGAACTGTACTCCGGCAAGCATAGGACAACCGGAATGCTCGTACTAGTCGCATGCAATCTTTATGGGTACCTTTCCTGGATATCCGATCCGGTCGAGGGCCGCCATCACGACGCCTACTGCCTGGATGAATCCGGGGTGCTCGACGCGGACAACCCTCCGGAATTCATCGGCGACAAAGGGTTCGTGGGCAAGGGAATGCTCACCCCCTTCAAGAAACCGCAAGGAGGCAAGCTCCTGGCCTGGCAGAAAGAATTCAACAAGCAGATCAACAAGATCCGCTACGTGATCGAGCAGGTCATCGCGAACTTCAAGACCTGGCGAATCATGCACACCGACTACCGGCGACCGATCGAAACCTTCACAGAGACTATCTCAGCCGTCATCGGCCTGCACTTCTATAGACTGGCTGAATAACCCTCCTCGGACTCGTCTCCGCTCGTTATTCAGCTGAGTCCGAAGTCTCGGAAGGTTGTCCGTCCCGGTGGCTCCCAGCGTGGCTCCCGGCTGACCCTGCACGGCGACCATCTGCGTCCCTGGGAACTGCCCTTGTGACTGCCCCATTGTGCAGGGGATGGCCCCGTACCCTGGCCAGGCTCACTGCCTGGCCCTTGGTTCTGGCCAGAGTGCTTCCGGAGGCTCAATGTCAAGGGTGGCCGAAGGCCATTTCCGAAGGAAACGCGAAGCGCCTTTGATATTGAGGGTGAGCACGTCACAATTCAGGGGCCATCCCCGGATCTGAGCCCGGGCTAAGAGTCTCGTAAACTCCATTCGTCGCGACCCTGCCCTACCTAGCCCGAGGACTTGCCGCACGTATTGGCGTTAGTCGTTGGCGTGAAGCCCTTCCTGTACAGCAGACAAAAGCGCCGCTCCTGCAAGGCCAAGTAGTGCGCCAGCGAAGAATGTTTTATTGTTATCGTTAGTCTGATTGGCGTGATTGATGCCAATTGCCACTCTGCCGGTCGCCTGTGCGCCTATTGCCTCGCTCCATGTGGCGGAGGTTCCATTGGCGAATTGGGTTGGATAGCTCGACCAATCATAGCTGTTGGCTGCTGGGATATTGTACCCGGTGAGCATTACCGTATCTCTGCAGTCGTTACAACTGACGGCCGGAATTGCGGCAGCAGCGGTGATTCCATTAAAAGTCTTGCCGAAGCTGTGGGCTTTGACAAACAAATCGATGAAGGCTTCACCGCGATCTTGAAAATCACCTAGCAATCTTTTGAAGCTTAGCGATTCCTTCCATATTTCTATAGGTTCAATAGAGCTTCCAGCAATGTAGCAGGAGCTGCTCGGACAAGTTCTGAAGTCAGTTCCGGATGGCAGTGCAACGAACAAATGAGCTGCAGGTGCACTCGCAGGTGGCCGTAGAGTGCCATTAGGGAGGGCTATTCCAACCTTTATTTCTGCAATGCTGGAGGATACTTGATAAACCGTGTAGTAGATGTTCGAGATAGGGAACGTCGAGTTAAGGAGGAGTGAGGTGTATTGAGGGGTAGGGAGTTGGCTGTCTGAGGGATATAGCATGAGAGCGCCGACCAAGAGTGCCAAGCCAATAGCGGCGAGGAGGGCAGGCACCAAGATCTTCTTCGACAGCGACCGGTTCTGGAGACGATCGTCGCCACTGCTACTAACGATTGGGACTGCACTCTCTGGCGGCACCGGCGGCTGGCCATCCTCCCCTGAAGGCTGGGCGGTCGCTGTGTTTACCGTTGGGTCACTGAGTTGTGGTACTTCTGGCGCCGTATTATCGCCGTCTGGGATATTTTGCATAATGCTCCCCACTCTTGCTGACACTGTCAGCTTCTGGATCAGCCGCATATTGGCCTAATGCCGTCGCGCCTTCCCTTTGGAATCTTAAGTACGTTTTCCTGACGGCAAACCAGTACGGAATGCCTGCCGCTACTAATGGTGTAATGCTCGCTGTTATCCCTACCCTCCCACTATTGCTAGTCTCTTGCTGCAGAAGATCAGTGTCAAGGGTGACGTAAAGCCCGGGTAGTACATCTTCCTCGGTTGTCGTCGTGGACTACTGTAAAAGCACGGGGTATGGCCTGAAGACCGGCGCTCCTGGGGGGGCAGGTGGGCAGGGCAGAGCCCAGGCGCAGTCGACCGCAAAGGGCGTTCGTACGTGGCCCTGGTAGCGACGTAGAACCAGTTGGGCGCCAGAAGATCCAGGAACGCGTATCGGATTTGTGACGAATGACTTGTGCTGATGCGGTGAACCTCGTGGCGTGGCCCGGCGTGCGCCGGGCGGGCCGTCAAGGCAGAGCCCGGCGCTGACGCCGGGCCAGCGGCGCTGCAGGCGCCGCCTTGATCTAGGACAGCCGAATTCGGCAGCGGGTGTCATCTGGTCCGTGTCATCTGGTCCATGAAACCTGTAGCGGCGGAGCCTTGATCGGGACCACACCGGGCAAGGGTGACGGGTCGGTTACCGAGGCTACGGCCGGTATGGCCAGTCGGGCAGGCTGTAGCCCTCGGTCATGGTTACTCCGGTGGCTCCGGCCTTCCTGTCCTCATCGCGCCAATCTTGGTCTTGATCAACGATCTTCTCCAGGGCCGCCAGGACATCCCACGGGTCGCTGCTGGTGGCCATGGCGATGTGCTGGGACAGGGTTGTGAGGAGGGTGATGACAGGCGTGTAGTCACCTGGCCCGATTCTGACCGCGGGTGCTCTGCCTGGGTCGTCGGTATTTCGCCACAGGTGCGCGTACAGGCTGCCTGCGGTTCCATCCCATCCCCAGATGCTGGCGCGGTCCCAGCCGTCGAGCAGCAACGGCTGCGGGCCGTGTGTGCGCGTCCGCGAGATGATCAGGTCCAGTTCATCCACGGCCGTTCACCTCCTGCTGTCCAGCATGCCTCAGCCTGGCGGGATTACACGCCCTCTGGCTCGGGCTGCGGCTGGGTGTCGCGCTGCTGAGCGGCTTCCAGCACACCTTCAGCGGGCCGGATCTGTGGTTTGGGTGGTTGCAGGATGGCGTCACGTTGTGCTTCCCAGACTGTCCAGGCGGGGCCTTCGTGCTCCCGCTCGGGGTCTTTGCTGGGGATCATGACGTTCTGGAGGGCTTCGAGTTCCTGGCGGAACACGCGCCGCTGTTCGTCCAGTTCCGCGAGCCAGCCTGGCCGTGTTAGCAGCTCGTCGGGTGCTTGGGGTTCAGCGGATTCCAGTGCCCGGAGTTTGCGGCCGGGGTGGCGGCGGCGGTATTCCGCGTCCGCCTGGACTGCCAGGCGCCGCGGTCCTTCGGTGAGCTTGTGCCACAGGTTGCGGTCCTCCATCACCGCGGCCAGAGCGGCCTCGTGGTCGCGGTGGCGGGCTTCCAGGGCGCGAGCCTGGGTAGCGATGTCGGCGTGCCGGCGATGGCCTGGTCTTGGGTGGTGCGGGCTTCGGCTTCGGCGCGGATCGCCTTGAACCGCATGGTGTCAGCGCCCATGCGGACATCGCGGAGTTGCTTGCCGACGTGCGGGGGTGCCCAACCGGTTTCGGCTTTGTAGCTGTTGCACATGTGGATGAGGCTGGAATCCGGCAGTTCCCGCACGTCCACACCGGTGCCCTTGGTGATGGAGATGAACGCGTCGTGCCAGGCGCCGCGCATCTCCGGAGCGTTCTCCGTCGGTTCGCGGCCGATGGTGTCGCGCTCGTCGCCGACACCGTACAGCTCCTGGTAGGTGGCTATTTTGCTGGCAGGCTGCTGCCAGTCCAGCCGGTCCACCGGGTCGTCCGGCACCGGCCCCAAGGCTTGGAGTGCCCAGGCGGGTAAGGTTTCCACGGCGTGCTCGCCGAGCCGGTCGGCCCGCTCGTCCATCGCCTGCCGCAGATCGGCCTCGTGCTGAGCGATCTCGGGATCCTCGAACTGCCGGGGCCGGCCGGTCCACGGCTTCTGGGGCAAGGGCACGAGCGGTGTGACGATTAGGCTCAGCCGCTTGTGCAGCACGCCTGCGATGCTGCGGGCGTCTGCCAGGGTGTGGGAGCCGACCGCGGCCCGGATCACCTCGGCCGCATCGAGCCCGGCCGCCTCGGCGGCCCGCAGGTCCCGCCACAGCCAGGTGGCCTTGGGCCCGAGGTCGTCGTGCCGGTATTCCTCGGGCAGGGCGTCTGTGACGAGCTGGCGGTATCGTTCCCGGTCGGCTTGGCCTGCCAGGTCGGCCCACCGTGCGTATAGCACGCTGAGGTGGTCGGCGTTGGACAGTGCCTGCTGCTTGTAGTCGCTGGCGGCCAGTTCGGCGTCTTCGCGGTCCAGGCAGTCGGCCAGCACCGCCACCGGATCCCGCACCTCATCAACCGGTTCCCCGGCTGGTTCGGGTGGCAGGCCCGCCCGCTCCCGCTCCATCCTTTCCCGGCGTACCAGTTCGGGGTCGGGCTGGGTGCCCGGTTTCGGGTCGGCCTCTTTCGGCTGGATGGCTACCTTCGCCAGACCAGTGTCCTTCACCCCGTCGTGGGTAACAGCGACCACCGTGTTGTCCTCAACACCCCTGGTCATCGCCACATACAGCCATTCGTGTGGCTCCCTCCCGGTGACCAGGGCCGTGCCACCGCGGACGGTGCCGCCCATGCCCTTGTGCCCGGTCACCGCGTACCCGAGATCGGTCACGGTGCGTAGTTTGGATTCGCCACAGAAAAAAGCATGATCAGCAAGCCGCATCGCCCCGGTCTGCGGGTCAGAGTCGAGCACCCGCCGCACCCACGCCCCGTTCTCACCGACGCTTTCTACCTGGAAGGTGTCGCCGTTGGTGAGCGTGTGCCCAGGGTCGGTCTCGGCCCGGGCGTCGTTTTCCCGGCACACGATCACATCCCCCGCCGACGCGCGCTCACCTTCGCTGATCTCAACTGAGGGGCCGGGATCGACGTGGCCGAGGTGGATCAGGTCGTCGCGGATCATCCGCGACAGTTCCCGGCAGTCGGCCCGCTCGTAGGCCATCAGCAGGGCGTCTTCGCCCGCGAGCCGCCGGGCCACATATCGCTGCCGCAGCATGTCCAACGCTTCTTCGCGGCTGGCGCCGAGGATCCGCCCATGCTCGGCGTACGCGTCCAACGCGGTCTTGTCCCCTTGGCGCAGGCGCAGGCTGGCGGCGCGCTCCCACTCGGCGTTGAACCGCACCGGCACCGCGAGCTGGGTGTGACCAAGATGGTTGGCCAGCATCCGCATGCCACCGCCGGACTCCGGTGCCGTGAGCTGACCGTGGTCACCGGTGACGAGCACCTTGCAGTCGTGAAGTTCGGCTAGGTCGATGATCCTGGCCTGGTGTGGGATCGACACCATCGAGCCCTCATCGACCACAAACAGCGTCCCCGGCCTGATCGGTTGGCCCTGGTCGATCCTCAACAGAAACCGACTGGTGTTGTAGCAGTTTGTGATTCCGGCCGCGCAGAGTACGTCCCGGGCAGCCTGGGCACAGGTGAGCCCGATGACTTTGCCGCCGTTGGCTTCCCAGGCTTTGGCGCCTGCGGCGACGGTGTGCGTCTTTCCGGACCCGGCGGGCCCGACGCCGACGGAGACGCGGCGGGTGGAGGTGAGGGCTTCGTAGATCATGGCGGCCTGGTCCATGCGCAGCCCGGTTCGCGTCACCTCGGTTGCGTCTTGCGCCTGTGCGCCTAGTTGCGCATCCAGGGTGTCTGCGTCTGCGCCGAGTTGCGCGGCGCAGAATTCGCGTGAAAGCGCGGGTGCGCCGGTGCGTTGCGCCTGCTGGCACATGCGCTGCTCCATACTGAGCTGGCCGCGAGTTGCGTACCGGGTGACGCCGGGCCGGGTGTAGACGCTGCGCCCATCCAAGTCCCGGACCAGCGAGCGTGGCACGGCCGGCCACTCGGGCGCCTCCAGGCACTCCACCCCGTGCTCCACGCTCAGCGCCTGGTCCGTCGTCCGTTCCAGCAGGTCTTGCCAGGCGGCGGGGGTGAGGCAGGCGGACTCCTGGCCCATCGCCCAGGCCAGGTTCTTCATCAAATCGCTGCGGGTGAAGGTGCTGTTCTTGGCTTGCACGCTGGCCAGGGCCTGCTTGATCGCCCGCTCCTGCACCTCCCGCGATGGCAACTCCACCGCGGCGGTCTCCTCCGGCCGGGCGTCAAAGTCGCAGACGTTCTCGGCGATGGCGGCGAGCTGGCCGCCGAGGGTGGCATCCCACCCGGCCGTGAGCGCGTCCCAGTCGATCTGCCCGTCCTTCGCACCCCGGGTGATCTTGTTCGCGGCCAGGCCGAGGTAGGTCATCTCCCGCGCGTTCGGCGCCCGGCCGTGCCGTTGCGCCCATTCGCGCGCCAGGCGCAACTGCGCCGTGGTCACGGTGTGCCCCCGCGTCGAAAACGCGTCCAGCGTCTGTTGCGCAATGCCGTCGATCTCGTGGCCCATGCCGTCTTCGCGCGCCGCCCATCTGACGCCGAACTCGCGCGCCAGCGCGGCTTTGACGCGCACCTCCACGATCGCGCCCATGGCGCCAAGCTGATTGCGCAGCGCCATGGTGTCCACCGCGCGCCACACCCCATCCGATTGCGTCAGGCACATGCGCCCGATCACGTTGTGCGAATGGTCGTGTGGCTCCCCGGCCCGGCTGGTGCCTTGTAGCCAGGTCGTCACCAGCAACCCGGCTGGTGCCCACCGGCCCGGCTCCACCCCATCAATCCGGCGGCCGTGGTACCCCGTGCGGGTGAATCCCGCGTGCTCCTGCAGGTACTCCAGTGGCGCATGGTTGGCCTCCTGCAAGATCTCCTGCACCCGTTCCTCCCAGGCCCGCCACACCGCCTCAGCCTTGGCATCACCAGCCAGATGCGCCCGCCGGGCCTGCTCACGAAACGAAGCGTGCAACACCGAGACGCTCTTGTTATGGGCGACAGTCAGATCGGTGTAGACCGGTGACCGGCGCGCCTCCTGCCCGGCTTCCCGCTCCAGCTCCAGGCGGCGTTCCCAGGTGGCGTGCGGCTCCGCCGCGAGCTTGGCAGCGAAGATCTGGCTGAACCGCTTGTACCCGTTGGGCGCCCGTCCCAGTTTCTCCCCTGTCTCCGGGTCTCTCTGCTGGTAAGCCGCCAGGTACGGGTCGCGTTCTACGAGTTGCCCGTCGGTGAACCCGAGTGCTTCGGCGCCCCGGCCGAACCACCGGCCCGGCGGCTCCCCCTCCTGGGCGGCGTTGAGGTAGTACCCGCCCGCGGTCTTCTCCCCCGCCCGGCCCAGGTAGTACTCAAGGTCATAACCGGACCTGGGGGTTACCATCGTCACCGCGAGCGCACCTCCTCCCGCCGCCCGGACCATGATCAACAGGGCCGCTGAGCTGGCCATGATCATTTGAATGCAAGGGTCCAGGCGCTCTACAGGTCAGCAGGGGCAGGATGCAGCACCACGAGGCAAGATCGCTAAGACCAAGATCGTGAGCAGGCGGGCTAGGTTACAGACAGCAACCAGAACCGAGGCACCGGGACAGCGCTACGAGCACGATCGCCGACGGCCGTCCGGGCGGGCGGCGCGCGGTGCGGGGCTTCGCACAGGGGCGGCTGGGCGATGACGGCGTCTCGGGCAGTCGGTGACGTCCGCCGCCTGCCCCAGGGAGGAGATCGTGTGCACGGCCATGCCGTAGACCGCAACCTCCGGCCCCGCGCAGACGTCCAAGCCACGTGAGGTGGAACGCCATTGCGGTGCTCGCGGCGGGCATCGCGGTCCTGGCCGGCTGCGGCGGCAACCCGGGCTATCACCAGACCGTGCCCGGCAGGTTCGTGCGGGCAGGCGGCCCGGCACCCGGCTCGCCGGTCCCGCTGTCCGGCACGATTACTGCCCGCACTGCCACGGGCGAGACGTTCACGGCCACGGCAGGCCGGGTTGGCCGGTTCACGCTGTCGCTGCCGCCCGGTACCTACCGCGTCACCGGCCGTAGCCCGGTCATGCGGTCCGGGCAGATGATCTGCGCCGCGACGATGGAGCTGCACGTCTCCCCGGTCAGCCTGCGCGCCCGTCACCGTGGTCTGCTCGATTCCCTAGCCGGCGCGTGCGGCGAACGGCTTGGCTGGCCGACCGACGTCAAAACCATGACCGCCGGGTCACCCTTCTCGCCCAGCCCAGCCGCGATCAGCCGGGCCACCACCTCGCAGGCAACCGCGCATAGAAGCCTTTGCATCGATAGGACATCGTCACCTACGGCTACGGGGCACCTCCTGCCTCGTCTGGTCCTGCGCGTATGCGGCGGTGGCGACTAGGCAGTACGCCTCGGCCTGCGGGTCAGGTCGATGCGGACGTCGAGGTTGAGGTATTCGGCGAGGAGGTGTTTGAGCTCGCCGCCTTCGATGATGCGCAGCCTGTTGTTGCGGGCGGCGAAGGCCTTGGTTTCCGCGCCGACCCACGCGGTGGTGACGAGCACCCCGGCTGTCGCTCGTTTCTCTTCTACCGATCCAGCCAGTGCGCGGACGTCGTTGGCAGGCACGCAGTTGGAATAGCGTTTGGCCTGGATCAGTATCTCGGCTTGGTGGACGATGTCGGTCTTGTTGTAGGCGACGGCGTCGATCCCCTCATCGCGCGAGGACTGTGTCACGCGCACTTCGAGCCCCATGGCCTCGAAGAGCTGGCGGATCAGGTTCTCGAACTTCCACCAGTCCATCTTCAGCAGGTCTGGTCGCGAGTCGATTCCGGCCAGTGCATCGACGGGTCGGCGAAGCGGTACTTGGCTTGCTGGAACTCAATGACCGGTTCCACGGGCTCCAGGTCGTAGGGATGCGGTGAGACGACCGCCTTCAGGTACCTCAGGCACGCGGCGGGGTCCAGCTGGTCGAGCACCAGTTCGGAGAACATGGCCCTGCTGGCGGGTGCGCTGACCAGGTGGAGTTCTTCGGGCTGCCCGGTCGCCCGGTTCGTGGCCGGGACGATGCCGTTGAAGACGACAGTGTCAACAACGTCGAGACCTTCTGCGGCGGCGAAGCACTCCCACATGGTGCGCAGCGCGACCTGGTAGACCACCGAGGCGTAGAGATCTTTGACCTCCTTCACCGGCCGCGCCAGTTCATCGATCTCACCGCGGGACTTGACGTACCGGAAGTCCCGCGCCCGGGGCACCACGTCCGCGGACGGCAGGCGGTACTCGATGACCAGCTCACGGGGCTCGTGCCGGTAGGCGAGCTGCCACTCGCACGGGAAACCGGGGGGGTATTCGGACAGGGCGAGCAGCTGGCTGAAATACTCCTCCACCGCCTCCGGCACCCCGGCCCTGAAGCTACCTTCGAGCTCATCGACGGCAGCGTTGTGCTGGCGAACCTCCGCTTCGAGATCCAGGATCATCCGGTCGTACTCCTCGCGCGCCTGCCGCAGCCGCCGGGCACGTTCCTGCTCCGCGAGCCGGTGCTCAGCGATCGCCTGACCGAACGCAGCGCGCGCCGCTTCCTCGGCCCGCGCCCGCCGGGCCTTGCCGCCCACCAGCCCAGACAGCGCACCCGGCGAAGGCGGCGCGAAATCCTCCCACACCGGGACCGGCAGCGGCTGACCGAGTTCGCCGGGCTCGAACGGCGCCGCTTCCGCAGACCGTTTCAACTCGGCGAACGGCAACCGCGGCGGACTCGCTAACACCGAGGTCAGCACCGTCCTGAGCTCGGCCACCTGGGCGTCGAGTTGCGCCATCATCTCCTTCGCGGCCGCGGCGCCTGCCTCGTGCGCCACCTGCTCCTGGCGTCTCCGCTCGGCGGCGTCCGCCCGTTCTGCGCGCCGCTCCGCACGCTCGACATCCTGGACCATCTGCCGGACCAGTTGCCTATTCGCGCGTTCTTGAGCCTGGGCAGCCCGCGCGCGCCGCTCCCGCTCTTGTTGCAGCTCCGACCACAGCGATCTCTTCCGAGCCATCACCGCCTCCCTACCTACAACAGCAAAGGCGGGCTTCGCCGGCAAGACCTCATGAGCGCCAGGCAGGCGGAGTTCGGGCCCGGATTAGTGTTTTCCGTCAGAGCGGTTCGGGTGGCGTCTGGCCTATGCCAAGAGCACGCCCGCACGCGTAGAACTCAACCGGCCAACCCGAGCCGTTTGCTCCCTGCTGCCAGGCCTCGCCGTCGGGAGGGGCGCCACAACCAGCAGCCTCGCCGTCGGGAAGCGGCAGCCAGGATATCGCAGAACGTGGCTGGTCTCTGTGACAGACGGCGGATACCCGCCGATCGGGGCGGCCCGACGACCTCAGTGCTCATCGGTTCAGGCGCGCCGATTAAGTCGCCCTGCGCGCCGAGGTCGTTCGGATCTGCCGATGAGAGTGCGCCCCTAAAATACGTACATCACCTGTTTCGTTCATGTACCGCCCTTCCCGCGACTATCAAGCATGTGCGCAACTATGGTGGCCCCGCGGTGGGCGTCCGCCCTAGCCATCGAAACTGCTGAGCGCGGCCTCATCTAACCTACATAAGCTCAGTGTTTCGGCTACCAAATATCGACAACCATGCACCTGGTTCTCATATCGCCACATCGGTTCTGAATCTGGCCATTTCAGCGCGTTTCTCTTAGTTGCTGCCGTCTTTGCCGCTGCCGCGTTATCGTGGATAACGATGCTGGGAACATCGGAAGGATGCCATCGGGATGAGCCATAAACTGCGGGGTCAGGATGGCACCAGGCCGGAACAGCTATCATCATGCCGACTTTCCTCCGCTAGGCGATGCCGAATGACCTCAGCCCTCCAAGCACCTGCGTTGCGGTCAGAATAAAATGCCGACATTGCAGCTGTCGTTACGATCTCGGACTTCACCAAGCAGACGAGGCGGTACGCCGCCGGATGCGCATCGCGCTTTCCGGCAACAATGCACTAGCCGACTGGGCAGCCCGGAATGGCCCGTCACCATGGTCGGCGGTGCTGCGCCCGGGTCCGTCCGCGCCAGCGGTGAACGAGCCCAGGGGAGACACGCATTCCCGGTCTAGCCGAACTACGCACCCTATACATCTCTCAGGAGGCGGCATGTCCTCTAAGGGAAACAGTAAGCAATCCCTCGGCCAGCTCATCAGGAAACCTGCCGTAATCGCCGGCGGACTTAGCCTTATTGGCGCAATAACTGCCGCAACGATTACCGCGGGTCACCCGCCGAGTCCCGTACCATCTTTCCCGCCAGGCCCTTCGACGATACCAACAACTCCGCAACAGCCACCACCATCGCCGAGTCCCGCAGCATCTAACCAGCCAGGCCCTTCGACGATACCAGCAACTCCGCAACAGCCACCACCACCGCCGAGTTCCCCAATTTTCACAGTCTACGTTTCCTGTCGCGATACGGCGAGTGGCCCGGTTGCCACGGTTCGTGCAGTATATCCTACGACATATGCAGGAAAGCCCGTCTACTTCAGATTCAACGGCTCACCGCCAAGGCAGCCAATTTCTTCCTTGGCTCAAAAAGGGAGCTTCCAGAAACAGTTCAGTGTTTCGCCCTACCTTCACCGGAATGGCAACCTTGATGTCAACCTGACAGACAGCCGAGGCAAGATAGATCTAGGATATGCCCACACTAATTGTCCTGGAGTGAGCTGAGCGGCCGGCGTACACCCACGGCAAGGGTGAGCCCAGCCTGGATATTTATGTATAACGGTCCGGCCTGAAAAGCACGAATCTGCCGCCGACCGGGCGGGTCTCCCAGGATGGTCTGGTACGGGCACTTGCGCGGCAAGGGTGACCACCCGTCTTTGCTGGCGCGCCGCTACCGGTCACACGGTCACCGCGACGAACTCAGTCAGGCTGAGCATAAGGCGCCCGCGGTGCGAAGCCATCCGCAATTGCCGCGAAGTCACCCGGGGTATGGCGGCTCTGTCCTTGATGATCCTGCTCCTAGAAGCGGGCCAAGCCCCCGCCCGGGATGGCCACGAAGTTGAACCCGCGGCGGATGGGCGGCAAAGACCCGGCCACGGTGAAGGCCTCGTAGCGTTCGTCCGGCAGAACCAAAAGCACGCCGCCATCAGCGAAGGCCAGCGTGAGCCTGCCGTCCTTCCGGATCTCCGCCGAAGTGACGGTTGCCTGGTGAAGCCCGAGCAGTGGTGCCAGGCCCTGGTGCGTCAGACGGCTCGAACCGCCGCAGGCCGCCTTCCGGGCCGTAAGTAAACGGCATCTCGATCCTGATCTCAATCCAGGACTCCAGCACGAGGGTGAATGCGTAATCGATCCGGATCTGCGTTATCTTGCCATCGCCAATGGGCAGCACCCACGTGCCTCTGCCCTCGGTCAGGCCGACATCGTCTGGTTGCGGCGCCACACTCCCCATGGTGCCCGAGCGGATCTCAGTACTGCACAGGAGTATCCGGTCATGCCGCTCCGAGCGCGTATCGCTGGTGGAGCCTGCAAGTAGGGACCGGGTACGGCTCGGCGCTGGCGTGCGCCGCCGGGGCGGGTTCTTCCGCCCGGTCTGCGGTATTGCCGGGCGTGACCAGCCAGGCGCGCCACAGTCGGCGTGTGCGGTGCCATGGCGGATTCAGGCTGGCCTGGCGGGTGGAATGTTGGCGTTGAGGTGGAAGATGTTGCCGGGATCGTATTGCGATTTGATGGTGGCCAGGCGGTCGTACTTGCCTGGCCCGTAAGCGGCCCGCACGCGGTCTTCTTCGTATTCGGACATGAAGTTCACATAGCCCCCGACTCCGCTGGCGTGCGGCACCAGGGCGGTCCAGTAGTCGCGTGCCCACTGGCGGTCGGCGTCGAGTTCCTCCTGGGTGTGGGCGATCGCCGCGATGTTGACCACATACCGGGTGCTGCGGTGGCCTCCGAATGCGGTGGCGTCGTCGGCTAGGTCAGCGAAGGAGCCGCGCAGGCTGAAGATCGGGGTGAACGACATCGGTGAGGTCTTGCGGGGCTGGTGCTCGACGATGGTGGCGATGGCGGCATCGGTCAGTTCGTCCAGGTAGACGGCCTTCTCATAGCCGAGGATGCCCCAGGGCGCGGACGGGTCGAACATCTGCTGCAGGTTCGCGTAGGGGATCGGGGTGACGAGTTCGAACAGCGCGTTCACCGCGTCGCGGGCAGGCGCGATCAGGTCCGCGTGGGCGGCGGCAGCGCCGAAACCGGCGACGAGCAGGGCATAACCGGGCTGGAGCCGGTATTCCTCCGGAACGAAGGGCTCCGGCGGGGCGTTCAGCCCGCCGATGAACATCGCGGCATCACGGGGCAGTGTGGGCGCGAGTTCGCGGGCCGTGCGCAGCATCGCGGCGCCCTGGTCCAGGCCGACGAAGAACAGGCCCAGGTTGACCAGGGGGCCGACCCGGTGCATCCGGTATTTGAACGAGGTGACCACACCGAAGTTGCCGCCCCCGCCGCGCAGCGCCCAGAACAGGTCCGGGTGCTCGTCGCTCGACGCGCGCAGGATCTGGCCGTCGGCCGTGACCACTTCGGCGCCGGCCAGGTTGTCACAGCTAAGCCCGGCCAGGCCCGTGAGCCAGCCCATCCCGCCGCCCAGGGTGAGGCCGGCGATCCCGGTATGGCTGATGAATCCTCCCGGCACCGCTAGCCCGTGCTGCTGCCCCACGGCGTCCAGTTCGGCCCAGGTCACCCCGCCCCCCGCCACGGCCACCTGACTCGCGGGATCCACGTCCACCGATTTGAGCGGTGTCAGGTCGATCATCACGCCGCCGTCGGTCACCGCGAATCCAGCGAAGCCATGGCCACCGCCGCGCACCGATACCTCCAGGCCACGGTCTTGCGCGAAGGTCAGCGCACGCGCCACGTCCGCGCTGTTAGCACAGCGGACCACCACAGACGGGCGCCGGTGAATAGCCCCGTTCCAGATCGCCACCGCGTCGCTATACCCGGGCGAACCGGGCTCCGCGACAATTCCCGTCACTCGTGACCGAAGCACGTCCAGGTCGCTTGAACGGATTTGCGCCATATATCCCCCCGAAGTGGCGCGGGTAACATTAGGCGGAACGATACAGCACCGTCCCGCACCGGTGGATAATGCGGCCCAGACCAAGACTCGCAGAAGCCGACCGGCGCACCAGGCAACTCGGGTCAGCTCAGATTGGGAGACCCCACCTCTGCAGACATCCCTTACGCGGGGCTCATCAGCAGATGAAAAGACTCCGGCCTTGCACCCTCCGCAGACGACCGGGCCTTATTACCGGCCTCCGCCGTTCACAGCACTCAGAACCCCCGATATGGGCAAGCAATGCCTTAACCGGTAATAACCTGTATAACCTGCATAATGGCGGATCGGTGCGCGCCAGCCAGCGTTCTCAGACCTGTCTGACGATCAGCTTTCTGTTGTCCCAGCCCGACGAGGCCGCATAAGTATTCGCTACGGCCGGGTTGCAATGAACGTCCGGTTCTGCCGCCGACCGAGCGGTCCTAAGCAGAGTTCAGCACCAGGCACCACAAGGAAGCCGAGGAAGATCATAGAAAGGGGAGGGCCGCACGATTCCACCGTCAGCGGCCGCCCTGATCTCGCCGCGCCGGGCCACAGCCCGGCGGGCGACCAGCGTCAGGCGACGGCGCGGCTCTCCGGGCGGCTATTCATCCGGTAGCTCACCGAAATTCGCTCGCCATGGCTGGGGCCGCCCACAGCATGGAGCGGGCGGCCGTCGTCAACGCTGCCGAAATCTGGGCCACGCAGGAGAACCAAGCTGCCCGGTCCGGCCTCCCATACCGCCTCAGTATCTCCGACCCGGTTCTGGCACACGGTGAACGTCGCGGTCCCCTTCACGGTAAACACAGCGATGAGCAGCCGGTATCGCTTGAGGTCCTTGTGCACGGTGACACCTGCCCCAGCGCCACGGTAGCGCTGCACCCACGTTTCGTTCGGGTGCCAGGACTCCAGCCCGGTAAAGTGAGCACCCTGCTCATTGATGACGGTTTCCAGCTCGCGGCACAGATGCTGAATAAGCGGATAGCCGTCCATGTCGCCTGCGAGCATGAAGTACTCACCATCCTGGCGGGCTCTTCCTTCCCGTTCAGTAAGGCGTTCAAAGGTGCCTCGCGAGGACTCTAGTGCAACCTTCCTTGCTACCTCTCGATCGAGGGCGGACTCGATGAATGCCGCGCCTCTTTCCTGGACCCTGTCCAGTCCATCGCGAATACGGCTTCTCGAAACGAGCACCATTATCACCCTGTGAAAGGTGACTCCGCTGCCTGGTGGGGCATCGTTCCAGAGACGGCACCAGGGATCTCGTAGGACAGAACGTAACGGTCACTTGCCAGGATTTGATCTGCCACCTCAACTGGGGTGTTTCCTTCTGCGAAGGTAACGCGCAAAAGCTTGACGACTGGAGTTCCCTTGCCAAGGTGCAGCAAGCGAGCTTCCACCGGAGTCGGCATGCGAGCGTAAAGATCGTCTCGGAAATGATCTATCTTGATGCCCAGCCGCTCCAGTGCGGCGAAACTGTAGCCGCGCAGCTTCTTCGGGCTCGCCAGCTCGGTCCCCTCGGCAAGCGTGGCCGGATAATAGCTATCGGACAGCTGGACCGGGGTCGAGTCCACAGAAAGGACACGTCTCCGCACCACACCCCGTGCTCCAGTCGGTACGTTAAGCCGTTCTGCGATTTCCGCGGGCAACGCCACCGCCGCCACGTCGGTGATCTGCTGGGTGGCCGTGAAGCCCTGCTCAGCCAGACCCGTATGCCACGGCGTCCGGCCGCGAGGACTATCCGCGCTCAGGTAAGAGCCGACATACAGTACCGGGCGCTTCGAGCGGACAACGTTGCCGCGGCCCGGCCGGGTATCAACCAAGCCCTCAGCCTTCAAAGACTCGATGGCCCGGCTGGCTGTCGTGTTCGACACCCGATACCGCGCGGCCAGGTCACGCACCGACGCAAGCGGGTCCCCCGGACCCAGCTCGCCCGAAGCGATCGTGGCTCTCAATTCGTCGGCCAGTTGCTGGTACGGGGGCCGCGGGTCAGCGGGATTGATAGTCACCTGATACGAGCACCACCCGATCTAGGTATCTAGGACACCTACCTGTCCTACCAGGCTATAGAACCGTAGCTTCCACTCACCACTTGTGGTCCTTGACGCAGATTGAGGCCCGTCCTACCGTGCTAGTACGGTAGGACAAAATAGAAGACATTGACGGACATGTTGTGCCACACGGGTGAGCCGCTCCGCTCAGACGTCACACCCTTAGCGGCACACCTAGACACCCTGGCGAGCGGATAGGAACCCCCTACCAGCGAAACGAATCAAGGGCCTCAGCGGAGCTGACCCGCTGAGGCCCGGAGCATCGATTGGAGTCCGATGCATCTGAACGGTACTGCCGTACTAGCGCGGCACCAACTGGGCCCGGTGAGCCCGGTCATCTCCGAGGAGGACGGCTGGCTTGGCGAGAACGACCGAGACCAGCCACTGACCCTCCATCTCGCGCTGCCGGTCTCCGCCGGGGAGTTGGCCGCCGCCCTGTACGGCGAGCACCAGCTCACCCCCGTCGACCTGGCCACTGACGAGAACGTGTGGGCGTTCGCCGCGCTGGCGATCATCCAGGACGGGCTCAACGCCATCCAGCGCCGCGCCGACGATATCCTGGCCGCCGAGGCCCGCAGCGCCCTGGACCGGCCCGGGTGGCTGGAGCTGTGCTGCCGCCGCGTCGCCCAAGTGACCGGCGCCGCCGACGGCCCGGCCGCCGCGCTCTCCTCCCCTGCCACGACTACCGCCCGGGCTGGTGCACAGCCGCCCCCCACCAAACCGTTTCCCCGGCCCCGCACCTCGGAGCAGACCGCCCCACTCGGGCCTGGCGCCGGTTTCGGTGGCCTGGCATCCGTGCGAGCGCTGACCGAAATCGCCTCCCCGTGCCGCGCCGGGAACTAGCCATGGCCACGGCAGCACGCGCCCCGAGCGCGCCCATCTCCGCTGCCTTGTCCCCGGGCCGAGCGGGCCGCGGTCGCCGAGGAACTGGCCGGTGTCCGGGCCCGGGTGGCCGCCCTAGCCGCCCGACTGGATCGCCTGCACGCCGCCCTGGCCGCGCCGGACCAGCGCGGCGAGCGAACCGGGATGGCCGCCGCGCCGATCACCCAGGTTTCCGGCGTGGGCGCCGGCCGCCGGGCCACGCCCGGCCTGGTCACCGCTTCGGAGGCGCGGCCATGGCGGTGACCCGGCAGCGGCTGCTCGCCGACCCGAACAGCGGTGCCCGGCCGCTGTCCCCCGATGAGCAGGCCGAGCGGGCCCGCAACGCCGAGGTGGCCGCCCAGTGGTTCCTGGCGACGTCTCCGTCCGGCCGCCGCTGCGAGGTTCAGGTCAGCGACCTGGGGGTCTTCGAGGACATGCGCCGCCCTGGATGGCGCATCCACCAGCCCCGATCCCAGTCCGAGCCCGAGCCTGAGGCGGTGTGACCCGTGGGCGGCATCACGATCACCGACACCCAGATGAGCAGCCCGGCCACCCCGCACACCGCCGCCGCAAGCGGTGGTGGCTGGGAGGTGTCCTGGCTGCCCGGCCGCACCCTGGACCGCAACCAGGCCATCACCGCGATGACTATCGCCGACATCATCGGCGGCAGAGGCGTGCCCCGCGTCGATGACCCGATCTGGATGCACCTCGACGGCTGGGCCGCCGAGTTGGGCCTTACTGCGCCCGACGCGGTGAGGCGGGCGTCTACTCGACCGGAATACGAGCCTGAAGTTCGCCCGGGGCCAACGACTGGGGCGTGATTCGGGTGTCCCCGCCGACTCGGCGGGGGCCGCTGGCCAAGCCAGCCATGCTTGCCCAGGCGAACTGCGCCATCTGTACGGCGCGCTCAACGATCTTCCTTACCTGGCTGTGCTGATCAACCTGTGGTTTCCAGCTATTGAGTGGGAGCCAAGTTGGGAGCCATCATCGACCGGCGTATAGCAACATCGAGCTTTCAGGAGCCTTCGATCTATCGGTCTGACCTGGCCCCTAGCGCCCTCAAGCCACGCCGCGCCACAGTGGGACTCTCGTTCGCATCGAGGGGGTCAGGGGTTCAAATCCCCTCAGCTCCACTAGGAAATGCAGGTCAAAGACCTAGCGCAGGCAGCCGCGAGGTCCTTGATGATCATCTGTCACCCAGTTGTCACTGCGACTGGGCACCTGCCAGCGTCATCGGCTGCCATCTACGGGCACGCGGTGGACTCTCTTCGCGGGGTGACTTGCCCGGAGTATGAACAGTTCCGTAATGATTTTCATGTTGGCTCGCGCCGAATATGGCTATCTGGGCGTGCGATGAGTAATTGAGCCTTTCCGCGCAACGGGCTGTGACGGTAGGTAGCGGCAGGGTGGAACCCGTTGCCCTGTCCACGATCTGATCACTCGCCGCCTTGACGTGAGGCCCCTGGTAGCAATGAGACTTGCCTAGAGATCCACCGCTGCCGAGGGGCTGCGCGAGTCCGGCGTCCCAGACGATCCGATCCTGCTCCGTCTCGGGCACGACCCCGCCCGGCGGCTACGTGCAGTGACGCGCGCCAGCAGGTGCCCGGTGGCTGCTGCCGCCTCAGGCCTATGCGGGACGCCTCCTGATTCGCTGCTGCATCGCACGACGGCGGTGGGGGGGCGATGACGAAGAGGGTGAAGTCTTCGCGTGCCTTCGCGTCGATGGCCAAGGGCAAGCGGATGCGCCCGGAATCGACCATGCCTCTCACGGCGGATCGACTCAGGCCGAACCCGGTCGCGAGTAGCTTCTCGACTCGGATGGGCACCGGGAGCTCGAACCTGATGATTACCTTGAGCGGCGCCGGATCCTCACGCTCGAGTTCGCAGGACGGCATGTCGGTTTCCGGCTCCCATGTGCCGCTCCAGTCGAACTGGTATGCAGCTTTGCCTGCCAGCGCCCCGTCCATTGCCAGATCCCGAACCATGGCCGGATCGTTATTCTCGAACACCAGCAGCCGCTCGCTCTCGAGTGCCTGCACATAGATGCGCTCGTGGATGGGGATTTTCGACGTACGGCAGCACAGCTCGCAGCAGATCAGCAGCCAGACGTCGAGGAGCTTGCCGTTCGCGTTCATGCGGAACTTCCCTGTGGGATGGTGACGCGTGGACCTGCACGACACGCATGCTTTAACCATGGCGGGCAGGCCGAGTTCTCTGATCACCCACAGCGCTTTCCGGCCGATATCAGATCCGCCACCTTCAGCGGACACACCAATACTGCGAAAATCGTTCATGGCTTCGCGAATTCCAAGGCTTACTGAGGAGGTACCAGGCAGCACTCTGCGGCGCCGTGAACTGCCTCCTGGATCAGTGGCATACGGCCAGCGCTTGAAAGTGGATCGCGCTGGCTGGCACGACGTCGCACATCACGTCGCGTGAAGGAAACCCGCGCTGATCACAAGGTGCGGGCTTCGAGCGGCAGACCGGAGAGAGACGGGGAGTGGCTCCAACCCGTCTTCACTGGTCAGCGTGTCCGCTCAGCACGTTACGGCCCGGGTTCGCGTTCTTCGGCTGTGCGCGGGCCTGGGGCGGTCACCGGGACGCGGCGGCCGCGAGCATGGTGCCCGCTGCTTGCCTGGCTTGATCACTTGCCTTGTGTGGTGCGCCGGCGTCGAACGGCGGTTGGGGGTCGTACTCGATGACCAGCTGAATCGCCTCGGCCACGGCGGGCCCGTGAACCCGCCCGGTCAGTGCCAGCGCCATGTCGATACCGGCCGCGGTACCCGCGCCGCTGACGAACGGCTCATCAAAGACCACGCGGCCGGGGCAGACGTTGACGCCCATCGAGGCCAGGACGTCGCGGAAGGCCCAGTGCGTGGTGGCTCGCCGGCCGGCCAGGATGCCGGCGGCGGCGTAGATGCTGGCGCCGGTGCAGACCGAGGCCATCCACGTCGCGTGTTGACGGCGAGGGCAATGGTCTCGCCGATATCCCGCGGCGCCCGGTAGAACCCGGCGTACATGGCCACGCACTCCCGGACCGACAGGCCGGGCTCGGGCTGCGAGTCCTGCAAGACCACGCCCACCCGGTCCCGCCAGGCGCCGCCCGCCGTGGCCGGATCGTGCCCCAGGACGCAAACCTGTCCCCCCGTGCGCTGCCGGAAGCCTTCGAGGATCTCCACCGTCGTGGTTTTGCCCGCGCCGTTCGGCCCGAGGAACGCGAAGATTTCCCCTCGCCGCACCTCCAGATCGATGCCCGCGACCGCCTCGCGGCTGCCGTAGCGCTTCACCAGACCACGGACACTGACCACCGGCTCGGCCCCGGCCGGGCCGATCGCCGCCTGATCCACGCCGTATTCCGCACTGATGCTGTCCATCTCGCTCCTCAGGCCAGGTGGGTGTGGGGCTGCAGGTGTGGGGCTGCGGGTCTTTGTGAGATTGAAGTCGTGTTGCGGCTGTTCCAGGTGGCTGGGCGGATGAGCGAGCCGCGGAGGGACAGGGCGACGGCGAGCGTCAGCCCTCCGCAGAGCAGGCCGACGGTGTCCACGACGATGAGCGGGATACTGCCGGTGCTGAGCCCGTAGGCCAGCCAGATCGCGTAACCCCCGGAATAGGAGGCCAAAAAGCCTGCCGAGACCTCACCCGATGAGCGGCGGGCGAGCATTTGCCGTGTCTGCAGCAGCGTCTTGAGCGCGCCGAGCACGCCATAGACGGTCGCTGCGGTGCCGACGAACTGGGTGAACATCTGAGTCCCGTCAGTTGCTGGTCTGATCTGCATGCGGCCGCGGCGGCCCCTGCTGCGCTGCGCCGCCGGGCGGGGGCACGGTGATCTTGGACCGAGGCTTGGGGCGCAGCAGGAAATAGAACGCGACGACATTCGTGATCATCAGCAAGGGCACGTAGATGATCGGGATCACGTACCCGGCGCCCAACTGCCCCGCCAGTGCCGGCAGGCCGCCCTGGATGGCGTGGTAATAGTCGATGAGGATATCGACAATCCCCACGATATTGAAGGCGACTACGAACAGCCAAAAGAGCGGACGTACCCTTACGGTAAGCAGCGCCAGCATGGCCAGGACTCCGGTGGCAAAATCACCATAGGCGGCGAATGTGGCGAAGCTAGCGGGCAGATGGGGGCCGACGACGCCTGGAAGTATGAAGACTAGCCCGAAGAACCGGAAGCTGTTGAGGGTAGCGATGGCGCGTTGCGCCGCGACCCGGTCCATCGCCTTGAGCCTCGGCATGATGTAAGCGCCGAAGCAAAGCAGCCACACGACATAACCGAGAACGAGCTGCAGTAGGAAGATGATTTCCGGCGACATGCGACCTCCAGAGGGATTCATGGCTTGCGAAATGCAAGTCGCTGCCCAGCCCGGCCCTCGTGGCCCGGCTCTGCAAGGAAACGTACGAATTCCCGGCGCCGTTTGCGTCACCCGAAGGTGCCTGCCGGGTGGAATGTCACTGCGGGACGATCCCTCACCCGAAGGTGCTACACCACCAGGTCGTGGGCGATGCGCTGGTTGGACCTGCCCGCGGCGAGCAGCCGCAGCATGTCCAGACGTCTCAGACCGCTCGTGCGAGGCCCTGGACGGCGCGCAAACGGCCGTCTGCCAGCGCGGCGGTGAGGTTGCTGGCTTTCAACTCGAAGTCGGGGACGAAGGCCTGCAACCCGATCGGGCTGGCAGGCAACGTGAGCAGCGTCTGCATTATTGCGGCCGCTTGGCCGGTGAGGTCGTTCCACTGCTCGATCTCGAAACCCGCGGTTTCGATAGCCGCGCGCAACCGGTCGGATGTGGTCAGGTAACTGAATCCGGGCCGGTCGGCCCAGGGCACCGGAAAGTCGGGTTCGCAGTCCTTCTCGGCAACGATGTCCCACACAGCCAATTGGCCGCCATCGACAAGGACCCGGCGGGCCTCCCCGTACAGCAGGGCTTTGTCGGCCACGTTCATCTGAACGTGCTGGCTGAACATCAGTGTGAAGGTCGCATCCTCGAAAGGCAGGTCCGTGACGTCTGCTTGGCGCACCGTGATCCGGTCGCCAAGCCCGACAAGCTGGTTGAGCCACCGTGCGGTCTGACAGTATTCCTCGGTGAGATCCACGGCGACCACGTGGCAGCCGCTGAGATCGGCGAGGTAGCGGGCGGTCCCGCCGATTCCGCTGCCCGCGTCGAGGACCTCGTCGTCGGGGGTGATCTGGACCAGGTCGGCCAGCTGGGCGGTGGCGATGCGGCCCATCGTGTGGAAGTCCTCAAGCAGAGCGAGGTCCTCGGGCCGAAGGTGGCCGGGGTCTTTCCCGGCGGCTACCAGCGCCCGCTCGATGGCCTGCCGGGAAGCGCCGGTCGAGTACTGAGTCTGGATCTGGATGCCTGTCACGTCAACGCCTTTCAGGTCGAACTACTTGCGGGTTGGGGTACTTTCACCGGGCGGTGGCTGCGGGACCTGGCCAGGCGGTATTGCCGTGCTGCCCGGCGCAGGTCCTCCACGCGCTGGCGGGCGATCTCTTGCAGCAGGTACGGGTGCATTAATAGGGCCCCTCACCTGTGATCCATGGGAGTCCCGTCAGCCCGCCGTCTCGGCGGGCCGGGGAAGGTGACTGCTTGGCTGTTGTTCCACCGGCGCGATCACCGGCACGGGCGAGTGCCTTGGCCCGGACCACATCGGGGTCCCGCGGGTCGGGCGGGAGGGCCTCCCGCCAGGGGCGCTCGCGCGGGACCTCCGGCCGATGGATACGGATCTGCTGCACTGTTTCTCATCTCCCCGGGCCAGCCATCTCGGGTAGCCGGTGGCGGGAAGCCGGGCCGTGTTGGCCCGGCTCTTTGGGGAACGGTACGAATTGCGGCCGCCGTGAGGCGTCACCCAAAGGTGCCCGCCGGGTGGAATGTTGCGGCGCGGCGATCCCTCACCCGAAGGTGCTACCGGGGCCGCTGTGGGATGGGGCAGAGGAGCACACCGATCCCATTGCGCGGATGCAGCCCTTGTTGCCGCTGGTATTGAGGACCAGGGCGACGGCGAGCAGCCCGGCGGTGATAACTACCCACAGCAACAGCATGGTCTGCTGCCAGCCCAGGCGCGCGTATAGCCGACGCGCTTGCGGGAGGGCTATGCCCGGGCGCGGGTGCCGCCGGGCGCGGCGGGGACGGCGGGCTGCCGGCCGCCCGCGCCGCGCCCGTGTCTTCTCGCGTACCGGCATCTCCTCGCTTGCGGCGAGCCGGCTGAAGATGTTCAGCATGGATGCCAGCCTGGGGTCAGAACCGGCCAGGCCGTGCTCAATGAAGCCCAGGGCCTGCGCCTCTGGTTCGGTGAGGCTCATCATCATCACGTCCAAGGCTGGTGCATGAGCGATGCCGGTTCTGGGTGGGTGTCGCTGGTCAAGACCGTGCCTGGTGGCTGGTGCCGGTGGGGGCGGGATGGGTCAGCCGCTGGCTTCGCTCAGGCCGATGCGGGTCTGCAGCCGGCGCAGCGGTGCGGGCGCGTACCATGCGGCGCGGCCGAGGATCCGCTGGCAGGCTGGCACCAGTACGGCGCGGACGAGTGTCGCGTCGATGAGGACCGCGAATCCTGCGCCGATGCCGAATAGCTGCAGGAAGCTGACTGTCGCGGTGGCGTTGGCGAAGAAGGTCACCGCGATCAGCGCTGCGGCGGTGGTGACGATGCGTCCGCTGCGGGTCAGCCCGTCGGTGACTGCGGTGGTGTTGCCGTGGCCCTGGTCGTGCAGTTCTTTGATGCGGCTGAGCACGATGACCTCGTAGTCCATGGACAGGCCGAAGGCGATGCAGAACAGCAGCACCAGCATGCTGGTGTCCAGCGGCTGCGCGGTGAAGCCCAGCGGCCCGGACAGGTGCCCCTGGCCGAAGATCCACACCAGCAGCCCGCCGGTCGCGGCGAGGGTGACGCCGTTGAGCAGCAGGGCGCGGATCGGCTGCACCACCGACCCGGTGAACAAGAACAGCACGAGGAACGTGGTCAGAACGATGAGCAGTCCGGCCAGCGGCAGCCGGGTGCCGATCGCGTGCATGGTGTCGATCAGCTCGGCGGTGTCGCCGCCGACGTAGACACCGGCGCCATCTGGGCCGGGGAGGCCGCGCACGGTCCGCACCAGGTCCTTTGCGGCATTCGAGCGCGGATCGGCCGCGCTCACCACCGACAGCCGCTGCGCGGTGGGACGCGCCAGCGCCGGGTCGGCGGAGTCCGGGACGGCCCTGCCGTGGACGAACGTGGCGGCGCTGGTCTCGACGCGCGCGACCCCGGCCAGATGCGACAGGCTGGTCGCGTACGCGGTCAGCGCGGTGCGGCTGAGCGGGCCGGCGGTGACGACGTTCAGCGCGGTGGCGCTGTTGCCGGTGAAGTCGGTGCGCAGCACGTCGCCCACCGCCCTGCTTTGCGTGCTGGCCGGCAGCACCCGGTCGTCCGGCGTGCCGAACTGGACGTGCCGCAACGGCAGCGCGACCAGCATCAGCGCCGCGAGCACCGGGACCGCCAGCAGCGCCGGGCGGCGCATGACCTGCCCGGCCAGCCGCCCCCACAGCGGCGCGGCGGTGGATGGCTCGCGGTTGCGCGCCCACGGCAGCCGGCCGGAGTTCACGCGCCGGCCCAGCACGGCCAGCAGCGCGGGCAGCACCACGACCGCGGCGGCCACCGAGATGAGCACTACGCCGATCCCGGCGTAGGCGAATGAGCGCAGGAAGTACAGCGGGAAGATCAGCAGCACGGCGAGCGCGGCCACGACCGTCGCGCCGCTGAACACGATCGTGCGCCCGGCCGTCTGCACGCTGCGCACGATCGCCTGCGCCGGTTCCTGCCCGCGCCCGAGCTCTTCCCGGAAGCGGCTGACCATCAGCAGCGCGTAGTCGATGGCCAGGGCCAGGCCCAGCGCGGTGGTCAGGTTGACCGCGTAGATCGCCACGTTCGTCACCGAGCCGAGCACGTCCAGCTCGGCGAACGTGCCGAGGATCGCGATCCCTCCAATCGCCAGGGGCAGCAGCGCGGCCACGATGCTGCCGAACGCGAACACCAGCAGCACCAGGATGATCGGCACGGCGATCGCTTCGGCGGTGCGCAGGCTCTTGGTCACCTGTGCCAGGATGTCGTTGCCGATCGCCGCGCTGCCGCCGACCGTGACGTCGATCTGCCTGCTGTGCGATCGCAGGCCCGCCAGCTCCGAGGCGCTGAGATCGCGGCCGCTCTTGGTGCTGCCCAAGATGAGCGCGTACGTGCTGTCCTTCGACCTCAGGCCAGGGTTATGCGTCTGCCAGTAGGACACCACGTTCGACACGCCCGGCACCGCCGCGAGACGGCTCGCCGCCTCGGCACCCGCTGCTCGTGCGGCCGCGCCGTCGACCGTCCCGGCCTCGGCGTGGACGAGCAGGACGACCCCGTCAGAGCCACCGAAGCGCTGGTCGGTCAGCGCCTGCGCGGCCGTCGACTGCGCGGCCGGGTCCTGGAAGCCGCCGGTCTTCAGCTTGCCGAACGCGCCGGCCCCGAGCACGCCGAACCCGACCACGGCCAGCATCGCCACCACCAGCACCAGACGGGCGCGGCGGACCACGAAACTTCCTATCGACCCGGTCATCCCGCGTCCCAGCCCGATGCCCCGGCGGGCCGGGTCCCGGCCGCTTGCAGTGGTCATGTCATGCTCCCTCGGCTGCCGGCCCCGTGGCTGGGGCCCAGCCCGGCCCTGTTGGCCCGGCTTTCGCCGAACGGTACGAAGGCCGGCCGCCGTGGGGCGTCACCCGAAGGTGCCTGACGGGTGGAATGTGGCGGCGCGGCGATCGGTCACCCGAAGGTGCTACCGGGCCGGCTGGGGAGGCGGTTTCAGGGGATCAGGCCGAGCTGCCGGGCCCGGGCGACGGCCTCGGTCCGGTTGGCGGCGCCGAGCTTGCCCAGCACATGGGTCACGTGCTTTTTGACCGTGTCCAGCGCCACCACCAGGTCGTGGGCGATGCGCTGGTTTGACCTGCCCGCGGCGATCAGCCGCAGCACCTCCAGCTCGCGGCCGGTCAGCGGCTCGGCCAAGCCCGGCGGCGCGGCGGCACGTACCCGCTGCGGCACGGCGCCTGCCGGGCCGCAGGCGCGCACGAGCGCGGCCAGGTAGCCGAGGTCGATGCGGCGGGCCGCGTGTTGCTGGCCGGGCCGGGCCGCGGCCAGTTGGGTGAGCAGGGCGCGCATCGGCGCGCCCTCGTCGGCAAACACCCGGACATAGCCGTGCCGGCGTGCGAGCGTGAGCGGCTCGGTCAGCGCGCCGAGAGCGCCGGCGTGATCGCCGCAGGCGGCCAGCGCGAGCGCCCGCAGCGCCTGGATCTCGATGATGCTGCCGGCCCGGCCCTGACCGGCCGCGGCGCCCAGCAGCCGCTGCAGCAGCCCGAGCGCTGCGCCGGGGTCGTGTTGGGCGAGCAGCACCCGGGCCAGCACCAGATACGCCGGCTCCCGCGGGTAATCTGGCTCGTCGTCGGGGCCGAGGCCAGCAGCCGTTGCCCACCGGGCGGCGGCGTGGACGTCGCCCTGGGCCAGCAGCAGCCGCGCCCGCTGCGACGGCACCGGGTTGAACAGGGCGGCCACCTGCGGGCTCAGCCCGACCTGCCCGGCCTCACCCATCGCATCCAGGGCCCCGGCCGCGTCACCGTACACCTGCCGGATCCGGGCCACGACAGCCAGGCCGGTGGCCAGCGGCGGGGTGTAGGCGAGATGCTGGCACAGGGTGACTCCCCGGGCGGCGTGGTCCAGGGCGGCGTCCAGCTCGTTCCGCTCGTACAACATCTGGGCCAGGCCCACGTGCGCCATGCCCGCGTGGGCTGTCTGGCTGCTCTCGCCAGCCGCCTCCAGCGCGTGCCGGTAGGTCGCCACTGCCGCGTCCAGGTTGCCCTGGGCGCGCTGCACCTGGCCCAGGTCGTAGCAGACGCGCATGGCGAGGAAGCCAGTGAAGAACCCGGCGCCGCCTTCTACGGCGTGGAGGACCTCCGTGGGCTTGCCGCCTGCGCGGCGGACCGCTTCGTCGGCCGCCCGAAGCTCGGCGAGCACCTCCGCCAGGCCGCGCTCGGCCGGCCCGAGCCGGCCGTCGAGCCAGTCCACCCCCGCCCGGTTCCAGCCCACGAAGGAGCGCATCAACCACTCGTCCTCGCCCAGGTGGTCCAGGGCCTGCCGGTCGTAGTCGGCGGCGAGGGCAGCATCACCCCGCAGCCGCGCGAGCGAGGCGTGCAAGAACGCGATCGCCACAGGGATATTGGCCAGCACACTCGCCGTCCGCCCGGCGGGGTCCTGATACGGTTCGTCGCCGCTGACCGCGAAGGCGCGCTCGGCGTCATCGAGCAGGGCCTCGAGCGCTTCCACCTGCAAACCCTGGGCGGCGCTGTACGCCTGGGCCAGGCACAGGCGCGGACGGTCGCGTACCGCCTGCGCCGGCAGCGCCGACAGCCAGCGATGCAGGGTCACGCGCTCGCTGCGGCCCAGCAGCGTCTCGACGTGCCGCTCCACCAGCCGCGCCGCCCAGGCGGCGTCCGCGGCCGCCAGCGCGTGCCGCACCGCGTCATCGGCCAGGTCATGTTCCTCGCACCAGGCGGCCGCGGCCCGGTGCAGCGCCTGTACCCGGCCGGGCTGCTCAGCCCGCAGCCGGGCGCGCAGCAAGTCGGCGAACAGGTGGTGGTAGCGCCACCAGCCGCGCACCTCATCCAGCGGCACCAAGAACAGGCCCGCCCGCTCCACCTGCTCCAGCATCGGCTGCCCGTCGGCCCGGCCGGTGACCGCATCGCACAACTCCCCGGTCAAATGCTCCAGCACCGAGGTCTCCAGCAAAAACGCGCGCACCTCCCCGGGCTGGTCGTCCAGGACCTCATCGGCCAGGTAGTCCAGCACGAAACGGTGGCTGCCGCTGAATGCCGCTACAAACCCGGTCGCATCCGCGTGCCCCCGCAGCGACAGCCCGGCCAGCTGCAGCCCCGCCGCCCACCCCTCGGTGCGGGCCACCAGCGCCGCCACTGTTGCCTCGGGCAGGCTGGGCCCCGCCGCCTCACCCAACAGCGCCGCCGCCTCCTCACCGGTGAACCGCAGGTCGGCGGCGCGCAGCTCGGCCAGCTGGCCGCGGGCTCGCAGCCGCGCCAGCGGCAGCGGCGGGTCGGACCGGCCAGACACTACCACCCGCAGGCCCAGCGGCAGATTCTCCAGCAAGAACGCCACCGACTCATGCACCGGCCCGGAATCCACCAGGTGATAATCGTCCAAGACCAGCAGCACCTCATCCGGGCCGGGATCGGCGGCCAGCTCGTTGATCAGGGCCGTCACCAGCCCGTCAAACGAACCCGGGGGCGGCTGGCCCACCCGCCCGGCCAGCCGTGGCCGGGCCCCCTCCAGCGCGGCCACTACGTAACGCCAGAACCGGGCCGGGTCGCTGTCGCCGGCATCCAGGCCCAGCCACGCCACCGGCCTCCCGCCACCGCGGGCCCAGTCGGCCAGCAGCGCCGTCTTGCCGAATCCCGCCGGAGCGCACACCAGCACCCGGCCCCTGGCCAGCCCCTCGCCCAGCGCCTCCACCAGACGCGGGCGCGGCACAAAACCCGGCTGCGGCCCGGGCACATGCAGCTTGGTGGCCAGCAGGACATCCTGCCCGGACACGGCAACCCCAGCCGGGGCCGCCACAGGCGGGTCAGCCACCGGTGACCGGCCGCCCAGGCCAGCAGGTTTATCGCGCGAAAGCGTGCCGCTGTCTGTCATCTGGTGTCTCCACGCGGCCCGGCGGCGGCTGGCGCCCGCCACTAATGCGGCCAGCCTGGCACCCTGCCCGGAGCCGAAAAAGGGGCAGCTTGCGAACGCACTATTCGGCCACGCCGAACAATCTTGCGGCCAGGCACACTTCATCCGGCCGGCCGCCAGCCTGCCGGGGTACCGTCAGGATGTGGAGTTGCGCCAGCTCGAAGCGTTCGTGGCAGTAGCCACCGAACTGCATTTCGCGCGGGCCGCCGGGCGGCTGCACATCGCTGCGCCGACGCTCAGCGAACTGATCCGCCGCCTCGAGCGCGAACTGGGTACCCCGCTGTTCACCCGCACCACCCGTCAGGTCGCCCTGACCAGCGCCGGCACCGAACTGCTCACCCGGTCGAAGGTCATTCTCGACGAGGCCGCCGCCGCCAAGGCCGCGATCCGCCGCGTCGCCGACGGCGAGGAAGGCACCGTGCGGCTGGGCATCACCCCGCCCGCCGCCCCCGTGCTCGCCCCCCACCTGGTCAATCTGTTCACCGCCGAAGCACCGCAGGTAACTATCGACCTGCAGCGGATGTGGCTGCCCAATCTCCTGGACGCCGTCGCTACCGGCGACATCGACGTGGCCCTCACCTGCGGCCCGGTCCTTGAACCGGCCGGGATCGCCACCGAGGTGTTCTGTGGCGAACCGCTCGTGGTCGGCCTGCGCCCCAGCCATCACCTGGCCAGCCGCGACACGATCGCGCTATCCGAACTCGCCCACGAGGTGCTCGGCACCGCCCCGGAAGCCCTGTTTCCTGCCTGGGCCCTGGCCCAGCGCCAGGCACTCGACACCGCAGGCATCGCCCCGCCGGCCATCGAGCTCGCCGACACTGACCTGGCAGCTATCCGCTGGGCCGACCAGCGCGACATTGACTGGATCTTGCTGATCCCGTCCCTGGCGGCCGCCCACACCCAGACAGTTATCCGCCCGGTGGCGCCCCGCCAGCTTGTGCCATTCATCCTGCAGTGGAACCCTGGCCGGGCACACACCATGGCCGTGGCCCGATTCGTCCACTGTGCGCTGGCCGCCGATCTGCCGCCCGGCTGGTATACCCAGCCCGATCACCTGCACCACACCGGCCCCCACCCTGCCGGCCCCCGCCCCAGCCCGCACCGCCCCTAGGCCGCGGAGCAATCCCGGGGAGCTGACGCCATGGCGTAAGGACCGCGCTGGGGCTGGCGGTCCTGTGAACGGCGATGCTGCCGGGGGCAAACCCCATGTCGCAGGGGCTTAGGGCAGGCCAGCCCCGGCCGGGATGGTCCCGGCCGGGATGGTCCCGAACAGGCGCCGATCACCGCAAGATTCCACTCCCATGCCACCTTCGGGTGACGCACAGCCCCTGCGTCCGCTTCTACCGTCCACTCATGAAGGAAACAAAACCGGCAGCAACGACAGGAACGGCTGCCCTCAGGCCCGCCCGCGCACGGCAAGGATGCCGCGGATCTTTGCCACGGGCGCAACCCGCACCGCCGGGCATAGCACGCTCCGGCGCTCCGGCCGGGCGCTGGCTGGAGCTCGGGTGACCGCCTCCGGCTGGCCTGCCCAGTATGAGATCCGCGTGGCGGGTGTCCTGGGTGACCGGTGGGCCGCCTGGTTCGACGGCCTGCAGATCAGCGGCCAGAGCGAGGACACGGTCATCTGCGGCCTGGTCGCTGACCAGCCCGCGCTGCACGCGCTGCTGACCAAAGTCCGCGACCTCGGGCTCTGCCTGATCTCCGTGCGCCGGCTGGACACCCGCCAGGCCGAAACGAGGCACCATGATCAGGCCTAGCCTCCGCCGCGGCCGAGGCCTCGCCTCGTATTACGTCACCGCCTCGCTGCCGTGGTTGCCGGGATTATCGCCGTAACCGCCCCCTCGCCGCAGGTGACCTGCGCGCGGTCGTAAGCGGAGGTGCGAGACGGCGCCTGAACCGGCACCGGCGGCTGGACGTCCCGGCCTGCTACGAGATCTACGGTCCCAAGGAGGCCGCGATGATTACCCACACCACCGTTCAGGCCCTGGGTCAGGCCCGGCTGGCCGACCTGCACGAACAAGCCCGGCGCGATGCACTGGCCCGCGCCGCTCGCCGGGCGCGCCGCGGCCGGCGGCAGCGGTTCGGGGCAGTGCGCCTGGGCGCGCCAATCTGGCGGCGAATGACCTCCGCCGGCAGACCGAGAAAGGTGATCAGGGATGGCTGACAGCAACACCTTGTATACCAGCCTGCTCGCGGCCGACGAGGCTCGCGACGCCGCCGCCCTGACTGCGGTGGCGTGGCAGATGCATGGCCAGCTGGCCACGACGGCCGCCGATCTGGGCGCGCTGCGGGCCCGGTTCCGGGTCTATGCGGCCGCACCGCACACCAGCAGCAGGCGGCTGGCCCCACGAGCAGCCCTGACCGACGCCTGCGCGGCTGCGTAGCCGGGCAACGCGCCACCCAGGGAGATGTCAGTGCAGATGAGGAAGCCGACCGCCGCGGCGTCGGTGCCGCCGGGCACCGCGGAACCACCAGCACGATGGGCCCAGCCGTCGCGGAACGGTCCAAACCAGGACATCGCTGCCTCCCCGCGGCTGAGGTTGGGCGCATCCCAGCCATCACCCACGAGCGGACCCAACCAGGGTCACAGGTGCTGGCCGCGCCAGGACAATAGCTGCCTGCCAGCGGCGGGACTCCCAGCGCCGCTGCCGGTCGCGAGCCCCGGTCCTGACCTGCCCTGCACAGATAGCATCGCTGCCTGGGCGCTAAGAACCACGCTCCGGCCATGCTCAGCCGAAGCGAACCACCCGGGGCAGCCAATGCCGCGCGGGATGCCCACCGAGACTTCCCAGCAGGCTTGAGACCAACCGGCAGCCAGCGCACCAGGCGGCATCGCCACGTCCACCTTCGCCACAGCCGGGACGCACCCCACCGCGCAAAAGGCGACCCCGTGGTGACGGCGAAAGACCCCGCCTCTATGGTGAACCGATGGCGTCGGTCAAGCAGATCCAAGTCACCTTCGACTGCGCAGAACCTGAGCGCGTCGCTCGTTTCTGGTGCGAGGTGCTGGGATACGTCATACCGCCGCCACCGGAAGGGTTTGCTACTTGGGGCGATTTCGATCGCTCGCTGCCGCCTGAGGATCAGGGTTCAAGGTTCGCATGCGTTGATCCCTCAGGTGTGGGCCCGCGACTGTTCTTCCAGCGCGTTCCCGAGGGCAAGATCGTCAAGAACCGGCTGCATCTTGACGTGCGGGTCGGCACCGGGCTCGTGGGTGAAGAGCGCCTGGCCGCGCTTGAGGCCGAATGCGCACGGCTGGTCGCGCTCGGCGCGGTACGCGTGCGGCTACTGCCTGCCGATGACGACAACGAGTCGTGCATCGTGATGCAGGACATCGAGGGCAACGAGTTCGATCTCGACTGAGTGGCCGCGAACGTGGCACCCTCGCGAATCGGCTGGTGCTCATTGTGCGCCCGATCCCTCCCCGCCCGCCCGAGCGCCCCGAGCCCATCTCAGCGCCGTCATCATTCCCGGGCAACCGCGAGCCAACGTAAGCCGCACCAGCAAGACCGACACGGGTGCACCCATCCGGCCAGCCAAGAGGCAGCAAGCCTCACTTCTCCGTGAACGGCACGCGCCGGGTACTGATTTCCGGGCCCGCCGCATAACAACTGCCGCAGAACAGACTGAATCCGCGGAACGCCGTTGAGCGGAGATGGCTAGATCGAGCACTGGAGAAGGAAGTAACTACCGTACAGGACCGTACGCTTCTGTACGGTTCTAGTGTATCGTGGAGTCATGACCACGATCAGGGCTGAGGAGGTACGGATTCCACGGCATGCCCGTGAGGCGGTCGCCCGCCACGAGCGGGTGGTCGTCGTGAACCACGAACGCCCGGCCTTCGTCATCATGCATCCAGACGACACCACAGCCGATTCGCCGCCCGCACGGCGCGGACGGCCGCTACGCGAAGCACTCAGGCAGCTCGCCGACGCGGCCCTGCCCGATCCCGGTTTCGCCGACGACATGGAGGCCGTGCTCGCCGACGCCGGGGCAACGCCGGATGATCCTTGGGCACGCTCCTAGACACCACCGTCTTCATCGACCTGGAACGCGCCGTCCGGCGCCTGCCACCGGCAAACGCGATGGCCGAGGTGGGCGCGCGCCTGGAGGAGCAGCTGGGACCTGATGAGGAGGTCGGGATCGCCGCCATCACCGCCTCCGAACTGCTGCACGGCGTCCACCGCGCCACCCCGGAGTACCGCGCCCGCCGTGAGGCATTCGTCGAGACGGTCCTGGCCGCGTTTCCCCCGTTGCCCTTCGGCCTCCTCACCGCTCGCGCGCACGCGCGCATCTGGGCCGAACTCTCCGAAGCCGGCCATAACGTCGGGGCACACGACCGGCTCGTTGCGGCGACCGCCATAACCGCCGGATGGCGCATCGGAACAGCCAATCTGCGGCACTTTGACCGTATCGTCGGCCTCGACATACGGACCGTCACCTTCGCCATCTAACCGCGGTGCCTAACGCCGATTTCCACGCAGCTTCTTTGGCCCTGAGTTAGCTGAACTCGAAGTGCAGGCGGCGGCCGTGCCACCAGGGGACGGTCGTGTCTGGGGGAGGCCGGCCTGGCGGAGGACGGGTGAGTATGCGCGGCGGTCGATCTGGATGGCCGCCGGTGCGCATCCGGGCATGGACGGGTCCTTTGAGATCCTGCGCTTCCCCGAGCCCGCCGATCCCGACGCGGTGTACGTCCAGTACCGCCGAGGTAGCATCTACCTCGAAGAAAGTGCGGACGTGACCGCCTACGCCCACCTGTTCGACCACCTGCGCGCCCGCGCGCTAGGACCGGACGAGTCACGCGCCCTCATCGAGCGCATCGCCAGGGAACTCACCTGACATGGCCAGCGGAGGAAGCCCAGGTATCAGGGATGGGCCTGACACACGCCAACTGGCGCAAAAGCAGTTACAGCACCCAGAACGGTAGCTGCGTGGAGATAGCACGCAGCCCCGGGGCCACCGCTGTTACCGTCCGCGACTCCCAAGACCCCCACGGCCCGGCGCTCACCTTCAGCGCGAGCGACTGGCGAGATTTCCTCCACCACATCAAACACAGCCAGCCTCGGTCTGCCTGAACCGGACCACGTCCTGCTTGTGACTTGACAGCAGTGTCTTCACCAATGCGGCACGGGGGGACGTCCGGATCTGCCGAATAGCGAGCGTCACTTCAGCGGATTGCTATGCAGAGGCTGGAATACTTACTTGGAATTCAAAGGGCACGTCAGAGTGCAGGAACACGGGCCGCTCAAGATGTAAAGGCCAAGCCGAACAAGTTGCCGATTCTGAGTACGCTGATTATCAGGCATCTGGATTACCGAAGCTGCGCATATTGGCCAATTCTGAGTGCCAAGATCACCATTCATACACGCTTCTTGACCTAGGTGGGGTGGCCTGGCCCGGCACCGATGCGCGGGCGCAGTCACGTAGCCCGCTGACCGCCGGGATCCTCGCCTGCCTCCTGGATCACGAGATCTTGGGATTCTCGCCAGCACGCGCTAGAACATGGGCGCGGCATCTGCCGGTGGTGCCGGCGCAGCATCAGGCGTGCGGCCGGGCCTAGATCGTGATGACGGTCTTCCCCTCCGTGTGGCCGCCCAGCAAGGCGGGGACGTCGTCCAGGCTGACCCGGGTGATCGGCGGCGGCACGATGGACCCGGCGGCAACCCGCGCCGCCAGCCGGTCCAGCAGCGGCACCGTCATGGAGAGCTGGAAGTT
>Ga0207646_10000559_pt1 | contig 48958 bp, 48 predicted proteins | sample KBSK5502metaG_FD_184343 | JGI IMG/M metagenome (GOLD analysis project Ga0207646, IMG submission 184343) | Corn, switchgrass and miscanthus rhizosphere microbial communities from Kellogg Biological Station, Michigan, USA - KBS K5-50-2 metaG... | ecosystem: Host-associated > Plants > Roots >...
GGAAGCTTAGATATCACCACATATTGATAATGACCGACGCTGACGTCGATGGTTCTCACATTCGTACGTTGCTACTGACTTTCTTCTTCCGCTACATGCCACAGGTGATCACCGGAAAATTTCTCTACATCGCGCAGCCGCCGCTCTACAAGATCACGCGCGGCAAGCAGATCAGCTACGCCTACACCGAGGAACAGAAAAACCGCAAGCTTGCGCAGATGGACGGAAAGCCCGAAGTTGCGCGCTACAAGGGTCTCGGTGAGATGAACCCCGACCAGCTCTGGGAAACCACCATGAACCCGCAGAACCGCATGCTGCTGCGCGTCGAGATCGAGGACGCGGTCGAGGCGGACAAGATCTTCGATGTCCTCATGGGCAACGATGTGGATCCACGCAAGCGCTTCATCCAGACGCACGCGAAGACCGTGCGCAACCTGGACATCTAGCCCTCGCCATCCCAGGGCCATCTCCGGTGAAGATCGCGCTCGATGCGATGGGTGGTGATTTCGCCCCCGAGCAGATCGTGGCTGGCGGCGTCCAGGCCCACCGTGAACTCGGGGTCGAGGTCATCTTCGTCGGCGTGAAGGAGAAGGTTGATACCGCCCTCGCGGCGGCCGGAGCCGGGAAGTGGGCGCAGATCGAGGATGCGCCCGAAGTCATCGCCATGGACGAGCACCCGGCGCAGGCGGTACGAACGAAGAAGAACTCGTCGATTGTCCGGGGCTGCACGATGGTCGGGGACGGCCGGGCCGGTGGCTTCGTCAGCGCGGGGAACAGCGGCGCCGTGATGGCCGCGGCGCTGTTCGAGCTTCGCCGGATTCCTGGCATCGATCGCCCGGCGATCGGGTCGATTATTCCGACGGCGAGCGGACGAAACTGCTTTCTGCTCGATGTTGGCGCGAACACCGATGCCAAGCCGGAGCACCTGCTGCAATACGCCGTGATGGGCAGCGTCTACGCCGAGAAATTGATGGGCGTCGCGAGTCCGCGGGTCGCCCTGCTCAGCAACGGCGAGGAGGCCGGCAAGGGCAACCAGCTCGTCCAGGCGACCGAGCCCCTGCTTCGGGCCCAGGCGGGCATCAACTTCGTCGGCAACGTCGAAGGTAAGGACATTTTCAGAGGGAAGGCGGACGTCGTGGTCACCGACGGCTTCAGCGGCAATGTCTTGATCAAGACGGCTGAGGGCGTCGCCGAGTTCCTCTTCCAGAGCATGCGCGACGGCGTGCGGGGCGACCCGCTGGCAACGCTGGGCGGGCTGCTGATGCGGCCCAAGCTGCGGGCCGTTCGACGTCGGGCGGACTGGCGGGAGTTCGGCGGTGCGCTCCTGCTGGGGGTCAACGGCGTGGCGGTGATCGCCCACGGCCGCTCGGATGCGCGGGCGATCTACAACGCGGTCCGGGTGGCGCGTGATGCGGTCGACCGCCAGGTGGTCCCGACGATTGCGGCGGCGGTGCCTTCGACGGCCATCGGGCCGCAACAATCCGCAGCTAAAACGGCCCCTTTCGTAACATGACGCCATGGGAGGGAATGGGGTTCGGCCGGAGCATCGCGTGGTCGTGACTGGCATGGGGGTGCTGGCCCCGAATGGGAATACCCTTGCCGAGTTCTGGGATAGCCTGATCGAGGGGCGGTCCGGGCTGGGCCTCGCGACCTCCTTCGACGTCTCCGACCTGCCAGTCAAGACGGTGGCGGAGTTGAAGAAGTTTGATCCCCGCAACTACATGGATTTCAAAGAAGCCAAGCGCATGGCTCGCTTCAGCCAGGTCGGTGTTGCCGCCGCCAAGATGGCGATCGACCAATCGGGTCTGGAGTTGGCGAAGGAGAACCGAACCCGCATCGGCTGCGAGTTGGGCACCGGGATCGGCGGCTTCAAGGAGATTTCGGAGGAGATCGAAGCCTTCGCGCTCCGTGGAGAGCGCGGCCCGGATCGGATTTCACCGTTCTTCGTGCCGCGCGTGATCCCCAACATGGCGTCCTGCCAGATTGCGATCCAGTTCGGGCTCGAGGGCCCGAACAACACCGACACCACCGCCTGCGCCGCCTCGACGCAGGCGCTGGGCAACGCCTACCGCGTCCTGCAACGGGGCGATGCCGACGTCATGCTCGCCGGTGGCGCTGAGGCAAACCTCTGCCGGTTCGGGCTCGCCTCTTTCGCCGCGATGAAGGTGCTCTCGACCCAGTCGGACGACCCGATCAAGGCGAGCCGGCCCTTCGATGCCCACCGCGACGGCTTTGTTCCGGGCGAGGGCGCGGGCATGCTCGTGCTGGAGACGCTCGAACATGCCCAGGACCGGGGAGCGGAGATCTACGCCGAGATCATCGGCTTTGCCGTCACCGACGATGCCTTCCACATCGTGATGCCGGAGGAGGATGGGGACGGCCCCGCGCGCGCCATGTCCAAGGCGCTCGAGGATGCCCACATCGGTCCCCAGGACGTCGATTACATCAACGCACACGGGACCTCGACCCAATTGAATGACAAGTCGGAGACGGCGGCGATCAAACGAGTCATGGGCGAGCGGGCCAAACAGATCCCGATCTCGAGCACAAAGTCGATGATCGGCCACTTGCTCGGCGCTGCCGGTGCGGTCGAGGCGATCGCCTCCATCCTTAGCATGAACCACGGCATCGTCCACCCGACCATCAATCTCGAACACCCTGATCCCGACTGTGACCTCGACTATGTGCCGAATGAGCCTCGTCGCCACGAGATCAGGGTCGCGATGTCCAATTCGTTCGGCTTCGGCGGCCAGAACGCGTGTGTCGTTCTCAAGCGGTTTGATCAGAATTAGCAGACTCGTCAGACTCAGCAGACTCAGCGAGGCCGGCGCAGCGGCGCGTTGCAGTTTCTCGGGGAGCTAGCAAATGGAACCACTGAACATCGGCACCGTCTTGCCGCTGCAGCTCGAGAACGAGATGCGCTCGAGCTACATGGATTACGCGATGAGCGTCATCGTCAGCCGGGCGCTGCCGGACGTTCGCGATGGCCTGAAGCCGGTTCATCGCCGAATCCTTTACGCGATGCAGGAGCAGGGGATGACACCCGGCGCCCGCTACCAGAAGTGCGCCGCCATCATCGGCGAGGTGCTCAAGCACTACCACCCGCACGGTGATCAGTCCGTCTACGACAGCCTGGTACGACTGGCACAGGACTGGTCGCTACGCTACCCGCTGGTCGACGGCCAGGGTAACTTCGGGTCGATCGACGGCGACTCGGCGGCCGCCTACCGGTACACCGAGGCGCGGCTCGCCCCGATCGCCGCCGAAATGCTGGTCGACCTCGAGAAGGACACCGTCGACTTCGGCGACAACTACTCCGCGACACGGCAGGAGCCGCTCGTGCTGCCCGCTCGCCTGCCCAACCTGATGATCAACGGCTCATCCGGTATCGCGGTCGGCATGACGACCAACATTCCGCCGCACAACCTCGGCGAGGTCTGCGACGCCGAGATCTATCTGATCGATCACCCGGATGCCACCACCGAGGACCTGATGAAGCTGGTGCGTGGCCCCGACTTCCCGACCGGCGGGATCATCATCGGTCGCGAGGGGATCGCTGCCGCCTACGGCACCGGGCATGGCCGTCTGATCGTCCGCGCTCGCCACACCTTCGAGGAGGCCAAGAACGGCCGCGAGCGGATCATCATCAGCGAGATCCCCTACATGGTCAACAAGGCGACGCTGGTCGCTCGTATCGCCGAGCTGGTCGGCGAGCGAAAGCTGGAGGGCATTGCCGACCTGAACGATGAGTCCGACCGTCACGGCATGCGCATCGTCATCGAGCTGAAGAAGGACGCCCGGGCCCTGACCGTCCTCAACAATCTCTACAAGCACACCGCTCTGCAAACGACCTTCGGGGTGATCTCGCTGGCGCTGGTGGATGGCCGCCCGTTGGTCATCAACCTCAAGGCGCTGCTTCAGCACCACATCGATCATCGCCGCGAGGTCCTGACCCGCCGCACCCGTTATGAGCTCGAACGGGCTCGCGAACGGGCCCACCTTCTCGAAGGCCTCAAGATCGCGCTCGACAACCTCGATGCCGTGATCAAGACGATCCGTGAGTCGCAGGACGAAAAGACCGCGCAGGAACGTCTGCAGGAGCGCTTCAAGCTCTCGGAACGGCAGTCGAAGGCGATAGTCGACATGCGGCTGGGCCGCCTTACCCGGCTGGAGCGCAACAAGGTCATGGAGGAGTACGAGGACGTCATCAAGCGGATTGCCTACCTCGAAGACCTCTTGCGGCACGAAACCAAGATCATGCTGTTGATCAAAGACGAGCTGGCCGAGCTCAGGAAGAAATATGGCGATGCTCGCCGTACCCAGCTCGACTTCCAGGGCTCCGTCGAGCTCAACGAAGAAGACCTGGTCCCCAAGGAAGACGTGGTCGTCACGCTGACGCACCGCGGTTACGTCAAGCGGGTGCCCGCCACCACGTACCGGCCGCAGCGCCGTGGCGGCAAGGGCATCCTCGGCGCGGCCCGCGTGGAATCCGACTTCGTGGAGCACCTGGCGATCGCGTCCACGCACTCCGACATGCTCTTTTTCACGAACCACGGCTCGGTCTTCCGGCTGCGGGTCCACGAGATCCCCGATGTCAATCGGCAGGCCAAGGGGCTGCCGGCGGCAAACCTGATCGACATTGACCCCAAGGACAAGATCACGGCGGTGATCGGCATTACCGATTGGGCGGAAGATCGCTACCTCGTGATGGTGACCAAGCAGGGCACCATCAAGAAGACGCCCGCCCGTCTGTACAGCCAGGTCCGCCGCAACGGCCTGATCGCGATCAACCTGACCGAGGGTGACGAACTGAACTGGGTCAAGCTGAGCTCGGGCTCGGACGAGCTGATCATCGCCACCACCGACGGCAAGGCGGTCCGCTTCAGCGAGAAACAGGTCCGCCCGATGGGCCGCGACACCACAGGGGTCCGTGGGATCACTCTGCGCAAGGGGGCGCTCGTTGCTGGCTTCGACATCGTGCGGAAGGACGCCCACTTGCTGGTGGTCTCGGCGCGCGGCTATGGGAAGCTGACGCCACTGGAGGAGTACCCGGCGCATTCGCGCGGCGGTCAGGGTGTCTACACCATGGCGATCACCGAGCGCACCGGTCCGCTGGTCGGCATGCGGGTGGTGGTCGATCCCGAGGAGGAGCAGCTGATCGTCATCTCCGAAGGCGGCCAGGTGATCCGCACGCCGATCGAAAACATCCGAGTCGCCGGGCGGCAGACACAAGGCGTGATCATCATGCGGCTCGACGAAGGTGACACCGTCGCCACCATTGCGGGCGTCGGCGGAACGGAGGAGGCCGAGGCGTAACGCTTCCAGCCGTCGCCATTGTCTGCGCCGGCGTCGGCCTGGTCTTCCTCATCTTCGCGGGTGCGTCCGCATGGCGCGCCTATCGGAAAGCGTCCCGCCGCTCTGCAGAGCTGTCAGCCTACGCCAGCCGGCAGGCGATCGAGCTGGAACGGATCGCGTCACGACTCAATGAGCACGGCTTCGCCCTCGAGCACACGGCTTCCGAGCTCTTCCCCAAGCTGGAGCGGCTGGCGGAGCTGCTCGAGCAGCCGCTGGTCGCCGCGGCGATTCCCTGGTTGCTCCGGCGTGCCTTTGGCTGGCCGTACCGGCGCCGCTAACTATCCTGCGACGACCCTGTCCTTTCCGGTTCGCTTCGCCGTCAGCAGGTTTTCGTCGGCCCGCTTGAAGAACGAAAACGCGTTGTCCTCCTCAGGCCGGTAGGTGGTAACGCCGGCGCTTACCGTCAGGTTCTGCGGCGGCACGCCGTGGTCCGGCTCGGCGTACGGGCTGTTTCGGATCTCGGTGAGCACCCGCTCGGCGACCGCCCGGGCCGTCTCCAGCTCCCCCTCCGGCACGATGATGCAGAACTCGTCGCCGCCGTAACGGACGACGACGTTCGCCTTACGGCTGTGACGCTGGATGAGGTCGGCAAGGTGGCGAAGGACGCGGTCCCCGACCGGGTGCCCGTAGCTGTCGTTGATGACCTTGAAGTTGTCCAGGTCAAGCACGATCAGCGAGAGCGGCGCCCGGCTACGGGACGCACGGCTCAGCTCGCGCTGCAGGCTCTCCTGGAAGAACCGGTAGTTATAGAGCCCGGTCAGGCTGTCCGTCAGCGCCTGCTCCTCGCTGGCCACCAGCCGCTCCAGCATGACCAGGCTATTGACGGCCTGGGCCGCGAGCATCGACAGCAGGTGGAGATCCGATTCCGGATCGCGGCTCGCATCGGGCGCGTAGATCCCTAGGGTTCCTCGAATGCGATCCTGCTGAAGGAGTGGCGTGATCGTGATCGAGCCGTTGACTTCCTGCCGCCCGAGCAGGTACTGCGTCCATGGGCTCTGCGAGGCATCTGGGACCGAAAGCGGGCGCTTCGATTGCAGCACGAAGTCGCTCATCTCGACGAGCAGTCGCCGCAGATCGCCCGTGCCATTGGGTTCGGGACCGGCGTAGGCTTCCTCGCGCTGGCCTTGCTCCCCGGCGAGAAACAGCAACGATGCCTGGCCGCGAAGCAGCCGGGTGCTCAGGTTGAGGATCATGTCGCTCAGCACCTCATAACTGAGGTTGGTCATGATGCTGTCGAAGGCGCGCAGCACTGTGAGCTCGTCCTGGTGCTTGTAGTTTTGGGCGACGACGTGCTGCACCAGGGTGTGGACGAGGTTGGCGGCTTCCATGATGTTGGTCTGAGCGACGACCGGCACCGACTGCACGGCACGCATCAGGTTGTCCGGATGGACCGGCAACGCCCGGGCCAGCTCGTAGACCGTCGCGAAATCGGGCGTGGTGACGGCGAATGGCTCGCTGATCAGCCGGCCGAGTAGATGCCGGCCGTCACAGATGGGGATGATCAGGTGACCGATCTGCGCGCCGTCGTAGCGCAGCTGGGGCTCGTTGCCGTGAGGTGGCGCCGACGAGCTTGGCACCATTTCACAGCGGCCGAAGTTCTGCATGATCAAACAGAAATCGTTCTGCGGCAGTCCGGGTGGGATCTGATAGCCGTCGGCGGAGTCGGCAGCCAGCGAGATACCCGTGCGGGCCGAGAAGTTCTGCATCGCGGCTCTCGTTACATCGTGATTGATGATGTAAGAGAGCCGGACGGTGGCTGTTTCAGCAGTCAATAGGGATCACAAGTCCTGGGGGAAGCCGCGATTCGGTCATTATAGCCGTGGCTCCCGTAACATCTTTGTACACGGAACGCCTCGTCAGTACCATCCGCCGAACTGCCCTTGACAATATTTGTTTCACCGCTTTGATAATTCGGAGTCGGTCAAAACAACACCATGCACGATGTCCTGGTTCACTACCTCGAGGTCAATTTTCCGGAGATCGCGGAGCAGCTGGCGCACGCCCGGGGACCCGAACCGAGCAACCAAGAGCGCGCGGCTGCGGCGGAGCGGCTGCGTGAGCTGATCCGCCGGCTCCGCCGGGCGGCCGTGGAGCCGGCCGGGCAGTGGCACGAGCCACGCGCCAGCGCGGCCGAGTTGATCGCCGGAGTCGATGGCGAGCTCAGCCCCGACGAGCGCACGGTCCTCGATCGTTTCTTCGAGCTGTTCGCGCGCTCGATGGAGCGCACGCAAGCCGCAGCACCTCCGCAACCCCCTATAGCCGAGCCGTCGGTCGCGCGCCCACCCGTCGCGACGGAGACGCCCGTAACCGAGACAGCGCCGCTGACCGAGGCAGCGCCGACGAGCGAGGCGGCCACCACTGAGGCGGCGCCCACAGCGGCCGAACCAGCTGCGCCTGAAGGGCCACCCGAGGCCGCCGAACCGCCGGCGCCCATTCCCCCCGAGGCCATCATGGAGCCGGCGGCAGAACCCGCTCCAGAATCGGCAACTGCCCCGGAGACGACTGTGACGGAGCTTCCCGCTGCCCGACTGGTTCCCGAGCAGATGGCCGGCTCGCTCCAGACCATCCTGCTCGCGGCGGCTCAGCAAGCCCTCGATCTCCTCCAGGTCGACGCCACCCAGGTCTACACCCTCGACGATCAACGCCGGTTCGTCTTGCGTGCCGGGGTGCCGACCGAATCGCTCGCGGCCCCCGAAGGCACGGCGTCCATCAGCAGCGGCTTGCTGCGTCGCGCGCTCGAGCATAACGAGGTGTTGACGGTCGAGGATCTGGCGGCGGAGGAGCTGACCCAGGACGAGGCGGCGTGGGTCGATGCCGGCTACCGAGGCTTTGCTGCCATTGCCCTGTCGCCGCCCCTGGAGCGGCCGGTCGGGGTGCTCGCCCTGCTCCGGCGCACGCCCTGGCGGCTCGATCGCCGCGACGCCGTCCGGCTCGAAGACCTGGCCGTGGAAGCGGTCGCGGCGCTCCGGGCGCATAGCCTCGCGATCAAGGTCGCCGAGGTGGCGGTTCTCCAGGAGCGGATGAACCTCGCCCGCGAGATCCACGATGGGCTCGCCTCGGACCTGGCGGCGGTCGTCGCCCTTTTCAAGTACTACGAGCAGCGGCGCCAGCGAGATCCGGAGGATGCAGCCCAGCTGCTGCCCCAGCTGCGGTCGATGACCGAAGAGATCCTCGCGGGCGCGCGCAATATTCTCCAGTCGCTTCGGCCCAAAACGATCCGCTCTCAGGGGCTGCTGGCCTCCGCCCTGAAGCTGATCGACGACTTCGGCCGGGTGAACCTCGTGGAGACCAACGTCAGTATCCGCGGCGAGGAGAACGCCGTCCCGGCCGAGCAGAAGGAAGTCATCTTCCAGGTGCTCCGCGAGAGCTTGTCGAACGTCCGGAAGCACGCCCAGGGACGCAACCTCTGGGTCGTGCTCGACCTCTCTTCAGTGCCCTGGGTGATGACGGTTCGGGACGACGGCCGCGGCTTTGACGTGCGTCGGATCGCCGAGGACCCCAGGAAGGCCGGCTCCTACGGTTTGGTAGGCATGCGCGAACGGGCCGAGCTGATGGGAGGGACGCTCGAAATCGTCAGCCATGCGCTGGAAGGCACGGTCGTGACACTGATCGGCCCCGCGGACCGCTCCGAATGAGCCGGGTCCGGGTGTTGATCGCCGACGACCGGCCGATTTTCCGGGCCGGCGTGGCGGGCATGCTCCGCGATTTTCCCGAGATCGACATTGTGGGCGAGGCGATGACGGGCCGGGAGGCGGTGGAGCGGTCCCGCCGGCTGAAGCCGGACGTCATCCTGATGGACCTCAACATGCCGGAGATGGGCGGAATCGCCGCCACCCGGGCGATCAAGGAAGAGGATCCCGATCGGGTGGTGCTGGCGCTGACCGTGTCCGACGCGGAGGAGGATATCGTCGAGATGGTGGCCGCCGGCGCCTCGGGCTACGTCTTGAAGGATGTCGACCCTGTGAGCCTCGCCCGCAACATCCAGGACGCCCATGGTGGCCGGTTCCAGCTCGACGACGCGCTGACCCGGCGGGTCATTATGCGGCTGGGCGCCTCCTTCAAGCGAACTCGCCGGCCTCCGGCGCAACCCCTTACCGAACGCGAGACCGAGATCCTGCGGATGGTGGTCGAGGGCAAGGGCAACAAGGCGATCGCCAACCGCCTTGGCCTCAGCGAGGGCACCATCAAGTCGCACCTGCGGAACATCTACCGCAAGCTGCAGGTCCAAACCCGGGCTGAAGCGGCGGCACAAGCGGTGCAACTGGACATTTAGGCGAACAGTCGTTCGCCACCAAGAGGGTAGTCGAGCGACCGGGAGACAGATTTACTGCAGCCCCCGCAGGGGGTACCGTGATGAATACCAAGGGAGTCCTCTGCGCGGCCTTTCGGGGAATCAGATTGTGGGGGTGGTCGCGATGAAGAAGCTACTCGTCGTGATTGTTGGCCTGCTCGGGGCTATCTTGGCCGGCGGCGCCAACATGACGCCGTAGCGTCTCGAACGATAGCTGAAAAACCCGGGCTTGGCCCGGGTTTTTTTGTTGCCGTCAGGTACGGTTCCAATTCGAGTTATCTCATTGAGATACTGAGGATCTGATGGCGCGGCACCGCCTGTATACCGTGTATTCCCTGACCGTCGCCGGAGTCGGATTGGGCCTTGCCCTTCTTACAACGGTGCTACAGGCACCCCATGATATTCACGCGTGGAACGATGACGTGGTTTCACGGGCACTCATCCTCCTGATCCTGACCTTCCTGTCGTCCCTGTCCCCCATGAAAACTAGGTATGGAGCTTCGCTAACTGTCGGCCTCGCACCCCTTTTTGGCGCATTGCTTATCCTCCCGCCGTGGGCGGTGATGTGGGTAGCAGTGTTGGGGACGATGGACGAACGAGTTCCAGGCGTAAAGATCCCTTGGAGACGATTCCTATTCTCGCGGGGTATGTTCGCCCTGGTTTATGGCATCCCGAGTCTTGCACTCGGGTGGCTTGGGCTTGCCCCGATGCTGAAGGCTCCTCCACTGAGCTGGTACCTCGCCCAGCCATTCATTGTCATTGTCGTTGTAGCCGTTAATTTCAGCCTCGTCAGTTTGTTCTTCTCACTCCTCGAGGGATCTGACTGGTGGGCGCTTGTGAGAAACGGAGTCGCAGGCAGTTGGTTCACCTACATTGCTTTGCCTGTAATCGGATACCTCATTTACGTCTTTCTTTTGCAACAGATGCCGGTTCGCTTGGTGGTGTTTCTCCTTTATGCGCCTCTTCTTGTCTATCGAACTAGCCTCCAAAAACAAAACCGCCTCGACCAGTGGCTGCGAGATTCCTTCATCATGCAGAGCCGGGTCGTGGACAAGCGGGACGGACAAACCTTCGGGCATTCACAGCGGGTTGGCGAACTCTGCGAGACGATAGCACGCATGATGCATCTAAGGGATGAGTACTGCAACACCATACGCGTCGGCGGGATTCTTCACGATCTCGGCAAAATTGCGATACCGGACTCCATCTTGCTCAAACCTGGGAAGTTGACCCCGGAGGAATACGAGATCATCAAGACCCATCCGGTGGAGGGCGCAGCCATCCTCGCGGAACACCCGGAACAGAAAGAAGTGTCTGAAATCGTGATGCATCACCACGAGCGATGGGATGGTGCCGGATATCCGGACGGTATCAAAGCCGAAGAAATTCCACTCGGCTCTCGAATCGTCAATGCCTGCGATGCCTTCGACACCATCACACAGGCGCGTGTTTTCCGTCCGACAGTAAAGACCCCAGCGGAGGCAATCCGTGAACTGCGCCAGCTCGCGGGCACTTGGTATGACCCGGCTGTAATCACCGCCCTCGAGAAGATCGTTGCCGAACGCTGGGGTGTCGAGATTCCGCAGACAACGCAGCCACCACCGGTGGCCCCGAGGTACGCGGATGTGCTGGCGATCCAGCCATTCCGGCGGCTCTGGCTCGGTCAAGCCGTCTCGTACTTCGGCGACATGATGAATACGACAGGGCTCGCGATCATGCTTTTTGTTCTGACGCGCTCGACTGGGGTGGTAGCTCTTGGATTGATTGCAAAAGCAATACCAGTTATCGCGTTCGGCCTGGTGGCCGGCCCGATCGTTGATCGGTTCAACAGGCAGCGGGTCATGATCATAGCGGACCTGATTCGCGGCGTGCTGACCGTAACGATCCCATTTTTCGCCCTGCACTGGCTGCCAGGTGTTTTTGTGGCGGTAGCTCTGGTGGCAACTGCAAGCACCTTTTTCAATCCAGCGAAACAGGCCATTCTTCCAAATCTTGTCCCGCCTGGGCAGTTGGTTAAAGCGAACAGCCTCGTGACTTCTTCCGAGCGGGTAATGGAATTGCTTGGCTACTCGATCGCAGGAATCATTGCTGCCGCGGTCAGTTGGGCGCCGCTATTCCTCGTTGATGCGGCAACATACATTTTCTCAGCCATCACCCTGCTGGGCGTGTCAGATGCCCTGCGATCGGTTGGCAAGAAACACCTCCGCATAATGGACGACATCGTTGGCGGAATGCGGTTCATCGCAACCAGCCCTACCCTTCGGTCGACCATGACGCTGACTACGATGGCTGCCCTCTTCATGGGGCTCACATTCCCCACCCTGGTTGTCCTAGCATACGGCGCCCTCAAGGCCGGTTCGTTGGGCTACGGTTTCCTGGAGGCGGCGATTGGTGCTGGCGCCATCATTGGCGCCTTACTCGCGCCTCAATTAATGAGTAGATACAGGGCTGGTATGCTCATCCTCTTGGGGGTCGCGGGCTTTGGAGCCGCATACGCCTTAACTGGACTGGTTCAAAGCCTCCCCTTGGCACTCATGTTTCTTTTCTTGGGTGGGACCGCAAACGCGGCATATCTGGTGCCGTTGATCTCGGTGACCCAGCGGGAGGCTCCGGACTACATTCGGGGTCGAGTCATGTCCAGCCGCTTTCTTCTCGCTCAAGCCGGCCTCCTTGGTGGTATGGCACTCGCCGGTCCGCTCAGCGACCGGGTCGGCGCCTCACTGGTCTTCGTCACGGCAGGTATCCTCCTTATCTGCGCGGCGCTGGTCGGGTTTGCGTTCCGAAACCTTCGTGGTGCCAATCTGCGCGACGAAGCAACCGCACCGATAATCAAAGCAACCGCATCGGGGTAATCCATGTTTCTCTTCTTCGCAGTCATCGCCGCGGCATTGGCCGTCGCGGTCCTGATCGGTGGGGACGTGCGTCGGCTGGCCCAACTCCGAGTTCAACATATCGAGTTACTGTTCGGGGCTTTCGCCTGCAAGGTCGCCATTGCCCTGCTCGGGACGGCGCATTCTGACGCGGCCGTGACGTTCGGTCGTCCGCTCAACGTGATCGGTGCCGTCCTGCTATTGGCGGTGGTGTGGTTCAACCGTCGACTTCCGGGCGCTCTCATCTTTGGCGCTGGTCTTACGTCCAACCTCATCGTGATCCTCAGTTTTGGTGGCCGCATGTCAGTGCTGTTGCCGTCCGGTTTCGATCCGACATCGCCCGCACTCCCCTTGCTTCGGACCGGTCTGGACCCCCTTCACATCCTGCTTCAGCACCCACAGGGCCTCTGGTTCATGGGCGACATTTTTACCATCCCTAGCCTTTTCGGCCACTCTTCCCTGGTGAGCATCGGCGACCTGACCATGGCTGCGGGCGTCGCTTACCTCATCATCCGCTGGAGCCAGCGGGCGCCCGGGCCGCGGCGGGCCTATGGGCCGAGTCCCGCCAAGTAAGGCGATGGCCGATCGCCGTGGCGCATGTCGCGCCGCCTTCCAATCGTTTCCCTATAGGTGAGTCCGCAATGATCCAGCGCCGCCGGGTCGAGGAACTGTGGCGGAGCCGCGACTTCCGCGCCCTGATCTTCCTCGGGGTGCTGGCCGGCCTCACCCTGATCCTGGCCTTCGCCATCCGGGGTATCCTCGGCCCGTTCCTCCTCGCCGGCATCCTGGCGCTCATTCTCAACCCGGTGGTCAACGCGGCCGAGCGACGCCGCGTGCCCAGAACGGTGGCCGTGCTGGCGCTTTACGGCGTCATCGCCGCGGTGCTGGCCGCCGTCGTCCTCTTCCTGGTGCCGCTGATCCGCCAGGAGTTCAGCTCGCTGGTCGCGCAGGGTCCGGCGATCGCCAGTTACTTCCAGGATTTGGCCGACAAGGAGCACGTCGTCTCGGTGCTCGGGATCCCGATCGACCTGCGCCAGGCATACAACGACTCGATGCACAACCTGCCGGGTCTGCTCGCCGGCCATCTGTCATCGGTGGTGGAGAACGTCTTCATGCTGGTCAACTGGATTTTCCAGACGCTCCTCGTGCTGCTGGTGGCCTTCTTCCTGGTCAAAGACGCCCACAGCATCCGTCGCTTTTTCAAGGAGCTGGTGCCGCAGGGCTACCGCACCGACGCCCACGACGTCGCGGCCGACATCTACCGCATGCTGGGCGCCTATATGCGGGGCCAGCTGGCGATCTGCGCCCTGGTCGGCTTGGTCACGGGGATCGCGATGTGGATCGTCGGGGTTCCGTACTCGCTGGCGCTGGGCATCGTGGCCGGCGTGACCGCCTTCATCCCGTTTATCGGGCCGATTCTGGGCGCCCTGCCCGCGGTGGCGGTCGCAGCTTTTGTCTCGCAGTCCTCGGGCAAGGTCGTCCTGGTGCTCGTGATCTACTTTGTGATCTCGAACGTCATCTACAACTTCATCTCGCCCAAGGTGTTCGGCGACGCCGTCCACCTGAGCCCGATGCTGATCATCATTGCCTTCGTCGTCGGCGGCTATCTGGGGGGCATCCTCGGGCTCTTCGTGGCGGTGCCGGTGGCCGCCACCCTGCGCATCCTCTTCGAGTACGCCCACGAACGCGTCTACGCCTGAGCGATCCTCGTTCGTCACATTCGCCCTGCTCTCGGATATCCATAGCAACCTCGAGGCCCTGGACGCCGTGCTCGAGGCTCTTCCCGAGGTCGATCGCATCCTGGTGTTGGGCGACATCGTCGGCTATGGTCCAGATCCGAATGCGGTGATTGAACGCTTGCGGTCAGTCGAGGCCCGCGGCGTTCGCGGCAATCATGACCAGGCCATGCTCGACCCCGGGTTAGTCGAGCTCTTCAACCCGCATGCCGCCGCCGCCGCGCGCTGGACGCAGCGGGTGATGACACCCGAGAGCCTGGACTACCTGAACGGGCTTCCGTTCTACGGCCGGATAGGCCGCCACCGGGTCGTCCATGGCAGTCCCCGCGATCCGATCTGGGAGTACATCCTCGACGAACTTCAGGCCGAGGAGATCCTCGTCCAGCTCGGGGCTCGATACTGCTTCTTCGGGCACACTCATTTGCCGCGGATTTTCACGGAGCGCGGTGAGCAGGTCCCTGAGGAAAACGACTGGATCGAGCTCCCAGCCTCGGCGCTGGTCAACCCGGGTAGTGTGGGCCAGCCACGCGATGGCAACCCGAACGCCGCCTTCGCGGTGGTCGACCTGAGCCGGTCGGCAGTGCGCTTCGAGCGAGTCGCCTACGACATCGCGACCACCCAGGCCAAGATCCGGGTGGCCGGTCTCCCCGAGGTGGAGGCCTCCCGCCTGAGCCTTGGCCGGTAGACCTAGAATGGGTCTTCCATTCATGAAGCTGGTGATCGTTGGTTGCGGGCGGGTCGGCGCGATGGCCGCGGTTGCGCTCTCCAGGGCCGGCCATCAGGTCACCGTGATCGACAGCAACCGTCGGGCCTTCGACCGGCTGGGCAGCGACTTTAAGGGCGAGATGGTATTCGGCAACGGGATCGACGAAGACGTCCTTCGTCGGGCCGGGATCGAGTCGGCCGACGGCTTCGCCTCGCTCACCAACGGGGACAACCGCAACATCATGGCGGCCCAGATCGCGCTGGAGATCTTCAAAGTCCCGCGGGTCATCACCCGTATCTACGACCCGATCCGCGAGGACGTCTATCGCGAGCTCGGCCTCAATACGGTCTGCCCCACACTCTCGGGGGCCAGAAAGATCCATGCGATGCTGAAGGGATGAGCCAGCCATGTATGTGATCGTGATCGGCGGCGGCAAGGTTGGTTACTACCTGAGCAAGCACCTGCTCGACCGAGGCTACGAGGTGACCCTGATCGAGAAGGATCCGCGTCGGGCAGAGGTCCTCAATTCAGCCCTGGGGGAGATCGTCATGGTGGGCGACGGCGACGAGATGGCGTTTCTGGCGACCACCGGCATGGAGCGCGCCGATGTCGTCGTGGCGGTGACTGGTGATGATGAGGACAACCTCGTCGCCTGCCAGCTGGCCAAGCGCAAGTTCAACGTCCCAAAGACTGTCGCCCGGGTCAACAACCCGGCGAACGTCCGAATCTTCAAGACGCTGGGCGTCGATGTCGCGCTCAGCGCCACCGAGGTGCTCCTCGATCTGATCGAGTCGGAACTAGCAGGAAAGGAGACGGCCGGCCGCTCAGCTGCCCAGCCCTAGACATGGAGATGGGGTGCCTGAGGAGAGGCGGGACCAGGACACCCCGACCAGCCTTCCTTTCGAGTTGACGAGCTTCGTCGGAGCCAAATGAAGACTTGGCAGAGGATTCTCGTCTGGGCGCTGCTACTCGTCGTCGCGGCTACGATTCTGACGGGAGCAGACCCATACAAACCTGCGGTGCTAGCTGTCGTCCTGATCGTTGCCTTTGAGCTAGCACGACGGCGATTTTTGCGCCGGCGATAGGGAGCAATTGCCTTAGAGCCTGGTGAGCGGTCCTCCCCTGGCTCTCTTCCTTGCCAGCATGAAGGCGCAGCGGCCATCCGCCAGCGCGTGGCAGGGCCACGCCAGAAACCCTGCCCTGGCGGATTCCGACGCCCGCAGCCGAGTCTCTGTAGTCGTCCTCACCGTCTGCCGGGCTTCCTGGGGATCTGAGAGGCACGCCGCGAGGCAGACCCGTTCGGAGTTGAGTTCAGGGGGAGCCCAGGAGCCGTGAGGCGTGGAAGGAGGAGAAGTCCCTGCCGCGGCGCCGGGGCAGCGTCGTATAGGGAGCTACCCCTAAAGTCGCTGCTGCGAATCCGAGCGTGTGAAAGCCCTTGCCTCAACTGGACCTTAGGAGAGAGTCCTCCTTTTGGACTTGCTCGGGTACAGGTGCCTCGTAGATTCCGCGAGCCGACTTTGAGCCCCGGCCAAAGAAAGAGCCGGCTCATCACCGGCTGTGCATTTTTGGCTAACGGTTAGTTACGCTTTGCCGATCTTGTAGATCTTCGTGCCGCAGGTTGGGCAGGTCCCGGTCGTTGCGGGCTTTCCGTTCTTCATCGTGATGTGCTGCGGGTCTTTGATGTCTACCTTTTTCTTGCACTTCAGGCAATATCCGGTAACGGCCATAACACTCTCCTTTGCTGGCTACTGAACGCCCAGGGCGCCCCCAAAATCCGCCTGATAATAGCACAACCTCCTGAATTCGACTCGTATTCAAAAATCTGCCCAAAAATTGTGCATCCTCATCGGTGCTTCCCTCCCTCGCTCGCGGAGGACGGTTGGGGTGGGGGCTCAGTTCGCGTAGCGAGCGAGTATGACACTCGCGTTGTGCCCACCAAGGCCGAACGAGTTCGATAGCGCGACCTCGATCTTGGCGCGGCGCGCGGCATTCGGCACGTAGTCGAGATCACACTCGGGGTCCGGCGTGTGCAGGTTGATAGTGGGCGCGATCACCTGGTCGCGGATCGTGAGCGCGCAGACCACGGCCTCCACCGCACCCGACGCGCCCATCATGTGGCCGGTCATCGACTTCGTGCTGCTGACCGCCAGCCGGTCGGCGTGCTTCTTAAAGACGCGGTGAATCGCGTCCGTTTCATATTTGTCGTTCAGCGGCGTGCCGGTGCCGTGGGCGTTGATGTAGTCCACCCGCTCGGGTTCGATCTCGGCCTTGCGCAGCGCGCGCTGCATCGTCAGCACGGCGCCTTCGCCCTCGGCCGGGGCGGCCATGTCGAAGGCGTCGTTGCTCGAGCCGTAGCCGATGACCTCGGCATAGACGCGCGCCCTGCGTCGCTGGGCGTGCTCCAGTTCCTCGAGGAGGAGCGCCCCCGCGCCTTCCGAGATCACGAAGCCGTTGCGATCGCGATCGAAAGGACGGGACGCCTGGGCGGGGTCGTCGTGCTGGGCGAGCGCCCGCATGGCGCAGAAGCCGGCGTAGACGACCGGCACCAGCACCGCTTCTGACCCGCCGGTGACGATCGCCCCGGCGTCGCCGCGGCGGATCGTCTCGAAGGCCTCGCCCACGGCACCGCTCCCCGTGGCGCAGGCCGACACCACGGCCATGTTCGGGCCGCGCAGGCCAAGCGCGATCGCGATATGGCCGGAAGCGGTGTCGGTCAGCATGTTCTGGATGAAGGTCGGGCTGACCCGGCGCAGCCCGCGCTCCTGCAAGATGCGCTGCTGTTCGAGCAGGACCGTAAGCCCGCCCGCGGCGCTGCCGAAGATCACGCCAACGTCGTCGAGGAGGCCATTCCTGCTGAGGCCGGCATCCGCAAACGCCTCCTGGGCGGCGACCAGGCCGATCTGGCAATAGCGGTCCATCCGGCGCAGCTCCTTGGGCTCGATCCGGCCGGTAGCGTCGAAGCCCTTCACCTCGCCCGCGATCTGCACCGGATACTCACTGGCGTCGAAGAGCGTCACCTTGCCCACCCCGGACTGGCCTTCCAGCATGGCGGCCCAGGTACTGGCCGCATCGAGACCGACCGGTGTCACCGCCCCCACCCCGGTCACGACGACGCGCTTCATCCCAATGGCGACGGGGTGAGGACGCGGGCGACCTCGCGGTCGCTCAGGGTGACGACGTGGGCGTCCTTGCTGATGCGCCTGATCAGCCCCGAGAGCACCTGACCGGGCCCGATCTCGAGGAATTCCGCACTGCCGCGGGTCACCATCTCGACCACTGACGACGTCCACTGCACCGGCTTGAGGATGTGGTCGGCCAGCTCTTTACGGATGTCATCGGCGCTGGTCAGGATCTGGCCGGTGATGTTGGCGACGACCGGGATCCGCGGCTGACGCAGCGGAAGCCGGGCGACGATCTCGCCGAATTGGGCGGCGGCCCGCGCCATCAGCGGCGAATGGGAGGCGATGCTGATTGGCAGCCGGACCACCCGGGCGGCGCCACGGGCGCGAGCGAGCTCGGCGGCCCGCTCGAGCGCCGGGGCTTCGCCGGAAAGCACGATCTGTCCCGGGGAGTTGGCGTTGGCCACGGTGATGACGCCCTTGACCGCCGCTTCGGCCACGATCGCCTCGACGACGTCGCGATCGAGCCCCAGCACGGCCAGCATCCCGCCGGGGCGCTCGCTGCCGTTCTCCTTCATCAACCGGCCGCGCTCACGGACCAGCAGCAGCGCGCTGTCGAAGTCGATGACATCGGCCGCGACCAGCGCCGTGAACTCGCCCAGGCTGTGGCCGGCGACGTAGCGCGGAGCGATAACCTGGCCCATCGCTTGCCAGCGCTCTCGCATGGCGTTCAGGCAGGCAATGCTCACGGTGAGAATCGCGGGCTGGGCGTTGACCGTGTCGTTGAGGTCCACCTCCGGTCCCTCGAAACACATGTGCGTGAGGGCGAATCCGAGAATCTCGTCAGCCCGCCGGAAGACACGGCGCGCGGTTTCCGATGCGTCGAAGAGGGCTTTGCCCATGCCCACGTACTGCGAGCCCTGCCCCGGGAAGACGAAGGCCACCGGGCGGGCGCCGTAGGGGGCGCTCATCGCGGCTTCCGAATCAGGCGACGGACACCTTCCCCTTGACGTAATTCCAGGCCTCGTCGACCGTACGAAGCTTCTGGGCGTCATCGTCGGAGATCTCCATCCCGTACTCCTCTTCGAAGGCCATGATCAATTCGACCAGGTCCAGGGAATCGGCCTGCAGGTCCTCCGTGAAGGAGGCTTCGGGGGTCACCTTCTCGACGTCGACGCCAAGCTGCTCCGCGATGATACCTCGGAACTTGTCGAAATTCGCTTCGGCCATCGTTCCCTCCTGCTGGTTGGGGTGCGGGCACAGTGGGGTGCCCAAATTCGGTCTATACAATAGCGAACCGTAGCGGCCGGAGCGCGGAATACCCGGGCGAAGCTCGCCCGAGGGGTGTATCCCGATGGCGGGCGCTTGGTTACGGCTGGGTGCCGTTTCCAATCTGACGCCAGACGTAACCAGCTTGAATACCCGGACTTAAAATGAGGCGTGACTTCCACCCCGATGCCTTCCCTTGCCCAGACGCGCCGCGGATTGGCCCTTGGGGCGATCGCCGGCCTTGGCATCTATCGTCCCTCGGCCGACGCCCCGCTGGCACAGCGCGTCACTGGTACGGATCTGACCGGTGTCTCCTACCGGGTGCAGGCCGGGCACGGGCTGAGCACGCCAGCACTGGCGGCCGGAGCGGCGCGCGCCGCGCTGCGGGCGGCGGGCGTGAACTCCTCGGACCTGGAGATGATCATCGTCGGCACGACGACCCCGGACGTGCTCTGGCCCACCACGGCCTGCCTCGTGCAGACGGAGCTGAAGCTGCCGATGGTCGCGAGCTTCGACCTCTATGCGGCCGAGACCAGCCTGCTGGCAGCGCTCAATGTCGGGATCCGCTACATCGCGGCCGGCGCCCGCGGCGTCTTGCTGATCGGCGCCGAGTCGGATAACCAGCTGGTCGACCTGCCCGGACAGGGCGGTGCCGTTCATGGACGCGCCGCCGCGGCCGTCGTTCTCACCCGGGCCGGCGGCGACGGCGGGGTGCTGTCGACCATGGCTGGTGGCGCGGCCCAAGCCGATGTGAACGGCGATGCGCAGGATCGAGTCCTGCTCCGGGGGCTGACCGAGGGAGCGGCCGAATGCCTGCGGAAAGCGAGCCTGACCCTGTCGGAGATCGACCTGGTGATTGGGGAGCAGTCAGCGCCCGAGATCATGCACGCCTGGAGCAGGGCGGCCGGTGTCGTGCCGGCCCGGCTGCTCCTCGACCCGGCGCGCTACGGAAGCCTGCTGGCCGCCGCGCCGCTGACGGCGCTGCACGATGCGGTCAAGGACGGACGGCTCCACAACGGGATGACGGCCCTCCTGCTCGCCTGCGGCAGCGGGCCGACCTGGGCGGCCGCCTGCCTTCGCTGGGGTGGAGGAGGACTTGCCGAAGCGAGCCCCAGTGTGGAAAGGCGAGCGTGACATCAGCGAGCCCCGATGTGGAAAGGCGAGCGTGACATCAGCGAGCCCCGGTGTGGAAAGGCGAGCGTGAGGTCGTGCTGAACGGGACCCGGGTCGTCGTTACCGGCACCGGCGCCATCACCTCGCTCGGGCATACGAAACGCGAGACCTGGGAGGCGGTCAAAGCCGGCCGCTCCGGCATTCGCCGCATTCAGGCGTTCGATCCTTCCGCCACCCCGAGCCAGGTGGCGAGCGAAGTGATCGACTTCAAGCCTGAAACCCGCCTCGACCGTAAGGAGGCGCGCCGCATGTCGCGATTCGTCCAGTTCGCGATGGTCGCCGCCAAGGAGGCGCTGGCGGAATCTGGCCTGCTGATCACCGAGGTGAACCGCGACCAGGTCGGGGTGCTGGTCGGCAGCGCTATCGGCGGCCTGGAAGAGATCGAGGAGGCCCACACCGTGCTCAAGGAGCGGGGACCCTCGCGGATCAGTCCGTTTACGGTGCCGATGATGATCGCCGACATGGGCGCCGGGCAGATCTCGATCTCGATCGGAGCTCGCGGCCCGAACTTCTGCACGGTCTCAGCGTGTGCCTCGGGCGCCCATGCGATTGGCGAGGCCTTCGAGATCATTAAGCGCGGCGATGCGACGGCGATGATTGCGGGAGGCAGCGAGGGCTGCGTCACCCCGCTGGCGCTGGCCGCCTTCTGCGCCGTCCGCGCCGTCTCGACGCGCGAGATCGAGCCGAGCCGGGCGAGCCGCCCCTTTGACCTGGAGCGGGACGGCTTCGTCATGGGGGAGGGCGCCGGCATCCTGGTCCTCGAGGAGCTTTCATCGGCGCTGAAGCGTGGAGCACCGATCCTTGCCGAGCTCGTCGGCTACGCGGCCACCGCCGATGCCAGCCATATCACCGCTCCTGACCCGGTGGGGGCCGGCGCGGCTCAGGCGATGAAGCGCGCGCTGGAAAAGGCGCGGGTGGCGCCCCAGGACGTCAGCTACATCAATGCCCACGGCACCGCCACCCAGTTGGGCGACGTAGCAGAGACACTCGCTGTCAAAGACATCTTCCGGGGGGCCGCCTACCAGATTCCGATCAGCTCGACGAAGTCGATGCTGGGCCACCTGCTGGGGGCCGCCGGATCCGTCGAGGCCGTGATCTCCGTGAAGGCGGTCGAGGAAGGGGTTGCGCCACCCACCATCAACCTCGAGCATCCCGACCCGCAGTGTGACCTCGATTACATCCCGGAGGGTGCGCGCGAGCTGGACATCAAGCTTGCCCTCTCGAACTCATTCGGCTTCGGCGGGCACAACGCCTCGCTGCTGTTCAAGCAATTCCGGAGCTAGCGGATTGATCTTCCTCAGCGATTTCATCAACGCTGAGGTCGTCGACCTTCGACAGCATCGCATCGGTCGAGTCCGCGACCTGGTGGTCGTCATGACCGAACCGTTCCCGCGCGTTACCGGCGTGATTCTGAAGGGGAACCGCAAGGTGCGCTCCATCGACTGGTCGGTGGTGCGCAGCTGGGACAACAAGGAGTTGAGTCTCAAGGTCGATGAGGCCAGCCTGCAGCCGCACACGCGGGTCGACAACGAGCTCTGGCTATCGCGTCAGATCCTCGACCAGCAGATCGTCGACATCGATGGGCGCCGGGTGGTGCGGGTCAATGATCTCCAGCTGTCACAGGTCGACGGATCGACGTTGCTGGTCGGGGTCGACGTTGGCAGTCGCGGTCTGGCCAGACGGGTTGGGCTCGAGGGGCTCGGCCGGCGGGTCGCCTCAACACTCCACCTCGACTGGCCGCAACGGCTCATCTCCTGGGAGGCGGTTGATCCCGTGAGGAGCGACGTGAGTTCGGTCAAGCTCCGGATCGCCCACACGAAGCTGGCGAAGCTGCACCCGGCTGACATCGCCGACATCGTCAACGAACTCAGCCCCGATGATCGGAGTGCGGTCTTCGCCGCTTTGAGCGATGAAAAAGCCGCGGACACCCTCGAGGAGATCGACGAGCCGCAAACGCAAGCCTCCATCCTGGAGCGCCTCGACGTCGAACGGGCCTCCGACATCCTCGAGGCGATGGCGCCGGACGAGGTCGCCGACCTGCTGGCCGATATGCCGCGGGAGCGGGCGCAGCAGTTGCTGCAGAAAATGGAAGAAGACGAGGCGGGAGACGTTGAGGAACTGCTCGCCTACCGTGAGGACACGGCGGGCGGCTTGATGACGACCGAGTACGTCGCCGTGCTCCAGACGCTCACCGCTGCCGAGGCCATCGACCGCTTGCGCGAGCTCGAGCCGGATGCCGAGAGTGTCTACTACGTCTACGTCGTCGACGAGGAGGAGCACCTCCTCGGTGTCCTCTCCCTCCGCGACCTGATCGTGGCCAGGCCGGAGACGAAGATCCGCGACTTCATGATCAAGAATGTGATCTCGGTCGGCCTCGATGCCGGGCCGCGCGAGGTCGCGGAGATAACGTCGAAATACAATCTGCTCGCCGTGCCGGTCGTTGACCAGCACAATCGGATCCAGGGGATCGTGACGGTCGACGACGTGATGGAACGGGTGATGCCGGCCAGGGCCGGTGTCCGCCGCCGGCGCATCTTCTAGCCAGGCGTTGGCAGCTCAGAGGCCGCTGCAGCGGTCGCTCGGAGTCCTTCGAAGCCGCCGAGTTCGGTTTCTCATGCTGCTCTCAGTGGTGGGCCCCGGGATCATCACCGGCACGGTGGACAACGACGCCACGGGCATCACCGGCTACGCACTTGCCGGTTCGCAGTTTGGCTACGACTTGCTGTGGCTCCTGATCGTCACCGCGGTTTGTCTTGCTGCAATCCAGGAGATGGTCGCTCGGATGGGTACCGTCACCGGAAAGGGTCTCTCTGACCTGATCCGCGAACGCTTTGGCGTCGCGCCGACCGTGTGGGTGATGGTGCTGCTCTTCGTGGCCAATTCGGCGACAACGGTGGCTGAGTTCGCCGGCATCGCCGGTGCGTCGCAACTCCTGTTCGGCGACTTCGCTCGCTATCTTGCGATCCCGCTTGCCGCGGTGTTCGTGTGGTTCCTGGTGCTCCGTGGCTCGTTTCAGCTGGTCGAGCGGATGTTGCTGATCCTCAGTCTGGTGTTCGTGTCATACATCGTGTCGGCATTTCTGGCGCACCCCAGGTGGGACCAGGTCATTCACCACACGGTGGTGCCCACCTTTCATCTGACCGCGCCCTTCCTCTTGATCTTCATCACCATCGTCGGAACCACGATCACTCCGTGGATGGCCTTCTTTCAGCAGTCGAATGTTGCCGACAAGGGCCTTAATCCGAGCCAGCTCCGCTTCGAGCGAATCGATACCTACACCGGGATCCTGGCCCTCAACCTCGTGGCGTTTTTCATCATCGTGGCGACCGGCGCCACCGTCTTCGTCCACCATGTTCACGTCGACCCATCTGACCCGTCGGCATTTGCCAAGATCGCGCTCGCCCTGAAACCGCTGGCCGGCCAGTATGCCGAGCGACTGTTTGCCATCGGCCTGCTCAACGCTTCGTTGATGGCCGCGTCGGTCCTTCCGCTATCAACCACGTACGCGATCACGGAGGCGTTCGGCTTCGAGCGTGGCATCGATAAGTCATTCGCCGAAGCGCCAGCCTTCTTGACGATCTATACGACGATGATCGTGTTGGGGGCCGGCATCGCGATGTTTCCCGGCGTTCCCCTTGCCTTGATCACCAACATCCCGAACATCGTGAACGGACTGATGCTGCCGCTGCTCCTACCGGTCTTGATGCTGCTTGCGAACGACAAACGGATCATGGGCCGCTATGCGAACACCCGGCTCTTTAACGTCTTCAGCGGCATCGTCCTGGCCTTCCTTTCGCTCGTGACATTAGCGTTTCTTGCCTCGATCTTCTTCCCGGGCCTGTTCGGCAGTTAGCCTTTCTCGTTTCCCTCCCCCTTGGGGGGAGCGTGAGTGGGGCAGCTGACGATCCGCCTCCTTTCGGAACGCTGCTTCGGCCTCGTCGCCAAAGAGCACGAACCTCACCTCCTGCAGCGAGGTGCCCCCGCGACCATGCGTCGCGACTTCTTCCAGCATGATCCGTGCACAGTCATCCAGGGGAAAGTGGGCGATACCCGTGCCCACTGCGGGAAACGCGATCGAGCGCAGCCCTCGCTCGCCCGCGATTTCTAGGCTGCGCCGCGTCGACCGGCGCAGACTATCCGCGGACGTCCGGCCGCCCAACCGCATGCTTGCCGCATGGATGACGAAGCGGGCCTTGAGCTGGCCGCCGCCGGTGATCGCGGCGTCACCAACCTCGATGGGGCCAATCTTGCGGCACTCCGCCTGGATCGCCGGACCACCGGCCCGGGCAATCGCTCCCGCCACGCCCCCGCCCAGCAGCAGGTCGTTGTTGGCGGCGTTCACAATGGCGTCGACGTCCTGGGTCGTGAGGTCGCCTTGCAGGATCTCCACCGCGAGCTCGTTCGCGCGCCAGCTCACCCCGCAGTCGAGGGGAGCCAGGCCATCGACGCCATCCGCGCCTCGACGTCGGCGCGGGTGATCGGCTGCAGGCCTCGCACGCTGAAACGCTGAATCGTGAAGGACGCCATCACCATGGCGTAAGCCAGCGCCAGCCGCACGGTATCCTCGTTCTCAACCTGCTGCTCGGCGAGGCAACCGAGGAAGCCGGCGGCCACCGCGTCACCCGCGCCGGTCGGGTCTGTCGGCGGATCCACGGGCAAGGCGGGGAGGTGGATGTCATTGCCGTGGCGATAGAGCGTGGCACCCTTGGGTCCCTCCTTGATGACGAGCCCGCGCAAGCGGAAGCGATGCCGCAACTGCTCCGACGCTTCCTCGATCCCCTCGACGCGGGCCAGCGCCATTGCTTCCGACGCGTTGAGGAAGAGGTAATCCAGCCGCTGCAGCACCGGCTCGAGGGCATCCGGCTCCTCGCGGATGTAAAGCTTCATCGTGTCGCCCGCGACCAGCCAGGGGGCCTCGAGCTGCTCGAGCACGCGTAGTTGATGGCGCGGCTCCATGCTGCCAAGGAAGACGATCCTGGCCTTGCGCTGGTCGGGGGTGAGCACGGGGATGAAGCCGCGGTAGGCGCCCTGGTCGGAGCGCTCGTTGCGAGTGGTGCCGGTCTCGTAGTCGTGCTCCGCATGCCAGCGATAGGTTGGTAGGGCTGACAGCACGACGCTTCGCAGGTCGGCGCCGGTGCCGTCGATGGCGTCCTGGAACGCCGGCATGAAGTCTGGACCAGCGGTGCCGACCACGGACACCGGCGCGAACAGCCGGGCCGCCAGGGTGAAATAGGTGGCCGACCCACCCAGCCCATCGGTGTTGACGCCCATCGGCGTCCGGACGTCGTCACGGGTGATGGTGCCGGCGACCAGCAAGGGCCACGGCAGACTGGGGGACGTCACGAGGCCCCAATTCTACGGAGGTTTAGACGGCGAGCAACTGCGGGTCCGGTCGAGCCAGCTCGCCTTCGACGGCGGCGATGAAGCGGCGCACCGCTGTCGGATCGGTGAGCAGCCAGGCCTCGTCTGCACGGCCGGGGTCGGGCCGGCAGAGGATCGCCATCGCGGTGTCGTCCCCTATCACCGCGCTGAACCAGACATGGGCCAGCCAGCCCAGACCTGGGTCCCGGCGATCGGCTTCCTGCGGGAGCGGAGTCGTGTCCGGTGTGGTCACGACGGCTCGCCGCGCGCAGCGCAGCAAGGCGACCTCCTGGTCCCACTCGGCGCGGACCGCCGCTGGGTCGGGTCGGCCCAGGTAGACGGTATACCGGCCCGGCCGCATGGTTGCCAGGCTCTCGACCACTCGCCGGAGCAGCGGCACCGTCGACAGATCGCTGACCGCCCGGCTCCCAGGGGTGCCTTCGACCAGCGTCGCCATCTCGCCCATGAGTGCAGGCTAGCAGAAACCGGCGGAAAAAGCAAACATATGTTCGTAGGCTGCGAGGGGGGTTAACGCTCTCCGAAGAGGGGAATGACGTTGCCGGACCGGCCGCGCCAGCGGCCTCGCGCGGCGAGCATGAGGGCCTCCTGAGCCTCGAAAAGGACTTCGGCGGTACGATCGACTGACCGGTCGATCCCGAGTTTTTCCGTATAGCCCGGGTCGAGCTGGCCGAGCAGATGGACGATGCGCCGCCAGATGTCGGTCGGGATCAACTTCAGCCGGCGCAGGCGGCATTCTTCCACCGCGCCCAGCAGTTGATCGGTCTCACGGAGCTGGCTGCGCGGCGTGGGGGCGGCGCGCCGCTGCCAGGCCCAGAAGCGATGCTGCGCGATTTCCAGAACGGTGCGCTCGATCATGACCTAAGGAGCCATGATAGTCCCGGTATGGAGGAGCGGGTCGAGAGCCAGGAAGTCTATGCCGGCAAACTCTTTCAGGTCTTCAAGGACCGCGTCCGCCTGCCGGACGGACGTCTCACGACGCGAGAGATCGTCCGCCATCCAGGCTCGGTGGGCATCATCCCGCGCCATGCCGATGGCCGGATCGTGCTCGTCCGCCAGTTCCGGTACGTGGCCGGTCGGGAGTTATGGGAGATCCCGGCCGGCACCCTCGACAAACCGGGCGAGGGGATCTTGGAGGCGGCGCGGCGCGAGCTGGCTGAGGAGGCTGGCCTCAAGGCGGAGCGCTGGACCACGCTCGGAAGCGCATACCTGATGCCGGGATACTGCGACGAGCGAATGACCTTCTTCCTCGCCGAAAATCTGTCGCCGACGGTGGCGCAGGCCGAACTCGACGAATCCTTCAAGGTCAATCCGTTTGATCGGCATGACCTGCAGGTGCTCCGCTCGAGCGGCGAGCTCCGGGATGCGAAAACGCTGCTTGGGCTGGCCTGGGCGGGCGTCCCGCTCTGGGAGGAGCCTGGGCGCCGGCGCTAGGCGCTTACTCTTCCTCTTCGCCGCCCTTCGACTTCTGGTAGGCGGCGATCACCAGCTGCGCCGCGTGCGCCGGCACCTCTTCATAGTGCGAGAATTTCATGCTGTAGCGGCCGCGGCCCTGGGTGATCGACCGCAGGTCGATCGGAAACCGGTACATCGAGGACAGCGGGACCTGGGCCTTGACCTTCTCGATGTGATCGCCTGACGGCTCCATGCCGGCGATCTTCCCTCGTTTGCCGTTCAGGTCACTGATGACGTCACCCATGTTGCGCTCCGGTACCAGGACTTCGACGTCCATGATCGGCTCGAGCAGGACCGGCTTGGCATCCATCACCGCCTGGCGCATCGCCATTGCGCCCGCCAGCTTGAACGCGATGTCCTTGCCATCGACCGAGTGCGTTGATCCGTCGAGCAAGCTGACCTTGATGTCCACCAGCGGGTTGCCGGTCAGTACCCCCTGGTCCATCGCTTCCCGCACGCCCTTCTCCACCGAGGGTCGGAAATTCTGTGGGATGGAGCCACCGAAGATCTTGTCCTCCCAGACGAACCCCGTGCCACGAGGCACTGGCGCGATCTCGATCACGCAGTGGCCGTACATGCCGGCGCCGCCCGATTGCTTCTTGTACTTCTTCTCCGCCTTGGCGCTACTCGTGATCGTCTCCTGGTAGGGCACCCGTGGCACCGCCAGCGCGGCCTCGACCCCGTACTTGCGCTTCATCTTTTCCAGCACCACCTCCAGGTGGACGTCGCCCATGCCGTGGACGATCGACTCCTTCGTGATGGGCTCGTGCTCCAGCGTCAGCGTCGGGTCTTCGTCGACCAGCTTGACCAGCGCCGCGTTGACCTTCTCTTCGTCGGCCTTGTTCTTGGCGCTGACCGCGGCGCTGTAGGTCTGCCCTGGATACTGGATCGGCGGCAGCCGCAGAGGATGATCCCGGCTTGCGAGGGTGTCGCCGGTCGCCGCCACCTGCAGCTTGCTGATGCCGGCGATGTCGCCCGCCACCACTTCGGTCGCCGGCTCCAGCGTCTTGCCCTTTGGATAGCCGATCGTCCCGGGACGCTCCGGCTGATCCTTGGACGCGTTCAGCAGCGGGGTTCCGGGCGTTAGCGTCCCCGAGACGACTTTGACGTAACTGATCCGGCCGACGAATGGGTCGGCAGTCGTCTTGAAGATCAGCGCCGCCAGCGGCCGGGCCGGGTCGGCCGTCACCGTCTCGGGTTGGTCGGTGCGCGGATTGACGGCATCGACTGGCGGCGCCTGCTTGGGCGAAGGCAGCAGCGCGACGATGGCATCGAGCAGACTCCCGATCCCGATCGACTTGCCGGCCGCGGCGCAGAGCACTGGCACGATCGTGCCGGCGGCCACGCCTTTGGCGAGTGCAGCCGTCATTTCGGCATCACTCAACTCACCGCTTTCGAGATACTTTTCGAGCAGCGCGTCGTCGGTCTCCGCTGCCGCCTCGACGAGCGGTGACCGCCGGGACTCGACCTCGGCGGCGAGCTCGCTGGGAAGCGGGACCTCTTTCGCCCGCCCCTGCTGATCGAATTCGTACGCCTTGCGTGTCAGCAGGTCGACGATTCCTTTGAAGCCGGCCTCGCTGCCGACCGGCGCCTGGATCGAGACCGGACGCGGGCTGAACTCCTTGAAGCTGTCGACCGCTTTCCAGTAGTCGGCGTTCTCCTTGTCCATCTTGTTGACGACGACCAGGGTCGGCAGGTTGCGCTCCCGCAACTGGTGCCATGCCAGTTCGGTGCCGACGACGACGCCGGTGGTCGCACCCACCACCAGTAGGGCGCCCTCGGCCGCGCGGAGGGCCCCGACGACTTCGCCGGTGAAGTCCTGGAAGCCTGGCGCATCGAGCAGGTTGATCTTGTGGTCATGCCAGGTCAAGTGCGCGATGGCGGTGCCGATCGAGATCTTCCGCTTGACCTCTTCAGGCTCGAAGTCGAAGGTGGTGTTGCCGGTGTCGGGACGTCCCAGCCGATCGACCGTCCCGCCGGCATAGAGCATCGCTTCCGCAAGGCTCGTCTTGCCGTCGTGGCTGTGGCCGAGCAGGGCAACGTTACGGATCCGCTCCGGGTCGACTCTGGCCATCGCTTCTCCCTCTGCAAAGAGAGTGTAAGAACTTTCCCTTCCCCCCTGTGGGGGAGGGTCGGGGTGGCGAGTTGAAAGTCAGTCGATCGGCGCCAGCGGAATGATCTCCACGGACGCTCCCGCCGCGACCTCACTCGTCCCTTGCGGGACTACGACCAGGCAATTAGCGTCAGCCATCGAGCGGAGCACGTGCGAGCCCTGGTCACCCGTCAGGCGGACGACGATCCGGCCAGCATCGCGCCGCGCGATGCCGCGAAAGTACTGTTCGAGGTGCGGCGGGTTCTGCAAGCGCTCTTCGGTAATCGCCGCCAGCCGTGGTCGTTCGAGGTCGGTGCGTCCCTGGAATTTGAACAGGGCAGGCCGCACGAAAAGCTCGAACCCCACCATGGTGGACACCGGGTTGCCTGGCAACCCGATCAGCGGCACGCCGCCGACGGTAGCGAACATGAGCGGCTTGCCCGGACGCAGCGCAACCTGCCAGAAGGCGACGGCCTCGCGCTCTTCGAACAGGCCGCGGACGAGGTCGTAGGCCCCCATCGACACGCCGCCAGTCGTCACGACGAGGTCGGTTGCGCCGGCCGCTGCCAGCCGGTCGATGAGATCACTGCGCTCGTCACGCGCCACGCCGGCATCGATGACGATTCCGCCGCCGTCTTCGATCGCGGCGAGCAGCGTGTAGCGGTTCGTGTTCGTGATCTGGCCGGGCCCCAGAGCCTCACCTGGCTCGCGCAGCTCGTCGCCGGTGGTCAGCACCAGCACCCGTGGCCGCCGGATACAACGCACACTGACTCGACCGGCCGAGGCCAGCACGCCGATCAGGCCAGGCGTCAGCACACGCCCCGCAGCCGCGACCAGGTCGCCGCGACGGAGATCGCTGCCGGCGGCCCGCAGACTGGTGCCGGGGGCGACGGCGACCCGCACCTCCACCTCGCCGTCATGCTCGTCCGTGTCCTCGACGCGCACCACCGCGTCTGATCCCTCGGGGGCCATGGCACCGGTCATGATGCGCAGCGCCGTCTGCGGCTTCACGGCCTCTGGTGGGGGGGCGCCGGCCCGGATTTCGCCGAGTACCCGCAGGCGGATCGGTTGTGTCGCCGACGCCGCGGCGACATCCACTGCGCGGACCGCGTAGCCGTCCATCGCCGAATTGACAAAGGGTGGAACGTCCCGCTCGGAGCGAACCTCCTCGGCCAGGACGCGACCTCGAGCCTGGGTCAAGGCAACATTTTCACCGTTGAGCGGGGCGATCCGCTCGAGGATCCGATCGCGAGCTTGGGCGACCGTCAGTAACGGCCGCGATCCACTATTACCGATCGTTCCAGTGGCTGTTTTCGAACTCGGGTCCGCCACCTTCGCCGTCGGTCACGACGTTCTGGTGGAACCTCGCGGCGACCATCTGGTAGGCCATGGCGCGCGGGATGCCGAGCTTGGTGAGGCCCTTCACCTCATCGGCCATGACCTTGTCACGTGCGGCTTCGATGGCGGCGATGACGTCGTCGATCGCGGTGCGGGCCTTGGCGGCGCCGCCTGCCCCGTTCTCGGCGGCGGTCTCCGAGGGCACCTCAGCTTGAGGTTCCTTGGCTGCCTTCGCCTTTCCGTCTTTCGTTTCTTTGGCCATGGGATGCTTCACCTTACCACTGGAATCGTGCTCAGGCGGACACGCTGAGCGCGGCCGCCCCGCGCCTTGCTTGTACCCGTTCCATCGTGAACAGAAACGTTTCCTTCGCCAGGGCCGTAATGGGCGCGGCGAGGAACATGCCGATCAATCCGAATAACGAGGCGCCCAGCAGCGTACTGAAGATCAGCAGAAGGGGGTGGACCCGCGTGAACCGGCCCAGGATCAGCGGCGCCACGACGTGGCTATCGACCTGCTGGGCCACAAGCGCGAAGATGCCGACGAATACTGGGAGCGGACTGCCAACCGGGCTCTGAGCGAGCGCCAGCAGGACGGCCAGCGTTCCCCAGATCAGCGGGCCAAAGAAGGGAACCGCCTCGATGAAGAAGGCCACTGTGCCGACGAGCAGGGCGGCCTTGAGTCCCATCAGCCGCAGGCCGACGGTAACGACCAGGCCGATGAAGAGGCTGGTCAGCAGCTGCCCGCGCACGTATTCGCTGAGCACTCGGTCCCAGCGGTGCATCAGCTCACTCGCCGGCTGTTGGTGGGCAGGGGGGAGGAACGACCGGACTTCGCGACTAAGCCGCGGTCCGTCGAGCAGCATGTAAAAGGTCAGCAGCGGCACGGCGATCAGCTCGAGCAGCTTGGGAAAGAACATCAGGGACGCGGTCACGGCGGCGGCTGCGGCGTCGCCCAGGCCGCTGATGAAGTCCCGCGCCTCCTGGTCCAGCGACTGCTGGACGCTCGGCGGGAAGACTCCGGTGCCATAAAGCGTGTTGCGCCAGTCCTGGAAGGTGGCGCTCAACCGGCGGGCGATCTGCGGCTCGTCGCCGCCGCTGCCGAACATCACCCGGGCCAGCCGGTTGCCCTCGGCTGCCAGCAGCGGAGCCAGGACGAGGATGGCGACCACCACTACGCCGACGAAGGCGGCGAGTGCCAGGAACGACGCCAGGCTGCGAGGGGTGTGGCGGCCTTCGCGGCCGGAGTTGGTCATGGCATTGACGAGCGGCAGCAACAGGTAGGTGAGCAGAACGGCCAGCAGGAAGGGAAGGATGATCTGGCGGGCCAAAAAGACCACCACCAGGAGCAACAGCAGTCCGCCGACGAGCCAGACCGGGGTGGGGATGCGCCCTCGTAACCGCCGCGGTTCGCCGGCGACGCTGCTCATAGCGCGATTGTAGGGAGACTGGTCGAATTGCAGACCCATGAAGGCAGTGCTACGTTCAGCAACGTGAATCGAGCGGGGCGCTTGCATCGGCTTCTGGTCATCCTCTCGATGGCGACGGCCCGGCCCGGCATTCGGGCGGTCGATCTGGCCGAGACCCTGAAGGTCAGTACGCGCACGGTCTTCCGCGACCTGGCCGAGCTGCAGCGGCTCGGCTTCCCCGTCACCTTCGGCAACGGCTATCCCGCCCAGCAGGAGCTCTTCAAGCGGCGCCGCCGGCAAGAGATGTCGCAGGTCATGGCCGATCTCGTCGATCAGCAGTTGGAAGTCGTTCGACGCAAACTCCCTCCTGAGGAGGCCGACCGGATGGTCGCGGAAGCGATCCAGTATCTGCCGATGGAAGCCGCTGAGGCGATCACCCGCGCCCTTGCCAAAGCCGCCCGCAAGTAATTCCCTCCCCCGATTTCCCTCCCCCTCTGGGGGACGTGAGTTCAGGGTGGGGGCTTACAATCACCGCACCGGTCGGCTAGCTCAGCTGGTTAGAGCGCTTGGTTCACATCCAAGAGGTCGAGGGTTCGAGTCCCCCGCCGACCACCAAATCAAACTTCTCGGACTACCCGAATCGATTCCGCCACAAACTGCACGTAGCCCATTAATCGCTCCGTGTGTTCGAGATAGTCGGCGAGCGGACCGACGCGAGGCTTTACCGTCAGCTCGCTCTGGACACCCATCCCGAGGTTGCGCCCGCCCGGAGTTCCTTCCGGGTACGCGACCAATGTGCGCCCTGTGCCGTCGTCGATCTGAGCGATGCCCCAGTTCCCGGCTCCTCCGTACCAGGTCACCCGGCCGCGAATAATTCCTCCCGATACCCTTCCGGACAGCAGCTCCCCGATGGTTGTGGTAGCGCCGACCGGAATCTCCTGCGCCTCATCGATTCCGGCAGCCTCCTTCCAGGCCGAGGGCCAGTCAATAGTGAATACCGAGGAAATGTCGTCAGCCAGTGGCTCTCCGCGCACGAGAATGGGTCCTGTGTGGCGCCGGCGAAGGCTCTCCGTCGCATCGAAACGCATCTCGTGTGAATCGTCGAAGCGACTTCCCACCAGGCCTTCTGTAAGGCAATCGAGGTGCCAACGAACCATCGCTTCGGTGCTTGGCAGGTAAAGCTTGGGATTATCGTCGACCCAAAAGTTGAGGATGCCGGAGTTCTCTTGGCGAACGCTATCAATCAAGGCAATCCAGTACTGCTTGTCGAAACTCTTGAGCGGAAACCAGCACGGCGTCCACCCAAGCTCTTCCTGTCCAAACCGCCACCATTCGATCGCAGTGCTGAGTGGCAAGAAGTACGGCCAGTCATCGCCAAAGACAAGGCCTTGGCCATCGCCATCGTGCCAGCCGTAAAGGATCCTGAGCTCATCGGACAGAACCATTGGGTGGATCGCTGCCTCGGCGTCCTGGATCTCACGTTGCGTCAAGCCGGGCGGCAGACGTTTCGACCAGGTCCGGTCGCGGCCTGACCAGTAGCTGTCAAGAGCGGCCAGGGCCGATTGCATGCCGTGGGCACTCACGAGAGCGATCTTATCCACCACGGCCCACCACTGAAGTATTCAGTAGATCGAGCCGCAAGGCCTTTGTTCTGGACGTATGCCGATCTTTGGGACGAGAGCTCCGTCGACCGGTTGGCTGAGGCGATAGGCGCATCAGGCCAGGGCCAAGGTCGCGGGCAACTAAGCGCGAGGCGAGATCCAACCGGGCCAGATCAAGAGCTAACGAGCGTTCGGATTCCCTCCGCAAGCGGTCGTCTTCGGGCGGCAGCCCTTTTTGTTCTCGGGTCGTGACCCATTCTTTGCTAAACTTACGAACGCTTTCCTGCTCCGCTGCCGCCGCGAGGCCATAGCCGGAGCAAATCCCAGAGGAAAGGAGGTAGCTGATTGTCGTCGTATGAGTTGATGTACATCGTCAAGCCGGAGCTTGATGATCAGGCGGTCCAGCAGGAGATCGAAAAGGTCGGCCAGCTGATCCAGACGAATGGGGGCCAGGTCAAGAAGGTCACCCCATGGGGTAAGCGCCGGCTGGCGTACACGGTAAAGAACCAGCGGGAAGGACATTACGTCGTCGAGGAGTTCGACCTCGACCAGGCCAAGGTCACGGAGGTGGAGCGCGTCTTGAAGATTTCGGATACCGTCTTTCGTCATTTATTGGTTCGACAAGGCGAGGGGAAGTCATGAACCTGAACAAAGCCATGCTGATCGGCCGCCTGACCCGCGATCCGGAAATGCGATACACGCCAAGCGGCGCGCCCGTGACGACGTTCTCGCTGGCCACGAACCGATACGGCCAGGGACCGGACGGCGAGAAGAAGGAGTACACGGACTACCACAACATCGTTGTGTGGAATATCGGCAAGCGCAACCTGGCGGAAATCTGCGGCCAGTACCTGCACAAGGGCAGCCTCGTTTATCTCGAAGGCCGCCTCCAGACCCGCTCCTGGGAAGGCCAGGATGGCCAGAAGCGCAAGACCACCGAGATCAACGCCACAGAGGTCCAGTTCCTCGAGCCACGCAGCCAACCGCAGGCGCCTGCGACCGAACCGGTTGAGGCGGCGGTCGCCGCGCCCGCCAGCCATGCCGAGGAACCCTCGCGCGACGTCGACCCGGAGGATATCCCGTTCTAAGGAGCGATTGACAGGACACCATGCCACCACCGACCGAAAAGCGTGACCGCAAGCCACACAAGAAGGTCTGCAACTTCTGCGTGGAGAAGGTCCATCTCATCGACTACAAGGAGGTTTCGCGCCTCCGCCGCTTCGTGAGCGAGCGAGGCAAGATCCTCCCGCGTCGCGTGACCGGGACCTGCGCCCGCCATCAGCGGCGCCTGGCCGTCGCATTGAAGCGCGCTCGCCACGTCGCGCTGCTGCCCTACACGGCCGACCAGCGCTAGACTCACTCGCACACTCGAGACGGGCGCGAGTCGCGGTCACGGGTCGCGCTTATACTTGTTGATTAGTTGCGTCTCCCGCGCCTCCCGGTCGCGCTCGCGGCCGGGGTCGTCTTGCTTACGTCCTTGTCACCGGCTCGGGCAGCGGCTTCGGAGCCCTCGTTTATCATGCCATCTCCGTACGTGGTTGCCATTGATCCGGGACATGGCGGCAGCCCGACCAGCGATCCGACGCAGCTCTGGGATCCCGGCGTTGTGGTCGGCGCCACCATGGAGAAGGACATCACGCTGGATCTGGCCTTCCGCCTGCGCGCGCTGCTCCAAAAAGAGAAGGTGAAGGTCGTCCTCACGCGCACCGGCGATCAGTACGTCGAGATCTCGGAACGCTGGAACCGCGCCCATGCGTCGGGTGCCCGCATGTTCGTGAGCTTGCACGTCAACGCCTACGACGGCGACCCGTCGATCAACGGCGCGGCTGTCTTCTACCCCAGATCGGATAGCCTCTCATTCGCGCAGGCGATCGATAGCGGCCTCGCCCAAACACTCAACCGCTATCAGATCGCGGACGACGGTGTGGTCGCCAAGCCTGAGCTCTGGGTGCATTCCGACATTCCGACGGCCACCGTCGAGCCTGCCTACCTGACGAATCCACGCGAGCGGAGCTTGCTCCTGCAGGATGACTTCCGCGACGCGATCGCCACGGGCGTCTTCCAGGGGATGCTGGCCGCCGATCCGCAGATCGAGCAGACCAGGCTCCAGGTCGCGCGTGCCGAAGCCGCGGCGGCCGCGCAGCGCCAGGCCGAAGCCGCCTCAATCGCCGATGCGGCCCGCACTGTGGCGGCCACCCGCTGGGGTGTCGTCATCGGCGGCCTCTTGCTCCTTTGGGTGGTAATGCGCATGGCCATCCGGCGCCAGGCACGTGCGCCGCAGCCGCCGGCATATCGCCGCCGCAGCTATCGCCGCCGCCGCTCGATGTCACGCCGATAGCGAGCGCGTCGCCGCGAGGGCTGGACGGTAAGCTAGGGCGCATGGCTCAGAATTTCCAGTTGCGCATTCCTGGTCCCACGCCCGTCCCGGCTCGTGTCCAGCGGGCGATGGACGCCCCGATGATCAACCACCGTGGTCCTGAGTTCAGGGCGCTCCTGCCTGAACTCGAGACGGGTCTCAAATGGGCCTTCCAGACCGAGAACGACCTGCTGATCTTCCCGGCCACCGGGACCGGCGGGCTGGAGAGCGCCGTCGCCAACCTTGTGTCGCCAGGTGAGCGCGTGCTCGCTGTCACGATCGGCGCGTTCGGCGACCGCTTCGCCGACCTTGCGGAAGCGTTCGGCGCCGACGTGGCCCGCTACACGCTGCCCTGGGGCGAAGCCGCTGATCCGGAGGACCTGGATGACCTGCTCAGTCGGGAGCTGGAGGTCGCCACCGTCCTGATCACCCACAACGAGACCTCGACCGGCGTGACCAATCGGCTTCAGGCGCTGGCCGAAGTCGTCAAGCGGCATCAGCGGCTGCTGGTGGTCGACGGGGTCAGCTCGATCGGGTCAATCGACCTTCCGGTCGACCGCTGGGGCGTGGACGTCGCCGTGACCGCCTCCCAGAAAGGATGGATGCTCCCGCCTGGCGTCACCATGCTGAGCATTAGCAAGGCTGCCTGGCAGCGGCAAGCGAGCGCACGCGCCCCTCGCTTCTATTTCGACTGGGAACGCGCCCGGAAGATGCAATCCAAGGGCATGACCTTTACCACGCCTGCGATGAGCATCCTCTTTGGGTTGCGCGAATCGCTGACGATGATGCGCGAAGAAGGGTTACCGGCGATTTTTCAGCGGCACCTGCGCATAGCGGCCGCCTTCCGCGCCGCGTCAACGGCGCTGGGGTTACGCTTACTGGCCGCCGAGCCAGAGATCGCCTCGCCGACCGTGACCGCCGTGTATCTCCCGGACGCGCTGAGCGGCGAGAAGTCGGAGTCGGTGTTCAAGACCTGGCGCGATTTGGGCCTCGTTGTTGGCGAGGGTCAGGGAAAGCTTGCCGGCAGGATCTTCCGGATCGGCCATCTCGGCGCCGTCTACGAAGAGGACGTCGTGGCGACCGTGGAGGCGCTGGAGCGGGGTCTGGAGGCCAACGGGCATCCGCTCACGCCCGGTGCGGCCCTGACCGCCGCGCGGCGAGCGTTGGAATCGTCCGAGCCCAGCCTCGTCGCCTGAGCCGGTGCCTCGCGTCCTCGTAGCCGACCCGATCGCGGACGCGGGAATCAGCCGGCTGCGCGAGCACGCCGATGTTGACATCGAGTTGAAGCAGAGTCCATCCGCGCTAATGACACGCATCCCCGACTATGACGCCCTGATCGTGCGCAGCGAGACACGCGTGGATGCGAAGGTCATTCGAGCCGGTAATCGTCTCAAGGTGATCGGCCGCGCCGGCGCCGGCGTCGACAACATCGACGTCGCGGCCGCCACCCGGGCCGGTGTTTTGGTTGTCAATGCGCCGTCCGGTAACACCATCGCGGCGGCCGAGCACACGATGGCGATGATGCTCGCTCTGGCCCGACACATTCCGCAAGCCGACCAGGCGGTCAAGGCGGGCCGCTGGGAGCGCTCGCGCTTCCTCGGCAACGAACTTCGAGACAAGGTGCTGGGGGTCATCGGGTTCGGCAGCATCGGTCGCGAGGTGGCGCACCGCGCCCAGGCCTTTGGCATGCGGGTGATCGCCAGCGACCCGATGCTCTCAGTGGAGCGGGCCTCCCAGCTCAACGTGAAGCTGATGTCGTTGGACCAGCTGATGTCTCAGGCGGATGTGGTCACCTTGCACGTGCCACTGACCAGGGAGACCCATCACCTGATCGACGCCCGAACGCTGGCCGCGGCAAAACCCGGCCTGCGGCTGATCAATGTCGCCCGCGGCGGCATCGTCGACGAATCGGCACTCTGGAATGCCTTGCGAGATGGCCAGGTGGCGGGCGCGGCCCTCGACGTGTTCGAGCAGGAACCTCCGGGTGAGAACCCGTTGCTGTCGCTCCCGCAGGTGGTGACGACGCCGCATCTAGGAGCCTCGACGGAGGAAGCGCAGATCAGTGTCGCGCTCGAGATCGCCGACCAGGTGGTTGCCGTCCTCGAGGGCGGCCATCCGCGCTTTGCCCTCAACGCGCCCGTCGCGTTGCCGGAGGCCATGGCCTTCCTGCGGCCATTCATCCCGGTCGCGGAGGGCATCGGTCGCTTCTTCGCCCAGGTGGGCCGGCAGCCTGCGACTCGCCTGCAGGTCGATTACGCAGGCGAGATCGCCGACTACGATTGCTCGGTTCTGACTGCCGCGCTGTTGACGGCATTCCTGGCCCGGTTCAGCGCGGAGCGGGTCAACCCGGTCAATGCCAGGGCAGTCGCGGCCGCCCACGGTATCACCGTGGTAGAGCAGCGGGGTGCCCGGGCCAGCGAATTCGCGAACCTGATCAGCCTGCAGGCGGTCGGTGATCGAGGCACCAGCCGCGTCGGCGGCACGCTGCTGCTCAACGAGCCGCACATCGTGACCTTCAACGATTTCCGGATCGACCTGGTGCCACAGGGCACCTTCTTGATGAGCTGGCACGCCGATCGGCCGGGTGTGATCGGCGCCATCGGCACCCTCCTGGGTCAGAACAACATCAATATCGCGAGCATGCAGGTGGGCCGCGACCGGCCGCGCGGCGACGCGGTGATGATCGTCTCGGTCGACGATCCGGTCCCGGAGTCGATCCTGGCCGATATTCGCCGGATCCCCGGGATGGCTGACGTGCTGTCCGTCACCCTCTAGCTCCTGGTGGCCAGGGTTCGGCCGTTCCAGGGGGTTTTTTATGACCCGCAACGGGTTGATCCCTCTCGAGTCGTCGCTCCCCCCTACGACGTCATCAGCTCGGCCGACCAGCGGCGTTATTACGCGCAGGACCCGCACAACGTCGTCCGGCTGATCGCCGGAGAGGTGCGTGCCTCTGACACACCCGACGACAACAAGTACACGCGCGCCGATGCTTTCTTTCGGCAATGGCTGGCGCAGGGCGTCCTGCGGCGGGAAGCGAGCCCCAGTCTCTATCTGTACCGCCATCAGTTCGTCGACCCGATCGATGGCGAGGCGCGCTCCCGGCTCGGCATCCTGGGAGTGGTCGAGCTCGAACCGTTTGGCCGCGGCGTCCTGCCCCACGAGCAAACCAACGCCCGCGCCAAGGCGGACCGGCTGTCGCTGACCCGCGCGGTGGTCGCCAACCTCAGCCCGGTCTTCGCTCTCTACGAAGACCCGCAGTCGGCGGTCCGGCCGATGATCGCGGCGGCCATGAGGGCCCGGCCCCGGCTGTCGATCACGAGTGAGGATGGCGATCGGCACACGGTATGGTCGCTGCGCGGGGCTCAGCGCATTTCTGAGCTGGCCGAGGTGTTCAATGCCTCGCGCCTTTACATTGCGGACGGCCATCATCGCTATGAGACAGCCCTGAATTTCCGGAACAAGCAGCGGCAGGCGCATCCGGAGGCGCCGCCGGACGCCGCCTTCAACTACGTGCTGATGCTGCTCGTCGACGTCCGGGATCCGGGCCTTACTATCCTGCCCACCCACCGGGTCCTCCATGACCTCGAGCGCTTCGATGCCGGCGAGCTGCTGCGCCGGCTCGCTGAGCGCCACCGAGTCGTTCCTCGAGCCGACCGGGCCGCCCTGCTGGCGGGCATGCAGGAGCGGACATCGGGGCACCGGATCGGCATAGCCTTCCCGCCAATCCCCTCCCCCCTTGGGGGGGTTGGCCAGTTCGGATCTCCCTCCCCCTCCGGGGGAGGGCAGGGTGGGGGCGTCCCCACCTGGTACACGGTCGATATCGACCAGGTCGTGGCGGCCGATCCGGTTTCGCAACTCGACGTGTCCGTCCTGCACCGCGATATCCTCGATCGTCAGATCGGTTTGCACCAGGCGGAGCTGGAGCAGGAGCGCTACCTGAGCTACTCCCGCGAAGTCGACGCGGTCCTCAACCGGGTCGAGAGCGGAGCGGGGCAGGCCGCCTTCCTGCTCCGGCCCCCGGAAGTCAGCGACGTGGTCGAGGTCGCCCGGGCCGGGCAGGTCATGCCTCAGAAATCGACTTATTTCTTCCCGAAGCCGGCGTCCGGGATCGTCTTCAACCCGCTCGATGCCGCCATCCGAGTCGGCAGCGTCTGAGCGACAGCATTCGTTTCTCCCTTGGACAGTTCCGTCCCGCCTGGGGAGGTTAGGGGTGGGGGAGAGTCAGGTATTCGTTTCCTCCCCACTGGGGGAAGGGCGGGGGTGATTCATTTGGTCGGTTGCTTTGTGTCATTTTCGTGAGCCGATTTGACTTGCCCGCGCCAGCGCGCTTGGCTACTATGCTGGGACCAGTGAGCGCGAAGCGGGTCGTGATCTACATGCCAGATGCCCTCGTCGACGCGCTCAACCGCGTCACGGCGGTCTCCCCGCAGAGCCGGAGCGAGATCATCTGCGCCGCGGTCGAACGGTTCCTGGACCAGGGACCGCGTCCGGCTGGGGCCGAGTCGGCTGGCGCCGACGACGCCTTTTTCGATCGGGTGGCCGAGATGATGCAGAGCGGCTTGCTGCAGCCCGGCGACTTCAGCGACCCGGCGTCCGAGGAGCCGAGGCCTAAAAGCAAGCTCTGGATCAACTGACGATCAGCTCGAGCTCGGCGTTTTCGGTGGCCGAGAGTGCGGGTATAAGTTAGACCGACATGCCAGTCTACGGATATCGCTGCAGCCACGCCCACCATTTCGAGATCCAACAGCGGATCACCGAGCCATCGCTGACTCAGTGCCCCGAGTGCGGGGCTCCCGTGACTCGCATCTTCTACCCAGTCGGCATCATCTTCAAGGGTGGCGGCTTCTACAAAACCGACTCGCGGGGATCGACCGGCGACGGAAGCATCACCCCGGCGCAGAGCCCCAAGGCCGATACCAGGACCGGAACCAAGGCCGGCACCAAGGCCGATAACAAGGCCGACAGCAAGGCTGACACCAAGGGCGACAACAAGGCAAAGACCGCGTCGGACGACGGTAGCTCGACGCCTCCTGCAGCGCCGCCTGCTAAAACAGAAGAGAAGACGGGCACCTAGTCGAGGAGGAAGAGCGTGTCATCCAAGAACATCGTCCAGGTTACAGACCAGAATTTCGAAACGACAGTCGCGGCAGCAGAGCAGCTGGTGCTCCTCGATTTCTGGGCCACGTGGTGCGCGCCCTGCAAGATGCTGAGGCCGGTGGTTGAAGAGCTGGCCGCCGAGTACCAGGGCCGGGTCGTGATCGCCGAGCTCGATGTCGACGCCAACCCGCTGACGGCGTCGAGGTTCAGCGTGCTCAGCATTCCCAGCCTGATCCTGTTCCGCGGCGGCAAACCCGCCGATCGGATCGTCGGCTACAAGCCCAAGGCTTACCTCCGACAGAAGATCGACGCCGTCCTGTAGCCTCATCCCGCACGGGGGTGCATGGGCTCAGGTGGGCTCCACGGTCTTCAAAACCGCTGGGCGGCATCCTTGGCGATGTCGCCGGACGGATCGTTCCCGTCGCGCCCCCGCCAGTTTTGAATTAGGGCAGTGACCGCCGCGCCCAGCTCCGGTGACTGACCGGAGTCAGGAAACGAGGCCAGCGGTCTTCCTGACGGCTTAACTGACGGCATAAGGCGGGACGACCAGAGGTCATGGCTAAGAAGAGAGAACCCTGCGGTCCTGCCCCAAGATCAATTCGGACCGAACCATCTCGAGAATGCGGCCCAGCCAATTCCTCCCACGGGAACCGCCTTCGTCCCAATAGCGCCCAGTGAACCCTATGCCTCGGATCCTGGCATCACCGGTAGCCACGAGCTTGGCAGCCAGCTCCGGGTGTTGCTTGAATTTGAGCCGAATCAGGTCTGCCATAACAGCTAGACGAATCAGTGGCCAATTAGATCGCCGGCTTGCCGCGCGTCCAATGTCATGGGCGTCGGTAGCTTTGGGTGCGAGCCGGATGTTCTCCATCGCTGCCGGGTCGTCTGTCGACAAAGCCCAGTATGCGTGCGTGACCGATGGGTATTCGACTCCCTCGACGGTCACCGGCGTTGGAACATCGTTGGAGAGGTAGCCGTAGCCATCCATGTCAACCCAGCCGCCGCCCTTCGCGATCTTTATCCCGCCATAACCAATGGATGCAGCAGTGGTACCTGCCGGCGGCCCGTCAGGATCCCCGTCGTTGGACTCGGCGCGATATCGCGCTGCCCGTGCCTTCCGGGCTTCCAAGTACCGAAACACCCCTTCTCTGTCCTCGTTCGTAATCGGGCGCTCCTTGAATGGCGGAACTCGCGGCATTAAAGGCTCTCCAATCTCTCCGACCAGCACGCGAATTGGCCAATCCGCCATGTCTTGGTCTCCGAGTACATACATTCGGAGGTGAGCTGGGATCGCGAGGTAGGCTTCCCTAAGGGACAAACGGCCCTCTTCCGAAGGTTTAGCGATATAGGCATCTAGAGCGGCTAAGCACCGCGCTGAACTCGTTGGGATTCCCTGCAATTCTGCGATTGTGTCCTCGACTTCTTTAATCAGTTGCTCCGAATCGATAACGGTGGGATTCTTGAACTGCCAACTCCCGAGGTGATGAGCGCTAGCTTGGCCATTCTCGGGTAGTCGTGTAGCGACCCATCCCTTGCGCACTTTTTCACGGAATCCGTCTAGGTCAACCAAACCCCAACAGTCAATGAGACCGTCTGCGTAAACCTTTAGGTCGCTTAGGAAATATTTCCCACCATTGTTGATGAACACGTGTCGCCACGTGCCCTCAATGTGCTCGCCGTCGTCGAGGGTTCGAAAAGTGCGGTCGAAAAAACTCAATGAAACACCCCTTTCCCGGTTGCTCTCTTCAGCGCCTGGTCGCATCGGACGGGCCTGGCGCGGTAATGCCAAGCCGCGGCATTGCGACGATCTCCTCGACTGGGCGCGTCTGAGCTTCGGCCAAGACCGCTGCCTCCAAGGCTTTGCACGTTGCGGCGATCTTGCTCTCTAGCCCGCCGACGAGGTGCCGGAAGTCGCTTACTCCTTGATCATCGAACATCACGTGCTTCACTGCAAGAACGCCCGTGCCGATGACTCTATGGATCCCAGCTTCGTCGTTGCCAACAACCGCGCCCACGGCAACTTGCTCGAAGGGGTTTACTGAGTGGGCCACGTGTTTATCACGCATCGTGATGAGGTGTCGATGGAACCCCAATGCACTTTCGTGAAAACCTTCGAACACCGACTCGCCGAGAGGTGGGCTGCGACCGCCGATGAAGCACCTCGAGTAGCTGACGACGGCGGTCGTCCAGAGACTTCCCTTAACGAGGTCATCATCACTCTTCTCTGCCAGGAGCTTGATCAGCCGGTCCAGTGCCGTGGCAGCCAGTCGGAAGTCCAAGAGGACTGAGGTCGCATCAGCCAGCGCCTCTGCTTGCTTGAATCTGAGCGAGAACAGCGGTCGTGGTTGATCTTGCTCGTCACCACCGCCGGACGACGCCTGAGTATTCATCTTTAGGCCCGCACTTTACCCAAATCGGCGCCGGCATCAAACGGTTATCCGTTTCGCATCTCGCCAGCCGCTAAACGACGGTCGCTTGGCGTCATGTGGGGATGCGGCTCTCGCAAAACAGAGCCTGCATATGACCAGCCACTTCCGCGTGAAGGGCGGGAGCCACGTGGCTGTAAGTATCAAGGGTCAGCGAGATGGTGCTGTGGCCTAGGAGTTCCTGGACCACCTTCGGATGAACGCCACGTCGCAGCAGATGGGTCGCGGCCGTGTGCCGGAGGTCATGCAACCGGAGGCGCGGGAGGCCTGCCGCTTCGAGCGCGCGGTGAAACCACTTGATTGCCCAGGTGCCATCGACTGGACGACCCACCGGTGTTGCGAAAATCAGACCGCTGTTGTTCCACTCCGGTCCTGCCGCGAGTTGGTCCCCGCGCTGACGCCGACGGTGCTCTGCCAACGAGGCCAGCGTGCCTAGCGCTAGGTAAACTGTGCGCCGGCTCCTCGCTGTTTTGGGCTCAACGAAGACGTAACCGACGCCGGGCTGTCGCTGGAGGGCGCGGTTCACGACCAGTCGACCGCTGGCGAAGTCGACGTCGCTCCACAGCAGCCCCAAAGCCTCGCCGAGGCGGAGCCCGGTCGTGGCGAGCAGCACCCAGAGCGCGTGCAATCGATGACCGCGACTGGCCTGGAAGAGCCGTCCGACCTCTTCCTCGGTAAGCGTCTGCATCTCGCGCCGACTCGGACGCGGGACGGTGACCGCTTCGGTCGGATTCCGAAGCATCAGGCCCCATAGCACGGCTTGACGGAGGGCCCGGTGCAGGACCGTATGGGTCTGTTCCACGCTGCGGCGCGATAGGCCTTTCGTCAGCAAGGCGGCATAGGCGGCCTGAACCGCTTGGGGCGTGAGCGCAGCCAGCCGCAGGTGGCCGATCAGCGGGAACAGGCGACGCATGCACAACGCGTAGGCGCGGTGAGTGGTCCAGCGAACGCTGGGCCGGACGCTGTCCTCTAGCCACTGGGTCAGATACTCCTCAACCCGCTGGCTGGAACCCGAGAGAACGATTCCTTGCTCGAGCGCCCGGCGCGCCGCCAGGAGCTTGATCCGAACGTCTCGCTGGGACCGTGCGACATAGCGCTGCCGGCGGCCGCCGAAGCCGAAGGCCGCCTCCCAGCGGCCATCCGCGCGCCGGTAGACGGTCCCTTCGCCGCGGCCTCGTCTCGCCATCACTCCTCCCTCCCTCATGGCCACCACTAAGTCCTCGACTCGACGCGGTCGGACATCGTAACTCTCACGGCTGGAATTGCAAGTCCTTCTCCTTCCGCGTGCCATGGCGATCGGGAAGCTCCTCGGCTCTCGGGCCAACGTGCCCACATGTGGCCTCACGTGCCGAGACTCCGGCGTCGGTAGCCCACATCCGCCGTCGGCTCAGAGTCCGCCCTTGTGTGGCCACACGTCCCCGACAGCAACGTGGACCGTCGGGCCAGCGCCCCGCTCGAAGATGGCGTGGCATGGTCCGGATCAGGGATGACGCCCGCTGGTCGATTGCTGATCAGAAAAATGGATGAGCACTTGCGATAAAAAGCCACGTTGGACCCAAGTTCAAAAAAGGCGTCGCTTCTCAGGACGACGCTCCGGACGACGCTTGGCGCGACGCCTGTCGCGGGCCCAACATCGGCTCTGGGGGAACACCTCGCGTGAGCGGGCCTGGGCCGGCACCGGGGATGCCATCCCGATCCTCGATACCCACGAAGGGAGGACCGGCATCCCCGCTTCGGCCGCTCGCGTGTTGCGTGTGCTCGGCGATCCAGTCTTCGAGCGCCGCGCGCGGCACCCGGACTGATCGTCCAATCCGGATGACCGGCAGCTCCCCGACGGCCAGCATCGCAAACACCTTGGATCGCCCCAACCCGAGCAGCTTGGCGACGTCCCCGGCTTTCAGCAGCAACGGTTCCATGGCGTGTCTTCCTCCTTGAGTCGTGCCGGATTACTTGTCGATCGGTGTTTGCGTTTACGCGTGTTAGGGGGAGAGCACTTGCGAGACGACTTCACGTTCACCGTCCGCTTCGTAAAGCGATCGCTTCTCAGGACGATCGACCAAGTGATCGCGTCCACGCCCTCCATGTGCTCGCCGGGTTGCCGCGCCTCCCTCATGACCTTCCCATCTGTAAAGGGCCGCTTTTGGCGGCGACTTCGGCGGACGAGTTTCGACCGCGCCTAATCTGCTTCTCGTCGTTCCCAACGCTTCGTCTCTCCCCGAGTCGACTGTCCCAGCGCTCTCTTGGACAGTCGCGTGCCACGCGTGTTGCCTCCCATCCATCAAAAGGCCGGCCCTCAGCCGGTTTTCGGACATCGGCGCGAAAAAAGGACGCTTAGACGGGTCAGGGGACGGTGGAGGGCGGGTCGGGCCGAGCCCGCGAATACGCTTGGTGCCGGTTCAGGTGACGGAGACGACGGTCAGGTGACGAGTGCGCTAGCGGAGGCTCACGCTGGCTCGGGAGCGACTCCTATTAGGAGGAGCCGCCCACCGACCTGGTTTAGGCTCACATGCCCATCCGATACGTCGGTGAACCCCACGCCCACGGCTTGCCCGGGAAGCCCCAGTACTCCACATAAGGCCTCGTGTCTTTCCACCTCGAAGTCGAACTCACCGGTTAGGACTGCGTCCAAACTTCCTTGGGAGCCATCCCGGTCGAACGCGGCGCAGAGAGCCGCTGAATCGCCGCCAGCCGGTCCAGGTTCTACGCCTTCGCCATTCCAGTCCCAATACCCTGGTCTTGAGTTATAGGAATCAGCCTCCCGCGCTCCGACGAAGAGCCGATAAATGAGCACGTCATCATCGTGGTTGGTCACGGCTAGGGCAGACCACCCGATGCCCGCGGCAATTTGACGCGCCAGAGCTTCGACCGTTCCGTCCTGTTGCTCGGAGGCCTTGTCGTAGACGACCCAGAAGCCTGGCCGCACGAGAACGTAGGCAGTCCGATCAGCTCGTCGGAGCAGCTCCTCCACAGCGGACAGATCGGAGCCTGCCAGAGTGATGTTCGTATACATGTGGCCCATGCCCGCAGTCTAGGCGGCACAGGTGGCGTTGCCCCAGCACGTTGCTGGTCGCTAATTAGGCGATGTTCGAATCGACTCCCTTATGGGCGTCCCTCACGGCCAGAGGGATCCATCTCGAGCAGTGACTCGTGCAGCCCGCCAACATCTCGCCCGGTTAGCTCGTCATCCCTCGTTTCCATGAGGCGCCAGCCTGGATAGTCGTCCTTCAGTTCAGGATCGTAACCCTCGTCGACACGATTGATCAGTTCGAAGACAGCGTTGTAGGCAATCATTCGGGCTACTCGCTTGAGATCGGCTCGTCCGGCCCCCGCGTCGAGCAGGCGTTTTAGAGCCTGACCTGCATCACCAAAGGGGATATTAGGTTTCTGCTCGGACATCGCGATTGACTGATCAATCCAGGCGTCCGATGCGGCCCAGCCATCGATTGCATTTCGCCACAGGCTACGGAGAAAGCAAAAGCGAGCAAGCTGAGCTATGTTTTCGTCGGTTTCTGACTTAGCCCAACTCTCGGGGTCACGTGTGCCCAGCCTTCGAAAGCGGTTTAGCAGTTCCTCGTACGGATACGGCGGCTGGCTTCCTCCACGCTGCTTTGGCATCCGAAGTCCCTCCCTGCTGCGGTCCTTGCTTGCTTACTATTGTCGACCCGAGGCTCGGGCGCTGGCCCAGCCTCTGTGGGGTGACGGCATAACTGACGGCTTCGCCGTCGTAGGTCGCCGCGTTCTGTAGCAACGGGTGTAGCAACGGTGTTTAGGCGCAGCCGCGGACGATAGCAGCCCGATGACCTAGATCTAGATGGCCAGCTGGATGGGAGCGGAGGGGAGCGGCCGATATCATGCGCGAGATGGCGGAGACGGAGATCGGTCTTCGGGCAGCGGTTAATGCGATTTCCGATGTGATTCAGAACCGTCCGCGACCCCTGCGAGAGTTCGATCAGATCTACATGAAGGCTGGAGACATGCTCCAGCAGTGGCTCAAGCAGGATCTCGAACGCCAACTCATCGCCCTGCCTAGCCGCCTAGATGGGCGTGAGGGTCACCGGTTGCACGGCCATCGCTACCTCACATACGCGTCGATGCCGGGGTTTTCCGTTGCGCAAATTGTTGACGGAAACCGGGCGAATGCAAGCGTATATTCGGTGGGAGGAATGGGGGATATGCAGCGGCTGTGGCCGTGGCTCGCGCTCGTGGCGATCCTCGTCGGTTGCGGGCCGCCAAGCCCGGCTCCCGTGTCAAACGCGTCACCGTCGGTTGGCTTTGGGTCGTGTCCTAGCTCGACCCGGACAGTGACCTCCTCGCCTACGCCGGGAGAACCACAGCCGGTCACGCTGTGCGTGGGAGGTCTCGAGCGCACGTATTACGTGCTGTTTCCAGCCAGCCGGACGGGGCGGCTACCTCTGGTCCTGGCCCTTCATGGCTACACGCAGAGCGCGGGCTTACTTGAATCTCAAACCGGGCTCAACGACGAGGCTGCCATCGGTGGATTCGTGCTCGCGTACCCGGAGGGTATCGGGAGGTCCTGGAACGTCGGCAGCTGTTGCGCAGAGGCAAAGAGACGGAACATCGACGACGTCGCCTTCATTAAGCAGGTCATCGACCAGCTGGTGAGCGGAGGGCGGATCGATCCGAAGCGAGTCTTCGCGACGGGCATATCGAACGGCGGAATGATGGACTACCGCCTCGCGTGCGACCTTTCCGATCGTATCGCAGCGATCGCGTCGGTATCGGGAGCGCTGATGCTTAACCCATGCAACCCTCCCCACACAGTGTCTGTTCTGGAGATGCACGGCACGGACGATTCCCAAGTACCGATCGGCGGCGGGACTTTCGAGGGTCTTGGACCCTTCCCGCCCACAATGTCCACAATGCAACGTTGGGTCGGCATCGACGGATGCACCGCCGATCCAACCGTCACCAAGACCGATATCACCGAAACAACGATGTGGACTGCATGCCGCAACGGGTCCAGCGTCGTTCTGGCGATCGTCAAAGGCGGCAGCCACACTTTCTGGCTCGATCGAGTGCCCGCGCAACTGAACGTCAACGAGTACATCTGGAACTTCTTCAAGAACGTGCCGATGCGCACCTAAGGAGTAGCAATGGCACCCGTGTCACGTATTCGACGCTTCGACCACGTCGGCATCACGGTCGGGGACCTCGACGCGGTGACGGCGTTCTTCGTCGGGCTGGGTTTCGAGGTTGAGGGCAGGATGTTCATGGAAGGCGAGTTCGTCGACACCGTCATTGGCATACCGAACTCCCGTTCCGAGATCG
>Ga0207646_10000562_pt1 | contig 48884 bp, 39 predicted proteins | sample KBSK5502metaG_FD_184343 | JGI IMG/M metagenome (GOLD analysis project Ga0207646, IMG submission 184343) | Corn, switchgrass and miscanthus rhizosphere microbial communities from Kellogg Biological Station, Michigan, USA - KBS K5-50-2 metaG... | ecosystem: Host-associated > Plants > Roots >...
AGTTGGTTTTCTCGGTCCGAACGGCTCCGGCAAATCAACTGTCATCCGGATGCTCTGCGGAATTCTCGAGCCGAGTGAAGGCAGCGCGCGCATCGATGGTCACGACGTGGTGCGCGACACAGAATCGATCAAAGACATCATCGGTTACATGTCGCAAAAATTTTCGCTCTATGACGAACTGACGGTGAACGAAAACCTCATCTTCGCCGGAAAACTTTACGGACTCAGCGGACGCGATTTGGAGAAAAGACGCGATGAGATGATCGCGATCACGCATTTGGAGCCGTACATTGATCGGCGCGCGGCGTTACTTTCCGGCGGCTGGCGTCAACGTCTGGCGATGGCCTGTTCGCTCATGCACAAGCCGACCGTTCTTTTTCTCGACGAGCCGACTGCGGGAATTGATCCGGTCGCGCGCCGCGAATTGTGGGATTTGCTTTTCGAATTCACCGCCGGCGGAATGACGTTGTTCGTCACGACGCACTATATGGACGAAGCCGAGCGGTGCGATCACGTCGGTTACATTTACATGTCGAAACTGATCGTGTGCGGCGAGCCGGACGAATTAAAGCGAATGCCCGAAGTCAGTCCGCCCGGAACGCGACGCCTCGATGTCACTTGCGATCACGTGACCACGGCGCTCCAGGCGATGCGGCAAATGCAAGGCGTCCGCAGCGCGACGGTGTTCGGTCAATCGATGCACTTGCTCGTTGACGAAAATATTCGCCGCGCCGAAATCGATGAGAAATTGCACAGCGTCGGGATCGGACAAACCGAAATCCATGAGATCGGTCCATCGCTCGAAGATGTTTTCGTCACCTTGAGCGCAAAAGAGGCCGCGGAGGAGCAGCAAAAGAAGAAGGCGGCGTGATCGACATGAAGAAGATCAAACCGTTCCGCGGGCTCGGCGCAATTTTGTTCAAGGAGTTCATCGTCGTTTGGCGCGACCCGATGACGCTGTTCTTCATGTTTTTCCCGCCGCTGGTGGAAATGATCGCGTTCGGTTACGCGCTCGACACGGACGTGAAACACATGGCGCTTGTTATTCTCAATGAGGATCGCACGGTCGAAAGCCGGCAGTTCATCGACAAGTTGGTGAACACAGAAACATTTCGCGTCGTCGGCGAAGTCCAAAGCATCGACGAGATGGCGAGCCAGATTCGAAAAGGCCGCGCCTATGCCGGATTGCAAATTCCACCGAAGTTTACCCAAAACGTGCGCGCCGGTTTTCCCGCGCAGGTGCAATTGCTCGTTGACGGATCAAATTCGACTACTGCGCTCCAAGCCCTCAATACCGGAGTTTCAGTCGCGCTTACTCAGTCGATCCAGTCGTTGCTTCGGGAAACCGGCAAACGCGCCCCGCCGATCGAGGTCCGGCCGCAAATGCTCTACAACCCGACGATGCGCAGCCCGAACTTTTATGTTCCGGGCGTGATCGGGATCGTTTTGCAAATCGGCACAACATTCGCCACCGCGATGGCGGTGGTTCGCGAACGCGAAAAAGGAACACTTGAGACTTTGCTCGTGAGTCCGCTGAGTCGCTGGGGATTGATGCTCGGCAAACTCATTCCATATCTCTGCATCGGCATGACGATGGCGGTCATTTTGTTTTTGATCATGCGCTGGCTTTTTCAGGTACCGATCCACGGCAGTGTCGTCGCGATGATGTTCGCGACCCTGGTCTACTGTTTCGCGTTGCTAAGCCTCGGCTTACTCGTCGCGACCAAAGCCGAGAACCAAATGCAGGCGTTGCAAATGTCGATGACGTTTATCTTGCCGAGCGTTTTCTTTTCCGGATTTGTTTTCCCGCGTGAAACCATGCCCTGGATCTTTTATGCCTTCGGCACAGTTCTTCCGACCACTTATTTCATTTCGCTGATGCGTGCGATCATTCTCCGCGGCGCGCATTTTATCGAATACTGGCCGCACCTGCTCATCCTCACCATCATGTCGATCTTGCTCTTCGCTTTTTGCGCGTTGCTCTTCCGCAAAAAGATTGGCTGATTATTGATCGGTTCTCGGAAGGAAGCGGGACATGATTGCGAGCAATGCGATTACGACAAGCGTGAGCGCGCCCCAGAAAATGTAGCGCGAAGTTCCGGTGAGCGTTTCACCGACTCGATTGACGCGACCGGAAACATTTTCTTCTGCACTGGCGGTAATTGGAGTGCGTTCCGCTCGCAAAAGTTCACTCGAAACGAGATTGAGGTCGTAATGCGGAGCGATCGCGTCGCGATTGCCATAGTAAATCCAGACCGGTTTGGACGAATCGGGCGTCGCCTTAAACAAAACGCGCGCCACGGAATAGTAGGCGCGAAAATCGCGCAGCTCGATTGGCGGATTGTCGCCGTTGTCGGTTTCGAGAAAGAACGTATCGCTTTGCGGACGCGCCGTAAGATCGACAATCAGGTCGCGCTTCGAGCTGGGCGTTTGGCTCCACACCACTCGACCAAGCTCGCAAGGATATTTGTCGCCACGTTCGTCGGTGACTTCTTCCCACAAACGCATTTCGCGATGGAAAAGTGGCGACGGAGAGATACAAACCAGGCGCGCGATGGGCAAACCCGGCTGCGGCAGCTTCATCGACCAGCGCGACCAGCTTGGCTTCTTCGGATCGTTCGCTGGCGCGCTATTCAAATTGATCCGGCGCGCGATGGACGTTCGCTCCAACAGAAATGGAATTTGCCTTTCCTCGCGCACCAGCCGGACATCGCGTTGGTCGGGCAGAGTATGCGCGAGCAATTCGGGATCAAGCTCCACCTCCTGAACTCCGCTTTGGGTAAGCGGCAGAGATCTCCGGAATTTCCACTTCTCGATGTCGATCTTTGCTCCGCTCAACGTGACGGCGGCGAGCGCTTCCGGCGCTTTATAATTTGGATTTGCCGCGAGCGCCGACGGAGCAATTTCTTTTGCGTTCGCGCTTTTCAATTGCTCGCCTAACGCGGAAAGATCGTAGCGCGGAGCCGTGACCTGGCTGTTACCGCTGAGAAGCGAGTAACGACCGGCCTGGTTCGCAAAGAAAATCAAGCGCGCCAATCGGCGATCGACTCGGACCGCGTTAATCGAAAGCGGCGGGCTGTCTTCGTTGTGGATGAGCACGAGCAATTCGCGCGACCGGACTTGCAACTCGAGCGGGATGTCGAGATGCGCTTCGCTCTTGCCGTTCACGTTCACGCGATAGATCACGGCCTCGGCAACCGTCCGTTCGCGAATTCCGTCTTCACCGAGTTCCGGAGTTGCGAGCGTGACCGAGCGCGTGAACAACGGCTCGTTCGTCTCGAGACGGAGCGACGCCAAAGTCTGGTTCGCTGCGCCAAGATCGACATCCAGCCGCGTCGTGCCGAGACTTTCTTCGTGCGATTTGATTTTCAGCGGGATTGACTCCACCGGCGCCATGGCGCGCGCCTTGCACAATTCGGCGCCGGTGAATGGCACCGGTTCGGAACGGCGATCGTCGACAGTGAGTCGCAAAAATTCCCACGAACCTTCCGGAAACGAGACGCGCGACTTGGCTGCGTCGTTTGGTAATTGGAAGATCGGTTCGCCAGCCGCGACTTTTTTCCAACTCAAACCGTCGCGCGAGGCTTCGACATCGACCGCTTTGACGAATTGCCGGCTGGGTGTCTCGAGCACAACGCCGTTGACGGGCGCGGCGGTTCCGGTCTTGATGATGACACGCGTCGCGCCGGTCTCCATTGTGCTCCGAAATTCTTTTGCTCGAACGGTTGATTCAGCTTCTGGCGCCGGTCGCTCGATCAAATACGGCACCTGGTTTCCGGTCGGATCAAGAACGCGCAGGTCCTCAAGATCGGGCTGTGCCACATCCAAGGTCGCGCTCGGTAAGTTCACGCGCGTTAGACCAGGCGCGGGAACTTCCAATGATTGTGTTTCGCGCCATTCGTTCGGTTCGATCGCCAAAAGCGATCGCGCACCGAGAAAAGTCGCGACGCCAACTGCGCAGAGTTTAAGGAGTTGGCGCGATGGTGGATTTGGATTCATTGTTTTTCTCCGTCGCGGCCAGAAACCGTTGATACAGAAACGATGCTAGGATCGCGATGACTGCGACCACGACAAACGCGGCGATGCGATAAAGTTGGTCGAGCCGGGAAAGATCGTGGAGGAAAAGTTTGAGCACGGTGACGCCGAGCAGTCCCAGGCTCGCGTAGCGGACCGGCGCAGTTTTTTTGCGCATACCAATGATGAGCAACAGCAGCGCGAACAACGCCCAGGCGATGCCATAACTCATGTCGCGTGCAAAATTTCCCTCGAACTCAAACGTCAAATTGGCTGCGCCCGGCGTACTGAAGTAATCGGCGATCTCAATGTTGACGAGAAGAAACGCCAGCACAGTTCCGAGCGTGTAAAGCAATGGCGGAGCATTGCGGCCGAGTACCAGATGACGCGGCGGCGCGAGTAACCTTGCAGCTGCAAATAAACACACTGTCGCGAGACCGTAGGTGTAGAGATACCAGTTTAAAATCGGCGCCGCGGCGCGCGGATGATAGCTGAGCACCGCCGGATTGAGAGCCAGACGAACAAACACGGTGACGAGCAACGCGACGCCAGCGAGCCGCAGCCCGCGATGTGGGACGCGATGAAAGAGCCAGCAAAGCGCTGCGCCTTCGAGTGCCCAACTCACCGTGATCCATTGTCGATCAAACTGAATTGGAAAAATCAGCGTGATGAAGAACAAGGTTGCTCCGCCGAAGAGTGCGAGCTGGGCGTTGCGCGCCGCACTGTCGAGCGGTGTGCGTTTGAGCAAAATGAAAAGTCCAAGCAGCGATGGCAATGCAAATGCCGCCGGCACCAAACCGGGAACTCCGCTGGGGTAGGCCGCGCGGATGAGTTGATAAACGAGATAAAAATGCAACGGCCCGGCCAGCGCTGCGGTCACCCAGGGCAAAGTTTTCCCGGCAAACTTCCGATGAAAGACAAACGGGAACACGGTGAAGACCGTGTAAAATCCGAGATACCAGCAGAGCGGCAGCGCCGCGCGCGCCGGATTAAAATGTTGGAAGTGCCACGCGTGTTCTAATGCGAGCACAGATGCGAGCGCCACCGACGGCAAGACGTCGAGCGAGAAAATTTCGCTCATACCCAGAAGTAAGACGATCAACAACAAGCCGAGTCCGAAGACCGGCGACGGATTCGCGAGCGGCAAACGCACTGTCACCATGATGAGCAACAGGAACGGCAACGATGCAGACAGCGCCGGGATTTGAACAGAAAGATTCCGCGCGTCGGTGATGTTGCCGAAAAGTTTTGGTGCGGCGCTGGTTCCCGCGGGGATGAATCGGCGGCACGCAAAACTTGCCGCAGCCAGGAAGAAAATTGCGAATCCGCCGAGAAGAAACAGCGTGGTGGGCAGGCCGGTCAGTTCCGTCGGGATTCGCAATATCCACGCGCCGATTGCGACCAGCGTTAGCACCAGCACCGCTACGATTGGCAGCAGCGTCGCCGTCGTGACGGCAAGGATAATCGCGAGCAGATCGACAATCAGCACGAACGGCCAGACCAGGATCGAAAGTTCGGTCAGTTGAAAGATCGGCATCAAGACCAACAACAACGCAAAGACCGGAAAGCCATGACTCAACCGCGAGATTTCGATCTGCCGTACGCCTTGCAAAATGAGCGGCGTTGCCGAATGAAGAACTGCGAAGGCAAAATAAAACGCCAGCGCGATGTAGAGGTCCGCGCTTGTCAGATAGTTACTCGTCCAAACGCCAAGAAACATGAACGCCACCAGTCCGGCAAATCCCTCAAGCATCGCGAGCCGGCGTTCCATCAGCCTCAGCGCCAGCAGGCCGAGATCGACCGCGAAAACATAACTGAACAGGAGGGCGGGCCGGTTTGCGATCGTTTGAAACGAGAGCAGATAAAACGCGGATAACATTGCGACCGCTCCGAGTCCGAGCGCGCATGCCAGAAGCTCGCGATTCATCTTGGCGGTGCGCTTCGCCCAAACGGTTGCGGCGAGAAACAACGCCTGAAATCCGATGAACACCGCCATCGCGATGAGGACTTTGTTGTTGGCAAAATATTTTTCCGGAACAAAGAAGGTCGCGACCCAACTGATTTGCATGAGCACAGTTCCGATCGCGCCGAGAATTTGGAGCGACTTCCAGTGTTGGCGTTGCGCGACCGCGAGTAGACCGATATCAAGCAACGCGATATAGACGAACAGGCCGAGCGGATGATCTTGTCCCGTCGAGAGCAATCCAGGCGTGAGAAAACCTCCGGCGATGCCGAGCACGGCGACGACGATCGCATTCAGCCGCACCGCTAGGAGAAACGCGACGACGGTGATGAGCGTCATCAATAAAAATGTCGGAACCAATCCGAAGAACGGGAAATGATAATAAGATCGACAGGCAAAGGTCACGGCGTAGAGGACGAGCACGCCGGTTGCGCAGAGCGTTTGCGCGGTGACCGCGTTTTCCTTTCGCTTCAACAGGATACCGCCGGCAAGCAATGCGACCCCGACGGCGAAACCGATGGCGACCCGCACTTCCGGCGGGATGAGATTGTGCTCGAACGAATACTTGACGAAAAACGCGACGCCGAGGAAAAGCGCGAGCCCGCCGATCCACGCGAAAAGTTTCGCGCCCATGAATTGTTCCCAATTGATTGGCGGCCTTGGCGGCTTGGGCGGCGGCGCGGGTTTCGGTTGAACAACTCTCGGCGGGCTTGGCGGCAGCTCGGATTTTTTCTGATCTTGCACGGGAGCCGGCGTTGTGACCGGCAAAGGCGGTGGAACCACAACTTTCGGGGCGGGTGCGCCCTCGGGTTTAGGCGCAGTAACTTCACCCGGTCGCGATTTGCGCAGCTCGTTCTCGAGCGACGCAACTCGCGCGGTTAAGCCAGCCAAATCTCGCTTGGCCGCGTTCGCTCGTGCCATGGCCAGAAAGGGCAGGACAAAAATCAAAATCAAGAACCCGATGACCAGCAGAATTAGGAATTCCATTTTGTTTGTTAGGTTTGGCCGAAGTCTCGGCCTTTGTGGGAGGATAACTGCGTTGCTCGGTGGCTGTTAATCGATAAAAATGACAGATTTCATCGACTGTTTCGATCATGAATATTCACCACCTTGAGCTGTTTTATTTCGTGGCTAAGCACGGCGGAATAGCAGCCGCGGTCCGCAACATTCCTTACGGTATCCAACAACCAGCCGTTAGCGGACAGATCGCGAAATTGGAGGAATCCCTCGGGACAAAACTATTTCAGCGGCGGCCATTCGCGCTTTCGCCGGCGGGCCTTGAGCTTTTCGAGTTTATCAAACCGTTCTTTGATAACATCGACATCGTCGGCGAAAAACTGCGCCAGAACAGATCGCCGCAGTTGCGGATCGCTGCTCCGTCAATTGTTTTACACGATTACGTCCCGGACTTGTTGCAGAGGCTACGCCGTAAATTCCCGGCTTTTCGGCTTTACTTGCACGAAGCCGGACGCGCCGACGCCGAGCGATTGCTTTTGGCGCGCGATGTCGATCTTGCCATCACACTGGTTGAGAAAAAATCACGCGCCGGCATTCACGTTCGGCCGTTGCTCGAATTGCCGTTGATTCTCCTCGTTTCTAAAAATTCTCGCGTCGCACGCGCCGAGGATCTTTGGAAAAGGGACAAGATTGAAGAGACCCTGATTAGTTTTCCACGTATCGATCCGGTTCACGCGCATTTCCAGCGCGGCCTCGACGGCCTCGGCGTCGAATGGTTCTGCGGAATCGAGGTTAATTCCGCGCGAATGATCGAGCGTTACGTTGCCAGCGGTTACGGAATCGGATTGGCGGTCAATGTTCCTGGATTTAAACCGGGCGCGACGGTGCGCCGGATTCGGTTGCCAAATTTTCCACCGGTTGTCGTTGCCGTCGCCTGGTCCGGAAAACTCTCCAAGATTGCGCAGCAGCTGGTCGCGGAATTAGAGACCGAAGCGCAAACGCAAAGGCGCCGAATGAAGAGCCGTTCCTGAACACTCTTGGCTCAGTCGATCGAGTCCTTCAGCATCGACTTGAGCTGCTCGCGCAATTCTTTCGGATCGGTGTGGCCGTGCGCTGAACACGCGTGTTGGACGGCCGCTTCGAGAACTTCTTCTTCCGTTCCCGAGATCCTCAGCGTGCAACCCTTCTCGCTCGGGTAGTCGCGGCAATCGACAAATTTTCGTTGGGCCATAACTAGCTCTTTTTCAGTTCAGCCAAATCTTTCAACACTTGCTCGCTGTGCTCGGCCGGTTTCACGCCGGTGTAAACCTTTGCGATTTTTCCTTCCGGGTTAATCAGAAATGTGTTCCGCGCGGCCATCGTCGTCCCCTGATATTGCATGGTCGATCCGTACTGCGCCGAAACTTTGCCGCCCGGATCGGCCAGCAGTTTGAATGTGAGTCCTTCTTTCGAGCAAAACTCCTTGTGCGAATCCGGACTGTCCACGCTCACGCCCAAAATCACCGCGCCGGTTTTGTCGTACTGCGCCAGGTCGCGTTGAAAATTCCTCGCTTCCATCGTGCAACCGCTGGTCATGTCTTTCGGATAAAAATAAAGGATGACCCATTTGCCTTTGAAATCTTTCAGGCTGACCTGCGATCCATCACTTGTCGCCAAGCTGAAATCCGGCGCCGCGGTTCCTGCGGCCGGTTGAGTTTGAGTGTCTGCGCCTTGCATAAGCGCCAATGTAGCGAAACCGACAATTGCTGACAGGAGTGATGTTTTCATGTTCGTTTTGTTAATTGGGACTGAAACGTAACTGGAAAAGTTCGTGAAAGCAAAAGAACCAAAAATGATCTCGCGCACTTGGACGATTGGGCATTCGACCCGCAAGATCGACATCTTCCTTGATCTTCTGCGAGAGAACGGGATCAAACTTCTGGCCGATGTGCGGATGTATCCGGGTTCGAAACGGTATCCGCAGTTCGGGCGGGAAGCGCTGGCGAAGTCGTTGAGCGAAGTCCGAATTGGGTACGAACATTTTCCAGAACTTGGGGGAAGACGAAAGGCGAAGCCGGATTCAAGAAACACCGCATGGCGGAACGAGATGTTTCGCGGTTACGCCGATTACATGGAAACCGAAGATTTCCAAAAAGGGATCGCGCGCCTTGTCGATCTCGCGAAAAAATCGGGACCAACAGCGATCATGTGCGCGGAAGCGGTTTGGTGGCGCTGTCATCGCTCGCTCATTTCCGATTATCTGAAAGCGCGCGGCGTCGAAGTGCTGCACATTCTCGATCACAACAAAGTCGAGCCACATCCGTTCACGTCCGCGGCGAGAATCGTGAATGGCGAATTGAGTTACGCGGAATTGCTATGATTAGCGCGGATCGGTCACGCGCCCGATGAACAAACACGCGCGGCTCGGCACATGCTGGATCACGTAGAGAAATGGGCGATCGACTTTTACTTCGATCGGTTCCGGTCTGATGGCACGAACTCCAAGCATCGTTATGGTTGTTGCGGCGGCAGCTTCGGTTCCTTTTTCATTTACAGCGATGAACGTTTTGTGAAAGACTTCCGAAAGCGCCAAATAATCGTTTGGTTTGCGTGTCGCGATCTTGTCGAAGTTTGCGCTGTTCTTCGGTTGGTCGAAAGCTGTCTTCATCCCTAGCGTTTGAAGCGTTTCTCCCAAAGCAATGGTTGGCGACTCGAATTTGAATTTCGGTAAAGAAAGATCGACATCGTGCCGCTCGAGCTGCGCGCATTCCTTAAGCATTTCTGTGCTGAGTTTCGACTCCAGCTTGGCTAATCCGTCAATTTCGTCGGGAAGTAGAATAACGAATTGAAGATCATTCCCGGTGTAATGCTGAGACAACGCAGAGTAGCCGTTTCGCTTCGCGTACGCGAATTCGCCGCGGTCATGCATTGTTGGAACGTCGGCAGGGAATTTGCCACGTACGTGAAATCGCTCGGGTCTGGTTCGATACTCGCTGAATGGCGCTGCCCAAGGTGCTTTGAGGTAAATTGCGTTCGCTAAAACCAGGCGAGTATCTTTGTTTATGCCGTTCACTGGAACCAAATCGCGAATCCGGTTACGCGTCCGGTTGGCGACCCATTTGTTGATGTGCGTTCGCGACGCTTCGGGATCTTTTTTGAAATCGAGCGGTTCGAATGGCGCGGCATAGAATTTTTTGACGAGTTGTTGAAATGGTTCGCGAAAATCGTGACCGCTTTGGCCGAACAAACGGTTCGCAATTGAAAGCGTGATCGGTTCGCTCGGCCCGCCTTCTTTTTTCGATTGCTCGGCGATCTGTGCCGTCTTGCTCTTCATTTCTTCGAGCGAGCGCTGAAGCGAATTGAACGACGCGTGGATTGCGTCACCGTCGCTTGGAAAATGGAGAACTCGTACCATCTCGGTTCTTGTCTCGCCGTCCGCGCCGGCGAAGGTCATCGCGAGCGCGCTTTGGATGGAGTATGGCGACAAACAAAGATTTTCATCGCCAGTTGTGAGTTGATGATAAAGATCGACACCGAGTTGATTGGTTGCGTTCGCGGCCGAATCGAAATCGGCGGCGTGAACAGATAACGCGAGCGCAAAGAACAGAGCGCAAACGAGTTTCATTTTTTGGGAAACGATTATCACAACCTTGCGACGATATTCAAAGTGGATTAGACAACTTGTTCCCGAGGGTCGGTAGCTCAATCGGTAGAGCAGCGCCCTTTTAAGGCGTTGGTTCCGGGTTCGAGTCCCGGCCGACCCAGATTGCCCACTAAACACACGAAAGAAACGAAATTTTTATTTTCGCGAGATTTCGCGTGTTTCGTGGGCGAATAAATTCACTTTCTATAAAATCGACAACAGATCGCGGAGCGAGTTTTTCTTTCGATCCAATTTGAAGATCGACAACCCGGCACCAGTCGCTGCGTTCCAATCGCGCTCGGGATCATCGCCGACGTGTAGAACTTCGTTCGGCTCGAGCTGAATAATCTTCAATGCGCGGCGGAAAATTTCCGGATCGGGCTTGTCGGCGCCGAGCTCGCTCGAAACAAAAACGCGCTGGAAAAATTTTGAAACGCCAAGTTGCTCGAGAATCATTCGCAACCGTCCATCGAAATTCGAAATCACCGCCATTGGAAATTGCGGCGATAATTTTTCCAGGACCTCCATGACTTCCGGGTAAAGCTCCCACACGCCGGACTCGGCGAAATGTTCGTAAACGATCTCAAAGAAATTATCGCGGTCGAGCTCGTTCAACGACGGCGCGGTCTGATCGAGCACGCGTTCAACGACTTCCCGCCACCAATCCTTGTCATCATTTTCGCGCGGGCGATCGATCGCTTCCCGCGCCGGCATTGCGTTGCAGGCTGAAATGAAAGCGCGATCGAGGTCGTTGGAATCCAATTGCAATCCGATTTCGCGGGCGACGAGCGCATAATGATAACCGACGCCGCGCGGGAGATAGAAAAGGGTGCCGGCGGCATCGAAAAAGATCGCTTTCGGCGGCGTCTCGATTTTGTTTGTTGTAGCCATGAACGGTCTCAAACGATGGAAAGTCGTTTTCCTGGTCTTCGCAACTTTTGTGGTCGGCGCGGTCACGGGCGCGTTTTTCGTGATGGGTTCGGCCAAGGACGAGCTGCGCCGCAGTCGTGATCCGCAGCGCTGGTTCGCGTCGACGCCCGACCGCTGGCGCGCAAACATGAAACTAACGCCGGAGCAGGAACAAAAGGTCCGGCCAATTCTTCAACAGATTGACGATGAGTTGAACAATCGGCGCCAACTCGACTTGCGCGAGACCGAAGGAATTCTCTCGCGCGGCGAGGACAGGATCGCCGCGCTCTTGTCGCCGGAGCAGCAGACACAGCTGCACAAAAACTTTGAGCAACGCCGGCAACGATTGCGCGACTGGCTTGGCGCGACCGACGAGCAGAAGAAAGTAGAGTGATCTTTTACCGCGCTTGTTGGACAATTTCCTTTCGACACTCGATTAATCAGGATGCTGCCGGTTGAACACAACGATCCGATCAACGCGCAGATCCTCGCGATTTCGGAGGACAAGATCGAAGGATTCGTGCGCGCGCCGTTCGCGGAAATCGCGAAACGATCTGGAGTCGATGTCGATACGGTGATGGCGCGGATTGCGGCGATGTTGCGCGCCGGGACGATCCGCCGTGTCCGGCAGACATTGCTCGCGACCAATCTTGCCGATGGCGCGCTGATCGCCTGGAAGGTTCCGGAAGGCAAGATCGACAGCGCATTTGATTGGATGTTTCAACGTGATCCGTTTTCCGGCCACGTCGTCGTGCGTTCGACCGACACGGTCACGGCCGGCTCGGAATACAAACTTTGGACGACGCTGAAAGTGCCGCACGGGTTTTCGCTCCAGAAACACTGCGAATTGCTCGCGACAAAAGTACGCGCCGAAAAATTCCGGATCATGCCGGCGAAAGGAATTTTCACGCTCGGCGTCGGCCATGTGCGCCGGAAAACGATCGAGCCTGGAGAAAAAGCGGACCAGCCCGCGAAGATGATTCAGGTGGAAGCTGTCGATCTTAGCGAACACGAGTGGGATATTTTGCTCGCTTTGAAGCGCGAATTTGCTCCGGAAGAAATTCGTCCGAATCCGTGGGCGGCACGCGCGAAAGAGGCGGGCGCAAGTTTGGAAGAATTTTATCGTGTGGCGGAAGATTTGAGCGCTCGAAAAATTATCGGGCGGTTTTCAACTTTTCTCGAACACGTGAAACCGTCGCAGACCGGCGTCCGCGTCACGCGTTTCAACGCGCTGTTTCATTGGGCGGTGCCGCCCGGCCGCGAAATCGAAACCGGCGGCGAAGTCGGGCGGCATCACATTCTCACGCATTGTTACTGGCGCGAAGCCGGCCCTGAATTCAAAGACGTGAACATCATGGCCGTCGCGCATGGCACGGAAAAGTCGCGCTTGCTCGAGCACAAGGCTGCGATCGATCGACATCTTGAGTCGTGCAGCATTCCAGTTTCGTACACGAACGTTTTCTGGGGCGGCCGCAGCGAAATCAAGCCGTCCGAAATCTCGCCTAAAATTTATCGCGAATGGACACGCCAGACCGAGGCAGCATGATTTGGGAACCACGGGTCGCTCTTGGCTCGCTGATCGAGAAGGTGCGCAATGATGTCGATCTAAACAGCGGCGAAATCGCGGATGTCGTTCCGCTTTTGCTTTCGACCGACGTTGACGACGAGACGAAAGCGCAATTTCTAACCGCGCTTCACAAGAAAGGCGAGACCGCCGAGGAGATCGCCGCATTTGTCCGCTCGTTAATGAAGCGCGCGATCGATCCGATGATTCTTCCCGCTGAGATGCCCGGACCGATGGTCGATGTTTGCGGCACCGGCGGTGACGGGCTGGATTTTTTCAACGTTTCGACTGCGGTTTCGTTTGTCGTCGCCGCAGGCGGTGCTGTCGTGGTGAAGCATGGAAATCGCGCCGTTACTTCGAGCAGCGGTAGCGCCGATGTGCTCGAAGAGCTCGGCGTTCCAATCGATCTTGCGCCCGATCAGTTGCGCGAATCGCTGAAACAACACAGCCTGGGATTTTTATTCGCGCGCCAATATCATCCGGCCTTTCGTGTTCTCGCTGAAATGCGGCAGCGTTTGGCGCGCGAAAACGTGCGCACAATTTTCAATACGCTTGGGCCGTTATTGAATCCGACGCATCCGTCACGCCAGCTGATTGGCGTCTATGCGCCGCAACTCACCGGCGTTTTAGCGCAGGTCTTGCGGGAACTGCGACGCGAACGCGCCTGGATCGTGCACGGTTTGGGCGATGACGGCGTCGGCATGGACGACATTTCGGTGAGCGGCGCGACGACAATTGCCGAGCTTAACGACGACAAAATCACTTCGGCCATTCTCGATGTCAGCTGGCTCGGAATTCCGCGCGTCTCGGTCGCCGAATTGCGTGGCGGAGACGCGAAGGAAAACGCCGCCACCATCGATGGAATCCTGTCCGGCAAAATCACGGGCGCGAAACGCGACATGACAATCGTCAATGCGGCGGCAGGTTTTGTGGTTGCTGGTCTCGCGAAAGACTTGAGGGAAGGAATCCAGCTCGCGCGTGAAGAGTTGGACAGCGGGCGTGCGCTTGAAAAATTGCGCGCTTTGCAAAGTTATCGCGCGAAGACGTCCGCGTAAGTTCGATCGAGGTTTTCCAGCAACGCGACCGCGAATTCATGACGGTCGATTTGTCGATCCAATGCCATTGCTAAGGAAATCGCACGCACGCGCACTTCTTCCGGAAAATCTTCAGCGTGTTGATTCACGTTGACGCCGATCCCGGCGATCGCGATATGCGGCGCATTTGATTGGGCGCGCATCTCGATGAGGACGCCGGCGACCTTTTTCCCGGCGACAATGACGTCGTTCGGCAATTTTACCGACGCCGGCAACGCGAATTCTTTCGAGATCGTAGTCGCAATTGTCCGTGCAGCCCATTCCGCCAGCCGCGGCGAATCCGCGATGTCGATCTTTGGCCGGAGCAAAATCGAAAACCAGAGTCCTTTGCCGGTGGCCGATTCCCACAAATTGTTTCGCTGTCCGCGTCCAGCGGTCTGGCGTTCGGCAAAAACGACCAAGCCTTCTGGCGTTGTTGAAGTCGCTCGTTCCAAAACCGAATCGTTCGTGGAAGTCGTCTCGTTCAGAACAATGATTTCGTTTCCGATAATGGAACGATTGAGATCGGCGCGCAGTTTATCCGCACTCAGCGCGTCGAAGCGGTTCATTGATCAATCGGTGTCAGCTCGAGAGAAAAATCAATCGCACGAGGTGAGTGCGTCAGCGTGCCAATGGAAATGTAATCCACGCCGGTGGCTGCGATTTGCCGGATGTTCTTCAGCGTCACGCCGCCGCTCGCCTCGAATTTTACTTTGCCTTTGCCGAGCGCGACCGCTTCGCGGATCTGCGCCGGCTTCATATTGTCGAGCAGGATGACGTCGATGCCGTCGATTTCCAAAAAGGCGTGTACTTGCTCGAGCGAATCGGCTTCGACTTCAATTCGAATATTCGGCCGCGTCTCGCGAAATTTTCGGATGGCATTGGCAAAAGCGTCGAAATCTGCGGCCGCAGCCAAATGATTGTCTTTCAACATCACCATGTCGAACAAACCGAAGCGATGATTTAGGCCGCCGCCGGCGACGACTGCGGCTTTTTCCAGCGCGCGCAGACCGGGAGTCGTTTTCCGGGTGTCGAGAATTCTTACGTGCTCGTTCGCGGCGGCATCGACAAACTTTCGCGTCATCGTCGCGATCCCGGAAAGACGCTGCAAAAAATTCAACGCGACGCGCTCGGCCTTCAAAATTGAGCGCGCTGGACCATGAAGCTGAATCACGCTTTCGTCGGCGTTTACTTCGCTGCCGTCTTCCCGAACGACCGCGATGTCGAGCGAAGAATCGATGCGACGAAAAACTTCCGCGGCGGTTTCCGTGCCGGCAAGGATCGCGCGCTCACGTGCGACAATCCGCGCGTTCCCGCGTTGATTTTTGGGCACGAAAAAATCCGTTGTCAGATCGCCGTCACCGATATCTTCGCGCAACGCGACATCGATTGGATCGACAATCGCCGTTTTCATATTGTGCCGAGCAAACTCGGCGCCTGGTAAACGCGCTTTCCGCGCACGTAAGTTTCGAGATTCGCTTCCGGTTTTCCGCGATAAATGCAAAGCGCCACCACGTCTTCGGGCGCCAGCTCAGCGAGCGCTTCGGGATTTGGATAGGGGAGCAACGTCGCAAGATCGACAACGATGAGGTCCGCTTCCTTGCCGGCATCGAGCGTGCCGATGATTTTCGATTTTCCGAGTGCGCACGCCCCGCCGTGAGTTCCGAGATAAAATGCTTCGCTCGGCCGAAGCGGTCGCAGATTTGGCTCGTAAGCGGTGCGCGCTTTTTGCACTTCAATCGCCGCGCGCATCACCTGCCACATATTTAATTCCGGGCCGCCCGCCACGTCCGAGCCGAGTCCGATATGGATTCCCGCTTTCAAGAGTTGATCGAGTTTCATCAACCCGCTGCCGAGAAACAGATTCGAGCTCGGACAATGCGCGACGCTCGATTGCGCAGCGGCGATCGCCGCGATCTCGCGCGGATTCAAGTGGATACAGTGACCGAGCATAGTGTGCGGCGTAAGCATTCCGCATTTCTCGTAAACGTGCGTGTAGTCGCGCGCACTCATGTAAAGGTGGTGGACTTTTTCGAGTTCCTCACGGTTCTCGGCAAGATGAGTTTGCAGATACGCTTCCAATCGCGCGGCGAGTTCGGCCGCGCCGCGCATCATTTTTTCCGAACAAGTCACCGCGAAACGCGGGCTGAACGCATATTCGAGTCGGCCATCTTCGCTGCGATGCCATTTCCGACACAGTCGCTCGCTCTCCAACAATGAAATCGACAGAACTTTTTTCGGTTGCTGCTGGCCATACGAGCCGAGGTCCATCATCATTTTGCCAAGGATCGCGCGGATCCCGCTTTCTTTTGCTGCTTCAAATCCGAACTCACAGCTGTCTTCGTAGATCGCGGCGAAAGCCATTACCGTGGTCGTGCCGTTGCGGACGAGATCGCGAAAAAATTGCGGCGCTTCGGCGCGCGCTTTTGGTCCGGTGAATTCGCGCTCGGCCGGAAAAATATGTTGGCGGAGCCACGGCAGGAGTTCGCTCTCGCCGCGCGCGACCACCGAGTACTGCGGCAAATGCGTGTGGCAATCGATCAGGCCGGGAAAAATTGCTGAACCGCGCCGGTCGATCCAGTTAATCGAATTCGGTCGCAAGCGGCGAAGATCCTCGTAGTCACCGATGTCCAGGATTTTTCCGTTGTCGATCAAGACTGCGCCGTTGGGCCGGGCACGCAAAGTGCCAAACTCAGGCGCGTCGATGAGGAAGCCGCGGAGTCCGAACGGTATGTTGCTCTCCATAAACCGCGGTCGCTATGAAACCATTTCAGTGCGCCGCGCCGCAATACCGCAATTCAGCGCATGCGCAGAACCGGTACAAAAAAAGATTCGGGCAGCGCACGCCAAGGAGAAACAGCAAATACAAGAAACGTGCAACCGCCCGAATCGCCTTAACCTGTTAATTTGGACAGCGGGCGTGGCCTGGCGTTCGAATTATTTACGAATTTTTCGGACTCGGCAGATCCAACTCTCCCAGGGACTTACAACTTCATCTCCTCTTGGGTTGCGGCCCCGGCTCGCGCCGCCTCGTCCTTTACTTCCTGAAGCAGCGACTTGAACTCGCATTTCTCCAGTTCGGCGATCAGCGGCGGGTAATCCGGCTTGATCCGAAGCTCATCGATCGCCACCGGCAGTTCCATGTGGCAATCGAGCTCGACCATTTTCCGGTTGTCCAAAATCTGGTCGCGCGCCGCGATCAGTTTTAATCGCATCTTGTCGCTTTTGACTTTGTCGACGTTTGCCAGCAACGCATCGAGCCCGCCGAATTCTTTGATCAGCGATGAGGCAGTCTTTCGTCCAAGTCCTGAAACACCGGGAATGTTGTCGACCGAATCGCCGCTGAGCGCGAGCACATCGCCAATCATTTTCGGTGGCACTCCCCATTTTGCGGTGGCCTCGGCTTCGCCGAGCAGCGCGAATGCATCCTTCGGTGAAGCGAGATCGGCCTTCGCTGTAGTGTAAACTTTCACGCACGGGCCGATCAGCTGATACAAATCTTTGTCGTTGGTCGCGAGGACGACTTCCATGCCTTTGCGCTTGCAGGCTGCCATCGCGTAACAGCCCATCAAATCGTCAGCCTCAGTATTTGGGAGCGAGATATTTTTGAACCCGACCATCGCGGTCAACTTTTCCTGAATGAATTCCAACTGTGGCACCATCGGTAGCGGCATTTCTTTGCGCGTTTCCTTGTAAGCCGGTTGCAATTTCACCCGTCGCTCCGGCATTCCTTCGTCCCAAAACACCGCTCCGAGTTCGGGCTGTAGATGTTTGATCATCAACCGGAGCGTTTTGGTGAAACCGAAAATGGCGTTAGTCGGTTCGCCCCGCGAATTCGACAGGTTCGGAATCGCGAAGAACGACCGGTAAACGTAGTAATGCCCATCTATTAAGAGCAGCTTCATTCCTGATCTGGATTCTGGATGCGGCTTGTTCCATGATCAAGCGATGGCCGAGCAATGGATCATTCGGGTTGAGGGAAAAGAATATGGCCCGGCCGATCTCGCGACGTTGCATGAGTGGAAAGCAGACGGGCGCGTTCTGCCGAGTAACGCGGCGCGGCGCGTAGATGTCGACCTTTGGAAAACCGCGGCCGACATTCCGGGTTTGTTTCAACTCGAACCCCCGCCGGTTCAGAAAGAAGTCAGAAGTCAGGCGTCAGCGGTCACAACTCAGCAATCGGAAGTCAGCGATCAGCAATCAGCCAGCAAGCCGCCCACGCGAAACGTTCTCACGGAAACGTTCCGGGTTTATTTTCGCGGCTTCTTTCAGTTCCTCGCGCTCACGTTGCTCACGCTGGTGCCCTCGCTCTGCAGCCAATTTACCGGCGCGATGATTCAGACCGCGCCAAACGTGAATGTCGATCTTCGCACCATGGTCGCGGCCGCCTTCAGCGTCTGCATGTTTGTGCTCACGCTCGTTCTCTGGCCGGTTTATGTCGCCGGCATTCAGATTCTCAGCGTCGAATTGACGGCCGGCCGGCGCGTCAGTTTTCTCAGCATCCTCAATCACGCCGTAAAATATTGGCCGCGCGTCGCGGGTCTTTGCATTTTCGTTTACGTGATTTTCGTTCTCATCACCGGCTTCGGCCTCGGCGTTTTGCTCATGATGTTCAGTGCCGCTGTATCGGGATCTCTTTTTTCGATCGTCGTCGCTTTGGGTCTGGCCGTGTTTCAAATCTGGTTGTTCATGCGCTTCTTCATCAACGTTCTCTTTTGGCAACAATTCGCCGTCCTCGAAAACGCGACCGCCATCGACGCGTTACGCGCCAGCAGAAATCTCGCGCGCAGCGGCCGCGATCTTCCCTGGTATCAACGTCCAGTCTGGCGCGCCGCGCTCATCGTCTCGATTTGGTACGCGTTTGTCATCGCGGTCGAAGTCGTGGCTTACTGGCCAAAGGTCGCGGCCGAATGGCCAATGGTTCAGGATTATTACAAGCAATTAATCTCGGCCCAGGATCCGAAGGTGGTTCTGGAAAAAATGATGGCCAACGTTCCGCAAAATCAGGCGATCAACTTTGCCGAGCTCGGCTGGAGCATCTTGATCAGAATTGTCCAACCACTTCTCGGCATCGCCTTCGTCGTCCTTTACCTCGATAGCAAAAGCGACGTCTAACTAGCGACGACCGTGGGAACATTCCGTTTTAGGCCAAAGACATTCGGCGCGCGTCATATTGAGATCCTACTGTTCGTCTTACTTTGGACTACTTACGCCTACTTCTACCAATCGACCGGGACTAACGAAGCCGTCCGGTTCGATCAGATCCGCGCGCTGGTTCAGGATCACACTCTTACGATCGACAAGTATTGTTTTAATTCGCCTGATCTAATCCGTTATCCCCCAAACACCGGGCATATCTACCCGAACAAAGCTCCAGGGATGACGTTCCTAGGGAGCATTCCCTTCGCGCTGGTCTGCATTACCCTCGCTCCGTTTCGAGCGGCTGGATTACCGGAATGGATTTACTGGCACGTCGTTGCTTACGCGACAACCGTTTTTGCCGTAAGTTCGCTGTCAGCGCTGGCGGCAGTGGCGACCTATCGGGTGCTGAGCAGAATGGCGAACGACTCGTATTTTGCCGCGATAACTGTCCTGGCGATGTGGCTTGGCACGCTGGTGTTCCCGTACTCCACGCTTTTCTTTAGCCACCTACCGACGGGATCACTGTTAGTGATTGCTTTCTATTTGCTGTTCGAGCTGCGTGATCGTTCTGGAACCAATTCATCGCGCGTTGTTCGTGTTTCGCTGGCCGGTGTGCTCATTGGGTTCACCGTCGCAATCGAATATCAGGCAGTGCTGCTGGGTGTTGTCCTCGGGTTTTATTTTTTGTGGATTACGTTGCGGATTCAATCATCGCCGCGGGAAAAATTGAGAGTGCTCGGACTGTTTGTTTTGGGCTTCGTGGCCGGCGCGTCGCCGCTGATCCTGTACAATCTCAACGCGTTTGGTAATGCTTTCTATATCCCCTACGAAAGTTACGCAAAGCCTGGGGCATCATTTTATTCAACTTACGGTCGCGGCTGGTTGGGTTGGCAGTGGAGCGGATTGAGTAATTTCCTCCAAGCGCTGCTATCGCTTTTTATTTACCGGCCTAGCGGACTCTTCTATGTCGTCGTCGGGCGCTGGCACATTTATGCGTGCAATCCGGTGCTCTGGCTCTGTCTCCCGGGACTGGCAATCATGCTTTGGAGGCGCACGTTGCGTCCCGAAGGACTCCTCGTTGGAGGTCTCCTCGTCGTCTACCTGGCGTTCATCGCCAACTACGGAACATCAATCTACGATTGGGGCGGCGGTCTTTATTTGGGACCGCGCCATCTCATCCCTTTGCTGCCGTTCCTGGCGCTTCCACTTTATTTCGGAGCTCACAAACTGCGCTGGGTTTTTTATCCGCTGGCTGCGATATCGGTTTTCTACATGTTGCTTGGCACTGCAACTGAGCCGCGAATCGCATTTCCGTTTGGAGATATAACGCGCGATCTTCTGCTCCCCGATTACCTGACGGGACATTTGGCCGAGAACACAGCTTCGCTGTTCGATCCGGCTCAACGAAGTCTGACTTCTGATTCTACGGCGGCGAATTTGCCAAAGCTTTTGCGCGTTCCTGGGCATTACCAGCTCCTGCCGCTGATGATTTTCTGGACGATTGGCGGAGTAACGCTTCGTTTCCTGACGGATCAAAAGCAGCAGAAATTTTGGGATGTTGGCAACGTTGCTCTTTTCCTGTTCGCCGGCAGTATCGCCGCCGCGCCGATCGTTCATTACGCGCTGATGGCGCAGCCGTCCGGTCCGCACGGTTTGCTCGCTAAATATTATCGGAATGCCACGTGGCAGGGTGAGCCGGCCGACGTCCGGATCGATCGCGCCATCGATTTCGATTGGTCGAAAAGGCAACCCTATCCAGCGCCATTTAGCGTGGAATGGACCGGCAAGGTCATTGCCGATCGAGAGGGCTTTTACATGTTTACGCTCGCGGCCGATGACGGCGCACTGCTGGAGGTTGATGGAAAACCGGTTGTCGATGCCAGGTATGCGCTTTTCCGAGAACGAGAGCAGACCATTTCGCTGAGCCACGGTCTGCACTCGATTCGAGTTCGCTACTTCAATCTGATGTTTGGCGGCTCAGTGAAACTGTGGTGGACTCTTCTCGGACGCCCGCGCCAAATTCTGCCTAACGAAAATCTAGTTCCGGAAACAACCCCAGTGCCGGCGGGCTTCTGATTTCAACTCATTTGCAGATACCCAGCTAAACCGTGCACGCCGCCTTCGCGACCGAAGCCGCTTTCCTTGTAGCCCCCGAACGGACTGGTGGGATCGAATTTGTTATAGGTGTTCGCCCAAACCACGCCGGCGCGGAGTTTGTTCACGATCTTGAAAATTTTGCTGCCTTTGTCGGTCCAAACGCCGGCGCTTAAACCGTAAGGCGTGTTATTCGCCCGCTCGATCGCTTCCTCCGGCGTTCGAAACGTCATTACACTCAGCACCGGTCCGAAAATTTCTTCCTGCGCGATCCGATGCGACGCGGTTACGCCGGTGAAGAAACTCGGCGGATACCAGTAACCCTTGGCCGGCAATCGCAACCGCGGTTGAATCAATTTCGCGCCTTGTTTCACACCGCTGTCGACCAACTCACAAATTTTCTCGAGCTGCATCCGCGAATTGATCGCGCCGATGTCGGTGTTCTTGTCGAGCGGATTGCCGACGCGCAGTGTTGCGATGCGGTCGCGCAATTTGCGAATCACCGGCGTGAACACGCCTTCCTGGACGAACAAGCGCGAGCCGGCGCAGCAAACGTGGCCTTGATTGAAATAAATTCCGGAGATGATGCCTTCGACTGCCTGGTCGATCGGCGCGTCTTCGAAAATGATGTTGGCTGCTTTGCCGCCGAGCTCGAGTGTCAGTTTCTTTTTTGTTCCGGCAACGGCGCGCAAGATTCTTTTTCCAACTTCGGTCGATCCTGTGAACGCGACCTTGTCGATGTTCGGATGTTCGACTAACGCGCGTCCAGTTTCGCCCGCGCCGGTCACGATGTTCACGACACCTTTGGGCAATTCCGCTTCCTGAAAAATTTCCGCGAGATGCATCGCCGTGATCGATGTCGTCTCGGCCGGTTTGAGCACGCAGGTATTTCCGCACGCGAGGGCAGGCGCGAGTTTCCACGCCGCTATCAGCAACGGAAAATTCCAGGGAATGATTTGTCCCGCCACGCCGAGCGGACGCGGCGTTCGTCCCGGAAAGGCGTACTGAAGTTTATCGCACCAACCGGCGTGATAAAAAAAATGCGCGGCGACCAGCGGAAGATCGACATCGCGCGATTCCTTGATCGTCTTGCCGCCGTCCATCGATTCCAAGACGGCGAGCTCGCGCGATTTTTCCTGAATCAAGCGCGCGATGCGGTAGAGATATTTCCCGCGCTCGCGCCCGGGCATCTTGCTCCAGACGTTGTTGTGAGCTTTTCTCGCCGATTTCACTGCAAGATCGACATCGCGCGCGTTCGCATCCGCGATCTCGGCCAAAGTTTCTTCCGTCGCCGGATTGATCGAATCGAAGTATTTGCCGGAGCGCGGCCTGACGAACTTTCCGCCAATAAAAAGTTCGTAGCGGGGTTTAATTTTGAAGTGGCTGTGCGCTTCCGGCGCCGGCGCGTAATCCCAGCGACCGCCAAAACTCAACCGGCGCTGACTGAGTGGCAGCGCGACCCGGTAATTGATGGTCTTCTCTTCGCGTACGACTACGGCGCGGACGCGCGACAATTTTTTGCGCGACGCGACTTTGCGTTTCGTGCGGCGACGTTTCATGGCAACGAAAAATAATCCGCGCCTTGATAGCTGCCGTCGACCGTTTTGACGATTTGCATCAACACATCATTGACCAGCGTGCTCGCGCCGAAACGAAAAAGATCCGGCGTGAGCCAATCGTCACCGAGCGTTTCTTTCAGCATCACCAAATAAGCAAGCGCTTGCTTGGCGGTACGAATGCCGCCGGCCGGTTTCATCCCGATGCGCAATCCGGTTTCGTAAAAGAAATCGCGAATCGCTTCGAGCATCACGAGCGTGACCGGCATCGTCGCCGCCGGTGAAATTTTTCCCGTCGATGTCTTGATGAAGTCAGCCCCGGCGCGCATCGCGATCTCGCTCGCGAGCCGAACGTTGTCGTAAGTTTGCAGCTCGCCGGTTTCCAAAATCACTTTCAGATGCGCATCGCCGCACGAGTCTTTGGTCGCGGCAATCTCATCGAATACGCTGTTGTATTCGCCGGCCAGAAAATTTCCGCGATTAATCACCATATCGATTTCATCGGCGCCGTCGTGGGCCGCGCTGCGGACTTCCTGCAATTTCAACCGCAATGGCATCAGACCGGTCGGAAACGCAGTGGCGACCGACGCGACTTTAACGCCGGAATTGCCGAGAAATTTTTTCGCGAACCGGACAAGGTTCGGATAAACGCAAACCGCCGCGCACGACGGAACTTCGTAGCGCGAATCAAGTGGCTGCATCGCTTTGCGGCAGAGGAACGCGATTTTTCCCGGGGTATCTTTTCCTTCCAGTGTGGTCAGATCCATCATCGAAACCGCGAGCTTGAGGCCGGCGAGCTTGGCTGAAGTCTTAATGCTGCGCTTGGTGAAAGCCGTGGCGCGCTCCTCGATCATTACTTGATCGACAACCCCGAAAGCTATTCGGGGGCGCGCCGCATTTCGCTGGCTGCGAACGGTTTCCGAGCGCGCAATTGTTTTCATGAGGCCGTTTTCAAGCTCGGTTCGGAAAAAAGTTTTGTCGAGTGGCGACCACTTTCGTAGGCCAATCCGATTCTTATCCTAAAACCGCCCGCCGAAAGCAATCATGCAGACGTTCCTCTTGTTCCTCGCCATGCCAGAGCCATCGCCCCGTGCGCTCATCATCACGGGCGCGATCAGTCTCGGACTGTTGGCGATTTTTCTGCATCACAAACTCGGCTAGTCCGCGCGCGAATCGCGGATTGCGTGTTGTGACGCGGTGATCGATAAGAACGTCGCGCGTTATGAGAACGGTTAAGACCTGTCCCGGAAAATCGTATCCGCTCGGCGCGACTTGGCTCGGCAACGGCGTTAACTTCGCAATTTTTTCCGAGCACGCGAGCAAAGTTGAACTTTGCTTGTTCGACAACGTTGACGCGCCAAAAGAGTTTGCGCGTGTTGAGTTGCGCGAACAAACCGGCGAAGTCTGGCACGCGTTTTTGCCGGAACTGCGGCCGGGGCAGCTTTACGGTTATCGTGTTCACGGTCCCTACGAACCGAATCGTGGCGCGCGTTTCAACGATTCGAAGTTGCTGCTCGATCCCTACGCGAAAGCGATCGCCGGTCAGATCAAATGGTCGGACGAAATGTTTGGCTACATCGTGGGCGACGCAGCGGAAGATCTCGCCCGCGATTCACGTGACAACGCGTGGGCGATGCCGAAATCGGTCGTGATCGATGACGAATTCAATTGGGGCCGTGGCAAACGCCCGAACACGCCGCTCGCCGAATCCGTGATCTATGAAGTACACGTGAAAGGATTCACGAAGTTGTTTACCGATTTGCCGGAGAAGCTGCGCGGAACCTACGCCGGCGTCGCAAACGAGAAAGCGATCCAATATCTAAAAAATCTCGGCGTGACGGCGGTCGAACTTTTGCCCGTGCACACACATCTCGACGACAAGGCGCTGATCGAGCGCGGCCTAACGAATTACTGGGGCTATCAGACGATCGGTTTCTTCGCGCCGCACGCGGAGTATTCGAGCGGTCGGGAACCGGGCGAGGAAGTGGTCGAGTTCAAAGGAATGGTGCGGAATCTTCACGCCGCGGGGATCGAAGTGATTCTCGACGTTGTCTACAATCATACCGGCGAAGGAAATCATCTCGGCCCGACAGTTTGCTTCCGAGGCGTCGACAATCAGGCGTTCTATCGGCTGATGGCCGATAGTCCGCGTTTTTATTTGGATTACACCGGCACTGGCAACACCGTCGACACGCTTCGTCCGCGCACGTTGCAACTGGTGATGGACAGTTTGCGCTATTGGGCAACCGAGATGTGTATCGATGGTTTTCGATTTGATCTCGCGCCCGCGCTCACGCGAGACGCAACTGGCTGCAACAAGTATTCGGCGTTTATCAAAGCGATCCAGCAGGACCCGATTTTGTCGCAGGTGAAATTAATCGCCGAGCCGTGGGACGTTGGTGAGGGCGGTTATCAGGTTGGAAATTTTCCAGTGCCGTTTTCGGAATGGAACGGAAAATTTCGAGACGCCATGCGCAGTTTCTGGCGCGGCGACGAAGGATTCATCGGCGAAGTGGCGTATCGATTGACCGGCAGCCCCGATCTTTATCAACACGATGGCCGCGCGCCGACCGCGAGCGTGAATCTCATCACAACGCACGACGGATTCACGCTCAACGATCTCGTCAGTTACAACGACAAGCACAACGAGGCGAACGGCGACAACAATACCGACGGCGATCCGCACAATCGTTCGTGGAATTGCGGCGTGGAAGGACCGACCGATGATCGGAAGATCGACAACCTCCGTCGACAGCAACAGCGAAATTTTCTGACCGTGCTCTTTTTGTCAGAAGGCGTGCCGATGCTTTTGGGAGGCGACGAATTTTCGCGGACGCAGAATGGAAATAACAACGCCTATTGCCAGGACAATGAGGTTTCGTGGCTCAACTGGCAATGGAACGAAAAACAGACGCGACAATTCGAGTTCACAAAGAAATTGATTCAGCTCCGCCGCGAACATGCGGTTTTTCGCCGGCCGAAATTTTTTCACGGCCAACGCCTGCCAGGCGGCGAGGTCAAGGACGTGATGTGGTTCAATCCCGGCGGCAACGAAATGAGCGAAGACGAATGGAATTCGCCGTTCGTGCGTTGCCTTGGAATGTTGATTAGTGGGGACGCGACTGACTTGGTCGATGAACGTGGCGAACCGGTCCGCGACGATGTGTTTTTGCTTTTGATCAACGCTCATCACGAGCCGATCCCGTTTTTGCTGCCGGGCGAAGAGCATATCGAGTGGGAATTGGTTCTCGACACAACGAACGACGACGGCTTTCTCAAGCAGCCGAAAAAATTTTCCTCCGGCGAGGATGTCGATCTTGGCGGACGCGCCTGCATGTTGTTTAAGCTGAGTCAGGGCGAGCAGCCCCGCGCACGTCACGAATCGTGGAAGAAGCGGGCGGCTGCGGCGTGGGCTGCGATCACTGGCGAAGAAGAGCGAAAAAAATAATTGGCGAATTGTTGTGGTGGCAGGCGTCCCGCCTGCAAAACAAAAGCACTGCAGCCGAGGACGGCTGCCTCCACAGAAATTCTCTTGAACGCAACGTTGCAACGCCACGCGATTCTATTATAGAGAAATTGATGAGCGCTCCTCCGACGCTCCACCGCCGCAGTGAGTTATGATTCCGGCTTCCATCGTCATCGCAGCAGATCGCGGCAGCTTGAAAGCGTATCAGGTCAACGAAACGCCCACGCGCGGACCGAGTTTGAAATTAATTCAGGCATTCGACGTCACTGCGGCGCATGGAAAATTGATCGATAAGGTCAGCGATCTCGCCGGGCGCTTTCCCGTGACGGAGAGTGCTGGCGCGCATCGCGGCGCGGCTTCCATTGCCGAACGCACGCAACTCGCGACCGAGAACGAACGCCGGATCAATCGCGAACTGGCCGATCAAATCACGAAGATCATTAACGGCAGCGGCAAGGAAGGTTGGGCGTTCGCCGCCGCGCCGGAAATTCATTCCGCGATTGTCGATCTATTGCCCGATCGCGTCCGCAATCGGATCGTCGAGCATGTGAAATCCGATCTCGTGAAAGTTGAGCCGGCGAAATTGCCGAATCATTTTCGTTCCCTTCGTCCGGTTTAAGCTCGATAGTTAAGAATGCAATTGCCTTTGAACATCACTTACCGCGGCCTCGAGAAATCTGAGAAGATCGACAATCTGGTAATGAGTTATGCCGCGCGGCTCGATAAATTTTGCGATCACATCAACCGCTGCGACGTCGCGATCGAGCAAAACAACCACACGCATCACAAAGGAAATCCCTATCGTTGCCGGATCGATGTGACGGTGCGGCCGAGACACGAATTAGTTTCCGACGAAGAACAAATGGACAACGGTTCGCACGAGCCGCTCAACAAAGTGATCCACGACGCGTTCAAGACGATGGAGCGGCAATTGCGCCACCTCGTCGAGAAACAGCGGCGCGAGTAGAAGCTCTGTGCCTTAGTCCCCGAAGATCCCGCGGGCGATTGAGGGCAATCGCCCCTACCTGATCTCGTCCGGCGACTCGAACGGTTTCAGAATGCGCTGATTTCTTTGCTCATTCGTAATGAGTTGTGGAGACAGGCCACTGATCCGAAACAAGAAAGTAAAATCGACCATTCTTTTTCCCCAAAGTATAGAATGTGCCTACCACGCGTTCGCCAAGTTTATCTCGGCCAGCGGTCCACCAGACTGTAAAAGAATGTGTGGGATTAAGATTCGGAACGCGCGGCGGATAAATCGCGTCATACCGCGAGAAGCGTGAGATTTCGATTCTTCGGATTGGATGACCGAACCCTTGTCGCAGGACTTTGCGCATATCGTCGCGCGCTTTCGAGGTTGTGCTTTCCCACGACACGAGTTGTTCGAGTTGACGGAAATCTTTGCTGCCATTCGCATGTCGAAAAGCTTTCTCGAAATCCTGGGGAGTTGAAAGATCGTTCGCTGCAAAAACGCCGAATATTGAAACGCAAAACGTGATGAGGCAGTACGAGAATGAACGCGTCACAAAACGCGATGATACATAAAACTTTTTCGACTAACGAGTCGAAACTAAGCCGGTGCGCCGGGAGCGTCGGGGAGCGGTGGGGCTTCGGGACCGACCACGACCTGGCGTGGCGGTTTTTCAGGCGGCATTTTTTCGCCGCTCTGTGGGGTGACAGTCGGTGGCGGATTTCGCAACTCGCCGTACTGGATCAATTCTTTAATTTGCATGCCGTCGAGCGTTTCGTATTCGAGCAACGTTTTAGCGATCGAGTCGAGGTGATCGCGATTCGCGATGAGCGTTTGTTTTGCGGTTTGGTAAGCGTCGTCAAGCAATCGGCGAACTTCGCGATCGATCTCTTCGGCGGTTGCTTCGCTGTAATCGCGGTTGCGAGTCAATTCGCGGCCGAGAAAAACGTAATCTTCGTGCTCGCCGTACTCGACCATGCCGAGTTTTTCGCTCATGCCCCATTCGCAAACCATCTTGCGAGCCATCGCCGTGGCCATCTTGATGTCGCCGGCAGCGCCGTTGGTCACATCACCGAAAACAATTTCTTCGGCGACGCGCCCGCCCATTTTCACGGCCAAGCTGGCCAGCAATTCGTTTTTGCGATTGGTGTATTTGTCTTCTTCCGGCAACCACATTGTCGATCCAAGCGACGGGCCACGTGGAATGATGGTGACTTTGTGGAGCGGTTCGGTGTGCGGAAGGAGTTCGAGCAAGAGCGCGTGACCGGCTTCGTGATACGCGGTGTTTTGTTTTTCTTTTTCACTGAGCGCGAGACTGCGTCGCTCCTTGCCCCAGCGCACTTTGTCGCGCGCTTCTTCCAATTCGTTGAGCGTGATTCCTTTTAATCCGCGACGCGCTGCGAGCAACGCCGCTTCGTTGATCACGTTCGCGAGCTCGGCGCCCGAATAACCAGGCGTGCCGCGCGCGACGACTGCAAGATCGACACCCTCCGCGAGTTTTACTTTCTTGGAATGCACCCGCAAAATTTCTTCGCGGCCTTTCACGTCGGGAAGATTGACCGTGATTTGTCGATCAAAGCGACCGGGGCGCAACAACGCAGGATCGAGAACATCCGGACGGTTAGTTGCGGCGATAATGATGACGCCTTCTTGCGTGTCGAAGCCGTCCATCTCGACGAGCAACGCATTCAATGTCTGTTCGCGCTCGTCGTGGCCGCCGCCGACACCGTGACCGCGATGACGACCGACCGCGTCGATTTCGTCGATGAAAATGATGCAGGGCGCAGATTTTTTTCCCTGCTCGAACATATCGCGAACGCGCGAAGCGCCGACACCGACGAACATTTCGACGAAATCGGAACCGCTGATCGAGAAAAAGGGAACGTCTGCTTCACCGGCGATCGCGCGGGCTAAGAGAGTCTTGCCGGTTCCGGGAGGTCCGACCATCAACACGCCTTTTGGAATTCGGCCGCCGAGTTTCTGGAATTTTTTCGGGTCGCGCAAAAATTCGACGAGCTCCTGGACTTCGTCTTTCGCTTCCTCGACGCCGGCCACGTCCTTGAACGTGATTTTGTTTTTATCACGCGCGAGCATGCGCGCTTTCGATTTGCCGAAATTGAGCGCGCCTTTGCCGGCCATGCGGATTTGTTGGCGGAAAAGCAAATAGAGAAGCCCGATCAAAACGAGAACGGGGAAGAAACTCCAAAACGCCTGACCGAAAACGTGCGACTCGGTTCGGATCGCGGGATTAATTCCGGCGGCGGCGAGTTTATCTTTGAGATCGTTCGCGAAAGTCAGATAGACGGTTGTTCGGAACGGCGCTTCCATGTTCTGGGCGCCGCCGGTTCCTTGCTTGAGATATTTGCCGCGCAATTCCTGCGTCGGCTGGCTTTCGCCAACGATCAAGCTGAGCGGGGAGTTTTTGTCGTTGACGATTTGTTTGTTCTCGAGCAGGTCGAGGAATCGGTTGTATGGAACGTCTTCGAGCTGCGGATAATTCCCGCGCCAAAAAAGCATGGCGAGCGCGAAAAACCCGAACGCGACCGCGATCAGGATGACGCCGCGCCAGTTGAAGCTCGGCTCGGTGCCGCGCTGCTTGTTGTCGCGTTGGGAGTTACGATCGTTTTGTGGCATAAGGGGTGCGCTTACTCTTGGGAACAGAGGCTACCATGAAGGTGTGGCATTGCAAAAAGCAGAACGCGTTCCGAAACGGTTTGGACGGGGAAAGTGGAGGCCAAATTCGCACAAGATCGACATCTGACAAGATCGACAACGCACTCGCCGCATTGCTTAACGACGCGATTCCTGTAAAATTTCATCTCCGAAGTTCGAAATGACTCAATTGGTCTCAACCGTCGCGGAAAAATTGGACCGCGCAGTGCAAAAGGTAACGCCGTTCGCGTATCGCATGCGACGGGAGGGGCGTCGCTTGATGCGGCGCGCCTTGCGCAAACCGCGGAGCGTTTCCGAAGGGCCGAACCTGCTTCCGTTGCTCATTCAAGTGCTGGCGAGCTTTTCCAAAGCCGACGGCGTTTTGTTGGAAGAAGAGATCGACTCGAGTCTAGGATTTTTGCGTTACGATTATCCGGAAGCGGTTTATTCCGAGCTGCGCCAACTTTTTCGGCAAGCGCTTTACGAACAGCAGGATTTGTCGGCGATGGCGCAAAAGTTGAGCACGCAGCTCACGACCGAGCGCAAGATCATGCTCGGCGTCCAACTTTACGATCTGATTTCGCAAGCCGGACTGAAGCAGGAACAAGTCGTTGCCTTCTATTCGTTCATGTCGCAACTCGGCATGGCCGCGCAAGCGATCGACATCGTTTATCAACTGAACGCCTCGGAAGACGCCGACCCGTCGATTTATCAGCGCGGCGCGTCGCCGTTGGAATCGCTCTCCTTTGCGAACAGCGCCAAAGCCGACGTGCGCATGAAAAATCTGACCGAGAGCGATCGGTTGATGGCGTTTCGTTATCACGAGCTCATTCTGCTGAAGAATTACAGCAGCCAAAATGTTTCGGTGCGCGGCCGTCCGCTGATCCGCGGCGGGTTCTGCCGGATTTATCCGGGCCAGAGAATTTTGGTTGGCGACACGGTGCTGACTTATCAGGAGCTGGCGCAGTATTTTAACGCCAAGAAAAACGTTTCCGTTCCGCACATTTTTGTTCGGGTGAACAAAGACGCAGATGAAGTCGCGTTGGAGCGCGCGCGGACGCGCGAGAGCGCGCTCGAAATCGCGTTCGGATTAAAAGTGCGAGTGAAAGCGCTGCGCGATGTCGATGCCGCGCTGAACGGCGTGAAACTGAAAGCCGGCGTAACCGTCGAAGCCGCGCTCGACGACAAGATTTGTTTCCACAACGACAGCGAAATGGATTTGAGCGATCTACGCCGGCGGGCGCGCGCTCTCGGCGGCCGGTTTCAGCTCCAGGCCGCGAAATCTGAATATTTGGTCTCGAACGATCCGAGCAAACTGGAAGCGGACGACATTTTGCTTTCGCCGGGAACAGCGGGCGACGTGTTGCTGAAAATTTTCTGCGACTACGATCAGCGCGTCGGCCAATTGCAAGTGATCGAGGCTGATCGGCCAATCATGGTCGGCGACGTGGCGGTAAGATCGACATATCCCCTGAAAGATGGCGACACGATCCGGATCGATGTCGGACAGTTTCTCCGCTGCAATTTTTCGGAGCGAATCATCGAAGAAGAGCGCAACATCATTCGCGCGCTGGAAGTCAGTGAAGTGACGCATCGCTTCCCGAGCGGCGAAACCGGACTGGAAGGAATTTCATTTCCGCTGACGCGCGGCGAGCTTGTTTGCGTGATGGGCGCGAGCGGTTCCGGAAAAAGCACGTTGCTCCGCGTTCTTGCTGGACAACTTCAACCGACGAGCGGCCAGATTTTTTTGAATGGTCGCTCGCTCTATCCAAACCTGGACGATCTCAAAAAATACATCAGCTACATTCCGCAAGAGGACGCGTTCGATGAACACCTGACCATCGGCGAGAATTTGCAATTCGCGGCCGCAATCCGCTCGCCGCACTTGTCTCGGCGCGACCGAATGCGGCGATTGGAAGCGAAACTGGTAGAGCTTGGTTTAGGCGAGCGTCGCGACGCCGTCGTCGGAGCCGCGATCAAGAAAACGTTGAGCGGCGGCGAACGCAAACGTTTGAACATCGGTCTCGATATGATCGGCATGTCGGACGTTTATCTGTTCGACGAACCGACTTCCGGACTTTCGTCAAAAGATTCCGAGCACGTGATCGAGATCATCCGTTCGATGGCGCACAACAAAATCATCGTGGTCACGATTCACCAGCCGAGCTCGAAGCTGTTTCAGTTGTTTCATAAAGCACTTCTGCTCGACAAAGGCGGACGTCTCGTCTTTTTCGGAACGCCGACAGAGATGCTTCGTTATTTCGCGGAGGCGGAACATCAACACGCATTCGGGCAAGACCTCGGCGCGTGCCCGTCGTGCGGCACGACGCGACCGGAATTCATTTTCGACGTTCTAGAAACGCCGCTCCGCGATTTAAGCGGCGACATTATTTATGAAGAGAACAGTCGCGGACAATTAGTCGCGGCGCGGCGCTATTCGCCGGAATTCTGGCGCGACAAGTATGAAGCATTTCGACTGATCCAGGACGTCAAACAAGTTTCGCTTCGCCGCGAGCAACCGCCGCCATTGCCGGCCGCGATTACGCAGAAACGAAAACGCCAGCCGATTCGTTGGCACGATGAGTGGACACAGTTTCGGGCGCTATTGCGACGGTCGTTCATAAGCAAACTGCGCAACCGCGCGAACATTTGGATCACGACCTGCGCGGCGCCCGTGCTCGCGATTTTGATCGGAACGCTGCTGCGTTATTCCGAGAGCGGGAAATATGATTTCGCGTCGGCCTTTCACATTCCGACCTATTTGTTTCTTGGATTGCTGGTGGTGATGTTTCTTTCGCTGACGAACAGCGCTGACGATATCATTCGCGACCGGCCGGTCTTGCAACGCGAGCGCAATCTCGATGTCCGATTGCCGTACTACGTCTTCGCAAAGATGTCGTCGTTGTCGATCTTCGCACTTGTGCAATGCATCCTTTTCGTTTTGATCGGCAATTACATTCTCGAGATCCGCGGAATGTTTTGGACGCATCTCGCGCTCATGTTCATGACCGCGGTGGGAAGTCTCGCGCTCGGACTGCTCGTTTCGTCGTTCGTTTCGGACGCGAAGACGGCGGCGAACATCGTGCCACTGGTTTTAATTCCCCAGATTTTGATGAGCGGCGCGCTGATTAAATATGAGGACATGAACCGCAACCTTAGCCTGGTTTATTCGCTGACCCGCTGGTTCCACGAACATCCGAGCAAAGACCGCGGCAAAAAAATGGACAGCAAATTGCAGGTGCCATTTGTTTGTCAGTTCATTCCGATGCGCTGGTCGTACGAGGAAATGATTGTGGCGCAGGCGAAATTGAATCCGCTCACTTTGCGGCAGGAGCGCGCCCAACGCGAGATCGATGCAATTGTTGCCCGACGTCACCAAACTCCTGAAGAAGACAAGCGACTCGATGAATTGAAGGAAGTGTTGGCGGTATTGTCCGGGCTCGAAGCGAAATCGGCGGACGAGCTGGATCGTTATCTGAAAAAAGTCGATCTCGTGTTCAATCGGAAAAGCGCATTTGATCCGAAGGACTTCAAAGCGGCGAAAGGCGACGTGACCGCGGAACAAATCTATGTAAACCAGAAAGTTTCCGATTTGATTTCCAACGCGGAAATGGAGCAGTCCGATTATCGACGCGGCAGTCGGCCGAACGTTTTCTTCGGCGCGCAAAAGAGCTACATCGGAGTGAAGATCAGTGTTTTCATGTTCAACACGATCGTGCTGATCGGATCGACCATCGGCATGCTTGCGCTTTTGTATTGGATCCTGCGTCGCCAACTCGAAGTGCGAAGAACTTAATATGAAAACTCAAACAAACGGTGAAACGAAACTCATCGTCGCGCCGAGCGACATCGATGCCGACATGCTTTACGCGACAAAATTTTGGGCGGGCGATCCCTTTATTTTTCTCGAGCAAAATGGAAAACGCACAGTTGTCCTGAGCGATCTCGAAATGGGGCGCGGCCGGAAGACTGCGAAAGTCGATGAATTCGTTTCATTCAACGAGCTCGAGCGCGAAGTGCAGGGAAAATCGAAACAACTGCCGCCTTACGAAAAAGTGCTGGCGCATTTTTTGCGGAAGCGCGGAGTCAAGAGCGCGGTCGTGCCGGCGAACTTTCCGCTCGGTTACGCGCGCGAGCTGGCGAAGGACGATGTCGATCTTACGACAACGAACGGACTTTTCTGGCCGGAGCGTGAAGCGAAGACGGATGAAGAGATAAAATTGATCGGTCGCGCATTGCGCATCACTGAAACCGGAATGGCCCGCGCGGTGGAAGTTTTGAAAGCATCGAGGCCAAAAGGAAAAAAACTAATTTGGTCGGCCAAACCGCTGACGTCGGAAATTCTGCGCGCGGAAATCGACACCGCGATGTTGCGCGCCGGCGGAACGCCGACCAACACGATTGCAGCTGGCGGCGATCAGGCGACTGATCCGCACGAACGCGGTCATGGTCCGCTTTACGCGAACTCATTAATCATTCTCGATATTTTTCCGCGCGATCCTCGCTCCGGTTATTGGGGCGACATGACGCGGACCGTGGTGCGAGGACGCGCGAGTGACGCACAGCGCAAACTTTGGGAAACCGTTTTGGACGGACAAGAGCTGGCGCTGCGTGAAATCAAAGAGGGCGTGGATGGAATGAAAATCCACAAGGCGATCCAGGCGCTGTTCAAGAAGCGCGGTTACCCAACGGAAATTCGCAATGGCAAGAACGTCGGATTCATTCACGGCACTGGTCACGGACTTGGGCTCGAGATTCACGAATATCCGCGGCTGCAAAAGGTGACGTTGAAAGATCGACAATGTCTCACGGTCGAGCCGGGTCTTTATTATCCCGGCCTCGGCGGCGTGCGGCACGAGGACGTCGTCGTTGTGACAAAAACGGGCTGCAAGATTTTGTCGAAGTTCCCCAAGCAACTGGAAATCTGAACGCCTGCTCGGTTTGAGCGTCTAATTAGTTCAACTAAATTAGGACAGGCATGTTCTATCCAATCGGGGGCGGGAACCATTTTCTTCTCTACATCCTGGTGCCGGCAATTCTCGGCATCTGGGCGCAGATCCGCGTGAGCGGCGCGTTCAATCGCTGGGGCAAAGTCCGCGCGAGCTCGAACATCACCGGTGCCCAATGCGCCCGGGAAATTTTGCGGGCTGCGCAAATCCACGATGTCGAGGTTGTCGAGACTAACGATTTCCTTGGCGACCATTACGACCCGACCACGAAGCGGCTTTGCCTTTCGAGCAATGTTTACAACACGCCGTCTGTCGCCGCGCTCGGGATAGCGGCGCATGAAACCGGACACGCGATCCAGCACGCGAAAGCTTACGCGCCGCTCAAAGCGCGAATGGCGATCGTGCCGATGACCATGATCGCATCCCAAATGTTGCCGTTCATTATCATCGGCGGTTTCTGGTTCCGGATCGCGGGACTGATCACGCTTGGAATTTATTGCTACCTCATCCTTGCCATTTTCCAATTGATCACGCTTCCGGTGGAGTTCGATGCTTCTCGGCGCGCGAAAATTATTCTGCAACAAATGCGGATCGTTCAGCCGGGCGAGGAAGTCGCGGGTGTAAACAAAGTGCTCAACGCGGCCGCGCTGACTTATATCGCAGCCTTCATCGCCGCACTGGGTAACCTCCTTTGGTTAATGTCGATGCGGGACCGGCGGGATTGAGCTAAGATCGACATCCGCGTTGAACAAGATGAATCCCGCGATCGCAATAAGGCCAGTCCGGCTCGGACCTCGGAGAATCTCCGATTTGTTGTCGTCCGGGTCGGACGTTAAGTCTAAAAAGAAGGCAATGGACGAAGCCCGGAAAGATGAAGACCAACAATTAGTCGCGCGCGCGAAAGAAGGCGATGCGGGTGCGTTCGACGAATTGGTCGTGAAGTATACGCCTCGACTCTATGGCCTCGTTTACAACATGACCTCGAATCACGAGGACACGAACGATTTGCTCCAGGACGTTTTCGCGAAGGCTTACAAAGCGATCCGCGGTTTTCGCGGCAAATCCTCTTTCTACACTTGGATCCACTCGATCGCGGTCAACATGACGCTCAACTTCCTGAAAAAACGCGGCCGCCGGTTTTCGCTCAGCCTCGACGATGTGGACGCCAGCATTCAGAACGACAAGGAATTCATCGAGGCAACCGCTTCCAGCAGCCCGGTGAGGGAGGCCGACCTCTCCGAGCTCCAAAAAAGGTTGAACGAGGCGATGATGAAATTGTCTGATGAACACAGAGCTGTGGTCACCATGTTTCATATTCAAGGGATGCCCCATGCGGAGATCAGTAAGATCTTGAATGTTTCGGAAGGAACAGTACGATCCCGACTCTTTTACGCGAACCGGCAATTACAAAACTATCTGGACGAATTTCGAAAAAACCCGGTTTCCTGAACTGCTCGATGATGGACGAATTTAACGACAGCGAAATTGCGAAGCTTCTTCGGCTGAAACGTTACGAACAGCCGCCGGCCGGATATTTCGAAAATTTCCTGCACGAATTTCACCGCCGCCAGCGCGACGAATTATTGCGGCAACCGATTTGGCGTATTTGCTTCGAGCGGACACGCGATTTTGTATCTTCTTTCTCCCTCTCAACCCTCACTTCTTATCCCGCCGCCGTCACTGCTGTCCTTGTTTGCGCGGCGATTATTTCTTTGCGGATTTATCAGACGCCACAGCCCCCGACAGTTGCGGTGAAAGATCGACCAGTGATGGTCGTGCCTGCCAGCACTGAGCCGGAATGGACTTTGGCATCCCCCGTGGCCACACGGGTTTTCAACACGCGGTCGCTTCGAAATATTACGGAAAGCGCCCAAACTCACCGCAGCGGTACGCCACGCTACGTGCTCGACAGCGTGCCCGTGAGTTATGAGACGACTTTCAAGTTCTAGGTCCGCCGCAGGAGTCTCCGTGCTGGTGGCGTTGGCGTCTCTCGCCGCCGTCGCTTCGCTTTCGGCGCAGCAAGCGCCAGAATCTCCGAGTACGCTCGCTCTTAGCCGCGAGGTCAAAGACGTTTTCGCACGTTGCTCCAAGGCCGTCGTCAAAATCGAAGCGACGGATCAACACGGCGACCTCTCCGGCACCGGCTTCTTCATCGATCCAATGGGCACCCTTTACACCGCCTATTCCGTTGGCGGCGAAGCCGAGAACATTAACGTTGAATTTAAGGGCAAAAAATATCCCGCGCGCCAACTGATGGCCGATCTCCGCAGCGGCGTGGCGTTGTTAAAAGTCGATTTAGCGAGTCCGGCGTTGCCGATCGGAAATTCAGACCAGCTGGAAATTGCGACGCCGGTGGTGGCAATCGGTTATCCCCTCGATCTAGCGGAAACGCCGAGTTTTGGAATGATCGCAGGTTTCGATCGCAAATGCTTCGGCGGCTATTTTCCAACCAGGCACCTGCGGGTGAATCTGCCGCCGCAGCGCGGTGAAGGCGGCGCGCCGCTGTTGAATTTGAAAGGCGAAGTTGTCGGAATTTTGCTGTACACGTTTGAGAACAATTCGTGTTATGCGTTGCCTATCGAGGCGGCGGAAAAGCTTCGCAGCGATTATGTCCGCTTCGGCGAGGCGCGTTACGGCTGGATCGGGACAAACGTGCGGGAGGCCCCTAATCCAGTCGAGGGCTCGCGCGCAGTGACGACTGAAGTGATGAAAGATACGCCGGCCGCCGAAGCGGGTTTGAAAGCCGGTGACATCGTTCTCCAAATCGGCCGGACTAAAGTGCACGAGCCGGAAGACATTCTCGAGGCTTCATTCTTCCTGACCGCCGGTGACGCGGTGCCGATTACAGTCATGCGCGGCAATGAAAAAATTACGTTTCAGATTCAGGCTGAATTACATCCGACGCGATTGGCGGCTCCCCCGACTTTAAATCGCGCGATGCCACTGAATCTCCAGTCATCTCCGGAAGGCACACCGTAGGTCCGAGCCGGACTGGTGTTACAACATTTTCTTGAACTCGGCTTCGTCGATAATTTTTACGCCGAGCTCTTTCGCTTTGTCGAGTTTGCTGCCGGCTTCGTTTCCGGCGAGGACGTAATCGGTTTTCTTGCTCACGCTCCCGCTGACATGACCGCCGAGCGCTTCAATTTTCTTTGACGCCTCCTCGCGCGTCATGGTCGGCAGCGTTCCGGTGAGGACAAAAGTTTTTCCAGTCAACAGCAGCTCGGCCATTTTCTTCGCCGACACTTTTTCGCTTTTCGGTTTAATTCCGAGCTGTTTCATCCGCTGAAGGATTTTTTTTCCGGATGACGATTTGAAGAAATCGAGAGCGCTTTCCGCGACGACCGGCCCGACTTGAGTCACGATCCCGCGTTGCTTGTCGATCTTACTTTTAGATGCCTCGGCAAAACCGGATTTGATCAAGTGCTCGGCAATTTCTTTGCGCGCTTGCTTGTCTCTGGTCGCGTGATACGCGATCACGTCGCGCAGCATTCTCGAATCGGCGACGTCTTCGATCGTTTCGTGGAATCGCGCGAGATCGGTCGCGGTCGTTTTGCCAACGTCGGGAATCGCCAGCGCGTAAAGCCAGCGCGAAAGCGGCAACGTTTTCGCGCGTTCGATCGATTGCATCGCTTTCGTCGCGTTCTTCTCGCCGAAGACGCGCGGATTTTCATCGGTGCCGAGATTCAATTTCGCAAGTTGATCGAGCTTGAGCTCAAACAAGTCGAGCGGTTCGCGCACAAGACCGCGCTCGACCAGTTTGTCGGCGACGATTCCGCCAACGCTCTCGATGTCGAGCGCGCCACGGGCAGCGAAAAATTCCAGACGCCGTGTCGCTTGCGCCGGACAGCGAATATTCTCGCAGCGCCACGCCACAAATTCCGGATCGCGTCGGACTTCACCGCCACAGACCGGACACTTCCCGTGAATGTGTTTGAGAAAATCGAAAGGCTTCGCGCTTCGTGGCCGCTTTGATTTTACGACTTCGACTACCGCCGGAATTACTTCGCCCGCTTTTTCGATCACGACCGTGTCGCCGATCCGAATGTCTTTACGTTTGATCTCGTCTTCGTTGTGCAGCGTCGCACGCGAAACCGTGCTGCCGCTCACGAGCACCGGCTCGAGCACTGCGACTGGCGTTAGAATTCCGGTTCGCCCAACTTGAACGATGATGTCGAGCAACTTCGTTTCGACGCGTTCCGCCGCGTATTTGTAAGCGATCGCCCAGCGCGGCGATTTCGCGGTTAACCCAAGCCGTTCGCGTTGCTCGAGCGCGTCCACTTTGATCACCGCGCCGTCAGTTTCGTAGGGAAAATCGCGCCGGATCTCGTCGAGATCGCGAATCGCGTTCAGGATTTGCTCAACCGAATCCGCGAGCCACCAGTCTTCGTGCGTCGGAAGCCCAAGCTTCTTGAATAACGGAAAAATTTTCGAATGAAGATCGACATCGGCGCCTTCGACAGCGCCCGTTCCATAAAAAACCATTCCGAGCGGACGTTTCGCCGCCACGTTCGGATCGAGATGTTTCAACGAGCCGGCGGCGGCATTCCGCGGATTCGCAAATAGCGGCAATCCCGCGGCTTCGCGCTCCTTGTTCAGCTTCTCGAAGCCTTTCTTGTCCAAATAAGCTTCGCCGCGAACTTCAAAAACTTTCGGCGCCGCGCCGCGTAATTGATGCGGCACGGATTTAATCGTCTTAATGTTTTGCGTGATGTCGTCGCCAATGGTGCCGTCGCCGCGCGTTGCGGCGTATTTGAGTTTGCCGTTCTCGTACATCGCCGAAACGGCAACGCCATCGACTTTCGGTTCGACCACCACCGGAATTTTTTCATCCGGCAAGAGGCGGGTGATTCGTTTGTAAAAATTGGCGACCTCTTCTTCGGAATAAGTATTGTCGAGACTCAGCATCGGCACGCGATGCTGAATTTGGGCGAACGCTTGAAGCGGTTTGCCGCCGACGCGCTGAGTTGGCGAGTCGGGCCTGACCAGCTCTGGAAACCTGGCCTCAAGATCGACCAGCTCTTTATAAAGCCGGTCGTATTCGCGGTCGCTGATCGTCGGCGCGGCTTCCTCGTAATAGCGACGGTCGTGCTCGCCAATCTCCCGCCGCAGCTCGGCCATCCGCTTCGCCGCTTGAGCCTCGTCTTTGGCCATAAGGCATGATACAAACGGCACAAAGATCGACAATGAACGGCGGCGAAAAAATCCTCGGCGTAGAAGGCGGCGGAACCAAGACCTCATGGGTCCTGACTGAGCGCGGGGCGAACGACTTGCGCGTTTTGGATCAGGGAAAATTGCCGCCGGCGAATTTTCGCCTCGCGAAACCGGATGAGTTGCGCGCGATGTTTCGCGAATTGCCGCAAGAGATCGGGCGCGCCGGAATTTTTCTCGCCGGCTGCGGCACGGAGGGCGATCGACAACTGCTCACGCGCTTTTGCGCGGAAGTTTGGCCGAATGCAAAGATTGTTGTCGGAAGCGATCGCGATTCCGGATTGGCGGCCGCGCTCGGAAATGGCGACGGCATTGTCGTAAATGCGGGCAGCGGTTCATCGGTGACCGGTCGTCGCGACAAAAAGATCGAGAACGCGGGCGGCTGGGGACACATTTTGGGCGACGCCGGCGGCGGTTATTTTCTCAGCATCCAGGCGCTGCGATTAATTTTACGCGAATACGATCTGCATCGCGGCGAAGTCCAGTTCACGACGAAAATTTTGCGCGCGCTGTCGCTCAATAATCTGGATGAGCTGGTGCGGTGGGCGCAGACCGCGGACAAGATGGAAGTGGCAATGCTCACGCCGGTCGTGTTCGAAGCCGCCGCGAGCGGCGATTCGGGCGTCATGGAGATCATCGAAGAAGGCGCGCGCGTCTTGTGCGAATACACCGAAGCGGTGGCGAACAGATTGCATGTGCTCGCGCCGAAAGTTGTTTTGCTCGGCGGACTTTTTCAGCGCGACTCGATTTACAATCACGCCTTTCGCCGGCGTTTGAAAAAAACACTTCCCGACGCGCGGGTTTCAAATTCGGAACGCGCGCCGGAATTCGGCGCTGCCTGGCTGGCGGCGGAAATGCAAAGCTGGCCCGAGATTCAAGTCGAGATCGCGCTCGAAAAGATCGACGATCTCGCGGCGGCGTTGACCGAGCAACGCAATCCGCGTTCGGAAAATGTCGAAAAAATGAGCGCGCACGATTTAGTGAAGCTGTTCGTTGATGAAGAAAAATTCGTCGATGAAGCGTTGCGGGCGGCTAGTGCGGATCTGGCGCGCGCGATCGAGCTCGTGGCCGAGTCGTTAGGCAAAGGCGGGCGCCTTTTTTATGTTGGCGCCGGCACGAGCGGGCGTCTCGGCGTGCTCGATGCCAGCGAAATTCCGCCGACGTTTGGGGCGTCGCCGGAATTGGTCCAGGGAATCATCGCAGGCGGCGCAACTGCGCTCCATCGAAGTGTGGAGGGCGCGGAGGATGAGAAGAGTCGGGGAGCGCTCGCGATGGATCGGCGTGGAGTGAAAGATGTCGATGTTGTGGTCGGCATCACCGCGAGCGGGCGAACACCATTCGTGCTCGGGGCGCTGACCCAAGCGAAGTCGTTAGGCGCAAAAACAATTTTACTCAGTTGCAATCCGGCGCGCGAAAAAAAAGTGAATGTCGATCTTGCAATTGATCTCGCAGTCGGCCCCGAGATTTTGACTGGTTCAACGCGATTGAAGGCGGGAACGGCGACCAAGATCGCGCTTAACATCATCAGCACTGGCGCGATGATCGCGCTTGGCAAAGTGCGCGGCAATCTCATGATCGATCTCAACACGACGAGCGCGAAGTTGCGCGATCGCGCGACTCGCATGGTGGCAGAGTTGACTGAGTGCGATTACGGCTCCGCGCGAGCGCAGTTGGAAAAGAACAACTGGGACCTGCGCGCCGTCTTGCAAAAGGCCGGTAAATAAAAGATCGACATCGTCCGTCTAATTTTGATCACGCGCGATCTGGCGCGTCGCAACGAAGTTATGGATAACAACTCTAACTGAAAGGTTTATATGCTTTGGACTATCTTTGTAATTCTGCTGATTCTTTGGCTGCTTGGATTTGTCGGGTTCCACGTGCTCGGCGCTTACATTCATATTCTGCTGCTGATCGCGTTGGTGGTGCTCATTCTGCAATTGATCGGCGGCCGGCGACCGCTGTAACATTGCGTTCGTGAAACCAGCTGGAATTATCGGCGTCATTCTCATCATCGTTGGCATTGTTGGATTTGCCTGGGGCGGCTTGGGCTGGAATGAGAAAAAGAAAGACGCGCAATTAGGCCCTCTTGAGATCAGTCATACGGAAGGTCACGGAATTAGTTTTCCGCCGATGGTCAGCGGTATTTGCTTAGTCGGCGGAATTCTTCTAGTCGCCGTCGGCGCGCGGAAAACGTAGCTAAACGTCTCGCTTGCCTAACGATAGCTGATTCTGATTGAATCCGGCTCGTGCCCGGAACAACAAATCGGCGCGCCGTTCGCTGGCTTCGCGGCCAACTCCCGGAATTGGTTGCGGCCGGAGTCATTAGTTCCGACAACGCGAAAGCGATCAACCGTCATTACGGAGACGTTGAGTCGCACACAAACTTTGGTTTTGTAATCTTGGCCACGATCGGCGCGGCGCTTGTCGGCGCTGGAATTATTCTCCTCATCGCGCACAATTGGGACGATCTCAGCCGCGCGGCGCGAACCGTGATCGCGTTTTTGCCGTTGTTGATCGCGCAAGCGCTGGTCGTTTTTGTTTTGATGCGGCGCAATGAATCGCGCGCATGGCGCGAAGTGGTCGCAATTTTTGACGTCGCCGCGGTGGCGACCGCGATCTCGCTGATTAGCCAAACCTATCAAATCCGGGGCTCGTTCGACGATTTCATGCGGACCTGGCTCTTGCTGAGCATTCCGATTGTTTATCTGCTTCGCACGACGCTCGGAGCGGTTGTTTACATTATCGGAACGTTGGTTTGGTTGGACACGCGCTGGAGCTTCATCGTCGGACGAACAGACAATCCCATGCTTTTTTGGGGTTTGCTTCTGCTGGTTGTTCCTTATTTCTGGATTTCTTTTCGACGCAATCGTGACAGCCGCGAGACGGCCACGTTAGCCGTCGTCTTGACTGTGGCGGCAATCTTTGGTCTCGGCACGACCGCTGACTTTGCTAAATCCGGTGTCGGCTGCGTCGCTTTCGCCGGATTGTTGACCACGGCTTATCTCGCCGGCATGAAGTTTTTTTCGCAGCCGGAGGGCGAACGTTTACACAGTCTCGCGTTGCTTGGCGGCGTCGGTATTGGCATCACCGCGATCGTGCTCAGTTTCGAATCAGCGTGGCACATGTCGCGCACGCTTTCCTGGTCGGGACGCAATGGCGCGCAAAATCTCGGCCTAGCCATCGAACTTTTGTTTCCGATCGCGGCAATCGTTCTCGCCGGTTGGGATTTGTTTCGCAAGCAATGGCGCTTCAGTTTATCCGCGACGGCGTTCCCGATCGTCACCGTGATCGCTTGGGGAATGGTGAATCTTTGTGAGTCGGCGCCGGAATTCGGGTGGCAAAGCAATCGCTGCACTTTCGCGGCTGCGACCTTGATGAATTGCTACACGCTTTTGCTCGGCGTCGATATTCTCGCGCGCGGCATCCGCTCCAGCAGCATTGCCCGCGCGAACTTCGGGATGCTTCTCATCGCCGTGCTCGCGGTCAGCCGTTTCTTCGACAGCGATCTCAGTTTTCTTGCGCGCGGTCTCGGATTCATTGTCGTGGGCGCCGGATTTCTTTTTGCGAACATCTTGTTGTTCAAAAAACGAGTGCCGGCATGAAACAAACGCGCGTTGTAATTTTTATTTTGGTCGCACTGGCGCAGCTGAGTGTGCCCGTGGTCCTCGCGTGGGGCCGCATTCAAACGCTGGCGCATGGTCGGGCCTGGAAATTTAGAACGGCGCCGGTTGATCCGGAAGATGCGATTCGCGGCCGCTACATCAGATTGAGCTACGCGATTGAGGAATTTCGGCAGAGCGAGCGGGTCGACTGGAAATCGCCGATTTACGTGGTGCTGAAAGAAGGCCCTGACGGTTTTGCTCAAATCGATCGCATCAGCCAAACACCGATCAGTGGTGATAATGTCGTTCAAGCGGATGCCGGCGGTTGGTCGGAGTCAGATCGCATCCAAATGATCGCTTTCCCTTTTCGAAACTACTGGGTAACGGAAAAAATTGCGCCACAAGCGGAGCAGGCCTACAGAAACAACAGCACGCGCAAAAATCAGAATGCTTTCGTCACCGTGCGCGTGCGCAACGGCGACGCGGCGCTCGAGCAACTTTACATCGACAATCAACCGCTCGTTGATTATCTGCGCGCGGCGGCCGCGAAAAAGTAGATGCTTGCCACGCCGTAGCCTTGCGCGTAGGCGGGTCGATCTTACTGATCGTCAGGTTGGGCGCCGCCCGCTTTTAAAACCGCGAACGTTTTGCTCCCTTTGCGGTCGAGATAGAGCAGCACGCCGCGTTTCGGATCGGCTTTGTTCAGCGCTTCTCGGAAAGTTTTCACATCCGTGACCGGCTTGCCGTCCACTTCGGTGATCACGTCTTCGCGTTCGATCCCCTGTTGCGCGGCGAGACTGTTTTCGGCGACATCGGTCACGATCACGCCCTTTTGCACGCCCAGCTTGAAGCGTTGTGCCATTTCCTTGGTCAGCTCCTGAACTTGCAGCCCGAATTTTCCGACTTCTTCTTCGCGGTTTTGCGGCAATCGCGGCGGTTCGTTTGAGGCGCGCGAGATTTCGTTCGGCAATTCACCGGTCGTGACCGGGACTTTCATGGTTTGGCCTTTCCGCCAAACTGTCAGTTCGACTTTCTGGCCGATCTTCTTTTTCAAAATCTCGTGCTGCAGCTGCGAATCAGTCGTGACCGGGGCTTGATCGACATGTGTGATGACATCGAACGGCTTGAGATCGCTTTTTGCCGCCGGCGCGTCGCCTTCAATCGTGCGGACAACTACGCCTTTATCGAGACCTTTGAACAAATCGCGAATCGACGGATCGTCGCCGAGCGTTTCGATTCGAATCCCGAGCCATGGGCGCATGATCTTGCGGCCGGCGATTAACTCGTCGCCGATTTCCTTGGCCATGTTGATCGGGATCGCGAAACCAAGCCCGCGGTTGATTCCGTTGATCAGCGTGTTCATCCCGATCACTTTGCCGTCAATATCGCAAAGCGGGCCGCCGCTGTTGCCGGGATTGATCGACGCGTCAGTTTGTATATAATCCGAGATCGAATAGCCGCTGGTCGCGAGCAATTTGCTCCGGCCTTTGCCGCTGACGACGCCGTAGGTGAACGTGTAATCGAGTTTGAACGGCGCGCCGATCGCGAACGCGAACTGGCCAACGCGAACCGCGTCGCTGTCACCAAGTTGAGCGGAAGGCAAATCTTTGGCGTCGATTTTGATCACCGCGACATCGGTCTTCTCATCCGTCCCGACAACCCGTGCCGTAAATTCGCGACCGTCTTTCAGCTTCACCTCGATCTTGTCCGCGGCTTCGACGACGTGGAAATTTGTAAAAATGTATCCGTCAGGACGAACGATGAACCCGGAGCCCTCGCTTTGGATCGGTTGCGCGTTTCGGCGGGAATTATTTTGGTCAGGCGGCCCTTGAAAAAATAAATCCTCGAACGCGGACGATTCACCGTCGTTCTTTTTCGAGACCTCGATGATGACCACGCTCGGGGCGACGACTTCGAAAACTTTGGCAAAAGCGTTGTTGAGCTGATGCACGACGTCTTTGCCTTGTTCGGCTGCGGCTTGAGGAATAGTCGACGTCGGCGCGACTTCCGGCGTCGCGGCAAAGATCGATCCGCCAACGGATGGATTCGCCGCGGCGAACATCGCGTTGAGCGCGGTTACTAGGACTGAGATTGGGATCAATCGCATCGGTTTCGAAGTTGGACAGCATCGAACATGCAACGTTCAAGGCCGGCAGTCCATAGCCCCGCATAACAGTTGCAGCCGTTGGACAATGGTATACTATCGGTCGGTTTCTCTCCGGATATGGCTTCAGTGAAACTAAACTGGATTTCGGTTGGTGCGCTGGCAGCCCTCTTTCTGGCTGCCGCGGTGTGGCTTGCATTTGAACGGCAGGCCCCAAAACCGATTCCGGCGGATGAGTTTGTCCGCGCGATGGAGACGCATCAAACTTCGTTGATCGACCGCTTCTTCCGCGAGCGCCAAAATCCAAACGCACGCGCTGCGAATGATCGCTCTTTGCTTTTCGCCGCGATCTTGCGCGAAGATCGGGATCTTGCGCGGCGACTGCTCGATGCCGGCGCGAGCCCGGACTTGTCCGACGACGCGGGAGTCACGCCGCTGATGCTGGCGGCAATGCATGGCGATCTGGAACTCGTTCGCGCATTGGCCGGACATGTCACCGATATTGCGGCCAGAGACCGGGCCGGTCACACCGCACTTTATTATGCGGTCAGTGCGCAGAAAGCGGAAGTTGTCGATGTTCTTCTTAGTCTGACTCCAAACCTGCAATTGGCTTACGGCGACACGGGCGAGCTCTTCACCCTTGCGCTCGGCAGCTCCAACACAAAAATCGCGCAAGAAATTCTTTTCCGTTTGCCGCGACTTGAGCAATGGAGTCCAGGAGCGTTGCGCGCGCTGGACGGTTATCTTCGCGCTGGGGATCGCGATTCAGTTCGTTTGCTTCTTTCGAAACACGCTTCGTCTCCAACGCCCGAAGGAAAACGCGTGCCGCTTCTTGCCTACGCGATCGCGACTGATAATGCGCCGTTGTTTTCAACGCTGCTTGCGTGCGGCGCGGACGCGAACACGACCCTGCCTGCAAAATACGACAAGGAATTTCTCGAGGTGCTCCCGTCCAAATCGTTTCGGAATTACATCGAGGACGATCGCAACGTCACCTGTCTGATGCTCGCGGCTGGACTCGGCCGGACCGATTACGTTCGCGCTTTGCTTCAGGCCGGAGCCGAAAAAAATCGCTCGACCGGTCGCTACAAAATGCTTGCGCTCTATTTTGCGGCCGAACTCGGACACTGGCAGGCTTCGCAAATTCTTCTCGGCAGCGGTCCCGATCCCGAAAAACTTCGCATCGAGATTTCGCTCGCCTCACAACACATGTCGCTAATCAAAGATGGCGTGCCTGTTCTGAATTCGATCTGCTCGACCGGGCGCGAAGGTTACGGCACCAAACGCGGCTTCTTCGTGATTACCGACAAGGAGCGCAATCATCGTTCCACGATTTATCACGTCGACATGCCGTATTTCATGCGGTTGAGCTGTCTTGATTTCGGAATGCACGAAGGCGTGGTGCCGAATTATCCGGCGTCGCATGGTTGCATTCGTTTGCCGGGTGACACCGCGCGAAAACTCTTCGCCGAGATCCCGATCGGTACTGTGGTGGCCGTTCAGTAGGCGAAAACCGGTAGTGGGTCAGTTTGAAATTCTGTGGGGTTGCGCCACCCTGACCGCTCAAGCATAGTGATTTTCATGGAAAGAGATTTGAATCAGATGGCCGCTGGCATTGTGGCGAAATCGACAGGGCAAAAGAATCCTGCCGCTGTGGCTCTTGGAAAGCTTGGTGGATTGAAGGGTGGAAAAGCCCGTGCGGCTGCACTCTCGCCACGAAAGCGGAAGCAGATTGCAAAGAAGGCTGCGCAATCGCGTTGGCGGAATAAGAAGTGAATGTAATCACTGGGTTGGATCGTCTTTAAAAGGCCAGAGGCTTAGTTCTGGCTGATGCCCAATGAAGTCAAAATAGGCCTGCGGAATTTTCGGTTGGCCGTCTGTTTCCCAAATCGCTCTAATTTTTTCACAATCTTCTGGTCGAAACCCTTCTCGAACTGTGCCGGTTTCGTCAGTGAATGTAACGAACGTTTTGCGTCCGACGCCTGACGCTCTTTCTCCGCGAAATTTTGCCTCTAGCAAGTGATACAGTATTTCTCGCGAAGGGGCTTTCTGATCGAACAAACCATAGAGCCATGCTTGAGCCAAAATACATCCCGTACCAATCGCGTGAAATCCAAGAGAATCATGATACTCAATTACTCCGGGGTCACTGATTGAAAATAGCGTCGTTGGATTCCCAATAAGAAACTCCGTGTCTAGTTTGGTGTGGCTGATCTTATAAATAATCCTGCCGAATTCTTCATCACCAAATGCGTTCCGCCCCTCTTTGATGAATTGCTCCCGCGTCATTCCGTACACGTTCAGCACTTCATCATTTATTTTCTTCTCTAATATCTGTTTAAACGCTGCTTGGTATGTGTGGGCAACTAACGCAAACGGTGTGCTTTGGTACCCGCTAAGCGCGTGCATTACTTGCCCACTGACTTGAGAAGCATGAGTCGGATCGCCTGCATACATCGCCATCCAAATTGGATTGTGGCCTATATGCGTTACCTTTGATACAGCCGTTGCTTCTGCTGACATTATCTCGGTACTGAGCATCAGATCGCTAACGGTAAAGTATCGCTTTTCTGAGCGAGAGATTGCTCCGATACAAAGGGTCATAAAAACGTCGTGGCCGAATCGCCACCTTTCTTTTCGCAGCGTATCCCTGTTGGTAAAGCGGTCAACGACACGTGGGTCTGGGGCAGTTATTGGCAGTTCGCTCATCGCCGTAAAAATAAATCATTGACAATGCTTGAGCGCTCAAGCATAATACGGTCATGAACAAATTGAGCACTGAGAAACAGGCAGCGGTCGTTTCTTGTTTGGTGGAAGGCAACAGCATCCGTGCAACAGTCAGAATGACCGGCGTTGCCAAAAACACTGTTGTTAAACTTCTCTGCGATCTTGGCCGCGCTTGCTCGGAATATCAGTACAAGGTTTTTCGCAACCTTCGATGCAAACAAATCCAGTGCGATGAAATTTGGTCGTTCACTTACGCCAAGGAAAAGAACTGCACGCGCGAAATGAAAGCGCATGGCTTTGGCGATACGT
>Ga0207646_10000563_pt1 | contig 48789 bp, 45 predicted proteins | sample KBSK5502metaG_FD_184343 | JGI IMG/M metagenome (GOLD analysis project Ga0207646, IMG submission 184343) | Corn, switchgrass and miscanthus rhizosphere microbial communities from Kellogg Biological Station, Michigan, USA - KBS K5-50-2 metaG... | ecosystem: Host-associated > Plants > Roots >...
TGGGCTGTCCTGGCGCTTATACAGCGCGTTCGAGACCGGTGATTCGAGGGGTTCGTAGTGGGTGGGCAGCGGCCCGTCCTTGAGCCCGCTCGGTGCAAACAGCCAGCCGCGACCGTCGGCTTTGAGGGTGAACGGATCAGAGCCGGAGTGGAGGTCCAGCCCGGTGCCCTGTCCCTTCGCCGGCGTATCGGGCGCCTTTTTTGCCGGGAAATCGGGGACGTCGATCCCGGTCCAGCTGCCGGCGGCGGCGTCCCACCAGACGTATTTTTTTCGCTCCGACCAGGGCTTGCCGGCCGGGTCCGCGGAGGCCCGGTTGTAGAGGATGCGCCGATTGCCGGGCCAGGCGAATCCCCATTCGGGATTGACGTAGTTGTCCGGACTGCGGTTTCGACGACGCGCCATGTTCTGCCCCGGCGCCGGAAACACCCCGGAGTAAATCCAGACGCCGCAGGCGGTTGAGCCGTCGTCCTTCAGGCGCTCGTAATCGGGAAGCTGCTGGTGATCAGCGACGGTGTAGCCGTTGACCTCCATCAACACCTTCTCGGCGGACGGCTCGTCTGTAATCCGCCACTCCGGGTCGGGCCGGTCCGGAAGGTAGTCCCAGGTGAGGTTCAGCAAGCCCTGGTCCCGGGGATCCGTCGAGTCGCGATAGAGATCTTTCAGCCGCCGCCCCAGGTGATAGAGAAACCAGAGGTCCGAGCGGGTGTCCGCCGGCGGGTCGACTGCCTTGTCGTGGTACTGCAAGAGGCGCTGGGTATTGGTGAAGGTCCCTTCTTTTTCGCCCGGGCCGGCCGTCGGCAAGAGGAAGACCTCGGTCTTGATATCGGCCGGCTTCCATCCTTCGGGCGCGGCGTACCAGAACGCCGCCGTCTCGGTCTCGTAGAGGTCGAGCGCCACCAACCAATCGAGCTCGGTGAGCGCTTTGCGCTGAAGGCCGGCGTGCGGGCTGCCGTTCGCGGGATTCTGGCCGAAGACGATAAAGCCTTTGACCTTGCCGTCCGCCATCGCGGCGGAGGTGGAGACATGCGAGTGATCGCCGGTCAACTTCGGAATCCACTGGTAGCCATATTCGTTCGCCTCCGTGGCGGCGTCTCCATACCACGCTTTGAGCAGCGACACCATGAATTTCGGCAGGTTCGACCAGTACCCGCCCCTGACGCCCGACTCACGGTTGTATTTCTCGAGGGTGTCGTCCTTGAAGGCCGCTGGGTGCGGGAGATAGCCGGGCAACATATCGAAGAGCGTGGGCACGTCCGTCGATCCCTGGATCGAGGCGTGGCCGCGCAGCGCCATGATGCCTCCACCGGGACGGCCGATGTTGCCCAGCAGCAGCTGCAGGATGCCGGCGGCCCGAATGATCTGCGCGCCGTAACTCAGTTGCGTCCAGCCCACGGCATAGCAGATCGCGCTCGTCCGCTCGCGCCCAGAATTCTTCGTCAACACCTCAGCCACCTGCAGGAAGAGATCTTTGGGCGAGCCGCAGACGCGCTCCACCATCTCCGGCGTGTAGCGCGCGTAGTGTCGCTTGAGGATCTGGAACACGCAGCGCGGATCCCGCAGCGTTTCGTCGCGCTGCCCAGCGTAGGCCCAGCTGGCGTTGTCGTAGGTGCTTGATTGCGGATCGTATCCGGAAAAGAGGCCGCCGTTGTCTTCGGCATCGACGTAGCCGTCGCTGACGATCGTCGACGCGTTGGTATAGGCGAGCACGTATTCCTTGAACCATTTGTCGTGCGTCAGCACGTAGTTGATGAGCCCGCCGAGAAAAGCGATGTCACTGCCCGATCGGATCGGCACGTAGAGATTGGCGGACGCCGAGGTGCGCGTGAAGCGGGGATCGACGTGGATGATGGTGGCCCCTTTCTCGCGGGCCTTCATCGGCCAGCGGAAGCCGACCGGGTGGTTCTCGGCCATGTTGCTGCCCATGATCAGGATGGCGTCGGCGTTGGCGAGGTCCTGCTGGAAGGTGGTCGCCCCGCCTCGTCCGAAGCTCGTCCCCAGACCGGGGACGGTGGAGCTATGTCATATCCGCGCCTGGTTTTCGATCGAGACGAGGCCCAGGCCACCGCTGAAGAGCTTCTTGATCAGGTAGTTCTCTTCGATGTCCATCGTCGCCCCGCCCAGGGTCGCGATCGCCGTCGTCTGGTTGACGAGCTTGCCCCCGGGCGTGCGCTCGACGAAGGTGGCGTCGCGCGTCTCTTTGATGAGCGTGGCGATGCGGTCCATCGCCCACTCCAGCGGTCGATCTTCCCAGCGGTCCGAGTGGGGCGCGCGGTATCGCACCGTCGTCACCCGGTTGGGGTTGACCACATATTGATAGGTGGCGGCGCCCTTCGGGCACAGGGTGCCTTCGTTGATGGGCGAGGCCGGGTTCCCCTCGATGTCGATGATGCGTTTGTCCTTCACGTAGACGAGCTGGCTGCAGCCGACCGCGCAATAAGGACACACGGAAGGCACGGCCTTCTCTGCGTCGCGGATACGCGGCTTCTTCTCGATCGATTCGCGGGACACGGGCTGCGGCGACATGCCCAGCCGGCCGAGCGGCCCGAGCCCAAGTCCTCCCGCCTGCTCGATCGCCAACTGCGCCTCCTTGACGGCCGCGTGATGTCGTGTCACGCTCGCCTTTCCACGCCGGGGCTCGCTATTATCACGCTCGCCTTTCCACTTATCACGCGGCCTCTCCACACCGGGGCCGCTTATGACCGGGGCTCGCTGATGTCAGTATATGGACGCCCATCCGGCCGGCGCCAACGTAACCCGGCGCCGTAGATTGGAGAGATGAAACGCGCGGTCGTCTGTATGTTGAGCCTGATGCTGCTCGTGGGCGGCCTGGCTGGCTGCGGCTACTCGAACAGCTCCGGCTCGGGCGGCGCTTCGAGTAGCGCCAAGCCCGGCTATTAGGGCCAGTCCGACCAGATTCACGCTCCGTCGCAAGCGAAAGACTCGCCAGCGCGAGCCGTTTCTCCGTTGATGCGCCATCGAGCGTTAAGCCTCCGGCTCGTCTCCTTGCTCCTCGGCGCCACCTGGGTCCTCAGCTCCTGTGGTGGATTGGGGAGCGGCGGCAATGTCCAAACCGGGATCCACAAGATCAAGCATGTGATCGTGATCATGCAAGAGAACCGGAGCTTCGACAGCTACTTCGGGACCTTCCCCGGCGCCAACGGCTTGCCGAAAAACATCTGCGTGCCAGACCCGGCGGGTGGCTGCGTCCAGCCGTATCACGACGGAAACGATCTCAACAGTGGCGGCCCCCACGGCCAGTCGGATGCGATCGCCGATATCAACGGCGGCAAGATGGACGGCTTTGTCGCCCAGGCCTTGAAGGGTAAGAAGGGGTGCTCGCAAACCGACAATCCTGCGTGCGGCGGCGACAACAAGACGGACGTGATGGGATTCCACGACGCGCGCGAGATCCCGAACTACTGGTACTACGCCCAGCAATACGTGCTGCAGGACCGGATGTTCGAACCGAATGCCTCCTGGAGCCTGCCCGAGCACCTCTTCATGGTCTCGGAGTGGTCGGCGCACTGCACCGTCAAAGGCGACGCCAAGAGCTGCGTCAATGCGCTACAGAGCCCGGGCAACCCACCGGAGTTCAAGAAACATGCCGGGAAACCGGTGCCGCCCCCCGACTATGCGTGGACCGACCTGACCTTCCTGCTCCACAAGAACAAGGTCAGCTGGAACTATTACGTCGAAGGCGGGACCGAGCCCGACTGCGCCGACGACACGATGGCGTGCGCCCCGGTGTTGCAGCGCGCTAAGACGCCCGGTATCTGGAACCCGCTGCCCTATTTCGACACCGTCAGTGCCGACGGCGAACTGCGCAACGTGACCGACGTGTCGAACTACTTCAAGGCGGCCAAAGACGGGACGCTGCCGGCCGTCGCCTGGATCACGCCCAGCGGCCCCGACAGCGAGCACCCACCGGCGCTGGTGAGCCGCGGCCAGGCCTGGGTCACCGGGCTCATCAACGCCGCGATGCAGGGTCCGGAATGGGACAGCACGGCGATCTTCCTGTCATGGGACGATTGGGGCGGCTTCTACGACCAGGTCAAGCCGCCGGTCGTCGACCACAACGGCTACGGACTCCGGGTGCCGGGACTCGTGATCAGCCCGTACGCCCGCCGGGGGTTCATCGACCATCAGACCCTGAGCTTCGACGCCTACGTGAAATTCATCGAGGACGATTTCCTCAACGGCCAGCGGCTCGACCCCAAGACGGACGGCCGGCCGGATCCACGTCCAGGCGTTCGTGAGAACGCCTCGCAGTTGGGCAACCTGATCAAGGACTTCGATTTCAGCCAATCCCCGCGGGCCGGCCAACTCCTGCCCACCACGCCGGCCCCGGGTCCGGCCTCGACGGGACCGTATAGCTGATCGGCGCGAGGAGGTTCTAAGGAGCCTCTCAGGGCCGATTCACAGCGGGAACCTAGCCTGAGCACCATGGACGACGCGCCCGTCGTAACGCCGGCCGCGCCGCCGCGCAAGCCGATCTGGAAGCGGCCCGTCTCGCGCCGGGCGGTGCTGGCGACGGGGGCCGCCGGCGCCGCGGCGACCGCCCTGGCGGTGCTGTGGAAGGGTAACGACCTGTCGCAGATCCTCGACCACGTGCGCGACCTGACCCATGGCTACCAGGGCGCGCTCAGCAGCGAGCGGGCGCGCATCGCCCACCTGCTGCGCCGTGCGGGATTCGGCGCTACCGAGGCCGAGCTGGATCGCTACGCGGCGATGGGGACCACCGCCGCCACCCAGTCACTTCTCAGCTACCAGCAGACCTCGAACGCCGCGCTCGAAGCGCAGCTGCCGACCATCGATCCGGCCAATGCAAACAACGCGCGGCTGGTGGGCGCGATCCAGGGATGGTGGCTGCAGCGGATGGCGCAGACCGAGCGGCCGCTCGAAGAGAAGATGACGCTGTTCTGGCACGGGCTGCTCACCAGCGGGCTCGACAAGGCCGGCCCGGCGCAGCTGTTCACCCAGAACCAGCTCTTTCGCACGACGGCACTTGGCAACTTCGATGACCTGCTGAAAGCCGTCTCCAAGGACCCGGCGATGATGGTCTACCTCGACACCGAGACCAACCGCAAAGGAAAGCCCAACGAGAACTACGCCCGTGAGCTGATGGAGCTCTTCACCACCGGCATCGGGCATTACACCGAGGACGATGTGCGTGAGTCCGCCCGGGCGTTCACCGGTTGGACCCTGAGTGGAGCGAAGCAGCTTCGCTATACGACCCAATCGCTGTTCGTGCCGCGCCTATACGACGCCGGCCAGAAGACGTTCATGGGGAAGACAGGCAACTTCACCGGGGACGACATCGTCGAGATGCTGGTTCCATTGCGCGCCACGGCTGAGCGGCTGAGTGCACGGCTGTTCACGTTCTTTGCTTACGGAAATCCCGAGGCGGAGATCGTGCATCACCTGGCGGACACCTTTCAGAATTCGCGCTACAACGTCGGCGCGGTGGTCCGGGAAATCTTTACCATGGATGCCTTTTACTCCGACAAGGCGTACCGCGCGCTGGTCAAGAGCCCCGCGGAGCTCGTCGCGCAGACCCTCAAGCTGACGGGCGCCGATGCAAAGGGCTTCATGGCGGCGGCCAACGCGATGGCGCCCATGGGCCAGGTGCTGTTCTATCCACCGAATGTCGCCGGCTGGCCCAGTGGCAGCTCCTGGATCAACAGCTCGACGCTCCTGACCCGGATCAACTTCGCGAACGCGGCGACGCGGCGTGTGGCGGCACCATTGCCGGCGCAGTCCGTCGATCAGCTGACCGCCACACTGGTCGATGGGAACGTCACGACAAACACCCGGGAAGGCTTACAGGCCTTTGCGGCCGCGCATCCGGGCGACCAGGCCGGCCTCCTCTTCATGGGGCTGGCGACGCCGGAGTTCCAACTGAACTGATGGAGATGAGCACCCATGTTTAGCCGCCGCGACTTCATCAAGCAGGGCCTGCTGCCGGTGTTTGCCGGCTCGGCGGTGCCGAGCATCTTCGCCAACGGCGTGGCGGCCGCCGCCGCGGACGCGCCGCAGGCGACAAACGGCCGGATCCTCGTGCTGGTGCAGCTGGCGGGCGGCAACGACGGCCTCAACACGCTGATCCCCTTCCAGGACGGGGCCTATCACGATGCCCGGCCGACGCTGCGGCAGGACACGGGCGTGCTGACTCTCAACAGCCAGCTCGGCCTCCATCCGAACCTGAAGGGCCTCAAGGCCAGCTGGGACGCCGGGCAACTCGCAATCGTGCAGGGCGTCGGGTATCCGAGTCCGAACCTGTCGCACTTCGCCTCGATGTCGATCTGGGAGACCGCCAGCGTGCAGGGCGGGATCGGCGACGGCTGGCTGGGACGCTACCTCAATTACCTGGACAAGGTTGGCGAGAGTCCCAATCACGCGCTGGAAGGCGTAAGCGCCGGCTCACTCGTGCCGCCCGAACTCCGGTCGAAGACGCCGGTCACGGCGCTCCAGTCCCTGCAGTCCTTCCGCCTCCAGCCGATCAACGAGCACGGCACCCAGGTGGACGTCGAGAACCCGCTGATGAAGTTCTACGGCGCCTTCAAGACGGCGGGACCGGCGCCTTTCGGTGCCCTGCTCGACACGACGCTGCAGCAAGCACTGCAGGCGTCGCACGCGCTTCAGTCGACGGACGCGACTTACCAGTCGATGGCGACGTATCCAGCAAAGAGCGCGATCGCGAGCTCGCTGAAGCTGGTGGCGGAGACGATCGTGTCCGGACTGGGCGTGCGCGTGGCGCACGTCACCCTGGGCGGTTTCGACAACCACGCGCGCGAGAAGCCGGTCCATGACAAGCTCCTGCTCGACCTCGACCAGGCGCTCGCCGCTTTCATGCAGGACCTGGCGGGCCACGGATACGGCGACAGGGTGCTGGTGATGACCTGGTCGGAGTTCGGACGGCGGGTCAAAGAGAACGGTAGCGCCGGGACCGACCACGGCACCGCCGCGCCGATGTTCCTGCTGGGCGCGCCGGTCAAGGGTGGCCTGTACGGCGAGGAGCCAAGCCTTGCCAACCTCGACAACGGGAACCTCAAGTTCACCACCGACTTCCGTTCGGTGTATGCGTCTGTGCTGCAGGGATACCTGAACGCGCCGGCGTCGGATCTGCTGGGCGGGAACTATGAGATCCTGCCGCTGTTGAAGGCGTAAGGCCCGCACCCTGCCTCCCCCAGAGGGGAGGGGAAATGGGCTGCCGTCCGCAAAAGGCAAGGGGAAATGGGATGACGTGGGATCCCCGCGTGTAGCATCACGGCGTGCGGCTGGCGCCGGCGGCGATCGTGCGACTCGATCTCGGACATTTGTGGCTGCCCTGGCTGAAGTTCACGATCCCGGTGCACGGCTTCCTGATCAAGCACCCGGGGGGCGCCGGCATCGTCGACACGGGGTACGGCAGCAACACCGAGCTGATCAAGGACTATCGGGCCGTCAACACGCCGGTGGCCGCGGCGCTGCGCCGGCACGACGTCGACCCCTCCGATATCCGCTGGATCATCAACTCCCACCTGCACTTCGATCACTGCGGGCAGAATGCCGTCTTTCCCCACGCGCCGCTCTACGTCCAGCGCGCGGAGTACGAGCGCCGCAACGACCCCGACTACACCGTCGTCGAGTGGCTGAACTACGCGGGCGCCCGATGGGAACTGCTCGACGGCGAGCATGAGATCGTGCCCGGCGTACGGACCGTCACCACGCCGGGACACACGCCCGGTCACCAGAGCATCGAGATCGACACTACGACAGGGCCGGCGTTGATGACCGGTGATGCCTGCTGGACGGTCGAGATGCTGGAAGGTGAGGCCCCCCGCGAAGGCATGATGGAGGACGTCCCGACGTTCAACCGATCGCTGGAGAAAATCCGGCGCCTCAAGCCCGCCTCGATCCACTTCTGCCACGACAACCGCACGTGGCAGCGCACCGCCTGAGAGGCACACCTTAACCGGGGTTTACCCGATGTTGACTGCGGGGCGGGAAGCGCGCTACGCTGCAGCGGGCGGAGTCGGCAGCGTTCTCGGGAGCACGGGAGGGAAAACTTGAGCCAGACCTACGCGTATCGGCATCCGCGCGCGTTCCGAATCTTGAGCATTGCCGGGCTTTGCGCGATCCTGGCGGGGGCGGCCGCGATGAGCGGTCCCGGTCGGGTCGGTGCGCTGGGGCTGCATCAGCTGAGCCGGGCGGAAGCGATCTCGTTCCTCCGTGATCCAGACAAGCAAGGCGGCGAGGGGCCGGCCGGCACGGCCGCCCAGGAGCAATACGACAACCGCGCCTATCCCAATGCAACGATCGACTTCGAGCAAGTGGTCGGCAGTCAGCAGGCTTTTCAGGCGGTCAAGCAGCACGGCAAAGGAGCCGGAAAAGCAGCCGCGTCAGGCAGTTCGGCCGGAGCGGCGGCCGGGGCCGCGAATTCGTCCCCGTGGACCCTGATCGGACCCTCATCGGATCGCGTGAACGGCGCCCTACTCGGCTATACACCCGCCCCCGCCGGGGCCGACGTCGTCAGTTCGGGCCGCGTCACGGCGATTGCCATCGCGGGCGACTGCAGTAGCGCCAGCTGCCGCGTTTGGATAGGGGCGGCCGGCGGTGGCGTCTGGGCAACCAGCGACGCCCTGGCGGCGTCGCCCACCTGGCACCCCTTAACGGATGGCCTGACGTCGAACTCGATCGGCTCGATCACGATCGACCCCAACGACGCCAGCGGCAATACGCTGTATGTCGGGACCGGCGAGCCGAACGGCTCGAGCGACTCCGAGGCCGGCGTCGGCCTCTTCAGGTCGTCCAACGGCGGGGCCAGCTGGAGTCTCGTCGGCGGGAGCGTGGCGGTCAGCAAGAACCGGTCGATCGGGGCGATCCTGATCGACCCGACCAACCCGAGCCATCTCTATATCGGAACCGATGTCGCCCGGCACGGGCTTTCAGCCGTGGCCGGCGGCCGGTTTACGCCGCCAGGCGCGCCCTCGCTGGGGGTTTACGAGTCGACCGATGGGGGCGCGACCTGGTCGCATGTCCTGAACCCGCAGCCGCAGGATATCGTTGTGCCCGGTACCGCCAACGGCGCTGACTTCTTTCGGGGCGGCGTGCCCGTGCTGGCGTTCGATCCGACCGATCCCACCACGGTTTATGCCGCGACCTTCGGCTTCGGCGTTTGGCGCCGTGCCCCGAGTCTCGAGGGCGGCGACGCCAGCTTCAAGCAGGTTCTCACGCCAAGCAACCCCAAGGACTCCACGGGCGAGCGCAACAGCCTGGCTGTGGCGAGCCACACCCGCGTCTACGTGGGCCAGGGCGGTGACAAGCCTGCCCACCTCTGGCGCACCGACAGCGCCGATCAACCTGCGGCGACTTTGACCGGGGCGAGCGGGCGTGCCGGATGGCAGGACCTGTCGAACTCCACCAAGGGAACGCCTGGTTACGGCTCCTACAACTTCTGCACCGGGCAGTGCTGGTATGACCAACCGATCGCGTCGCCGGCCGGTCATCCTGACACGCTCTGGATCGGCGGCTCGATGCACTATCCCGAGCTCGTTCCCAACTCGCCCTCGAACGGCCGCGCCGTGATGCGGTCGACGGACGGCGGCGTCCACTTCACCGACATGACAGACGATGCCCAGTCACCGCCGGACTGGCTGCACCCGGACCAGCATGCGATCGTTTTCGATCCCAACAATGCCGAGATCGCCTTCATCGGCAATGACGGCGGCGTCTACCGGACCGGCGGCAGCTATTCCGATAGCTCGAGCAGCTGCACGGCGCGGGGAGTGACCGGCGCCGACCTGACCGACTGCCAGCAGTGGCTGTCAGCCATTCCCACCAGCTTTACCGCGATCAATAACGGTCTGGCGACGCTCCAGTTCCAGAGCCTGTCGGTCAACCCGCAGAATGCCAACGATCTGCTGGGCGGCACCCAGGACAACGGGACGCTCTCCTTCCGTGGCAGCGATGCGAGCTGGTTCGAGACCATCAACGGCGACGGCGGCCTGTCGGGCACTGATGTCGAGAACAGCAACATCCGGGTGCACAGTTACTTTGCCCCGCAGCTCGACGTCAACTTCCACGGTGTCAACACCATTGGATGGGACTGGGTCTCCGACAAGCTGCTCGGGTCGGGCGAGGCCGCGGGCTTCTACGTCCCAGTGCTGGCCGACCCGGCGCGATCCGGCACGATCTTCGTCGGCCTGCAGCATGTCTGGCGCACCCAGGACAGCGGTGGACCCCAGGCCTTCCTCGACGCCCATTGCAACGAGTTCGGCATCGCGCCGTTCGGCAGCGACCAGGTGTTCACCGGCAACTGTGGTGATTGGCAGCCGATCGGTGGCGATCTAACCTCGTCGGCCTTCGGCACCGACAAAGCTGGCGGCTGGGTGGCGGCGATCGCACGGCCGGCGCATGGCAACGCGCTCTGGGCCGGGACGCGCCGCGGGCGGGTGTTCATCTCGACCAACGGCAACTTCCCACAGGCCGGCGCCGTCAGCTTCACCCGCATCGACACGGCGGCGCAGCCGAAGCGCTTCGTCAGCGGGATCGCCGTCGATCCGAAGAATCCGTTCCACGCCTTCGTCTCGTTCTCCGGCTACAACGCCTACACGCCGGCCACGCCGGGGCACGTCTTCGAGGTGACGTTCGATACCAAGACCGGGACGGCCAGCTGGGTCGACCGAAGCTTTGACCTGGGCGACCAGCCGATCACGAGCGTAGCCTTCGACGCGAACAGGGGCGACCTCTACGCGTCGACCGACTTCGGCGTCGTCGAGCTCCCGAACGGCTCGACCAGCTGGGTGACCGCCGGGACCAGCCTGCCACCGGTGGCGGTCTATGGCCTGACGATCAGCTCGCAAGCCCGGGTGCTCTATGCGGCGACGCACGGACGCAGCGCCTATCGCCTGGGCCTGCCCTAGCCGAGCCTTCGAAAGAAGGGCTGCGCGGAAGCGCGGCCCTTTCTTTTTGTGCCCGGCGCACGATATCGGCGAGCTTTTTCCGTGACGCTGGTCCATTCCATGCCGGAGTGCTTCCGTCGGACAATGCCGAAATGAAAATCGATAGTGGCGATACCGCCTGGGTCCTCGCGTCCGCTGCGCTCGTGATGTTGATGACGCCGGCACTTGGCTTCTTCTACGGCGGTCTCGTCCGCCGGAAGAACGTGCTGTCGACCATCATGCACAGCTTCTTCATCCTTTGCCTGATCAGCGTCCAATGGGTCCTGTGGGGCTACAGCCTCGCGTTCGGACCGGATAAGTTCCACCTGATCGGCGGTCTCGAGTGGATCGGCCTGAACAACGTGGGCTTCACGCCGAACCCCGATTACGCGCCCACCATCCCGCACCAGGCGTACATGGTCTTCCAGATGATGTTCGCTGTCATCACGCCGGCGCTGATCAGCGGCGCGTTCGCCGAACGCCAGCGGTTCAAGGCCTTCGTGCTCTTCTCCCTGTTGTGGGCGACGTTCGTTTATGACCCGATCGCGCACTGGGTCTGGGGCGCCGGCGGGTGGCTGCACAACCTTGGCGCTCTCGACTTCGCCGGCGGGACGGTCGTGCACATCAGCTCGGGCGTCTCGGCCCTGGTGGCCGCCCTCGTCCTCGGCCGACGGCTGGGCTTCGGCCAGCAGAAGTCCGAGCCGCACGACGCCACCATGACGATCCTCGGCGCCTGCCTGCTCTGGTTTGGCTGGTTCGGCTTCAACGCGGGCAGCGCCGTCGCCGCCGGCACCCTGGCGACCAGCGCCTTCGTCGTGACCAATACGGCGACCGCCATGGCCGCCCTGACCTGGATGACCGTCAGCTGGTACCACAAGCGTCAGCCGAGCGTGCTGGGCGCGGCCGCCGGCGCGGTCGCCGGCCTGGTGGCAATCACCCCTGCCTCCGGATTCGTCAACGTGATGGGCGCGATCGTGATCGGGTTCGGCGCCGGCGTGGTCTGCTACGCGGCCATTCAGCTGCGCGAGCGGATTCACGTCGACGACGCCCTCGACGTCTGGGCCGTTCATGGCGTCGGCGGCACCTGGGGCGCGCTCGCCACCGGGTTGTTCGCCACGATCGCGATCAACTCGGGCGCCGCCAACGGCCTCTTCTACGGCAACCCGAAGCAGGTCCTGATTCAGCTGGTGGCGATCGGCGCCGCCTGGGGCTGGTCGATCATCGGCACCTTCGTGATCCTGAAAGTCGTGAACCAGTTCGTTCCGCTACGCGTGCAAGAAGACGAAGAAGTCCTCGGCCTCGATATCTCGCAACACGGTGAACCCGCGTACGCCCTATAGAAGAAGGAGAAAGACCTATGGATGCGACGACCGTCATCGCGGTGATCTCGTGCGCGATCGTCTTCTGCGGCTGGCTCGTCCTGCCTCACTCAGCCACGACCGTCAAGCCGGTCGTCGTCAGTGAGGAGGAGCGGACGCCCGTCTCGGTCTCGGCTTAACCGAACGCACGACCGATAGCTTCGAGGCGGTCTCGCTGCTGAGCGTCAGCCTCCGGGCCGCCCGAAGCTGTATCGTGCGGCCGACCTCGTCGACCTCCTCGACCGTGATCCGCGTCCCGGGGTGCAGGCCGCGCTCGTGAAGGTATTGCAGCAGCGGCGGGGCTTCCCGCTGCGCCACCTCCGAGATCCTTGTGATCGTCCCGGTGTCGCCCGGCCGAAGGGCTGAGAGGCGGAGCTCGTTCGCCCGCCTCGTCGAGTGGCCCGGGATCGGGTTGCCATGTGGGCAGGTCTTCGGTCTTCCCAGCGTCCGGTAGAGCGTCTCCTCCACCACCTCCGACACGGCGTGCTCGAGGCGCTCGGCTTCGGCGTCGGCCGCTACCCAGTCGAGTCCGAGCACGTCGGTCAGCCAGCGCTCCATGATGCGGTGCCGGCGGACGATGGCCGCGGCGGCCGCGTCGCCGCGCGCCGTCAGCTCGATCTCTTTGTGGGCGCTGAGCCGCACCATCCCATCACGGGTCATCCGCCGGAGAGCCACGGTCACCGTCGGCCGGCTCACGGACAGCCACTCGGCCAATCGCGCGCTGCGAACGGTCTCTCCTTCGGCGCGAATGTAATAGATTGCCTCGAGGTAATGGGCGATCACCTCCGAAGGTGGGCGCGGGCGTGTGTTAGCGTTATCTAATCGTGAGCTTCGCACCTGCTAACACTATAAACGCCTCAAACTCTCGCATCGCGTGAGTCACGCCGCCGCCGCTGCGCTGGGCGCGATTGCCGGCGCCACCATCTTCATCGGTCTTCCGGTCGGACGGATTCGAGGCATGTCCAAGACGGTCCAGGGCGTGCTGAACGCCATCGCCACCGGCGTGCTCCTCTTCCTGCTCTGGGACATCCTGAGCCACGCCACCACGCCGGTCGAGACGGCACTGGCGGCGCTGCGCCACAGCGATCGCAGCTTCGTGCTGCTGGGCCTGATCTTCGCCGCCGGCTTAGGGATCGGCCTGCTCGGCCTCGTGTACTTCAATGCCCGGCTGTTCGGACGAACCAAGAACGCGCCGCCCCCCGCTCCGAAGACGCTGGCGATGATGATCGCCACCGGGCTCGGCCTCCACAATCTCTCGGAGGGTCTGGCGATCGGCCAGTCCGCCGCCACCGGAGCGGTCGCCTTTGCGGTCGTGCTCGTGATCGGCTTCGCCCTGCACAACGTCACCGAGGGCTTCGGCATCGCCGCCCCGCTGGCGACCGACACCGCCATGCCGTCCTGGGGCTTTCTGCTCGTCGCCGGCCTGGTTGGCGGAGCCCCGACCTTCCTCGGCACCGTGATCGGCTACATGTTCACCTCTACCTATATCTATGTCCTGTTCCTGGCCCTGGCGGCCGGCGCCCTGTTTTACGTGGTCAACGAAATGTTTCACATCGGCCGCCGGCTGAACTCGCCGGCCGCGATGGCGTGGGGATTGCTCGTCGGGTTCTTGCTCGCCTACGCGACAGATCTGTTTCTGACGTACCTTGCGGCGTAGCGACCCCTCACCCCGATCCTCCCGGGACGTCTCAAACGCTCGCCTGGCACTAAAGCGCCGCTCGCGTGGGCCGACGGGCCCGGCAAGGGGGGAGGGAGCATAAACTTAGCGGCCGTGAGCGTCGTCTTCGAGCACGCGACCCTCCTGGACTGCACCGGCCGCGATCCACAACCCGACTCGCGAGTGGTCGTGGAGGACGGACGGATCCGGCGGATCGGTGCTTCGGCCGGGCCCGCCGGCCCCCGGGAGGCCAGGGTCATCGATTGCCAGGGGCGCACGCTGATGCCCGGACTGCTCGATGCGCATGTCCACCTGGCCAGCCTCGACCTCGATCCTGTTGAGGAGGTGGCCCTCGCCCCCGCGGTGATCGCGCTGCGGATCGCACGCCAGATCGAAGACACGCTGCAGGCCGGCTTCACGACGGTTCGGGACGCCGGCGGTCTCGATTGGGGCTTCAAGGAGGCGGTACGCGTGGGGCTGATCCGCGGGCCGCGAATCTTCATCAGCGGGCCCTTCCTCTCGCAGACGGGTGGCCACGGCGATACCCGGCCACGCACGGCCCGCGAGCCATTCCGTGCCGTCCACGGTTTGACGACCGAGACCATCCTGACCGACGGCGCCGACGATGTCCGGCGGGCGGCACGGGAGGCGCTCCGACGCGGCGCCGATCAGATCAAGGTGATGGCCAGCGGCGGCGCGGCCTCGCCGACCGACGAGCTCGACCATGTGCAATTCTCGGTCGAGGAGCTGGCCGCCGCCGTCGACGTCGCAGGAGCGGTCGGGACCTACGTGCTGGCACACGCGTACGGACCCCGAGCCATCCAGAACTGCCTGCAGGCCGGCGTCCGGTCGATCGAACACGGGAATTTCCTGGATGAGGAAACCGCCGACCGGATGCTGAAGTCGGACACCTTTCTCGTTCCGACCGTGATCACCTACGAGCTCATGTCGCGGCTCGAGCCGGGTGCTGGGTGGACCGCCGACATGGCGCGCAAGATCCGCCAGGGGCTGACCGGTGCCTACGACGCGCTAGGACTCGCGTACGAAAAGGGGCTGCGGATCGGCTCCGGATCCGATGTGCTGGCCGAGATGCAGGGCGAGAAGGGCAAGGAGATCGCGTGCCAGGCACGCGTGATGGGGGCGATGAACGCGATCATGGCGGCGACCCGGACCAACGCCGCGCTGATGCGGATCGAGAAGGAGGTCGGCACGGTGGAAGAGGGGATGCGCGCTGACTTGATCGTTCTCGATGCCGACCCACTGCAAGACCCGGCGACCTTCGCCGAGCCGGAGCATGTCCGGGTGGTGATGCTCGGCGGAGGCGTCGTCAAAGACCTCGAGGCCGAGCGCGTGCCGGTTCGCGCCTAGTGGTCAATCATCCCCACCCTCCCCCGAAGGCCGAGGGAAAATCTCGGATCGTGGCGTGAGCGCCCCTCGCGGGACGCCTTCCGCCTTCTGGGACAACCTCCGCCAGCCCATGCCGCTCGGCCGCAAGCTACAGCTGCTCATCGCGAACCGCTTTCGCTTTCCGCCCGCACCCTGCTGCGGGCACCCCGGCGAACCCGGCTGTTGAGAGCCCGCCCCAGGCCCGGGTCCGGGCCCCAGCGGAGAACGTTGACAGCACCTCCACTTTTTCACTAACCTGATAATCAGACTATCATGTAGCGAGGTATTCTTCATGGGAGGTCTTTATGGCTAGTCTGATCTGGACCATCGTGGTCGTGCTGTTCGTGTTGTGGCTGCTCGGGTTCGCGCTCGGCGTCGCCGGTGGGCTCATCCACCTGCTGCTGGTGCTGGCGATCATCGGCATCATTTACAACTTGTTGGTCGGCCGCCGCGCGGTCTGAGTCCACTTCGACGAGGGCGCGCCCGCGCGCGCCCTATTTTTTTGCCCCCCGGTCAGTGCATCGTTGCGCCTTTGCTCGCCGAATCTCTTCAGGGAGGTGCCGGCCTGGCCAGGCTCACGGGAGGCTGTGTCCTCGATCGTGCGATAATTGCCGCGCGATGGGTGAGACGACGGGGGGCGTCTTGCGGCGTGGTTCCGACCGCATCGTGGGGGGCGTGTGCTCCGGTCTCGCGGCGTACTTCGGCGTCGACGTGCTGCTGGTGCGCGTCATCTTCGTGATCCTTGCCGTGGCGCCGCCCGGCATTGGCATCATCCTTTACCTGGTGCTCTGGTTTTTGATGGAGCCGCCGCAGGGCGCGCCGACTTCGGCGACCAGAAACATTGGCGACCGGCTGCGCGCGATGGGCGATGAGATCAGGGAGGACTTCCGCACCGGCTTCTCGCGGTCGGAGGCGAGCGGCCCCGGGACCCCGCCACCGCCGACGACCGGCGGCCCTGCCGGCGGGCCTCCAACATCGGGCGCCCCGGTGCCGCCGCACCCGCCCGGTGGTGGGTGGGGACCCGCCTATCGGGGCCGGCCCAGGGGGTTGTGGGCCGGCATCATCCTGATCGCGCTTGGCGCCTATTTCCTTCTGACCAACGTCGGTCTGCTCAGGGGCTTTCGCTGGGATCTCTTCTGGCCGGTCGTGTTGATCGCCATTGGACTCCTGGTGCTGTTGCGGCGCCGATAGGCCGTCCCATGTACCGGAACCGCGGCCTGCTCTTCCCGCTGGTTCTGATCGCGATCGGGGTCATCGTCCTGCTGGTGAACACCGGCGTGCTGTCGCCCGAGGCGGTGCAGCGGTTGGGCGACCTGTGGCCGCTCCTGCTCGTCATCCTCGGATTGCAGCTCATTCTCAATCACACCATGCCGCGCCAGCAGGCTACCCTGATCGGCCTGGGCGCAGCCGCGGTCATCGTGGTCGCCGCCGTGGCGTATGCGACGCTCGCCCCGGCTGCGCCGCTCGGTACGCAACACTTTGATTCCTCGGAACGCCTGGGCGGCCTGAGCGCGGCGACCGTTGACGTGAACTACAGCGCCGCCTCGATCGAAGTCCAGGCCGGCAGCCTCGGTGACTCGCTCTACCAGGCCCACGTCGACTATCCGGGCGACGAGAATCCGCCCACCATCAGCCTCGACCAGGTCAGCGGCACATTGGAGATTCGCGACAACTCCAACTTCTCGCCTTTCCACCTGTTTGGGAGCAATCGCCGCCACGTCATGGTCACGCTCACGGACCGGATCCCGTGGACGATCCAGGTCGGTGGTGGGACGGCGAACTTGCGCCTCGACCTTCGCCACCTGGAGCTGTCGAAGCTTCAGGTCTCCGGTGGCGCCAACCAGCTCGACGGCCAGCTCCCCAGCCCCAAGGGAACGGTTGTGATCGATGTTTCGGGTGGTGCCAGCAACGTGACGCTGCAGGCGCCAGCCCACTCGGACTGGCGAGTGGCCATCAGCGGCGGCGTGAGCGCGGTCACGATCAACGGCTCATCGTCCGGCAATTTGGGGGGCAACTTCCAGCAGCAGAGCCCCGGGTACGACGCGGCGACGAACCGCTTCGACATCGAGATCAGCGGCGGCGCCTCACACATCGACTTCCGGACCGGCTGAGGCGAATCCCTGGCGCAGTCGGTGGTGCTGGTGCGCCACGGGGAAACGCAATGGAGCCTCAACGGCCGGCACACGGGGAACACCGATATCCCGTTAACGGAGGAAGGACGACGCCAGGCCAGGGCGCTGGGCCACCAGCTCGGCTCATGGGAGTTTGCCCTGGTCCTGACGAGCCCACTGCAGCGCGCGCTCGAAACCTGCCGCCTGGCGGGATACGGCGAACAGGCCCAGCTACGGCCCGACCTGGTGGAGTGGGATTACGGCCGATACGAGGGTCTCACCTCCAAGCAGATCGCGGAGATCAATCCCGACTGGTCACTCTGGCGGGACGGTGGGCCCGGGGGTGAGAAGGCCGCGGACGTCGGTCGGCGGGTGGATCGGGTGATCGGCGAGGTGCATGGGGTTGACGGCGATGTCCTGATCTTCGCTCACGGACACGTCCTGCGCGTGCTCGCCGCCCGCTGGCTGGGCGAGCCTCCCGCAGGCGGCCGGCATTATGCGCTGCAGACCTCGGCCCTGAGTGTCCTCGGCTACGAGCACGCGGACCCCGTGATCCAGCGCTGGAACGAGCCGCCGCCAGCCTGACTCTGGACCCCTCGCCGCTTGACGTGGACGGGGCGTCATCTGCTACGGTGACGGACAGGACGCCCCCGATCGCTCAGGGAAGGAGGAAGGCGAGGTGGGACTGTTTTCCGTGCGGCTGCACTCGGAACACGGCCCGGCCGGTGCCGCGCAACGACACGGGAGGTTCCCGGGCCGGCTGGCTTCGGCGGCCGGATCGCGCGGCCGCAAAGGCGGTCACGCGGCGGGCGCCGCGATGCGGAAGGTCCGACTGGTGGCGATCGCCGCCGTCAACGACGCCCGGATCGTGGCCGTGTTGCTGCTCCTCGCGGCGGCCGCGCTGGCGTTGGTGCTGGCTGCCAGCTCCCGTCTGCTATAGGAGCTCTTTATCGCACCGATCGCCACAAACGATTGGACCTGATGACGAGTTAGTTGATAGAGTTGCTCCCATGATTAGGATGGAAGGGCGACGCATCCAGACAGCTGAGCGGGACGAGTACCGGCCGTGCCGGGCTGAGATCGCCGAGTGCGGCTGCCCGGACGATTGCGAACGCGATCACGGGAACGAATAACCACCGCCGGATGAGCACGGTGGCCGTCCCCAAAATCGGTCAACTGGTGGCCAGCCCCTTGCTGCCCGAGGGCTTCGAGGTGCCGGCGTCCCGCTTTAAGCATCCGAGCACGCGGATGCGCGAGCTACTCGACACGGAGCCGTTCCTCTTCGGCCCCGGCGTCTACGACCCGATGGGCGCCCAGCTGGTCATGTACTACGGCTTCAAGGCCGTCTACTTCAGCGGCTACTCGTTTGCCATCGGCCACCTCGGGACGACCGACATGGACCTCTATGCCAACGTCGAGATCGCGGACGCCGCTCGCCGAACCGTCAGCGCGCTGCGCAAGTTCCAGCTGACGATGGCCGTCGGCGATCCCGAGAAGGGCGTGCCGCCAAGACACCTCGACATCCCGCCGGTGATCGTCGACATGGACGGCGGCTACGGGAACATCTTCAACGTCCAGCGGACCACCGAGCTTTACGTCAATGCCGGCGTCGCCGCGGCGCATATCGAAGACCAGGTACTGCCCAAACGGTGCGGACACATCGGTGGTAAGGCGCTGATCCCGGTCAACGAGATGGTCGGGAAACTCCGCATGGCGCGAGCGGTGGCCGACGACCTCGGCAACCGCGACTTCGTCATCATCGCCCGCACCGACGGGCTGAGCGCCTTCGACGCGCCGGAGCCGCTGCGGCATATGGAGCTGGCGGTCGAGCGCGGCCTCCGCTACCTCGATACCGGCATCCCCGACCTGCTCTGGTGCGAGTTTCCGACCTCTGACCGTGGTGCCGTCGAGACCTTCTCCGAACAGATCAAGACGCGCTTCCCGGACGCGCGCTTCGCCTTCAACTGGTCATCGTCGTTCAAATGGTTTACGGACCCCAACCCGATGACGTTTGCCGAGCTCGGCGAGATGGGGGTCAAGTTCATCTTCATCACGCTCGGCGCGCAGCACGCGGAAGGTCATGGGCTCAGCGTGCTGCTGCAGGCCATGTCCCAAGACCAGCAAGACGGCTACATCGCGCTGCAGCGGAAGGAATTCGAACAGGGCCAGGACTTCCCGACCCGCAGCCACCACTTCTTCTCCGGTGTGCCCTATCACCACCTGGTCGGCAAGGCTTACGACGCAGCACGCCTGGGTCAGGAGTTCGTCGAGGCGCTGCCGGCAGACCGCGTGGTCTAGGTCGCCACCCTGCCCTCCCCCAGAGGGGGAGGGAGACTATCTGCCTTCCGCATGATTGAACGGTGGCGATGATGGCCGCGTCGGATGTGGTCGAGCTGCTCGGCTGGCTCGAACAGCACGGGATCGACGTCTGGCTAAATGGCGGCTGGGGAGTTGACGCCCTTCTCGGCCACCAAACACGTGAGCACGAGGATCTCGACATCACGATCTCAGCCGCAGACCGCGCGGCCTATACGGCGGCTATGGAAGCGGCTGGCTTTCGTACCTATCGCGTCGACAACGATTTCAACTGGGTGCTCATCGATGGGCGTGGACGCTTGGTCGACGTGCACCTGGTCGACTTCAGCGAAACGCTGATCACGGGGACCGGGGTTAGCATGTATGGTCCTGCGGGGTTGCCATTCGAGGTGGGCTCGCTCGAAGGAAGGCGGATTATCGCAGACAGACCAGTCAAGTGTGAGACCGCGGAATTCCAGGTGCGAGGCCATACTGGATACACGCCCGATGAGACGGATTATCGAGATGTCCTCGCCCTATGCCGGGCATTTGACCTAGAGGTCCCGCCCGTCTTCGAACAGCTTGGCTTTCATCAGCCTTAGCCGATGAGGGCCTCTAGCAACTGATTCGCTACGTTCCCCCTATGGCGATGCGAGACCCGTACGGACCACGAGGTCGTACGACTGAGGCGGTCGACGGAGCCGCTGCCAGTCGATGGCCAGATTCGCTTTCTGGGCAGCCGTGCACGCGTCCCACTCGGCGCCGGTCACGTGTGAGGCGAAGAAGTCGTCGGTATGGACCGCCCTTGCTCCGAGCTCCCCCGGCCAGCACGGCGGCCAGCGTCGATTTCCCAACGCCACTTGCTCCATCCAGGGCAACGACAAACGGGCCCGCGTTGTCAACGAGCCTGCTGCGGATCGCGGTAATGATGTGCTCCGCTTCTTCGCGCATACGCCTTTCCACGCCAACAGCGAGTCGGCGCAGCTGCCTACGCGGAGGGGGAGGGGATATGCGCGACGGCGGCGGGATCGGACTCCCGCAGAAGATTGAGGAAAGCGGCCACGGTGCCGGAGGGCCGGCCCTGATCGCGACGGCGGATGGCGACGATCTTCTGCGACAGCGCGGGCGCGTCGGTCACCGCGACCTGGGTCAGGGTCTTCGCCGCCAGCTCGGCCGCGACTGCCGTGCGCGGCAGGAGCGCGATCCCGAGCCGGCGTTCGACCATCTTCTTGGCAGCTTCGATGTTGTCGAGCTCCATCACCTCGCGAGGTGTGACGCCGAGACTGAGGAAGAACGACTGCGTGAGCTCGTAGTAGCTGGACGTGCGGTCGAAGAAGACGAGCCGCTCCGATGCGACATCGGCGATCCCCACGCTGGACCTTTTGGCAAAGGGGTGTCCCGGCGGGACGACCAGGATCAGCGCCTCCTCGTAGAGCGGCAGCGACTCGATGTCGGGATGCCGAAGGCCCCGCACCATGGCGAGCTGCACTTCTTCCCGCAGCAGCATTTGAAGCACGTCTTCGGAATGCCCCGTCCGAACCGCCACCTCGATTCGGGGATAGGCGGCAGCGAAGCGCTGGAGGAGTGCCGGCAGCACGTAGGTGCTGACGGCCGGGGCGGCCCCGAGTACCAGCCGGCCCGCTGAGGCCGACCGGGCGTCGTTAAGGGCCTGGCGACCGTCGCGGACCGCCCGGAGGGCGCGCTCCGCATACGGCAGGAACGCCCGGCCCGCGTCGGTCAGGCGCATGCCACGGCGGGTCCGCGCAAAGAGGGGCTCGCCCAGCTCGCGCTCGAGCGCGTGGAGGCGAGCCGTCAACGTCGGCTGGGTGACGAACATCGCCTCCGCCGCCCGGCTGACGTTTCCGCGGCGCGCGACTTCGAGAAACCCCTCGACCTGGGCCAGCAGCACTCCCCAGCTATAGGCGTTTTTTATCGCGCCGTCAAGAGGATTGCGGCTCGGCCAATGGCGGGCCATTGGGTATGACGGCTGTCACCCGGAATAGCTGACCGCTGCGACTGGTGTAAAGCACGGTGCGGCAGTAGCCTGCCCTCAGACCTATTCAGCCAGCTCGAAGAGGAGAAGACATGGAAATCATTCGAAATTTGACGCGGCGAAAGCTGCGCAACACCCTGACGATCAGCGGCATCGTGATCGGCGTCCTGGCGCTGGTGACGATGGGCGCGATGGCCGAAAAATTCAACGCCCTGCTCGACGGTGGCGTGACCTATTTCGGTTCCAACATCCTGGTGACCGCCTCCGGCGCGAGCGCATTTGGCGGCAGCAGCGTGCTCCCGCTCAGCACGGCCAGCCAGGTCGAGCAAGTCAACGGCGTCGCGGCTGCCTTCCCGGAAGTCCAGGTCCAGGCCAAACCCGGATCGGTCCAGACGATCTCCTTTGGCCTGCCGGACTACATCACGTCCTACGACCCGCGGGCCAACGACTACTCTGCGGTCAAGACGACCCTGGCGCAGGGTCGCGACGTCACCTCATCCGGCGAGGTCGTCCTGGGCTCTGACTTCGCCCACGAGTTCAGCAAGAACGCCGGCAATACGATCGACCTGCCGATCCGGCCGTCCGACGCCAAGGCGGACTTCGTCAACCACACGTTCACCGTCGTCGGCGTGCTGGCCAAGACGCAGACCGGCCCGGACACGGGCGCATTCATCAACCTGACCGACGCCCAGATGCTGCTCAAGGACAGCCTGCCGGCGGCCATTCGCGACCGGATCGACACCAGCACGCTGGTCACCGGCATGACCGTGTACGGTAAGCCGGGCGTCAACCTGGACAATCTGTCCGACACCATCAACAACCAGGTCAGCGGCGTCAAGGCGACCAAGCCCAGCACGATCGTCAATAGCTTCAAGTCGGGCGGCGCCCTCTTCACGGCGATCACCACGGGAGCCGCGCTGCTGGCGTTGATCGTGGGCGGCCTGTCCGTAATCAACACGATGCTGATGGCGGTCACCGAGCGGGTGCGGGAGATCGGGCTCAAGAAGGCGGTGGGCGCCCACACCCGTCACATCGTGCGCGAGTATCTACTCGAGGCCACCCTGATCGGCGCCATCGGCGGCACCGTCGGGCTGGTGCTCGGCTGGGGAATCACCAGCCTCGTCAATGCGGCAACGGCGTCATCGAACCTCAGCCTCTTCCTCGTCTCGTGGCGCCTGGTGATCATCGCCATCCTCTTCTCGGTCGGGCTCGGCGCGATCGCCGGCATCATCCCTGCCCTGCGCGCCTCCCGTATGGATCCGGTCCGGGCACTGCGGGCGGCTTAGGAGGCATACACATGGCAAGCATCGAACTGATCGACCTGACCAAGCACTACAAGCAGGGCTCGACCGTCGTCAAAGCGCTCGACGGCGTCAGCCTGAGCATCGAGTCCGGTGAGTTCGTCTCGATCGTCGGTCGCTCCGGCAGCGGCAAGACGACGGCGCTGGACTTGCTCGGGCTCCTGCTTCGGCCAACCAGCGGGCAGGTGCTGCTCGACGGCACCGACACCGGCAAGCTGCGCGACGGCGCCCGCGCCGACCTGCGCGGGAAGAAGCTCGGCTTCGTCTTCCAGGAGTTCAACCTACTCCCCGGCCTGAATGCCATCCAGAACGTCATGCTGCCGCTTCGCTACCACAAGAACGGCAAGGACGGGAAAGCCCGGGCGGCCGCGCTGCTCGAAGAGGTTGGATTGAAGGACCGCATGCACCACCGGCCGGATCAGCTGTCGGGCGGCGAGCAGCAACGGACCGCCATCGCCCGAGCCTTGATCAACCGGCCCTCGCTGGTGCTGGGCGACGAGCCGACCGGCGAGGTCGACAGCGAGACCAGCCAGCAGATCGTCGCGCTGATGCGCCGCATGAATCGGGACCACGGCGTCACCTTCGTGATCGTGACGCACGACATGGATGTCGCCGGCCAGACCGATCGCATGATCCGGCTCAAAGACGGCAAAGTTCTTTCGGACGTACGCGTGAACGCGGAACAGACCTATCTGGCGAAACTCGACCGCAAAGAGAGCGTGGCGTAGGGTAGACGCATGGCGCTTACGCGGCGCTGGATCAAGCTGGGCCGCCTCTTCATGGTGGCCTGGCTTGCCTTTTTTATCTACCCGATCGCCGCATTCCTCACGGATCGTTTCAGCACGGAGACCCGCACCTACGGCCTCCTGCTCCTGCTCGCGCTCGGACTGATCTGGACATGGTTCTGGACTCGGATCATCGCCGGCCCCGATCGCCGCTTCATAGTGCCGTCGATCGTTGGAGCGACGCTCATCCTGACGTGTTCACGCTTCGCACCCCTCCCCAGTACGGCAGTCTCTTCCTCTACCCGGTCATCATGGCGGGCGCCGCCTTCCCCTGGCGGCGTGGCATCGCAGCCGTCGTCGTCCTCTCAGTCCTGGCCGCGGCGATCGAGCTCGCTCGCGGAGAGTCGGTGACCAGCGTCCACCGGCCAGTTCCTCAATGACCTCCTGGTTGGGCTCGCCGCCGTGGCCGGCTGCTTGCTGGTCGAAGCCAATCAGCAGCTAAGCCTGGCACGCGAACAGATCGCCCGTCTGGACGTGGGCGAAGAGCGGCTCCGCTTTGCCAGGGATCTTCACGATCCGCTTGGACAAAGCCTCTCGGTGATCGCGCTGAAGAGCGAGCTGGCCGGTCGGTTGATCAAGAGCGCTCCCGGGCTCGCCGAGCATGAAGTCGGAGACATCGAAACGGTCGCCCGTGAGGCACTGCGCGAGGTGCGAGACGCGGTCACGGGATACCGGCAGCCGAACGCTTGCGGCGGAGCTCGCCGGTGCCCGAGAGGCGCTGACCGCCGCGGCGATCGACTGCCGCATCGACCAGGAGCACGCGGGCCTCCCGCCCGCGATCGAGGCGGTGCTCGCCTGGGCCGTCCGCGAGGGCGTCACGAGCGTCATGCGGCACAGCCAGGCGAAGCGCTGCGCCATTCGCATCATCAATAAGGATGGCCATGCGACGGTCGACGTGGTCGACGACGGCCGGGGCGGGCAGCCGGAGGCGGGAAGCGGACTGCGCGGATTAGAGGAGCGGGTGCGGGAGCGAGGCGGAACCTTGATCGCCGAGCCCTTGCCGCACGAAGGATTTCGGCTCAGGGTGACGTTGCCGTTACCCCAGATGAGCGCTCCGGTGGATCGCGTTCCAGTGTGATCCGAGTTCTGATTGCCGAAGACCAGGCGATGGTTCGGGGCGCGCTCAAAGCGCTGCTCGCGATGGAGCGCGACATCGAGATCGTGGCCGAAACGGATCGGGCTGACCGTGTCGTGCCCCTGGCGCCAGAGAGCAGGCCGGACGTGGCCTTGCTCGACATCGAGATGCCGGGCGGCGATGGGATCACCGCCGCGGGCCAGCTCCGCAAGGAATTGCCGTTCTGCAAAACCGTCATCCTGACCACGTTCGGCCGGCCCGGATTCCTACGCCGTGCCATGGAGAGCGGCGCATCCGGCTTCATGCTGAAGGACGCGCCTGCCCACGAGCTGGCGCTTGCGATCCGGCGAACGGTGGCCGGTGAGCGCGTCGTCGATCCGGGATTGGCCGCCGCGGCGCTCAGCGCCGGCATCAGCCCGCTCTCCGAACGCGAACGCGAGGTCCTGGTTGCCGGCCGTGGCGGTGCTGGGATCGCGGAGATCGCGAAGTCGCTCTTCCTGTCGGAAGGAACCGTGCGCAACTACCTGTCGTCGGCGATCCAGAAGCTGGAGGTCAGCAATCGCGCGGAGGCGGCGCGCCGCGCGGAAGAACAAGGATGGCTGTAACCATCAAGAGAGGAGGGCGAAGATGATCGTCGGTCAGAACCGAAGAGGCCCCTGGTGGCCGATGGCAAGAAACGGGCGAGCGCTTCGTCGATCCCAGCACCGGCCAGATGATGAAAGTTCGATACAATCCCCAAACAGGAGCGCGGGATTACGTCCCTGTGAACCCCCACCGTGACCCTTCCGTTAAGCGGGGAGGGAATCGATCCCAAAGGGGGAGGGTGATCTCGAGATAAGCCGATGCGAACCACAATCCTGTTCCTGCTCACGATCCTGGTGCTGGTCGCCGGCGCCATCAGCGTGGTTGCCTCGCCGAGTTTCAGACCCACCGCGGCACGGCCCACCCCGTCTCCGCTATTCGTGATCGAGAACCCGTCACCTAGCCCAAGTGCAACCCCAACAGCCACGCCGACGCCGACGGCAACGCCCGTCGCCACGCCCAACGGGGTGGTGACGATTGCCACGCCGGTGTACAAACAGACGATGGCACTGGACTGCGAGACTGCCGCCTTACAGATGGGACTTGCCGCCCTCGGCCATTACTACACACAGACCGCGCTGTTCGCATTCGAGCCCCAAGACACCCGAGCCCCGATCCTGGATCCCAACAACAAGAAGAAGGTGCTCCAGTGGGGCAATCCGTACACCAGTTTCGTCGGCAACGTCAACGGCAGCGACCTGGGGCCGACCGGTTACGGCATTTACTACCCGATCATTCTTTCGATCGCGAAGTCACACGGCGCCCCATCATCGACCGGGGGTGAGCGGATCACGGCGGCCCAGGTTTACGCTGCCCTGACCATCGGCCACCCGGTCCTCGTGTGGGTGGAGACGGGTTGGGAAAATGCGGTGGCCGCGGGATACACCGGCACCTGGACCTCGTGGCCAGACACCGGGAGTAAACCGATTCGCTATTCGCTCATCGAGCATGTCGTGACGCTGAGCGGCGTGTCACCGACCCAGGTCCGGGTCAACGATCCCTGGAAGAGTGGCAGCCAGTACTGGTTCAGCAAGGCTGCTTTCGAGGCCTCCTGGGCCGATTTCGACAACATGGCCGTCATCCTTCAGTAGCGGCTCAGTCGCGGCGGTTCCCTGAACCTCCGCCTGGGTGCGCACCGGCAGGCCAACCAGTTTGATGAAGCCGACCGCCGCCTGGTGATCGAACTGGTCGCCTTCCGAGTAGGTGGCGAGCTTCGTCCGATACAGCGAGTAGGGCGACGACCGGCCAACCACTTGCGCGCTACCTTTGTGCAGCCTTATCCGGACGCGGCCGCAGACGGCCTGCTGAGTGCTCGCCACGTAGGCGTCGAGGTCCCGACGGTGGCTCGTGAACCATTTGCCCTGATACACGAGTCGCGCATATTCCTGGGCGACCGAGGTTTTGAAACGGGCTGCCTCGGCGTCGAGCACCAACTCCTCGAGGGCCCGGTGCGCCGCGTGCAGGATGACAGCTGCCGGCGCTTCGTAGACCTCGCGTGACTTGATGCCGACGAAGCGATCCTCGATCATGTCGATCCGGCCGACTCCGTGGAGGCCGCCCAGCCGGTTCAGCTCGGCGACCAGGGCCGCGGCGCCTCCACCCTGCCCTCCCCCGGACGGGGAGCGAGAGGCATCCCCTGGCCCTCGCCCGGAAGGGGACGGTACGATTTGAAGTGCCGTCGGGACGCCCTTCTCGAAGTCGAGCTCGAGCAGCACGGGGCTGGCGGGGGCGTTGTCCACCGGCGAGGTCCATCGAAATGCGTCCTCGGGGGGTATGAGGAGAGCATCTTCCAGCACCCCGGCCTCGATGGAGCGCCCCCAAAGATTCTCATCCACACTGTACGGCGACTCGGGCTTGACATCAATCGGCAGGTTTTTTGCGCGGGCGTATGCGATCTCTTCTTCGCGTGTCATCGACATGCCATCGCGTAGTGGCGCGAGCACCTTGAGCTGCGGAGCCAGCGCGCCAACGGCGACGTCGAAGCGAACCTGGTCGTTGCCCTTGCCGGTCGAGCCGTGGGCGATCCAGGTTGCCCCCTCGCGCGCCGCCACCTCGACCAGCAATTGGGCGATCAGCGGCCGGCCCAGGGCCGTCGCCAGCGGATACTGACCCTGGTAGAGCGCCCCGGCCCGCAGCGCCGGCCAGCAGAAGCGTTCGATGAAGGGCCGGCGCGCGTCCAGCACGTAGGCGCGCAGCGCCCCGGCTTCAAGCGCCCGCCGCTTGATCTCCGCCAGGTTCGGCTGGCTGCCGAGATCGATCGTGAGCGCGACCACGTCGAAGCCGCGTTCCTCGATGAGCCACTTCACCGCGACCGTGGTATCGAGACCCCCCGAGTAGGCGAGCACGATTTTTTCTGGCATCAGTCCTCCGGTTGCACATAGGCGCCCAGCCGGGCCAACCGCTGGGCGAGCCCGCCGTACGCGCGTGGGTGGAGCGCGAGGGCAGCGAAGATCGTGTCGTCACCGGCGAGCGTGCCGATCACTTCCGGCCACGCGGCCGCATCGATGGCCGAGGCGAGCGAATTCGCCGAGCCGGGCGTGGTGGTCAACACCGCGACGCCCTGCCCTCGCCGCACCGTCAGCGGCAGATCGCGCAGGAGGCGGCGGATCCGCTGCTCGCGACCGGCGGGCGACGCCGCCCCGAGCCCTTCGTCCGGCTTGACGTAGTGGCTCTCGGGTCCGCCGACCCGGACCAGGCCGAGCTCGGCGATGTCGCGGGACACGGTGGCCTGCGTCGTGAGGATACCGACACGGCCGAGACGGTCGGCCAGCTCTTCCTGGGTTGCGATCTGGTGCTTGCCGATCAGCGAGAGGATCGCCTCCTGCCGCTTACGCTTTGACACGGGCAAGCGCCTCCTTGACCTGCGCCGGCGCCGTCCCGCCAAGGACGTCGCGCGATTTTAGTGCGCCCTCCAGCGTGAGATGGTCGAAGATATCGGCGCTGAACAGCGGCGAAAACTGCTGGAGCTCATCCAGGGTGAAGTCCTCGAGTCCGCGGTGGGAGGCGATGCCGCCGGCCACGATCTTGCCCACCACGCGATGGGCGTCGCGAAACGGCATGCCCTTGCGGGAGAGGTAGTCCGCGGCTTCCGTCGCCAGGGCGTAGCCCGACAGCGCCGCCGCGCGCATCACGTCCGGATCGAACCGCAGCCCGAGCACCAGCCGTTCGGCGACCCGCAGGCAATCGATGGTCGTGTCGACGCCGTCGAAGAGCGCTTCCTTGTCTTCCTGGAGATCACGGTTGTAGGCAAGCGGGAGGCCCTTGAGCACCATCAACAGGTTCATCAGATCGCCGGCGACGCGCCCGCTCTTCGCCCGTACCAGCTCGGCGGCACAGGGATTCTTCTTGTTCGGCATCATCGAGCTGCCGCTGGCGAGGGCGTCGGGGAACGAGGCGAACGAGAACTCGGCGCTGGTCCAGAGCACCATCTCTCCGCAGAGCCGCGAGAGGTGGATCATCGCGATGCTGCAGCCGGCCAGCAGCTCGAGCGCGAAGTCGCGGTCGGCTACGGCGTCAAGGGAATTCATGGCCGCCGTTTTGAAGCCCAGCTCCCGCGCCAGCGCCGTGCGGTCGATCGGGAAGCCGCTGCCGGCGAGCGCCCCCGCCCCTAACGGCGAGACATCCGCGCGGTCGAGCGCGTCCTCGATGCGACTCCGATCGCGAGTCAGCATCTCGACGTAGGCGAGCAGATGATGCGCGAGGAGAACTGGCTGGGCCCGCTGGGTGTGGGTATAGCCTGGCATCACGGTGTCGAGGTGGTCTTCGGCGCGAGCGATCAACGCCGATTCGAGAGCATCGATCGCCTCGAGAATCTGAGCACCGGCAGTCTTTACCCAGAGCCGGAGGTCAACCGCCACCTGGTCATTGCGGCTTCGGCCGGTGTGCAGCTTGCCGCCCAACGGTCCGTGCTTCTGGATCAGCTTTTGCTCGACGGCCATGTGGATGTCTTCAGCGGCCCCCACCCTGCCCTCCCTCGGAGGGGGAGGGAAATTATTCGCAAGAGGGGGAGGGGAATTGTCCGCAAGAGTGGGATTGGAGAGTTCCGACTCGATATCCTGCAGCGCCAGGTCGATGCGCAGCTGCTCTTCCGCGGTCAGGACCCCGGCCCCGACCAGCGCTTTCGCGTAGGCGCGACTGCCGGCGATGTCCTCGCGAAGGAGCCGGCTGTCAACCGCCAGCGAGCGCGTAAAGCCGTCGATCAGTGGGTCCGGCTCTTCGCCAAACCGCCCACCCCAGGGTTGATCGCTCAGTGGGCAACCTTCGACATTCGCTTGGCCAGCACTTCCCATGGCAAACCGCCGATCTGCGCCGCCGGACCGCACAACTGCTGATTGAAGCTCCGGCTCTGCAGACCCCGGATCTCGGGGAAGAAGAGCGAGTGATCGCTCTGGCGCGACTCCAGGTCGATGGTGCCGTGGAACAGGGTAGCCGCAACGGTGCCGCTGACCTGGGTCTGGGTGGTCTGGATGAAGGCATCGAGGGCCTCCTTCAGCGGGCTGAACCAGGCGCCGTGATACACGAGGTAGGCCCACTTCTGGTCGACCACCGCCTTGAAGTCCAATTCTTCCTTGCTGAGAGTGAACTGCTCCAGGTCGTGGTGGAGCTTCAGCAGCACGGCGGCGGCCGGCGCCTCGTAGAGCTCGCGAGACTTGAGCCCCATGATGCCGTCCTCGAAGATGTCGATCTTGCCGATGCCGTGGCTGCCGGCGATCACGTTGAGCGTCGCCACGATCTCTGGGAGGGACTGCTCCTTGCCGTTGAGCGCGACGGGCACGCCGTGGTCAAAGGTCACCGAAACCTGCGTCGGCGTTGAGCTTTGCTTTGACGGCGGCTTCAACCACAGCCAGGCGCTCTCCGGGATCGGCTGATTCAAGCCGACCGCGCCGGAGGCGAGGCTGCGACACCATAACGTCTTATCGTCGCCGCCCTGCATCACTTCGGTGATCGGGATGCCGAGCTCTTTCGACAGGTCTTCTTCCTCGCCGCGGGTCAGATCGAAGTCGCGGACCGGCACCAGGATGTTGAGCTGCGGGGCAAAGAGCTTGAAGACGTTGTGCATCCGGTACTGGTCGTTGCCCTTGCCGCTCGACCCTTCCATGATCGCGTCGCAGCCGAGGGTGAGCGCGAGCGAGGCGATCTTGGAGGCGATCAGCTGGCGGGTCATCGAGGTCGAGACCGGGTAACCTTCGTAGCTGGAGTTGGCCTGGATCGCCTTCGACAGCCAGAAGTTGGCGAACTCCTCCTTGACGTCGACCACGATGGGCGTGATCCCGAGGACCTTCGCTTTCTGGATGGCGCTGTCCATCTCGTCCTGCCCCTGGCCAACATCGACCGTGATGGGAAGGAGATCTTCGACCTGGTACTTCTCTTTCGCCAGGACGGCGCAGAGGGATGAATCCAGTCCGCCGGAATACGCCAGCGCCACTTTCCTGGCGCTCCTGACCGGAGTCGCGTCGATCTTTTCCAGTAACTTGCTCTTCAATGCCAGCATCGCTGTGCCTCCTGCATCGTTGGTTGCATAACTATACCAAACTCCGTATACTTACGCAATTGCGATGATCGGCATCCTCTGCTCTCGGATCCGGATCGAAGAGAAGGCGTTGTTCGAGGCGCTCCGCCGGCGCGCCGTCCCATTCGAGCGCCTCGACGAGGATCGCATCCAGTTCCCGATCGGCGGGACCTTCCCGCACCCCGATGTCGTCCTGGACCGGTCCATCCATCACGGGCGCTCGCTCTACGCGCTGACGCTGCTGAACGCAGCCGGGGTCCCGACGGTCAACCGGGCGCGGGTGGCGCGCATCTGCGGGGACAAGATCTTGACGACCGCCGCGCTCGCCCGCGCCGGCCTGCCGGTGCCGAAGACGGTCGTTACCTTCACCCGGGACGCCGCGCTGGACGCGATCGAGGCCATGGGATACCCGGTCGTGCTCAAACCGATGGTCGGCTCGTGGGGCCGGCTGCTGGCGAAGATCAACGACCGTGACGCCGCCGAGGCGGTCCTCGAGCACAAGGAGACGCTCGGCTCCTACCAGCACGGCATTTTCTACATTCAGCAATACGTCAACAAGCCCGATCGCGACATCCGTGCCATCGTGGTGGGGGACAGGACGATCGGCGCCATTTACCGCCGGTCCGACCACTGGATCACGAACACGGCCCGTAATGGCAAGGCCTCTCAGATGGAGGTCACACCCGAGGTCGATCAGCTCTGCCGCAAGGCGGCCGCAGCGGTCGGCGGTGGATTTCTCTCAGTCGATTTGCTGGAGCACGAGGATGGCTTGCTGGTCAACGAGCTGAACTACACACCCGAATTCCACGGCTTCATGGACGCGACCGGGATCGACGTCGCCGCCCAGGTGATCGATTACGTCGAGGAAATCGCGGCAAAGCCTGCGGTGGCTTGACACCACAGGGCATGGCGGGTATCGTTCGAAGCTACAAGTTCATAGGTAAAGGCGTCGATGAGGGCGAGTACGCGGACGCTGGGATTACAGAGAGTCTCCGGCAGCTGAGAAGGAGATTCCAGGGCACCGCCGAAAAAGGCCTCGGAGCCGCAGGTCGAACCGGAACCCCCACCCAGCCCTCTCCCAGAGGGGGAGGGAGATGAAGATCCGCAGTAGGCCGAGCCGGATGGCCCCCGTGATCGGGCTTGAGTCTTCAGGTCGCGCGGCCGCGGACTCGTTGAGACCGGCCCCGCAAGAGGTCGGTGAAGTCGGGTGGTACCACGAGAGAAGGCCTCTCGTCCCGGTGGACGAAGGCTTTTTATTTTTCGGAGGTGCCATGAGCATAGAAGCGTTCAGGATCATCGAATCGACGCTGCGCGAGGGCGAGCAGTTCGCCACAGCCCACTTCACGCCGTCGCAGAAAATCGCGATCGCAGAAAGGCTCGATGACTTCGGCGTCGAATACCTCGAACTGACCTCGCCCTGCGCCTCGCCACAGTCCGAGGCCGATCTTCGAACCATTGCCGCCCTGCCGCTGCGGGCCAAGGTGCTCACCCACGTGCGCTGCCACCGCGACGACGCTCGCGTCGCCGTCGATACCGGCGCCGACGGGATCGATGTCCTGTTCGGCACCTCGTCCACCATGCGCACCTTCTCGCACGGCAAGAGCGTCGACCAGATCATCGAGACCGGAACAGACGTCGTTCGCTACATCCAGTCACAAGGACTCGAGGTGCGATTCAGCAGCGAGGACTCGTTCCGCTCGGAGCCGCGCGACCTGCTGCGCGTCTACCAGGCAATCGACCGGCTGCACCCGCAACGGGTCGGGCTCGCCGACACAGTCGGGATCGCGACCCCCAGCCAGGTTTTCGAACTGGTCTCGATGGTGCGCAAAGCGGTGGACTGCGACATCGAGTTCCACGCCCACAATGACACCGGCTGCGCCATCGCCAACGCCTTCGCGGCGCTGGAAGCCGGGGCGACGCACATCGACACCACGGTGTTGGGGATCGGCGAGCGCAACGGCATCGTGCCGCTCAGCGGAATGATCGCCCGGCTGCTGAGCGTTCGGCCTGACCTGGTTGCTCGGTATCAGCTCGAGATCCTCCCCGAGCTCGATCGAATGGTGGCGGACATGGTCGGGATCGAGATCCCGTTCAACGCGGCCATCACTGGCGGCACCGCCTTTCACCACAAGGCCGGGATGCACACCAACGCGGTGCTGCGCAACCCGTCGACGTACGAGATCTTCGACCCGGCGCAGTTCGGTCGCGAACGGACCGTGATGACCGGTCATCGATTGACCGGCCGCCACGCCATCGCGCACCGCGCGACCACGCTAGGCCTGACGCTGACGGATGGCGAGCTACGCGCGCTGACCACGGAAGTCAAGCGCCGGGCGGACGCAGCACCACTCAGCAACGATGAACTCGATGACCTGCTCCGGGGCTCGGTCCCCGCATAGGAGAGAACAGATGGGAACACTGACCGAAGAGATCTTTTCCCGGCGGCTCGGACGCCCCGTCCATGCCGGCGAGATCGTCGTCGCGCCGGTCGACTACGCGATGGCCCACGACGTGACAGGCCCGCTCGCCATCGAGGCCTTTCGCAAGCTCGAGGTCCCGCTCTGGGATCCAGAGCGCGTCATCATGGTCTTCGATCACATCTTGCCGGCGAACACCGTGGCATCGGCCGGCCTCCACAAGATCGTTCGCGACTTCGCCGACGAGTTCGGGGTCACCCACGTCTTCCAGGAGGGGATCTGCCACCAGCTGATGGTGGAGAAGGGATTCATCCGGCCGGGTGGCATCGTGGTCGGCGCGGACTCGCACAGCACCACTTACGGCGCCCTCGGCTGCTTTTCGGCAGGCTTCGGATCCACGGATATCGCGGTCACCTTCGCCACCGGTAAGACCTGGTTCCGGGTGCCGGAGACGATCCGGATCAACCTGCGCGGGGCGCTGCCGCCCGGCATCTTCCCCAAGGACCTCGCCCTGAAGGTGATCCGCCTGCTGGGCGCCGAGGGCGCCAATTACCTGGCCGTGGAATGGGGAGGTGAGGCGGTCGAAGCTATGCGCGTGGACGAACGCCTCACGCTAGCCAATCTGACGGTGGACTTCGGCGGAAAGGCCGGCTTGTGCGAGCCGGACGAGCAGACGCGCCTCTATCTCGGCGATGCCGACGTCGTCGACCTCCATCCGGTCCAGCCTGAATATCGTCAGCTGCTCGAGGTGGATGCGGAGACACTGGAGCCGCAGATCGCCTGCCCGCCGGCAATCGACAACGTCCAGGACCTGAGCGCGGTCGAAGGCACCCGGCTCGACGAGGTGTTCGTCGGCAGCTGCGCGAACGGCCGGATCGAGGACCTGGCGATCGTGGCCGACTATTTCCGAGGCCGTCAGGTCCACTCGCGCACCCGGACGATCGTGGTCCCCGCCTCCAAGGCGATTTACATGGAAGCCCTGGCGCGCGGCTACATCCAGACCTTTATGGAAGCGGGAGCTCTGGTGATGAACGCCGGCTGCGGTCCGTGCCTCGGCCGCCAGCACGGCGTGCTCGGTCCCGGTGAGCGGGCGCTTTCCACCAGCAACCGGAACTACGCCGGGCGCATGGGGAGCGCGCAGGCCGAGATCTACCTCGCGAACCCGGCGGTCGCCGCGGCCTCGGCGCTGGCCGGGATGATCGCGGATCCGCGGAGTATCGCTCATTCTGAGAACCCCCCACCCCGACCCTCCCCCGCAAGGGGGGAGGGAGATATCCCCGTGGGGGGTGTCAACTGATGGCGAGGATCTTCAAGTTTGGCGACGGCATCTCAACCGATGCCATCATCCCGGGCCGGTACAACGTGACCACGGATCCGGTAGCGCTTGGCAAGGCCTGCTTTATCGAGGCCCGGCCTGACTTCGCTACATCTGTCCAGCCGGGCGATGTCATCGTGGGCGGGCGGAATTTCGGCTGCGGCAGCTCCCGCGAGCACGCCCCGATGGCGATCAAGGCGGCCGGCATCCAAGCGGTCGTGGCCCGCAGCTTCGCCCGGATCTTCTACCGGAACGCCATCAACATCGGCCTGCCGGTGATCCAGTGCGATGCGATCTACGACGCGGTTGCGGACGCCGATCCCGTTTCGATCGATGTCCACTCGGGTCGCATCGATGTCAGTGGCAAGATGTTCCAGGGGGAAACACCCGGTCCGGTGGCGGTCGCCATCATGGAAGCCGGGACGCTGATCGATCTGATCAAAACGCGCGGCTGGGCCGCGATCGAGGAGGTGTCGTGATGGCAACGGTTTTGACCGCGAAATGCCCCGAATGCGCAGCCGACGTCAAGCTCGCCGGGGACGTCGAGAAAGGCGAGATCGTCCCCTGCGCCGACTGCGGCGCAGAGCTCGAGGTGATCGAACGCGACCCGGTCGAGCTGCGCCTTGCGCCGGAAGAAGAGGAAGACTGGGGCGAATGAGGTGAGGATCGGCGTTCTCTGCTCGCGCATCCGGGCCGAAGAGAAGCTCCTCTTCGAGGTCTTCGCCCGGCGCGGGCTGGAAATCGACCGGATCGACGACCGGGAGCTGGTGTTCGACCTGGCGGCGGAGCCGGCGCGCTTTGACGTCGTCCTCGAGCGGTGCCTGCATCACTCGCGGGCGCTCTATGCGCTGCGCATCCTCAATCAGTGGGGGGTGCCGACCGTCAATACCTACGAGGTGGCGCTGACCTGCGGCGACAAGATCAACACCACGACCGCGCTGGTCGCGGCCGGCGTGCCCAGCCCCCGCACCCTGATCGCCTTCACGCCGGAATCCGCGCTGGCCGCCATCGAGACCCTGGGCTATCCGGTCGTGCTCAAGCCGGCAGTGGGCTCCTGGGGGCGCCTGCTGGCGAAGATCTCGGACCGCGAAGCCGCCGAGGCGCTGCTCGAGCACAAGGACACGCTCGGCTCCTACCAGCACGCGATCTTCTATGTCCAGGAATTCGTCCACAAGCCCTCGCGCGACATCCGGAGCTTCGTGGTCGGCGATGAGACCATCTGCGCGATCTACCGCGAGTCCTCGCACTGGATCACGAACACCGCCCGCGGCGGCCGGGCCCGCAATTGCCCGGTGACGCCCGAGATCGACCGGCTCTCCCGGGCCGCCGCCCGCGCCGTCGGCGGCGGCGTGCTGGCGATCGACCTGCTCGAGCACCCGGACGGCCTGGTCGTCAGCGAGGTCAATTACACGATGGAATTTCGCAACAGCATCGACACCACCGGCGTCGATATCCCCAGCCGCATCGTCGATTACGTGCTGCGGGTCGGTGAACTGGAGGCGGTGCCGGCGTGATCACGGCGCTGAGCAACGTCGAGATCGAGCCCGCCGCCGAGAGCGGCGTCGAGCTGCTCGAGGAGATGCTGGCGATTCCGAGCCCCTCGACGCAGGAACGCGCGCTGGGCCAGTGGCTGGTCTCCCGCCTCCGTGGCATGGGCTTTGCCGCCCGACGCGATGAGGTAGGGAATGTCGTCGCTTTCTGGGGCAGTGGGCCCAAAGAAGTCATGCTGCTCGGTCACATGGATACCGTGCCGGGTTTCATCCCGGTGCGCCGCGAGGGCAATCGTCTCTTCGGTCGAGGCGCGGTCGACGCGAAAGGCCCGCTGGCCGCTGCCATCGCGGCCGTGGCCCGGCAGCCGGCCGGCGCCGCCTGCCGCTTCACGATCATCGGCGCGGTCGAGGAAGAGGGCAGCTCGCGCGGGGCCCGCCATCTCGTGCACCGGCGTCCACCCGATCAGCTGGTGATCCTGGAACCGAGCGGATGGGACGCCGTAACCCTCGGCTACAAGGGCAGTCTGAAGGTCCGCTACCGGCTCTCGCAGCCGATGGGCCACGGCGCCGGGGCCAACGAGAGCGCGGCCGACCGGGCCATCGCCTTCGTGCAACGGGTGCAGGATCATGCGGCCGAGCAGTCCGCCCCCACCCTGCCCGCCCCCAACGTCTCAAACGCTCGCCTGGCACTAAAGCGCCGCTCGGGTGGGCCGACGGGCCCGGGGCGAGGGACACTGGCGGGCTTCGAACGGCTCGACGTGCGCATCCTTCGATTCCATGCCGACCACGACGGCTTCCGCGACACCGCCGCCATGACGGTGGGCTTTCGCCTGCCGCTGAACTTCGACGTGCCAACGCTTCAGCAACGACTGGAAGCCTGGGCCGAGGGCGCCAAACTGCGCTTCGAGTATGCGGATGCCGCCGTGCGGGCAGAGAAGAACACGCCGGTCGTCCGGGCTTTTCTCAAAGGCATCCGCGACACGGGAGGCACGCCGCGGTTCAAGATGAAGACGGGAACCTCCGACATGAACATCCTGGCCCCGGTCTGGGGCTGCCCGACGCTCGCCTACGGACCCGGCGATTCCAGGCTCGACCACACGCCGGACGAGGCGATGGACCTCGAAGACTTCGCCCGCGGGGTCAACGTGCTCACCGCGGCGCTCAGCCACCTGGCGCGATGAAGGCTGCGGTCGTCGGCGGGGCCGGTTACGCCGGCGGCGAGCTGCTCCGTCTCCTCCTGTCCCACCCGGAGATCGAGGTCACCCAGGTGACATCGGAGCGCCTCGGCGGCAAGTTCGCGCATACCGTGCATCCGCACCTGCGGCGTCGGACCGAGCTGAAGTTCCAATCGCGGGCATCACTGCAGCCGGTCGACGTCCTCTTCCTGGCGCTGCCCCACGGCCAGACCAGCCGGGAGATCGACCAGCTGCAGTCACTGGCGCCGACGATCATCGATCTCTCGGCGGACTTTCGCTTGCGCGACCGAGCCGGATACCCCACCTGGTACGGCTGGGAGCATCCGCAACCTTCGCTGCTCAACGACTTCGTCTACGCGCTTCCCGAGCTACACCGCGAGCAGATCCGCGGCGCCAATCGCCTGGCCGCCGGCGGCTGCCTGGCGACCGCGGCCATTCTCGGCCTCTACCCACTCACCCGCGCCGGCGTCGTCAATGGCTCGATGCCGATCGTGATCGAGGGGAAGACCGGGTCATCAGCCGGCGGCGCGGAGTCGGGGCCGGCGTCGCACCATCCCCACCGCAGTGGCGAGATGCGCTCCTTCGCACCGACCGCCCACCGCCACACCGCCGAGATCATCCAGGAACTGGGTCTGCAGTCCCCCAACGGCCACCGACCCGATGTCGCCTTCTCGGCGACCGCCGTCGAGGCGGTCCGCGGCATCCTGGTCACGGCCCACGTGTTCCTCAGCGACGACCTGTCCGAGAAGGACCTCTGGAGGATCTACCGGGCGGCCTATGCGGACGAGCCGTTCATGCGGATCGTCAAGGAGTCGCAGGGCATCCACCGCTATCCCAACCCGAAGATTCTTTCGGGCACGAACTACTGCGACGTGGGATTCGAGCGAGACCCTCATTCCCGGCGGGTGGTGGTGATGAGCGCCCTCGACAACCTGATGAAGGGCGCGGCCGGCCAGGCGGTGCAGGCGCTCAACGTCCGCTTCGGATGGGATGAGCGGACCGGCCTGGACTTCCCGGGCCTGTACCCGATCTAGCCGTGCTCGTCATCAAGATCGGCGGCAGCCTGACCGACTTCGATCCGCTGCTCCGGGACGTCGCGGCTTGCCGCGAGCCGCTGGTGCTGGTACACGGCGCCAACAAGGAACTGAACGAACTCTCCGCCCGCCTGAACCATCCACCACGAATGGTCACCTCCGAACGGGGTGAGATCAGCCGTTTCACCGACGCGACCACCATGGATCATTTCCTGATGGCCTACGCCGGCAAGCAGAACAAGCGGATCGTGGAGCGGCTGCGCGCGCTCGGGGCGAACGCGGTTGGACTGACGGCGATGGACGGCGGCATCGCGATCGGACGGCGCAAGCCCGATCTGCGCATCAAGGAGGCCGACAAGGTCAAGGTCCTGCACGGCGACCACAGTGGCAGCATCGAGCGCCTCGAGCCGAAGCTCCTGCGCTTGCTGCTGGACAACGGATACCTGCCGGTGATTACCCCGCCCGCGATCAGCCACGAGGGCGTCGCCATCAACGTCGACGGCGACCGCCTGGCCATGGAGATCGCGACGGCGCTGGAGGCCGAGCGGCTGCTGATCTTTGCCGACACCCCCGGGTTCATGCGCGACGTCACCGACGAGCGAAGCGTGATCCCGCTGATTCATCTGGACGAGGTCGAGCGCGTGGCGGAGTATGGCAAAGGACGTGCGCGCGTCAAGCTGCTGGCGGCCGCTCAGGCGATTCGCCGAGGCATCCAGGCGGTCGGATTGCTCGACGGCCGCGGGGAGCATCCACTGACGCGCGCCTTTGAAGGAGCCGGCACATGGGTGACGACCTGAGCGCCACGTACACACGGCTCAGCCCGATTCCGTTGCACGCGAGCCGAGGAATAAGCCTGGTGCGCGGGGAAGGCTCGTACCTGTGGGATGACCAGGACCGGCGGTACCTCGACCTGATGACCAACTACGGTGTCAATCTCCTCGGTCACGCCCACGCACTCGTGACCGATGCGATCAAGCAGCAGGCATCGAAACTGACGAATGCCCACCAGAGCTTCGATACGCCAACGCGCCAGGAGTTTCTCGACGCCCTCGCGACATTCCTGCCGCCCTCGCTGAGCCGGATCTCGTTCGCGAATTCCGGTGCGGAAGCCGTCGAGGCGGCGATGAAGTACACGCGGGTCGCCACCGGCCGAACCGGCATCATTGCGACCCATCGCGCCTATCACGGGCGGACATTTGGAGCACTTTCGGCGACGTCTGACGCGAAATACCGCGATCCTTTCATGCCAATGCTCGAAGGTGTCCGCCACGTTCCTTTCGACGATCTTTCGGCGATGGCCGAGGCGATGAACGATTCGATCGCCGCGGTGATCATCGAGCCGATCCAGGGCGAAGGTGGGATCCGCGTCCCGGCCGACGGGTATCTCAAGGGTCTCCGCGAGCTCTGCACAGCAAACGGCGCCCTGCTGATCTGCGATGAGATCCAGACCGGCTTTCGAACCGGAGCACCCCTCGCATTCACCAGAGAAGGGATCGTTCCCGACATTCTGTGCCTTTCCAAGTCCATCGCGAATGGCCTTCCGATCGGCGTGACGATCGTGACCGAAGCGGTCAGCGAACGAGTCCCCAAGGGAAGCCACGGCGGCACGTTCTCCGGCAACCCGCTGGTCTGTGCCGCGGGCGTGGCGACGCTTCAAGTCCTCGCCGACGAACGCCTTCATGCCCAGGCCGCCGAGAAGGGCAAGCGTTTCCAGCAGCACGTCCGCGAACTCGCACTGAGTCCGATCCGCGAGGTTCGCGGGCGCGGCCTGTTACTGGCGGTCGAGCTGAAGAAACCGGCGACACCGGTAATTAGAGCGATGCAGGAGCGAGGTGTGTTGGTCCTTCCGGCCGGGGGCACCGTGATCCGGTTCCTGCCCTCGATCCTGATCGAGGATGCTCAGCTGGATGAGGGTGTCGAGGCCCTGGCCGCCGCCCTCCGCCAGGCTGGCTGATGCGCCACACGCGCAATGAGGTCATCGCCCGTATCAGGAAGGAGTATCAGCCGACGTACAGGGGCTCCGGTTGATCAGATTAGTCGGTGGCTCGGCTCTCGCTGCGGGTTACCAGCGTCAGCAGCGCGCCGCGGCGGGCCAGCTCGACCGCCGCGGCTAACCCGATCCCATTCGTGGCCCCCGTGATCACCACCCGTTTATCGCCAACGCCGCCCAGGTCTGCATTCGGGTCATCCTAGCTTTGCAGCCACAAGGCTCGCCCTGGTCGTGTCAGGATTGGGTCGATGCCGGTCGTCTACATCTCGAAGGTTCGGATCGAGCGCGTCAAGGGTTCGCTGCGGCGCGCGTTCCTTCCGGCGAAGACCGAGCCGGTGCTCTTCGGCGTTCACGACGAGGTGGCCGAGCATTACCAGGCGACCCCCGGTGCGTACGAGCCGCAGGCCACCACGCTTGACTACGTCATCGCCGCGGCCGCCGGTTGACTCACGGGAACCCTGGGTGGCGCGCTGGAGGCGCGCAAGATCGAGGCCGGCGAGGGACACCTGAGCTCAGAATCCGAGGGTGACGTCGAGGTGGAAGACGGCGTGCTCGTCATCAAACGGATCCGGGTGCGCTACCTGCTCAATGGGTGTCCGGCCGAAAAGCGGGAGGCGGCGCGCCGCGCCCACGAGCATCACGCGCCCAGATGCCCCGTCTACCGCAGCATTGGCCGGTGCGTCGACATCACCACCACGCTCGAATTCACCGACGACTAAACGTCCGCAAAATCACGCTGATTCAGCTGCTCGGGTCGCTGCGATCCTCGATCTCCCAGGCGTGGTCGCGTGCCAGGCGATCCGCCGCGCAGCGTAGCGTTGCGGCCAGCGAGCCGAGCTTTCGCACGTAGGCGGTTTCGGTGCCCAGGACATGGTCGACGATCTTGTCGCGATCGCGGCCGCCACCTCGGGGACCCTTGCGCAAGGCTGCCGGAGCGCCCGCCGCCACCTGGTCGAAAACGGCCCAGGCGGCACTCACTAGGTCGGCCAGCCGCTCGGCTTCCGATTGCGGCAGCGGCTTGATGTCGCGCGTCGTGACTTTTTCCGGCGCGCCGAAATCGGTGGTGGCCCCGCCGCGGATCCCCTCCGCCACGCGGAAACCGACGAAGCCGGTCGGGAATAGGATGCGCGCCCGCTTCATCTTTTCCCGACCGGCACCAACCCGGCCACACGTCGGCGCAGGCAAAGACGCTGCCCGCCTCGACATAGGCCGGAATCGGTCGCGGGTTACCGGACGCCAGCTGTCTCTCGCTCACTGATCGGGGCCTTCTGGCGAAGCAGGCGGATGAATTCGCGCATCCACCCGGATGATCGGGCCAGGCCCGAGCGGAGACCATCTCGCCGTCGATCACCGCATCGGAATCGACATAGGTCCCGCCGGCCGCCCTGACATCCGGCTCGAGCGCCGAATAGGCCGCGGTCCGCTTGCCGTTGAGGGCGCCGGTGGCCGCCAGCACCAGCGGCGCGTGGCAGAGCTGCGCCACCGGCTTCTCCTGATCGAAGAAGTGCCGGACGATGTGCTGGACGTCACGGTCGTTGCGGATGTACTCGGCGCGCGTCCGCCCGGGATGAGCGACCGCCACGTAGTCGGCCGGGTTGACGTTGGCAAAAGCAAGGTCGGCGTCCCAGCTGTACCCCGGTTTCTCGGTATAGGTATCGAACCCTGGTTCGAAATCGTGGACGACGAAGTGGAGCTTCTTCTTGCTGGGAGCCGCGATCTCAGCTTCGGGATCGTGACTGCCAGAGGACTCGGCAGGGACCATGCGATGGTGCGCGCACTCCGCCGTGTTGATCCGCACCGTGATGCCCTGCTCGGCAGGCACCGGGCGCCGACAACATGGCATAACTCGATTCAGGTGGCCGGGTCCGTCGAGTCAGCAACGAAGCCTATGTTCTCGCCTTTGGCGTTTCTAAAGTAGCCAGATATGCGCCCCTCGCGGAAGATGGCTTTGCCGGTATAGGTTGGTGCAAACAAGCCCGGCCCTTTCCAGCCGAGATCGAGCAGCGGTCCCTTAAGTTTCAGAGTTATCTCCTCACCGTCTTCGGTCTTACCAGCGCTAACCCCGTTCGCAACGTCGAGAGTGAGGGATTTACCGGTAGGCGTCTTGAAGTGTCCGGCGGGGAGGACTGCTGGGCGCTCGCTTCGGACCTGCTTGTAGATCTCTCGAAGGTTTGCGCCAACCCGTTCCAGTTCATCGAGTTTGATTTGCTCGGCTCGCTGTTCAGCGTCGATTCGACTGGCCGCCGCCACGACCATTCGATTTGTCCTTTCTAAGGCTTCACCTTCGGCGATGCGCTGAGCAGCCTCATCTACGAATCCGACCTCTAAAAGCCGCATGGCCAGGTTTCCTGAGGCTAACGCGTTGCCCTTGGCGGCCGCCTCTTTGTACCGCTGCGTCCCCAGCATAGGAAGTCCAAATTGGGTGAGCGCAGCGCCAAGGTTATTGAGAGTCATTGCGGTTGGGTTATGGCCAGCGAGAATCAGATAGTGCGCGAGGGCTGGCTCGGCAAGGCCATCTTGTGAGTACTCGTATGCAAGGTGGAAACGCACATCCTGGTCCGAAGGTTCGCGTTCAAGCGCCCTTTCAAAATCCGAAAAGGCTGCGTCGCGCATCCCCGCGCCTTCAAGACAGTAGCCCTCCTCCACTAAGGCAAGCGTCACCGCTCGCGGAGGCGCGTCGGGATCGCCAAGTGCCTCCCTACAGAGCCGCAGACCTACGTCGTATTCACCCAGCTTCCGGCGCAATCGCGCTTCATGGAGAACGAGGCCCCGCCGACCGTTGCCTACCTTGGGAATCCGAGTTCGCAATTCATCGGCAGCCTGACGAGTCTCGCCCATCTGCTCGAGCGCATACGCGAGCCTGTCCACAGGCGTACTTGAAGATGGGTTAGTGTCCGCTAGGGCCGCGAGCTCACCGACCGCACCTTGCTTTCCGGCCAACGCGAGTAGCTGCAACCGGAGGCTCGGCCGCCAAAGCGGGTCTTCGTCGTTGTCAGGGGCAGTGAGCCACCCCGTCAGCAGACGATCGACTTTTTCGGCATCCCCGGCGAAAGCCGCCGCTATCGCTTGGTTCAGGTCGTCTTCGCCTGCGTCTCTGGCGAGTTTCTCGGCTGATTCAGTTTGCGGAGGCTCGGCCTCACTGGGCGCCACCGGCGCAGCCGCTTTGACCTCGGCCTGCGCGATTGCGGTCTCGGTCGCATCCGGAGCCGGAGATTCGGTCTTCAGCTGCGGAAGTAGTTCGGGAGTCAATGCTTGCAATTCTTTGACGCGACTCTCAGCTGTAACGCGGAGACGTCTTTCCCGTAGGCCCGTGCGGGCCAGGGCCAGGATCCCGATCAGGAGCAGCACGAACAGTCCGATGATTAACCAGACCGTTCCCCCGAGAATGAAGGTCACCACACTGGCCGCCAACCCGATCACGACTATTACCCAGCCAGCGTTTTGTCGTAGGACGCCCTCCCAAAAAGAGCCGTCCTGCGGATCCCCCGCGTCCTTTTTAGCCAACCGCGTCCTTGCTCACCCCCACACCGACTAGAGAATACCGCCGGTGTTGGGCGCCAAGTTAGGTCGCGCCGCCATCCCGGATCAAGCTGGCGTCGCGCGAGCACGGCGCAGTTCATGCCCCATGCCGCGCCTTCCACGACTCTTGGCTTCGGTCGAGCTCAGCCAAACGCCCTGTCGCGCATCCGCGAGTCGCACGGGAGTCTCGAGGATGTCCAAGAGTGCGTTTGCCGGGTGGCGATGCCCCCCAGTGGTCGCTGATTACGGACTGGTCTTCCGTACACCATTTGCGGCAACCTGCACCGCCCCGATCGCCGTGTACTCGTAATCGATGACCGCTTGGACCACCGCCTTGCCGATGGCTAATGCGCGCTGAAGTTCGGCAGGCTCCACCGGCTTCGGCTGCCCGCTAGTGGTGTGCCGAAGATCGAGGTCCCGGTTATTAGCAAGTGTGTCCAGGAATTCGAGGTCATCCTTCGGCAACCTCAGCATTGCCGCAAGCGTGGCAGTCCCCTTGTTGTAGTGCTCCCGCAGCAGCTCCGTCATGCTCCACAACGCTGGGACCGATGCCTTAGCCACGGGCGTGCCGTTCGTCGCCATTCGGTATTTGCCGATGACGCGGTCGACGTGGAGCATGCCGAGGACGGCTTCCTTCGTCGCGCGGGTTGTCGCAAGCTTTTGCTCAATCTCCTGACGTCTCTCGCGCATTTCGCGGAGAACCGCGTCGCGCTGGTCGGTCAGCACTTTTTCCTCGGCCACCGTCCATTCGTGCGCGACGCCGAGTCGGCTCTGTAGCGCCGTCGAAATGCCGGCCTCGAGCATATACTCGCCACCCTCGCTAGTGGGCGGCGGAACCAGCAACAGGGCGCCCCGTTGACAAGCGACTTCCGCGGCGACCGGCTCACCGGCTCGGTTTTCCGCCAGGGCGATAATCCCAGGGTGATAGCCAGTCAGCCGGGCGCTATAGGTGGTGGTGGTCCGCAGATAGCTTTCGAAGGGGTGCCCCGGTTCAAGGACATGGAGCGGCCCTGACGCGGCCTGGATGTAGCGCCAGTCAGCGGGAAGCGCTCCGTCAGAAGCCGCAGCAGCCGCGCTGTACCACCAGTCAAAGGAAGTGAGGACGTCCGGAAAGCCACCAAGCTGCAGCCTGGCGGGCTCGACGAGGCGCACTACGAGGATGCCGCCATGGGCGAAGAACGGCCACAGCTCCGCTGGCCGCCTGGTGAGCAACGCCTTCAGGGCGCCGAAATTATGGACATTGTTGTCCACGTGGGGCCACGTCACGTGCCGTCCAGGTGGAGTGCGAAATAGCGCCCAGGATGGGTCGAGGGCGATGGCGTCGTACTCCGCGAGGAAGTCGGCCTGCTCGAGCTCGTCCTTCCCGTGCTCGTTCAGGCGAAGGATCTTATACACGAGTTAGCGCTGCCCAATATAGATGATGAAGCCCGCAATACAGGCTCGCCGCCGGGCTCCTCGAGCTGAGCAGGATCGTCGAGGGCAGCCTTCACCTCGACCTCGACGTTAGGCCGGATACGTTCGGTAGTAGCGGCCAAGTCGCCAGGCAGTCAGCCAGTAGTCGGAACGCTCCTGGTACTTCAGGAGGCAGGCGGGTCCGTTAGCCACGAAGAGTGCAAACCAGAACACAACAGGTCGCCCGCTTGCCGCTGCCTCTTGCCAAACAGTTGAGGCCCCTCTATGCTCTCGCCACCGAGTCTGGGAGAGAGGGGGATCAAGATGGCTGCTTTCGCTCGCAGTGCCGTCGCCGGCGTCGCTTTCGTTGCCCTCTTCGCGGTCGAGTCGTTTGGCGTCTCTGCAGCCGCCCAGGCCGGCGCCAGGGTGCACTTCACACCGGTAGTGGCGAGCGGTCCTGGAACCGTCACCGTGCGCGACCTTCCCGCTCCACGGGCGAACTCGGATGCACAACGGCCATTGCACCCGTTCCTGCGGGTGGGCGCCGGCATCCCGCAGGCCAGCGCCGCTCCGGTCACAGCGGTGGCAGGAAGCGCGACGACGAGCACGGCTACGGAACAGGTGGTCACCGGTTTCACGGGCGTCACATCGGTTCAGCAGGTCACCGCGCTGGGAAACGACCAGGCGGTCACGCCGCCAGACACGCAGATCGCCGCCGGTCCCAACTCTCTGCTGGAAATGGTCAACAGCAGCGGTTCGGTGTGGAGCAAATCGGGCAGCCTGGTGAAGATTTTCGACCTCAACAGCTTCTTCCCGGTGCCCGCCGGCTATACGTTCTCAGACCCGCGCGTCCTCTACGACGCCATCAGTGGTCGTTGGTTTGCCTCCGGGGTGGCGTTTGTCACGCCTTCATTCGGGAGCGTGCTCGTATTCGCCGTGTCCGATACGAATGACCCAACCGGTACGTGGCATGTCTACTCCGCGGATAACAACGGCAACGTGACGCACGATCAACCGAAGATCGGCGTCAGCACCGACAAGGTCGCCTTCTCCTTCAACGACTTCCTGAACGGTGCCTCCTTCCAGGGTGCGTCAACCTGGGTGTTCGGGAAGGCGGCCATGCTGGCGGGGGCGTCCAGCATACCCGGCGAGGCCATCGGGCCCGATCCACGCCGCGTCAGTATTGTGCCCGCGATCGAGCTGACGTCGACGAGCACGGAATTCATGGCATACAACAACAGCGACTGCGGCTATTCCGGTTGCAACGCCGGATATCCCTCCATCGGGATCGTTGCCCTCACCGGCGATCCCTCGATTGGAACCCTCGCCTGGTCGGAATCGGACCCGGCGATCGCCGGCACGACCCAACCGCCGGCCGCCGACCAGCCCGGGCTGCCGGGCTCCATCCAGACCAACGACGACCGCTTCCTGACCGCGGTCTGGCAGAACGACACGCTCTGGGTCGACGGCAACGATGGCTGCACGCCTCCAGGCGACACCGGGGTTCGCCCGTGTCCACGCCTGATCCAGGTGTCAACCGCCGGGTCGACGGTCAACCAGAATTTCGACCTCGGATCGACGGGGAACGACCTCTACTATCCCGCCGTGCACGTGGACTCGGCCGGCGACATGTACGTCGTCTACAACATCTCGTCGACATCGCAGGACGTCGGCGTCCGGCTCACCGGCCAGCCGGCGGGCTCGGCACCGCAGTTCGTAGTGCCGGCGCAAACCATCCAGGCCGGACAGGGGCTGTACACCTGCGCGAATCGCTGGGGCGACTACTCGGGCTCGGCCCTCGATCCCTCGAGCCCATCCAGCGTCTGGTTGGCTGCCGAATATGCCGGCGCGAGCAGCACCAACTGCAACTGGGCGACCTTCATCAGCCAGGTGACATTTGCCGCGGCCACAACTGCCGATTTCAGCCTGAGCGCGTCACCAGCAAGCCAAAGCGTCGTCGCCGGAAACAACACCAGCTATTCGGTGACCATCACCCCGACCAACGGCTTCAACGCCGCGGTGTCCCTGAGCGTGGGCGGACTACCGTCAGGAGCGAATGGCACGTTCAGCCCCAATAACCAGGTGATGACGTCGTCGACACTGAGCGTGACCACTACGACCGCAACCACGCCTGGTTCCTACCCGCTTACCATCACGGGAACGAGCGGCACCCTCACGCACACCACGTCCGTCACCCTTACCGTCACCGCGCCACCGCAGCCCGACTTCTCTCTCAGCGCGTCGCCGAGCAGTCAGACGGTCAGCCGCCACGGCGGGAGCGTGACGTACGTCGTCACGATCACCCCGAGCAACGGCTTCAGCGGCACGGTGACCTTCAGCGTGAGCGGTCTCCCATCGCGAGCCAGCGCCGGCTTCAGCCCCACCTCAGCCACAACATCCTCGACGCTCATGGTCAGCACCAGCAACGGAACGACGGCAGCGAGTTACACGCTGACCATCACTGGGGTTAGCGGCAGCCTGACGCACACTACAACGGTCACGCTGGTCGTCACCTAGCAGCCGAGCTCGCTCGAGGCGACAAGCGCAGCGCGACCCGGCTGCTGCCGGTTGACTACTTCTTTGAGCCGCTCGTCCAGCGGCCCTGTTCATGGATGCCGGGTCAGGAACAAGCGCTCGAGCACAGTAATCCCCACTTTCTCCATGGGGACGGCGAATGGGCGCATCTTCTCCGCCAGCGGGTCAAGCCGGAAGCTGCCCTGGTAGCCCGGGTCGCCCCGGTCGCTAGAAACGGTGGTGACAGATGGGATGTCTGCCGCCGGGATCAGGAATGCGGTGTGATGGAGCGCTCCATCGTTCATGCACGGGATGACGACCACGCACAGGTGCGGGTCGATGAAAAAGGTGTCCTGGCGGATGCGGAATTGTACGACGCCCCGTGCGTTGATGCTGCTGGTATGGACCACCAACCCGCCGATGACATAGGACCGAAGGTCGTGCACCAGCAAATCCACACAGTCGACGCGCAGCCGGTCCTGGGCGACCACCACATTCTGCAGCCCGGCGCGCATCACTTGACTGGCCAGCCAGAGCTCGCCGTACTTTCCGAAGGCGCGACTCGCCGGCCTCGGGACCTCCTGCATGCCTGGGCTGCGTCCCAACCGCGGCGCGCGGACCGGGTCCTTCCAGCCCGGAATCCGGTCGAGCCACTGCCGGTGCAACTGGTCCGCGTCAACCAGAAACTGGTTGGCCGATTGCGGAAAGCGCGCGTCGAGGTATCCCGAAAAGAGGTAACCATCGCCGTGCGGCTGGGCAAGCTTCAGGAATTCCGGTATCGGGATGGCCCAGAGGCGCGGCTGGACCTGCCATTCGGGCGGCGGGACGTAGGGCAGGAGGACGTAGCCGTTCGGGTCCGCATGTAGCGATCCAACGCTCGCCTGGAATTCCCCATCCGGTTCCAGGAAGCTGCGCGCCTTGACCTGCACCGGATGGACACGCAACGTC